>ERZ795061.2267-NODE-2267-length-17826-cov-4.596534_pt1 | contig 17826 bp, 10 predicted proteins | sample MGYA00375145_ERZ795061 | MGnify/ENA primary metagenome ERZ795061 (study PRJEB30190, sample SAMN05720144) | anaerobic digester metagenome | isolation source: active sludge of municipal wastewater-treating anaerobic digesters | place: USA | collected 2014-12-22 ... | reverse complement strand
CATTAACGGCAGAAGTGCCGGTGGTAACAGTTGGAGCAGACGGGCTCTCATTGAAAACAGAAATGAAAAAAATAATTGCCATTCCATATTATACCTGGGCTAACCGTGGTAAAAATGAAATGCAGGTATGGTTGCCGGTGAAAATTGCAGATATCAAAATCAATTATTGATGAATAGAATCGCTTTTTTGGTGATATTACTGGGTCAATGGATGTCCCATGTAAATGCCCAGGTTTCAAAAGCCCCGGCCTATCCCTTAGCCGTACACGATCCCTACTTCAGTATCTGGAGTTCAACAGATCTGGTAAATGAGAGTACCACCAGACACTGGACTGGGGCGGAGCAATCCATTTTGGGTATGCTGAGTGTGGATGGGAAAATTTATAAATTCCTCGGACAGCCTCCCGTACCCATGAAACCTTTGTTGCCGGATGCGGACCTGAATGCTTATAGTTGTCAGTACACGGAAACCAAACCGGCAGATGACTGGATCAATGCCTCCTTCGATGATTCCCAATGGAAAACAGGGAAGGGATTATTTGGAACTAAAGATATCGGACCTGCGACGGAATGGAGCAGCCGCTTTATCTGGATCAGGCGGAAATTTAAATTACAGGAAAAAGACCTCTTGCTGAATGACCTGATCTTGAAAACCAGGTATGATGATAATGTACTGATTTACCTGAACGGAAAAAAAATATTCGAAGCCGGTTGTTGTTCTGCCAATAAAGAAATCCTGTTGAATAAGGAACTGGCTGTATTAAAAGCCGGTGAAAATATACTGTCGCTGTATTGTGAGAACACCGGTGGACAAGCCTATATAGACGGAGGATTATACAATCGTGCAGCCCCGCCTTCAATTCCTCAGGCTATTCAAAGGAAAGTAGAAATAACGGCCACACAAACCAAATACGAATTCGATTGCGGACCGGTCTTCCTGGCACTGGATTTTTTATCACCCCTGCTGGCAAACGACCTTGACTTGTATGCAAGACCAATTACTTACTTGCGATTTAATGTGATGTCTAAAGACGGGAACCCGCATGATGTAAAACTCTATCTGAATACTGCTCCTGATCTGGCCAGGCATCAACCTTCACAGGAAGTTAAAACAGTCATCTACAACAGGGACGGGATCCTGTATCAAAAAACAGGAACTACCAGTCAGGCCATATTGAAAAGAAAGGGGGATGATGTAAGAATTGACTGGGGATTTGCCTATCTCGCTACCACCAACGAAGCCGGGGTAAAAATGGGTGCTGCAGGGAGGCAGGGATTTGCAGCCTTATGTAATCTGGAAATTGATTATGGAAAAGTAAAAGCAGTTCCGGTCGAAAAGTCTGTAATACTGGCGTATGATGATCTTAATGCTATCGAATATTTCGGTCAGCGCTTGCAGGCCTGGTGGAAGAAGAAATATAGCACGGTGGAAGAAATGGTTAAAGAGTCATTCGGACAGGAAGGAAGTATTGCCGAACGTTGTGACAAGTTTGATCGCCAGCTCTGGGCAGTTGCGGTGACTGCAGGAGGGGATCAATATGCACAATTATGTGTGCTGGCTTACCGGCAGTCGCTGGCAGCACATAAACTGGTCAGGGGTCCTAATAATGAAGTGCTGTTTCCACAGAAAGAAAATTTCAGTAACGGTTCGATCTGGACGGTTGATGTAACCTATCCTTCTGCACCACTTACTTTATTATACAATCCGGCACTGCTGAAAGGAATGGTGGAACCCCTGATGATTTACAGTGAAAGCGGAAAATGGACCAAACCATTCCCGGCCCACGACCTGGGCACCTACCCATTGGCCAACGGGCAAACCTACCCGGAAGATATGCCGGTGGAAGAGGCGGGTAATATGATCATCCTGACTGCTGCGATTTGTAAAGCAGAAGGTAATTATGAATTTGCCAGAAAGCACTGGGCGGTACTTAGCCAATGGGTTGAATTCCTTGTTAAAGATGGACTGGATCCGGCCAACCAGTTATGTACCGATGATTTTGCCGGACACCTGGCCAGAAATGTCAATTTATCTATGAAAGCCATTGTTGGTATTGCGGCCTATGCGCAAATGGCAAAGGGATTAAATAAAAAAGGGGAAGCCGGCACCTATCATAATATTGCTACTGATTATGCGGCTAAATGGATACAAATGGCCAATGATGGCGATCACTATGCTCTTAGCTTTGGAAAGCAGGGGACCTGGAGTCAGAAGTATAACCTGGTTTGGGATAAATTACTGGGACTGAAACTTTTTCCTGTTGATGTTTATGAGAAAGAGATCAAGTTTTATCTCCAACATCAGAATAAATATGGCCTGCCGCTTGACAGCCGAAGAACTTATACGAAATCCGACTGGATCGTCTGGACGGCTACCCTTGCCGGAAATCAAAAGGATTTTGAAGCCCTGATTCAACCTGTTTATAAATATGCAACCGAAACGCCCAGCAGGGTGCCATTGAGCGACTGGCATGAAACCACAAATGGTAAACAGGTGGGCTTTCAGGCCAGAAGCGTAGTGGGTGGTTATTTTATCAAAATGCTTGAAGTAAAATGGCTAAAAAAAGATTGACATTTCTGATACTGTTCAGCATCTCATTGGTTATCTCAGCTAATGTAGTGGCACAGTCATATGTACCGGTGATAGCGGATACAAAAATGAAGCAAAAGCCGGTGCCCCTCATCAAAGCCTGGTCTTATCAGTTATCACAGGTGAAATTATTGAACAGCCCGTTCCGGCATGCCATGAAAATGGACAGTGCTTATCTCTTGCTGATCAAACCTGATCGATTATTGTACCGCTTTCACAAACATGCCGGACTACCGGTAAAGGATTCGATTTACGGAGGATGGGAACAGGATGGTATCTCCGGACATACCCTGGGGCATTATCTGTCTGCCTGTGCCCTGATGTATACAAGTACCGGTAACCCGGAGTTTAAAAAAAGAGTAGAATATATTGTTCAGGAACTCCGGCGTTGTCAGCTGGCCAGGAAAACTGGTTATGTAGGGGCCGTGCCCAATGAAGATACCATCTTTGCTCAGGTAAAAAGAGGGGATATCCGTACTGGCGGATTTGACCTGAATGGCGGTTGGGTACCCTGGTACACCCTCCATAAGGTTTTGGCAGGATTACTGGATGCTTATTTATACTGCGATAATAAAATGGCATTGACGATTTCTACCGGTATAGCAGACTGGACAGCAACCATCGTCAACGGATTAACGGAGGAACAAAGACTAAAAATGCTTAACTGTGAGCATGGAGGCATGAATGAAGCCCTGGCTAATATCTATGCCATTACCGGGAACGAAAAATATCTGCAGCTCTCCCGTAAATTTCATGATGAATTTGTCTTGGGCAAACTGGCTCAAAGAGTAGATCCCATGCCCGGTAAACACAGTAATACCAATGTGCCCAAGGCCATTGGCTGTGCCAGGCGCTATGAAATTTCCGGGGATGAACGCGATAAAACGATTGCCTCCTTTTTCTGGGAGAATATGGTAGATCATCACTCTTATGTTATCGGTGGAAACAGTAACTATGAATATTGCGGGGCCAGGGATTCGCTGAGTGAAAGACTGAGTGATGCCACTTGTGAAACCTGTAACACTTATAATATGCTCAAACTCACCCGGCATTTATTTGCCTGGGAGCCCTCAGGCAAACTGATGGATTATTATGAGCGCGCATTGTATAATCATATCCTGGCTTCCCAGCATCCTGAAAATGGAATGATGACTTATTTTGTTCCACTCCGGATGGGGACCCAAAAAGAATTCAGTGATTCCTTCAATACTTTCACCTGCTGTGTGGGCAGTGGCATTGAAAACCACGGCAAATATGCAGAACAGATTTACAGCCATGATGGAAAAAATACATTATGGGTCAACCTGTTTATCCCTTCCGTGCTGAATGACCCTGCAAATAAATGGGTACTGCGACAAGAGACTGATTTTCCAGAAAGCAACCGGATTCTATTCCTGCTTGATCAAAAAAATAAAGAAGCCCTGAACCTTAAAATCAGGATGCCTTACTGGGCAAAGCGGATGGATATTCTGATTGATGGGGTTATGTATAAACGCCTACCTGATTCCTCCGGCTATCTCAACCTCGGACCATTGGCCAGAGGCAAGTACCGGATCGTCATCGAACCGGAAATGGAATTGTATACAGAAGCCATGCCGGATAATAAAAACAGGATTGCTTTTAAGTATGGTCCCTTGGTATTGGCTGGCCAGCTGGGTAAGAATATGCCCGATCCTTTGTATGGAACTCCTGTGTTGCTGACCGATAATAAAAATCTAAAAGACTGGATCCGGCCAGCCGGTGGTCCTCTGCAGTTTGAATTAAATGGAGTAGGGAAGCCGAATGATGTAAAGCTGGCTCCTTTTTATAAAACCTATGACCAGTTTTACAGTGTATACTGGGATTATTTTACAAATGAAGAATGGTCGCGCAGGCAAAATGAATATGAAGCCGCTAAAAAAATGGCAGCAGAACTCGAAGCCCGTACCATTGATTATTTCCGGATCGGAGAAATGCAACCGGAAAGGGATCATCAGTTGGTGGCCAGTGAAAAAAGTTATGTAAGCGATGCCATGGGACGTAAAGGCCGCGAAGCCCGGGGCGGAAATTATTTTTCTTTCAATATGAAATTGAAACCAGGCACCAGGTCTGCATTGGTATTCACCTATATTGGCGACGATAAAGGTCGTAAATTTGACATCTTTGTAGAGGGAGTTAAAATCAGTACCGTTGAATGGGAGGGAGGCAAAACAGGCATATTCTACGACCATGAATATGCTTTGCCGGAAGAACTGATTCAAAATAAAGAACAGATCACAGTTAAAGTAGAAGCGAATTATAAAAGAACAGCGGGAAGGGTGTTTGGAGTGCGGGTTGTGAAGGAAAGTCGTTAGTCATTAGTCAATAGTCTGGAGTCGTGAGTCAAGAGTCGTGAGTCAAGAAAAGCGAGTCATTAATTGTGAGCCCAATATTTCAATATCCTAATATCTAATACCTAATATCTAATACCCAATCCCCAAATTATGAGCAAAGCCATTGTAATCGGAGGTGGTATCATCGGACTCAGTTCAGCATTGTACTTACGTCGTTCCGGATGGGAGGTGACCGTGCTGGACAAAAGTGATTTCGGTGATAACTGTTCTTATGGCAATTGCGGGTATATCTGCCCCAGTCATTTTATACCACTGGCTACTCCCGGTATCGTGAAGCAGGGATTAAAGTGGATGTGGAATTCAAAAAGCCCTTTTTATGTACAACCCAGGCTGGACTGGAACCTGATGAGCTGGGGTTTGAAATTTATCCGCAGCGCTACCAAAGATCATGTGGCAACGGCAGCTGTTCCTTTGCGCGATATTGCCCTGTTGAGTAAAAAAGAATATGAGTCCTGGCTGCAATTGCCGGCATTTGATTTTGCCTATGAGCAAAAAGGACTCCTGGAAATATTTCAAACTGCTGAAGGTGCTGAACATGCCCGGCACACAGTGGAAAAAGCCCATGAACTGGGACTGTCTGATACCAAACTATTAACCAAAGAAGAATTACAGTCCCTGGAGCCACATACAACCATCAACGGGCTGGGGGCTATCCATTTTAATTGTGATGCTCACTGCTGGCCTAACCAACTCATGCGACAGTTACTGTTGCACCTGGAAAAGGAATCCGTTACCCTTTTGAAAGCTGAGGAGGTGATCAAATTTGAAAAGTCGAACGGCAGGGTGACCAAAGTTATTACTACTAATAATGCCTTTGAGGCAGATGAAATAGTAATGGCAACCGGCTCCTGGGGAAGGGAAACTGCCCGCTTATTAGCCCTCCGGATTCCATTGATGCCGGGAAGAGGGTATTCCGTTACACTGGAGGATTCACCTTATCAGTTAAACTATCCGGCCGTTCTACTGGAAGGAAGGGCCGCGGTTACCCCCATGGATGGCAATAAAATTCGTTTTGGCGGCACCATGGAAATTACTGCTCATAAAACGCCTCCCCGGATGAACAGGGTACAGGGAATCCTGGATGCTGTAAAACGCTTTTATCCTGATTTTGATGTCCCATTTCCCGCAAAAGATAAAATCTGGTACGGGTACCGCCCCTGCTCGGCAGATGGCCTGCCCTATATCGGCCGGGTTAAAAAATACGAGAACCTGACCATTGCTACCGGCCACTCGATGCTTGGACTAAGCCTGGGAGCCGGAACCGGTAAGCTGGTGGCAGAACTGGTTAACCGACAGCCCGCCAGTATGGATATCAGTCCCTTTGCCGTTGAAAGATTTGGGTAGAAAGAAAGGCGGAAATAATACGACTGCTATTTTTTACTGAATTAGCAATTGTTTAAGTGGGCTTGCTTTCAGCAGTTCGCCAACTACTTCTTACATTTACGCACATTTATGAACTGGATTGCTACCCGGCTGCCTTACCGTCAAACCAACGCTTTCACCAGGATTGCTTTGGATTATATTGACCAGGCGCAAGCACTGAAACCATTTTATCTTCATGCACCCTCCCTGCAGGGGATGCAAAAAGCCATCAGCGAAAGAAAAAAAAGCAGCACCAACAGACAGTCACTGGTGGAACAATTAAGGAATCAGTACCGGGAGATGGATGCTTCGGAAAAGGTAAAGCAGAATATCGAATCACTTTTATCTCCTGATACATTTACAATTACAACCGCACATCAGAATAATATTTTCACTGGCCCACTCTATTTTATTTACAAAGTATTGCATGTCATTAAACTGGTCGATCAGCTCAATGAAACCTGGCCCGGACAGCATTTTGTACCAGTTTATTATATAGGTTCTGAAGATGCAGACCTGGATGAACTGAACCATACCTGGCTCAATGGAGAAAAGCTGGTTTGGAATTGCAATCAGACCGGAGCCGTAGGCCGGATGGTGATTGACCAGCACCTGATTTCCCTGATTGACCGGATGCAGGGTGAATTGCTGGTACATCCTTTTGGCGAATCTATCATTGCAGCACTGCGGGCATCCTACCAAAAAGGCATGACAGTGGCCGCGGCTACTTTTCATTTTGTCAATTTTCTATTCAGTGAGTATGGACTGGTTGTATTGCAGCCGGACAATGCAGCCCTGAAAAGCCAGATGGCCACAATATTTGAGGATGATTTGTTACAGCAGACGGCATCTGGTATTGTAGAAACCTCCGCCAATGCATTGGAAAAGGCCGGGTATAAAGTACAGGCCAATCCCAGAGAAATCAACCTCTTTTACCTGGAAGGAAATCAAAGAGAAAGAATCGAAAGAAAAGGAGATGACTGGGTGCTGGTTAACAGCAGAAAGACCTTTTCGAAAGCGGAGATTTTAACGGAATTAAAAGAACATCCGGAAAGATTTAGCCCGAATGTCATACTTCGTGGTTTATACCAGGAAAAGATATTGCCCAATATTGCCTTTATTGGAGGAGGAGGGGAAACTGCTTACTGGTTACAACTGAAAGATTTATTCACCCATTATCAAATTCCCTTCCCGGTACTCGTATTGCGTAATTCATTCCTGGTAGTGGAGAAAAAATGGAAAGAAAGGATAGCCCGTCTAGGTTTTACAACGGAAGAATTATTTTTATCTGAACAGGAACTACTGAATAAGCTGGTGCTCCGTGAAAGCAGCAATCCAACCCGATTAAACGGGGGACTGGAGGCCCTGGAAAAAATGTATGCTGGCTTCGGCAAACAGGCTGCCAATATAGATACAACCCTCGCTCCTCATGTAGAAGCTTTGAAGAAAAATGCACTCTATCGTTTACAGGAGCTGGAAAAAAAGATGTTGCGGGCGGAAAAAAGGAAATTCAATGACCAGCAAAGACAGATCCGGCAACTGAAAGAAAAACTCTTTCCCGGAAATGGCTTACAGGAACGAAAAGAAAATATGTCCTGGTATTATGCGCTGTGGGGCAAGGGTTTTATAGAAGAATTGTACAAAGCTTCTCCCGGTCTTGAACAGGAATTTGTGATCCTGGAAGCACAGTAATTTTTCCCTGGCCCTTCTCAGACCGCTTTCTTTACAATTTTATGAAAGGGATCTTCCTTATCTCTTTCTCAGGTATAAGTTCAGCGAGAATGTATTTTTCTTCAGTGAGCCCAGCGCTGCTGAGTAAACGGTTGTACTGGTGCTACTATTGATATCATTCAGACCCGCTGAATATTTCAACTCGGGTGACAGCACCCAGCCTGATTTCATCAGACTGATATCCAGTCCCAGACCTCCATTCCCCATGAAAAGTGATTTTTTAACCGGCAACTGATCTGCCGAAGTGCCATTCTGGCTCAGCATATAATTAAATGAGGGGCCTAAAGCAATATAGGGTGCCAGCTTTCCGGAGGAAAGACGGATCAGTAATGGTAGCGCCATGGAGACAGTCGTGCCTTTCACAGAAATCGTTTCAATAATCGGTGCGCCGGAAGTACTTCTTCTTTCAAACTCGATATCAGTACTTTCAAATAATACGGTGGCTGTTGGACGAATAGCAATCGAGGGCCCCAGACAAATATGATAAAGAAAGCCCGCATTGCCACCCGCGGCTGATTTTGAATTTACGCCTGTAAAACCCGTTTGCTGATTACCGGAATATGTAGGATTGGATTGATTCAAACCTCCACCGAGTGTAAATCCAAAACTGGGTTTACAAAGCAGTTTGGGGCTTGGCTTTTTACCTTTATTGGTAAGATCAGGCTTTTTGTTATCCAGGGCTTTTTGAGCCAATGCCAGGGTGGTTAAAGCACAGGGCCATTTGGGAGCGGCTTTAGCAGCTTTATCTGCATAGTAAGCGGCACTGTCCGGCCGGTTATTTTCTAAATGCAGCCTCGATAACTGATTCAGGATATAAGCCCCGTTGGGATCAATGGCCCTGGCAGCATGCGCATAATCAAAAGCAGCCGAAGTGGTACCGTAATCACCATTTGCTTTGAGCAGAAACATACGGCCACGGAGGGCTGCTGCAAATTCTGGTTCATCAGCACGCAGCAGGGCGATGGCTTTTTCAATTCTACCACCGGCAGCAGCATGCTCCTGTTTGTCTTTGGAAGAACTGATCACACCGCAGGTCAGGTATTGGTTTACTTTCTTTTGCGCATCATTGATGAATTCGGCGGCCAGCGAACTTTTGGCATCCTGTGTATAAGGATTGCCAGGATATTTTTTTTCCAGCTGCTGATAAAAATCTTCTGCCGAAGATGAGCCAGTGAGGTTATTGGACCGGATCGCACGGTTGAAGCGGTTATAGGTTTCTACTAATGCAGTGTCATCGGCGAAACGTTTAAAATCGGCTGCAGTGATTCCGTTGAATGAATTACTCCCACCACGCCGGTTATTTTTTTCCTTCAACCATTGCTGGAGATAGGTGGGATCCACATTACTGACCACTTTCTCACTGAATTCATTGCAACAGAGATAGGGGTCCTGCTTTCTTTTAAATTTTTCAGTAGCAACGGATGGAACATTCTTCTCTACATAATTCTTTATTTCAGCAAAAGTGATTTTATTATCCGCCTTTCCTGCATCGGCCAGCCCGCTCAGTCCGTCTACCAGGTACCAGGTAAATAAACCATGGCCATTTCCGATGGAAGCATCTTCCAGTGATTCCTGTCCGGCCGCACTGGCCAGCATCATCACTTCCCCCACTTTTTGTTCGGAAATGGCAGAGCTGAAAAATCCAAGTCCCTCTGCACCACCGGGTAATTCATTGGAACGACAGGCATCCATGATCAGGAATACTTCCACACCCTTGCCTACTTCTTTTGCAATCATCGTCTTGATATCATACATTCTGATCGCACCATTCACCAGGTAATTATTTTTATCTCCTGCAGGATTGCAATCATAAGTCAGGTAAAAAAACTGATCCTTATCTATCGCATCACCATGACCGGCCAGGTACATAAAGAGCCGGTCTCCTTTCTGTAATTTTTTAGACTTTAACCAGGATTTGAATTTGACCTGAAAATTGGTTTCATTAGCCTGGTCATTGAGCAGTAGATAAATATTATCATCACTGAGCCGGCCACCACCAGGTGATTTGAGGTAATTCCGAAACAGTTCAGCGTCCTTGTCGGCATAATTCAATGGCCGTACGAATTTATATTTTGAAATGCCCATCACTACAGCAAAATTCTGCGGGCCGGTGATCGTGGTATCCCGGGGTTTTAAAGGGGTTTGCGCCTTGATGAACTGACAACTCATGGCGATACAGGCAAGCAAAAGCAGGACTGATTTTTTCATAATTCCGGTTTAGATTGGCTGAATGGTATAGAAAAATAGTGATTTTTCGGAATATGACACCGACTATTTACTGACAACCATTTTGAACAGGGTGCTGCTCCCATTGTCATTATCTGCCGCCAGTAATAAATAGTATCTGGAAGATGTTTCCTTCAAAATACATACCGATTCTATTTTTTGGCCGATAAATTTTGGATCCAGCTGATCTAGATTGATAATGGTATCCGGATTAACAGCCTTCCAGTTTTTTTTAGAGCTGATATTACGAATGATCCAGAGATAGCTGGTGCCAATAGCGCCATCATCCATATTGTTACGTGTATCTTCTGTAGAGATAGTGAGGATCAATGCATCCTGCTTTGGCGCATATGTGATACCGGAAATGCCACTGAATTGTGAAGAATCGGTATTGACTCCTGCCAGCATACTGGAAATTTCAACACCCGTCTGTCTTTGCCAGAAATTTCGGCGGGTAAAGATCAGATGGTTTTTAGGATAACCTTTGCTGCCACGATTGGCCAGTATAAATCCACCAGGATAGGCAGCAATACCTTCAATATTCAGTTCATTTATTCCCTGCAAACTGACCCGCTGATAAAAAGTATCCAGGCGGATACTGTCTTTTGTTTTTTTTACCGGGTTGATCAGCCAGGCAAGGGATCGGGTAGAGTTCAAAGAACCAGAACCACTTAACAGGATATCTCCGTTGTCCAGTATTGTCATGGCTTCGAGATCTGCCTTTAATTTTTTTGGTATCCTTTTTTCACTAAATGAAAAGAGAGCAATAGAATCTTTTGTTTTTAAACTACTGTCAAGAATCAGCAGGTTATTGGCATCATCTCCAATGATATAAACTGTTTGATTGCGGAAATCTATACCGGAAGCTGAGGGATAATCGGGGAGCAGGATTTTTTCCTGCAGCATATGTTTTTGTGAAGAACAACTACCGATTAAAACACAAAAGACAAGGAAGAATAATCCGTAGAATGTAAGTCCAGTTGCCAGTTGAAAGAAGGGGGTTGTTTTTTGAGGAGATCGAAGAAACATATTCTGACAGCCGGTTTTAATTAGTCAAATTTATTCTCCCAGCCTTCGTTCTTCATCTTTTCTACTTTGTCAATCACTTCACTGTTCAGTGATTCTTTGTACTGGGCTACTTTTTGGGAAATCAATTCATCTGAAGTACCCAGTATCTCCGCAGCCAGTATACCCGCATTCTTGGCCGCATTGAGGGCCACTGTTGCAACCGGAACCCCGTTTGGCATCTGCAGAATCGAGAGAACTGAATCCCAACCATCAATGGAGTTGGATGATTTAATAGGAACTCCAATGACAGGTAAAACGGTAACTGAAGCAACCATACCCGGTAAATGAGCGGCACCTCCGGCTCCGGCAATGATAACTTTCAATCCACGTCCCTTGGCCTGTTGCGCATAGTCAATCATCCGATGCGGGGTTCGATGTGCAGAAACCACGGTTACCTCATGGGGTATATCAAACTGCTTCAGGAAATCTGATGCAGCCTGCATTACATTCAAATCACTATCGCTGCCCATGATGATGCCAACAAGAGGGTTCATTGGAGGAGTTTAGGCAAAAATAGGAATTTTAGGGGTTGGGGGTAGTTGGGAGGTTGAATAGTTGGAAAGTTGATAAATTGGAAAGTTGATAAGTTGTAAGGCTGTTTATTTTACCAGTTCTCCTTTGAGGCGGAGGAGTTCGGTTTCGGCCAGTTTGGTATTATAACGGGCATTGATCAGTCTGGTCTGGGCATCCTGCAAACTTTTCTGTGCTTCTTTTAATTGGATCAGGGTGGTTGAATTGAGTTTATACACCTGGAAAACGATGTCCACGTTTTCTCTGGCCAGTACAATGCTTTCCTCTTCCAGGTCCAGCGCCTGCTTTTGCCACTGGTAATTATTCCAGGCATTGAGAACGGCCAGGCTGATTTGGGATTTCTGATTGTCCATGCTGAGCTTTCTGAAAACAATATCACGCTCTGCCTGCTGTATCTGCCGTTTTACACTGTAATTATTAAAGATGGGAATGGTGGCCGTAAGTCCGTAGTTAAAGCCTTTGTTGCGGCTGTTAAGTGGTTGAAATGGATTGACGACCGCTTTGTTATCCAGTTTATTGAAATTATAATTTGCAGTAAAGCCTACAACCGGAAAACGGTCGGCCTTAATTTCTTTTAATGTAAGTCCTGCAATCAGAATATTTTTTTGAGCAACCTGGAGGGCGGGATTGGTTTTATCCAATGAGGACTGAATATCGGTTAACACCAGCCCTTTGTTCAGGGGAATGGAATCACTTACATCATAATTGGTTTCTGCCGTATTCATTAACTGACTGAGCTGATCTTTTAGTTGCCTGATCAGGGTCTGCTGTTCCAGTTGAGCAGCTTTTTGGGCATTAAGATCCACCTTGCTTTGCAACACATCCGGCTTGGCACCCACACCGATATCCAGTTTGTATTGTGCCAGTTTTACCCTTTCCTGACTGATCGACATCTGTTCTTCAATGGCACGAAGCTGTTGTTTCTGTTTTACAATATTGTAATAGGTATTAATGACAGCTGCAACTGAATTGACCAGCTGCTCTTTGATGCCCAACTCACCTAATTTAACCAGTTCGGCTACTTTATCGCGGGTGGCAAACATGCGGAATCCGTCGAACAATGTCCAGTTCAAAGCCAGGTTGGCAGTGAGGTTATTCGATTTTACACCATTCCGCTCCCTTACCGTTCCATCAGTAAATTTTTGTTTCTGGTCATTGTTGTTGAAAACAACCCCGGTGTTGGCATTCAGCCTGGGATAAAATGCAGCATTCCGATATCCGTAATTGAGTGCTGCTACAATAGAATCATTTCTGGATAACTGAATATCAAAATTATTACTGAGTGCGGTGGCAATCGCTTCTTCCAGTGTGAGCTTTTTCTGCGCAATACTGTCAAGGGTGATCAAAAGCAATATGGGTAAAAAAAATCGTCTCATGTTATTCGGCAATTTGGGTGGCTGTCTCAGCCATTTCATTCTTGCTATCCGGGTGCATCAGCTGGTCTATTTCACTTTTTTTCTTTTTAGAAGAAAGGAAAGAGTACATCGCCGGGATTACAAATAAAGTCAGTACAAGCGAGAACATGATCCCGCCTACGATAACAATACCTAAGGGGATCCGGCTGGTAGCAGCAGCTCCCAATGACATGGCCAGTGGCAGGGCACCCAGTGCCATCGCCATACTGGTCATCAGAATGGGTCTCAAGCGCTGTGTGGCTGAAAAGACAGCCGCTTCTGTTTTGGACATCCCTTTCTCCTGGTTCTGATTGGCAAATTCCACAATCAGGATACCGTTTTTCGTTACCAGACCAATCAGCATGATCATTCCGATTTGGGAGAAGATATTCAGTGTATGACCAAATAACCAGAGTGATAAAACTGCACCGGTAAATGCTAGTGGTACGGTGAACATGATGATCAGCGGATCAATAAAGCTTTCAAACTGGGCAGCCAGGATCAGGAAGATCAGCACCAGGGCCAGTAAAAGGGCCGTTAAGGTATTGCCACTACTTTCCTGGAACTCACGGGAAGAACCAGAAAGGGAAGTGGTGAATGTTTCATCCAGCATATTTTCCGTGATCTTTTCCATTTCTGCAATTCCGTCACCAATAGTTTTTCCGGGTTGTAAACTGGCAGAAATCGTAGCTGACTTGTATCGGTTGAAATGATAAATAGTAGGAGGGGTGTTGGATTCCGTCATGCTTACCAGGTTATCCAGGCTAATCAATTCTCCCCGGTTATTCCTGACAAACAGCACTTTTAAATCATTGGGATCATCCCGGTCACCTCTGGCTACCTGTCCCAGCACCTGGTACTGTTTGCCATCTTTTGTAAAATAGCCCAGTCTCCGGTTGCTGAATGCCAGTTGTAGTGTCTGGGAAATATCATTGACACTCACACCCAGCTGTGCTGCTTTCAATCTTTCAATTTCTACTCTTAATTCCGGTTTATTGAATTTGAGATCCACATCAGGATTCATCAACACTTTGCTTTGCCTGGCCTGTTCCAGTATTTTGGGTAATACTGCAGTGAGCTTTTCAAAATTATTATTCTGAATAACGAATGATACCGGCTGACCACCGCGTCGGTTTTGGGAAATGGTTTGTTCCTCAATGGCAAAGGCACGTCCTTCATTGTACCTCGGCAGGTTACGATTAACCATGGCCACAATATCTTTTTGAGAACGTACCCGGTCCGTAGGTGGTACCAGGGTTACTCTCACGAACCCGGTATTGGCATTGCCTGAACCGGTAAATCCAGGGGAGGTAACACTAAGCACAATTTCTTTTTCCGGAACAGAATCCAGCATTAACTGGGTGAGCCTGTCCACATATTTGTCCATCGCATCAAAAGAAGTACCCTCAGGAGCCGTCAGTTGTAAACGAAACTGACTACGGTCTTCCATCGGCGCCAGTTCCTGTTGCAATCCTTTCCAGATTAAAATTCCTGATGCCAGGCTGGCGATAATCAGTACAATGGCCATCCAGCGGATCCGCATGAATCTTTTCAGCGCTGATTGGTAGCTGTTTTCCATCCAGCGGAAGAAAGGTTCCGTTTTATTATAAAGCCAGGAATGTTTATGTACATCTTTGCGGGAAAGCTTTACGTTCAAAACAGGAGTCAGGGTCAGGGATACAAAGGCTGAAATCAAAACGGCACCGGCCACTACGATTCCGAATTCACGGAACAGCCTTCCGGTAAAACCCTGCATGAAGATCACGGGCAGAAATACCACGGCCAGGGTGATTGATGTGGCAATGACGGCAAAATAAATCTCTTTGGAACCTTCCAAAGCGGCCTGCCATTTATTCATCCCCCGCTCCATTTTCTTATAAATATTCTCTGTTACTACAATTCCATCATCCACCACCAGGCCGGTAGCGAGTACTATGGCCAACAGAGAAAGTACATTGATGGTAAAGCCCATCAGGTACATGATGAAGAAAGCACCGATCAGAGAAACCGGGATATCGATCAATGGACGAATGGCAATGATCCAGTCGCGGAAGAAGGCATAAATAATCATCACCACCAGTAGGAAGGCAATCATCAGGGTTTCTTCAACTTCCAGAATAGATTTCTTGATGAATTTGGTCTGGTCCAGTGCGATATTGATCTTGATATCATCCGGCACATCTTTCTTAATCTGTTCCAGTCTTTTGTAAAACTCATCTGATATTGAAACATAGTTGGATCCTGGTTGAGGGATCACCGCCAGCGCAATCATGGGAGTGCCATCACCTTTCAGTGCCGATTCCTCATTCTCGGGTCCGAGGGCTGCTTCTCCAACATCTTTTACCCGAACATCGGCTCCGTCTACATTTTTTACAATCAGGTTGTTGAATTCTTCTTCGGTGTTTAAGCGGCCAAAGGTTCTGACGGTTAACTCGGTAGTGTTACCGGATATTTTCCCGGAAGGAAGTTCTACATTCTCTCTTAATAAAGCTGCTTGTACATCATTGGCGGTAACCTGTTTGGCAACCAGTTTAGCGGGATCAATCCAGATCCGCATCGCATATCTTTTTTCTCCCCAAATCTGAATTCCGCTTACACCGGGAATGGTTTGCAATCTTTCCACCAGTGTGTTATTCGCGAATTCTGTGATCTGTAAAGGCGTGCGGGTATAGCTTTGCACCGTCATGGAGAGAATGAAATCGGAACTGGCATCGGCCTTTGATACCACCGGCGGTGCATCCAGGTCAGAAGGGAGTGAGCGCTGCGCCTGAGATACTTTATCCCTTACATCATTGGCCGCCGCTTCCAGGTCAACTCCCAGGTCGAACTCCACATTGATATTGCTGGTTCCGTTACTGCTGCTGGAAGTGATGTTCTTTACACCGGCAATACCATTGATGGCTTTTTCCAATGGCTCCGTGATCTGTGTTTCAATAATATCAGCATTGGCACCAGGGTAGGAGGTACGGACACTGATATTCGGGGGATCAATGGCAGGATAATCCCGGACACCGAGAAACTGAAAACCAATCACGCCAAAAAGCACGATCAGGATATTCATCACAATCGCCAGTACCGGTCTCCGTAAACTGAGTTCTGATATATTCATCGCTTAAATACGTCTCCTAAATTCTTAATTATAAATTCCGTGGATAATGGAAATTCCAATCTCTTAATATCCCCCGCCTTCGCTAGGGCTACGGCGGGCAAGCAATATCCTAATACCTAATATCCAATACCTAATATCTACTTCTTAATTCACAATCCTCCCAATCAGCAATTTCCCTTCCGGTCTCACACTTAATAAACCGGTGACCACAACTGTATCACCTTCTTTCAATCCCTGTGTGATTTGTACCCTTGCGGAATCTCTTTCCCCCGTCACCACATCTGCAAAAACAGCTGTTCCGCCTTTAAATAGAATTACTTTTTTTCCACGGGCCTGTGGCAGGATGGCCTGTGTGGGAACAAGGATCGTATTGGGATCCGGATCAAAACTGAGCAGCACTTTGGCAAAAGCTCCCGGCATCAGTGCATCATCCTTTCCCATCACAGCTGCCCGGACCGTTAAGGTTCGGGTTGTTTCCATCACATTGGATTCAGTGGCCACCACTTTGGCGCCAAATTCTTTTTTAGCTCCTTCAATTGTAAAACTCACTAATTGGCCGATCTTAATTCTTCCGGAATATTTTTCAGGTACTGTGAAATCAAGCTTTAACTGATCAGTCTGGCTGATGGTGGCAAGAACGGAAGCCGGACTTACATATGCACCCGGACTCACCTTATTCAACCCGATTTTTCCGCTAAAGGGTGCCCTCACCACTGTTTTGGCAATACTGGTTTGAAGGATGCCAATGTCTGCATTAAGATTATTCACCTGCAGCAGACTGATATCATAATCCTGCTGACTTATCCCCTGTATTTTTAATAATTGTGCCTGTCTTTCTTCGGTTTTTTTGGCCAGTGCCAGTTGTACCTGCACTTTTCTTAACTGTGCCTGCAGGTCGCCATCATATAATTTGGCGAGCACAGCTCCTTTGCCAACATAACGGCCTTCCACCAGGTTTAACTGTACAATACGGCCCGATACTTCCGGATGAATTTCGGTAACCTCATTGGCAACAATGCTTCCTGGCATTTCGATAGTGGATTGGAAAGCTTCCAGCCTGACAATATAACCGTCCACTTTTGACGGGGGGGGAGCCTTCGCTGCCCCTCCACCGTTTTTAGGTGCCTGAATCTTATCTTTTTTGCCCCCGCATGAAACCAGTGAGAGGGAACAAACTGCAACTGCGAAAAAAAATAGTCTCATAAAAAATGAATGGTATGAGGTAAAAATTCCGGGAATAAAGATAATGGTTTCATCCCAAGGCTTTAGACGCAGGAATAAAACGGTACCTGCACTGATTCTCAAAGAAGTATCAACGGCACAGGGCTGGGATAAATGGCTGATCAGGTACGGGCAATGAGGGTGTGTTTCACCTTATTCGACTGGAACATTAAATCCTGCTTTTCCCGGCTCAGGATGGTCACATGTCCCATTTTCCGGCCG
>ERZ795061.2261-NODE-2261-length-17836-cov-8.860244_pt1 | contig 17836 bp, 18 predicted proteins | sample MGYA00375145_ERZ795061 | MGnify/ENA primary metagenome ERZ795061 (study PRJEB30190, sample SAMN05720144) | anaerobic digester metagenome | isolation source: active sludge of municipal wastewater-treating anaerobic digesters | place: USA | collected 2014-12-22 ... | reverse complement strand
TCGCGCGAGGTGGTCAGGAACAGCCCATCGCCAACCGCCAGGGTCGAATCCCATTCGCGATCGCCGTCGTGCAGGACGAAGCCACGCTCCGGATGCACCGGCCCGCCGGCCAGGACGATCTGCGATTGCAGGGATTCGCTGTCGCTGCTGATGCCCATCTGCTGCAGCACCTCGCCGAGGGTGTATTCGGAAGGGCGGTTGACCACCACGCCCATCGCGCCGTCGCCGTCGTGCTGGCAGATCAGGGTCACGCTGCGCTCGAACTGGGAGTCCTGCAGGGACGGCAGCGCGATCAGCAAGTTGTTGCCGAAGCTATGGCCGTGTTCATGCATGCCGGCATTGTAGCGTGGCGACCCGCCACGCCACAGCAAGGCGGCACCCCTGCCCTCAACGAAGTTCGGCGATCTCCACGCCGTCCAGGCCCTGCGCCAGGGTGCGGGCATCGCCACCCTGCGCCAGCTTGATGCGCAGGCGCACTTCGTTGGACGAGTCGGCGAAGCGCAATGCGTCCTCGTAGCTGATCTCGCCGGCCTGGTAGAGCTCGAACAGGCTCTGGTCGAAGGTCTTCATGCCCAGTTGGACCGACTCCTTCATCACGTCCTTGAGCTTGTGGATCTCGCCGTCGCGGATGTAGTCCTGGACCAGCGGCGTGCCCAGCAGGATCTCCATCGCAACGCGCCGGCCCTTGCCGTCGGGGGTCGGGATCAGCTGCTGCGCGACCACGCCCTTGAGGTTCAGCGACATGTCCATCAGCAACTGGTTGCGGCGGTCTTCCGGGAAGAAGTTGATGATGCGATCCATCGCCTGGTTGGCGTTGTTCGCATGCAGGGTGCACAGCACCAGGTGGCCGGTTTCCGCGAAGGCGATGGCATGGTCCATGCCCTCGCGGGTGCGCACCTCGCCGATCATGATCACGTCGGGTGCCTGGCGCAGGGTGTTCTTCAGCGCGTTTTCCCAACTGTCGGTATCGATGCCGACCTCGCGCTGGGTGATGATGCATCCGTCGTGCTTGTGCACGAACTCGATCGGATCCTCGATCGTGATGATGTGCCCGGTCGAGTTGTGGTTGCGGTAGCCGATCATCGCGGCCAGCGACGTGGACTTGCCGGTGCCGGTGGCGCCCACGAAGATGATCAGGCCGCGCTTGGTCATCGCCAGCGTCTTGATGATCGGCGGCAGGTTGAGTTCTTCCACCGTGGGGATGCGCGTCTCGATCCGGCGCAGCACCATGCCCACCTGGTTGCGCTGGTAGAAGCAACTGACGCGGAAGCGGCCCACGCCGGACACGCCGATCGCGAAGTTGCACTCGTGGGTCTTCTCGAATTCCTCGCGCTGCTGCGGCGTCATCACGTTCAGCACCAGGTCGCGCGACTGCTGCGGGGTCAGCGGCGCCTGGGTGATCGGGCTGAGCTTGCCGTGGACCTTCATCGACGGCGGCATGCCGGCGGTGATGAACAGGTCCGACGCCTTCTGGTGCGCCATCAGCTTGAGGAACGAGGTGAAATCGATGCTGCTCATGCCAGTGGCTCCGGTTCGGGGTCCCGCCTGTCCTGTCGCACGGCGCTGTTCGTCATTCGAACAGGCGCTTGTCCTTCGCGTATTCCTTCGCCTGCTGGCGACTCACCATGCCGCGCTTCACCAGGTCCTGCAGGTGCTGGTCCAGGGTCATCATGCCCACGTTCTGGCCGGTCTGGATCGCCGAATACATCTGCGCCACCTTGTCCTCGCGGATCAGGTTGCGGATGGCCGGCGTGCCCACCATGATTTCCCAGGCTGCGGTGCGGCCGCCACCGGTCTTCTTCAGCAGCGCCTGCGAGATCACCGCGCGCAGCGATTCCGAGAGCATCGAGCGGACCATCGGCTTCTCGCCGGCGGGGAACACGTCGATGATGCGGTCGATGGTCTTGGCCGCGCTGGAGGTATGCAGGGTGCCGAACACCAGATGGCCGGTTTCCGCCGCGGTCAATGCCAGGCGGATGGTCTCCAGGTCGCGCATTTCGCCGACGAGGATGTAGTCGGGGTCTTCGCGCAACGCCGAGCGCAGCGCCTCGCTGAAGCCGTGGGTGTCGCGGTGGACCTCGCGCTGGTTGATCAGGCACTTCTGCGAGGTATGCACGAACTCGATCGGATCCTCGACCGAGAGGATGTGCGCGTATTCGTTCTTGTTGACGTGGTCGAGCATCGCCGCGAGCGTGGTCGACTTGCCGGAACCGGTGGGACCGGTGACCAGGATCAGGCCCTGCGGCTGGTCGATCAGTTCCTTGAAGATGCGCGGGCAACCCAGGTCTTCCAGGGTCAGCACTTCCGACGGAATGGTGCGGAACACTGCGCCGGCGCCACGGTTCTGGTTGAACGCGTTGACGCGGAAGCGCGCCAGCCCGGGGATCTCGAACGAGAAGTCGACCTCGAGGAATTCCTCGTAATCGCGGCGCTGCTTGTCCGACATGATGTCGTAGACCAGCGAATGCACCTGCTTGTGGTCGAGCGCGGGGATGTTGATGCGGCGCACGTCGCCGTCGACGCGGATCATGGGCGGCAGGCCGGCGGACAGGTGCAGGTCCGACGCCTTGTTCTTGACCGAAAACGCGAGAAGCTCAGCAATATCCATGGTGGCAACACTCCCCAGGCGCGCGGCATCTCCCCTGCCGCGCAAGTCGTCGTTACCGCACCGGGGCGCTCCAGCCCCGTCGCGACGCTTCGAGTCCCGGGCAAGCCCGTCCTCGCGTGCCAGTGCACCGACGCCTTCGCGGCGGAACCTGGCGGGTGCAGCCTCCCTGCAGCACCCTTGAACCCGCTGCCGCGAACGTACTGTCGCAAGCAGGGGGCCGTGGGCAGTATATGCCTCCCGCAGTCGCCGACAATGACCCCATGGAACCCGAGCCCAAGGCCCTTGCCGACATCCTGCTTGCCTTGGAGAACGCAAGCCGCGCGACCGCCCGGCCAGCCATGGCGCGCTTGCTGGCGGTCTCCAAGACCCGCAGTCCGACGGAGATCGCCGCACTGGCGGCATCCGGCCAATGCGCGTTCGGCGAGAACTACGTGCAGGAAGCCCTGCCGAAGATCGATGCACTGCGCAGCCTCGGCCTGGAGTGGCACCTGATCGGCCACCTGCAATCGAACAAGGCCGACCTTGCCGCCCGCGCCTTCGACTGGGTGCAGTCGGTCGACCGGCCCAAGCTGGCCTCGGCCCTCGCCCGCGGTCGCCCCGCGGACTTGCCGCCGCTGAACGTGCTGCTGCAGGTCAACATCGACGATGAGGCGAGCAAGCACGGCTGCCGCCCACCGGACGTCGACGCGCTGGCCGACGCCGTCGCCGCGGAGCCGCGCCTGCGGCTGCGCGGGCTGATGGCGATCCCCGCACCGCATGAGGACATGGCGCGCCGTCGCGAGGCATTCCGCGCCATGCGCACGCTGTTCGATGGCTTGCAGGCGCGGCATCCCGGCATCGATACGCTGTCGATGGGCATGAGCGAGGACTTCGTGCCCGCCATCGAGGAAGGTGCGACCATGGTGCGCATCGGCAGCGCGCTGTTCGGGGCGCGGCCACCCAAGCAGGAGAACAACGCGTGAGCGACACGATCGCCTTCATCGGCGGCGGCAACATGGCGCGCAGCCTGATCGGCGGGTTGATCGCGCAGGGCCGCGATCCCGCCACGATCCACGTCGCCGAACCGGTGCCCTCGCTGCGTGAGGCGCTGGCCGTCGATTTCGGGGTCGCCGTGTTCGAAGACGGCGCGGACGCCGTCGCAGGCGCCTCCACCTGGGTGTTCGCCACCAAGCCGCAGGTCTTGCGCGCGGTATGCGAGGCGTTGGCCACACAGGCACAGGCGAAGCAGCCATTGGTGGTCTCCATCGCGGCCGGCATTACTGCCGCGCAACTGGAACGCTGGCTCGGGGGCGGCATCGCGGTGGTGCGGACGATGCCGAACACCCCTGCCCTGCTCGGCGCCGGCGTGACCGGCCTGTTCGCCAGCGAGCGCGTGGATACGCAAGGCCGCGATTTCGCCGAGGCGCTGCTCGCGGCTGCGGGCAAGACCGTGTGGATCGACGACGAAGCGCAGATGGACGCGGTCACCGCGGTCTCCGGCAGCGGCCCGGCCTACGTGTTCCTGCTGGCCGAAGCGATGGTCGATGCCGGCATCGGCGAAGGCCTGCCGCGCGACGCCGCGCGCACGCTCACCCTGCAGACCGTCCTGGGTGCCGCGCGCATGCTGACCGAATCCGATGTCGATGCCGCCGAACTGCGCCGCCGGGTGACCTCGCCGAACGGCACCACCCAGGCCGCGATCGAGACCTTCGAAGCCGGTGGCTTGCGCGCGCTGGTCGCCGATGCGATCCATGCCGCGCGCGTGCGCGGCGCCGAACTGTCCGCCGCCAACGAATGAGGATGCCAATGCGCCTTCTTCCCCTGTTGCTCGTGTTCGCCCTTGCCGCCTGCAGCGGCGGCAACGCGCCCGTGCCCGCCAAGCCGCACGCGAGTGCCACTGCCAGCACGACAGTGGGCGGCGCGACGCTGCAAACCTCGACCGTGGCGCTGGCCGACCTCAATGCCGCCGTCGCCACGCGCTACGGCATCGACCCCACCGCCGATGGCGTGATGTTGCTGGTGACCGTGCGCGACGCCGCCGGCAACGGCATCGACCCCGGCGACCTGCAACTGACGGGGACCGGATCGGTGTTGCCGGATCCGCCGAAACCGCTGGAACTGCGCGTCGTGCAGACCGACGGGATGACCGATTACCTCGGCGTGGTGCAGGCCCGGGCCCCGGCCACCGTGGCCTTCAAGCTCACCGCCGTGCGTGGCGGTTCGCGCGCCGACATCGCGACCACGGCGGAATTGCAGCCCCGATGAGGAAAAGGGGCCAGAGTGAATTTTGCGCCGAGGGTGCTTGGCAACTTCGCATCGCACCAACGCAAAACTTCACTCTGGCCCCTTTTCTTCTGACCACGCACGGATGATCCGGGCGATCCCGCCGACGCCATCGGTCAACGCCGCCGGGCCGGGCTGCAGGATCAGCGGCGACTTGACTTCGAACAACTGGCCATCGCGCACCGCCGGGATGGTGTCCCAGCCGGGGCGGGCGGCGACTTTCTCGGGACGGAATTTCTTGCCGCACCACGAGCCCAGGATGATGTCCGGCGCGCGGCGTACCACCTCGTCGGCATCCTCCAGGATGCGTGCCTTCGCCAGCGGTTCCAGCGCGCGCTCCGGGAAGATGTCGTCGCCGCCGGCGATGCGGACCAGTTCGGCGACCCAGCGGATGCCGGTGATCGGCGGTTCGTCCCATTCCTCGAAATAGACCCTGGGCCGCCGCGGCAGCAGGGCCGCTTCACGTTCGATCGCATCCAGCCCGCGTCGCAGGCCATCGACATACGCATCGACGCGATCCGCAGCCCCGACCAGCGCACCGAGCCGGCGGATGTAGTCGAGGATCCCGGGCACGCTGCGGTGGTTGCTGATCCAGACCTCCACGCCATGCCGGATCAACACGGCGGCGATGTCGGCCTGGATGTCGGAGAAGCCGATCACGAAGTCGGGCTTCAGTTCCAGGATCTCGCCGATCTTCGCGCTGGTGAACGCGCTGACCTTGGGCTTTTCCCTGCGCGCGATGGGCGGCCGCACGGTGAACCCGCTGATGCCGACGATGCGGTTCTGCTCGCCCAGCGCGTACAGGACTTCGGTGGGCTCTTCGGTCAGGCAGACGATGCGTCGGGGGCCGACCGTCGATGCACTCACGGATACAGCATCCGCTTCGACCAGGTGCCATCGGCACCGCGTTCGTGCAGCCAGCGCTCGTGCAGGCGGTATTGCGCGCCGTACCAGAACTCGACGGCGCGCGGCATCACCCGGAAGCCGCCCCAGCGCGGCGGGCGCGGGACCTCGCGCCCCTCGAACTCCTGCTCGAAGCGGGCGATGCGCGCCTCGAAGGTGTCGCGCGATGCCAGCGTTTCCGACTGCAGCGACGCCCACGCCCCGACCTGGCTGCCGCGCGGGCGGCTGGCGAAATAGGCGTCCGCTTCGTCATCGGCCACGATTTCGACCTCGCCCTCGATCCGCACCTGCACGCCGTCGCGCACGCGCGGCCAATGGAACAGCAACGCGGCCTGCGGGTTGGCCTGCAACTCCCGGCCCTTGCGACCATCCAGGTGCGTGTACAGCACGAAGCCGCGGGCGTCGTGCGCCTTCAGCAACACCGTGCGCGCGGCCGGTCTCCCACCAGCATCGGCGCTGGCCAGGGTCATGGCGGTGGGATCCGGCTCACCGGCGGCTTCCGCCTCGGCGAACAGGGCATCGAAGGTGGCGAGGAGGTCGGGCGCGAGGAGGTCGGTCATGCACGCATTGTCGCGCGCATGCCGCGCCCGCGCATCTGGGCCGTGATCGACTAGTTGACGATGAAGCTCACCCGCAGGTTGACCCGCCACTCCTGCACGTTGCCCTCGTCGTCAGTGACGACCTTGATTTCGTTGACCCACGCGCCCTTGATGTTCTTGACCGACTCGGCGCACTTCTGCAGGCCGTGCCTGACCGCATCCTCCATGCTGGTCTGGGACGCGGCGTTGAGTTCGATGATCTTGGCAACGGACATGGCGATTCCTCCCGGTGATCCGGCAAGGCGATGCCGGAATGGGTAGCCTCCTCCCGCCCCGGTTAAGCCCGCGCAACGGCTGCTAGCATGTTGCGATGCGCAACGACGTCCTCGTTCCCCGCCACGTCTGTTCCCGGCATGTCGTCCTGGTCGGCCCGATGGGTTCGGGCAAGACCACACTGGGCCGTGCGCTCGCGCTGCGGCTCGGCCTGCCCTTCGTGGACGTGGATGCGCGGATCGCGGCAGACGCCGGTTGCGACATCCCCGCCATTTTCGCGGACGAAGGCGAGTCCGGCTTCCGCGCGCGCGAGTCGCGGGTGCTGGCGTCGGCACTGGAAGGCAAGCCGGCCGTGATCGCGACCGGCGGTGGCGCGGTGCTGGCCGAGGCCAACCGCAGCGCGATGCGCGCTGCCGGTGTCGTGGTGTACCTGCAGGTCGATCCCGCCACGCAACTGGCACGACTGGCGGGCGATGCCGGCCGACCGCTGCTGGACGTCGAAGATCGTGCCCGGCGCCTGGCAGACCTGCAGGTGATCCGCGAACCGCTCTATCGCGACGTCGCCCACCACCTGTTCGATCCCAGCGCGCTGTCGCCGGAGGCCGCGGTCACCGCGCTCGCCGACCTGCTCGCCACTGCCGAGGCATCCCGCGAATGACTGTTTCGCCACGCACTGTCGACGTGGGCGGCGGCGCGCCCTACCGCATCACCATCGGCCCCGGCCTGCTCGACGACGGCGACCTGATGGCGGCGACGCTGCGTGGCCGCCATGCGCTGATCGTCAGCGATGCGAACGTGGCGCCGCTGTACGCCGACCGCCTCGAAACCGCCTTGCGCCGGGCCAAGCCGAGCCTCCAAGTCGCCCGCCACGTGGTCGCCGCCGGCGAGGCCGAAAAGACCCTGGCCAATTTCGCCACGGTGATCGAGGCCCTCGCGTCGCTGGGGGCCACCCGCGACGCGTCCGTGGTCGCGCTGGGCGGCGGCGTGGTCGGCGACATGGCCGGCTTCGCCGCCGCCTGCTGGATGCGCGGCATCGACTGCGTGCAAATCCCCACGACGTTGCTGGCGATGGTGGATTCCTCGGTCGGCGGCAAGACCGCGGTGGACATCCCGCAAGGCAAGAACCTGGTCGGCGCCTTCCATCCACCGCGCGCCGTCATCGCCGATACCGGGGTACTGCGCACGCTGCCGCCGCGCGAACTGCGCGCCGGCCTGGCGGAAGTCATCAAGTACGGCGCGATCATCGATGCGCCGTTCCTCACGTGGCTCGATGGCAACGCGGCCGGCCTGCTGGCCGGCGACGATGCCCTGCTCACCGAGGCGATCGCGCGCAGCTGCCTGCACAAGGCGGGGATCACGGAACGCGACCCGTTCGAACATGGCGAACGCGCACTGCTCAACTTCGGCCACACCTTCGGCCATGCGATCGAGGCCGAACAGGGCTATGCCGAAGGCCTCAACCACGGCGAGGCGGTGGCGGTCGGCATGGTGCTGGCGGCGCGGCTGTCGCACGCGCTCGACATGGCGACGCGCGACGACGCCGATGGCTTGCAGGCGCTGCTGCAACGCTTCGGCCTGCCCACCGCGATCCCGGCCTGGCTGGATGCTGATGCGCTGCTGGCGCGCATGCGCCTGGACAAGAAGACCCAGGCCAGCGGGCTGCGCTTCATCCTCTGGGATCGCCCGGGTGCCGCACGCGTGGTCGCAGATGTGGACGAAGCGGCCGTGCTCCACGTCTTGCGCAAGGGATAAACCCGCCACCCGGCTACAATCGCGCCATGCGCCTGCTGCTGCAACAACGCCCCGATGGCCGCGAAGCCCCGCGTTTCGTCCAACTCCAGCTCCAGCCCGACCTGCTGGGCGGCTGGACCTTGCTGCGCGAGACCGGCCAGATCGGCGGGCGAAGCACGCTCAAGCGCGAACAATACGCCGACCAGGCCAGTGCCCTCAGCGCGCTGGAATCGGCCCGCGACGCCCAGCTCAAGCGCGGCTTCCAACTCATGTTCGCGCAAGGCGCGGACGCACCCCGCTAACCGGATTGCACATGCCCAAGAACGACCGCTTCCTCCGCGCACTGCGCCGCGAACCCGTGGACTGCACGCCCGTCTGGCTGATGCGCCAGGCCGGTCGTTACCTGCCGGAGTACCGCGCCACCCGCAAGGCGGCCGGCAGTTTCCTGGCCATGGCCAAGAACCCGGAGCTGGCCTGCGAAGTCACCCTGCAGCCGCTGCGTCGGTTCCCGCTGGACGCCGCGATCCTGTTCTCCGACATCCTCACCGTGCCCGATGCGATGGGCCTGGGCCTGTATTTCGTCGAGGGCGAAGGCCCCAAGTTCGAACGCCCCGTGCGCACGCCTGCCGACATCGCCCGGCTCGCGGTGCCGGACATGGAGACGGAACTGGGCTACGTGATGGACGCGGTCCGCATCATCCGCCGCGAACTGGACGGCAGCGTGCCGCTGATCGGCTTCTCCGGCAGCCCGTGGACGCTGGCCTGCTACATGGTCGAGGGTGGCGGCAGCAAGGACTGGGGCAAGGTCAAGGCGCTGGCCTTGAACGAACCGGCCGCGATGCACCAGTTGCTGTCGGTGGTCACCGATGCGGTCATCGCCTACCTGTCCGCGCAACACGCGGCGGGCGCGCAGGCGCTGCAGGTGTTCGACACCTGGGGCGGCACCCTGGGGCCGGCGATGTACCGCGAGTTCTCGCTGCCCTACCTCGTCCGCATCGCGCGCGCCCTGAAGGACCTCGGCGCACCGGTGATCCTGTTCGGCAAGGGCAATGCCCCGCATCTCGATGACCTGTTCGCCAGCGGCGCGGACGCCATCGGCGTGGACTGGACGGTCACGCTGGAAGACGCGGCACGCCGCGCCAATGGCCGCGTTGCCCTGCAGGGCAACCTCGACCCCGCGATCCTGTACGGCAATGCGGATGCGATCCGCGCGCAGGTGCGCGGCGCACTGGACAGTTACGCGATCGGCAACGGGGGCTCACGCGAAGGACACGTGTTCAACCTGGGGCATGGCATGTCGCCGGACATGAACCCGGACCACGTCGCCGTGCTGGTCGACGAAGTCCACGCCTACAGCCGTCGCTGAGGCGACGCAGGCCGCCCGGGACGCCGCCCTATTCGGCGTTTGACATCAACGCCTCCAGCGCCTGCGCCAGCATCGCGCCGGTCACCGGCTTGCGCAGGAACCCGTCGAAGCCGGCCGCCCTTGCCTGGACTTCGGCATCGGCATCCGAGCGCGCGGTCACCGCCAGCAGCGGGAAGGCATGACCTTGCGCGCGCAGCATCCGCGCCAGCGCCAACCCGTCCATGCCCGGCAGGTCGAGGTCTATCAGCGCGGCATCGAACGCACGCGTCGCGACCTCGGCCAGCGCCGCCAGGCCATGCCCGGCGTGCGCCACGCGGTGGCCCTGGGCTTGCAGCAGGCCGCTGATCGCCTCGGCCACGATGCCGTCGTCCTCGACCAGCAGCAGGCGCAACGCCGCCGCATTGATGCGCGGCGCATCGGACGGGGACGCGGTGGCGGTGACTTCGGCATGCACCAACGGCAAGTCGACAATGAAGCGGGTGCCCATACCCGGTTCGCTTTCGATACCGATCCGCCCACCCATCGCCGCCGCCAGTTCCTGCGAGATCGACAGACCCAGCCCGCTACCGCCGTAGCGTAGCGCGGTGCGCGCGCCATCCGCCTGTTCGAAGCGGCGGAACAAGCGCGCCTGCTGCGCGGCGTCGAGGCCCGGGCCGGTGTCGGCCACCACGAAGCGCACGCCATGCGGCACCAAAGCGCAGGTTTCCAGCGCGACGTGGCCGCTCTCGGTGAACTTCACCGCATTTCCGACCAGGTTGAGCAGGATCTGTTGCAGGCGCGTGCGGTCGCCGTGCAGTGCAGTCGGCGCATCCGGCGCCATCCCGTCGATGAAGGCGAGGCCCTTGCGTTCGGCGACCGGTGCCATCAGCGCGGCGACCTCGTCCAGCAATGGGCGCAGGGCGAAGTCGGCATTCGCCAACTCCAGCCTGCCGGCCTCGATCCGGGCCAGGTCGAGGGCGTCGTTGACCAGCCGGAGCAGATGCTCGCCGGCCCGGCGGATTGCGTCCACGTGGCGGCGCTGGCGCGCATCCAGCGGCGTGCCCTGCAGCAACTCGCTCATGCCGAGCACGCCGGTCATTGGCGTCCGTACTTCGTGGCCCAGGGTCGCCAGGAAACGCGACTTCGCCTCCGACGCCTGCTCGGCCAATGCCTGCTTTTGTTCCGCCAGCTGCCACGCATGCTTGCGCTTCAGGCGCTGCCGGTACGCCCACGCCAACGCGAACAGCGCCAGCAGCAGCAGGGCCACGAAGCCTGCCTGCGCCCAGGCGGTGCGCCACCAGGGCGGCGGCACCACGAACACCAGTTGCTGTTCCGCCGCTGCGTTCCCGGCGGCATCCTGCGCGCGCATCCGCAACGTGTAGTGACCTGGCGCCAGGCCGGTGAAGACGCGTTCGCCACTGGCGCCCAAGGTGACCCAATCGCGTTCGAAGCCCTCCAGCCGCGACCAGTAGCGGTTCGCCGGCGGATCGTCGAACGCCAGCAGGCGGGCACGGATCCGCAGTTCCCGGTCCTCGCGGCCGAGGCGGAGCGACGTGTCCATCGGCAATTCCCGCCACTCGCCATCGCGACGGACCGCGATGCCATCGAAGCGCAGCGGCGGCCGTGTCCGCGCCGGGTCGGCAGCGGTGGTATCCACCATCACCAGGCTGCCGTCGGCGGTCGCTGCCAACAGCACACCATCCTCGCGCAGCAAGGCACTGCGATCGAGGTATTCCTCGCTGCTGGCGCCGTCCTGCATGCCAACCCGTCGCAGGTTGCGGCGTCCCGGTTCCCAGCGATACAGGCCGCGACTGCTGGTGATCCAGACCCGATGGCGGGCATCGACGAGCAACGCGGCAGCGGCCACCGCCGGCATGCCGTAGCGCGCATCCACGCGATCGATCAGCTTCCAGCCCGCGTTGTAACGTCGATACTGCTCCAGCCCTGATAGCCGCTGCAGCCACAGCAGGTCGGGGCCGTCAAACGCCAGTGCATGCACGCGTTCGGAACCCAGGCCCTGGACGGGACGGAAGCGAGCATAGGTGCGGTCCAGCGATGCCACGCCGTCGCTGCCTCCCACCCACGGTTCACCGGTGGGCGCGATCACCATGGCGTCGATGTCGGCAGCACCCAGTCCACCCGTGGCGCCCGCAGCAACGCCTATCAGAATTCGGCCAGTGGCTGGATCGCGTTGCTGAACGCCGCCGCCAGCCACCGCCAGCCACAACGTGTCATCCGGTGCCAGCAAGATCTGGCTGATCATGCCCGACGGAACCGGTGCCAGTGGATCGTCAGTGCCCCATTCGTCGATGGCACCGTCGCTGCCAACCCGGATCAAACCGGTCCGGTGGCCGATCCAGAGCCGGCCAGCGTCGTCTTCGAGCATCGAGGCCGGCTTCACGCGCTGGAGCCGCTGCAGCGCATCGGCGTCCATGGGTTGCGCCGTGCCATCGCGATCCAGACGCTCGACGACGCCGTTCACACCACCCAGCCACGCCCCACCATTGCGTGCTCCGCCGAGGGTGCGGTACATCGCGCCCTGCAGGCCGTCGGCCGGCCCCTGCAAGCGTGCCGCCTGACGCCAGTCGGCGCGCAGGTAGCCCAACCCCCGGCCCGCCACTGGCACCCACAGCGCACCATCCGGCTCGGCCAGCAATGCATTGATCATGCGCGGTACCTCGACACCACCGGTGCGCACCGGCTCGGGGGCGGCACCACCGTGCTGACGCCATAACCCGCGCCCTGTCCCGATCCAGTGGTCCCCGTCGCGATCGGTGGCTATCGCCAGTATCGCGTTGGGCGGATAGAACATCGGTGCCCAATCGGGACGGGACCAACGACCTTCCCGGTAGGTCCATACGCCCAGTGACGTGCCTGCCCACAGGCCGTCCGCCTGTGGCGACAACGAATACACCATCGGGACGCCATCCGCCCCCGGCAAGGTGACGGGCTCGAAGCGCCTGCCACGCTGGCGAGCCAGGCCTTTGTCGGTCCCGACCCACAGCACGCCGTCGGCATCCACGGCAAGCGACAACACCGTGTCCGATGGCAGGCCATCATTGGCCAGGGTGTAGCGCTGCATCCCCCCATCGACATCGATGCGGGTCAGCCCGCCATCGTAGGTGCCTGCCCACACGGCGTCGCCCTGGCGGGCCAACGCCCATACATCATCGCTGCCGAGCTGCGGATGGCTGGACAGGCGGTAATGGCTGAAGCGCGTGCGCCGGGCATCGAGCACGCTGATGCCCCCATCCTCGGTCGCGATCCAGACGCGGTTGCGGGCGTCGACGACCAGTGCCTGCACGTTGTTGCCCGGCAATCCTGCCGGATCCTGCGGATCATGGCGCCAGATCCGCATGTCGATGCCGTCATGGCGGGCCAAGCCGTCCGCGGTGGCGATCCACAGGTAGCCGTCGGCATCGCGGGCCAGCGCCTTGATGTCGGTGGAAGGCAGTCCTTGCGCAGGACCGGCCACGCGGAAGCGCGGGCGTTCGGGCACGCCGGCCAGCGTGCATGCGCACGCCAGCAACGCCAGCAACACCAGCCATCGGATTCCACGCATGTCGGTTCTCCCCCAGCCGATGCTGGCAACGCTTCGTTGCGGACGCAAGCGCGCCGATTCCGCGATGCAGGCCTAGAATCGCGCCATGCTCCCCCGGCGACGCCTCCCAACCTCCTGCCTGCCCGCCCTGTTGCTGGTGCTGGCGTGCGCACCGACCGCGGCCGGGGAACCGCCGCGCTACGCGTTCGACCCGGTGCATACGCGGGTGATGTTCGCCATCGACCACGCCGGCTTCTCCAAGGCGATCGGCACGATTTCCGGCAGCCAGGGCAGCCTGCAGTTCGATGCCGACGACTGGGCCAGCGCGCGGCTCGACGTGCTGGTGCCGATGGACCGCCTCGACATGGGCGACAGCGGTTGGAGCGCATCGGTGTTCGCACCCCGCTTCCTCGACGTGAAGCGCTATCCGCAAGCGCGCTTCGTGGCCACAGACGGCATGCAGCGGGGTACCGGCAACCGTGGGCGCGCCTGTGGCCAGCTCACCCTGCACGGCGTCACCCGTCCGCTGTGCCTGGACGTGGTGTTCAACAAGGCCGGCCGTTACCCGCTGCCGCCGTTCCGCCGCACGATCGGCTTTTCCGCCACGGCGACGCTCAAGCGCAGCGACTACGGCATGACCAGTTGGCAGTCACTGGTCGGCGACGACATCGACCTCCGGATCGAAGCGGAACTGTTCCGCAGCGACGCAGACGCCCCGGCGCCCACGCAGCCCGCCCCCGTCGCTGGCGATCCCGCGCCGCCGCCCAACGACTGAAGCCAACGAGACCCGCCATGCCGCTGAAGAACACACGCGACCGCTGGGGCAGCGTCAGCAAGCTGCTGCACTGGACCACCCTGCTCCTGCTGGTCTGGATCGGCTGGCTGGGCCTGACCATGGGCGACCTGCCGAACGGTCCCGGCAAGATCGCCACCTATGCGCTGCACAAGTCGATCGGCATCACCATCCTCACCCTGGCCGCGATCCGCATCGCCTGGCGGCTATATGCCGGGGCGCCCGACCCGATCCCGGGTTCACCGCGCTGGCAGGAACGCATCGCCTCGCTCACCCACCTCGCCCTGTATGGCCTGTTGCTGGCGATGCCGCTGAGCGGCTGGATCCTCAACTCCGCCTCCGGGTTCCCGCTGCAGTGGTTCGGGCTGTTCAACCTGCCGGCGATCACCGGCAAGGACCACGAGCTGCATGAACTGGCCGAGTACATCCACGAATGGCTGTTCTGGGCGATGGCGACACTGGTCGTCCTGCATGCCTCGGCGGCGTTCTACCACCACCTCTTCCAGCGCGACGCCACCTTGGCCCGGATGCTGCCGGGTCGCGCATCGCGCGTCGAACCATCCATGGAGACGCCCGATGCGTAAGACCCTGTTGCTGGCCCTGGCGTTGCTTTGCGCACCCGCGTGGGCGGCCGACTACGTGCAGGCGCCGGGCTCCAACCTGACCTTCGCCGGCACGTACCAAGGCGAGGTGTTCACGGGCAAGTTCCCGGGCTTCGTGACCGCCTTCCGCTTCGATCCGAAGCAGTTGGCCGCATCGAAGCTGCAAGTCGTGATCCCGCTTGCCACTGCCGCCACATCAAACGCCGATTACGACGGCGAGCTCCGCGGCGGCTCGTTCTTCGATGCCGCCAGGTTCCCGCGCGCGACGTACATCGCGACGACGTTCCGCGCGCTCGGCGGCAACCGTTACGCAGCCGATGGCACCTTGACCCTGCGCGGCATCAGCAAGCCGGTGGTTCTGGAATTCACCTGGACGCCCGGCGCGGCGCCCGTGCTGTCGGGCAAGGCCACGGTGAAACGGCTGGCGTTCGGCGTGGGTGGCGGCGACTGGGCGGATACCGCGCTGATCCCGGACGCCATCGCGATCAGCACCAAGGTCGTGTTCAAGGCCAAATAGCCGCGCGCCATGTGCGACGCGCGTGGCCATGGCACCCTGCCCGACCACGCACACATACCCTGCGGAGCCCGCATGCCCCTGTTCCCCCTGTTCACCGACCTGCAGGGCCGCGAGGTGCTGGTCGTCGGCGGTGGCGAGGTCGCGACCCGCAAGATCCACGCGTTGCTGCGGGCGGGCGCACGGGTGCTGATCTATGCCCGTGAACTGGCACCGCCACTGCAGGCGTTGGCCGTGGCGGGACACCTGCAACGGCTGGAGGGCGATGCGGTCGATCCCGCCTGGATCGAACGCGCCTGGCTGGTGGTGGCGGCGACGGACGATCACGTGCTCAACCGCGAAGTCGCCGGTATGGCCGAAGCTGCGAAGCGCTGGATCAACGTGGTCGACGATGCCGAGCTGTCGAGCTACCAGGTCCCGGCGGTGGTCGACCGCGAGCCGATCACCATCGCGATTTCCTCCGCGGGCGCGGCTCCGATGCTGGCGCGCCAGTTGCGCGAACGGCTGGAAGCCGAGATCGATCCGTCGATCGGCGAGCTCGCCCGCCTGTTCGCACGGCATCGTGGCCGCATCCGCGAGCGACTGCCGCTGATGCGCGAACGCCGCGACTGGTTCGAGCGGATCCTCGCCGGCGACATCCCGGTGCTACTGCGCGCTGGCAACGCTGACGCAGCGGAGCAGGCCTTCAAGGACGCCCTGGACGAAGGCGGCACGTCGCGGGTGCGCGGCTCGGTGGCCCTGGTCGGCTGCGGCGACGGCGATCCCGGCCTGCTCGCGCTGCGCGCGCTGCGCCTGCTCAACCAGGCCGACCTGGTCCTGGTCGGCGACGGCGTGGCCCAGGCGATCGTCGACATGGCCAGGCGCGACGCGGCGATGCAGCCATTGCCGTCCGCCGAAGATCTGTCCGAGGTACTGTCGGCACATGTCGAGGCCGGCAGGCGCGTCGTCTGCCTGCGTCCCGGCAGCGGCTTTACCGATGCCGCCGGACGCGTCCTGCGCACCACGCTCCACGAACGCGGGCACGCCTGCGAAACCTTGCCGGGCGCGGCCTGGCCCAGCGACTGAGCGAACGCCCGCGCCGCCGAGCTATTCCATGCCAAGGAAAGCCCGCACCGCATCCACGTCGAATGGCCAGTCCAGCTCAGTGCCACCGACATGCTCGCGAAGCACCGGCACTCGCAACCCGTATCGCGCTTCCAGCGCGGCGTCATCGTCGATGAAGACACTCTCGAAATCCGGCGCGCGCGCCTCGGCCAGCACCGCGAGCGCGAGGTCGCAGAGATGGCAGGTATCGCGCTGGTAGAGGATCAGTTCCATACGCCTGCGTCAGTGGCCGTCTCACCGGGCGGCCTAGAATAGCGGCCCGTTCCCGCCACGCAGTGCGCCGCCATGGCCGTCTCCACCTTCGACCTGTACAAGATCGGCATCGGCCCGAGCTCCTCGCACACGGTCGGGCCGATGCGCGCGGCGGCGCGTTTCGTCGAACATCACCTGGCCGAAGCCGGCCGCCTGGACGATGTCGCCCGGGTGCGCGCCGAGGTGTTCGGCTCGCTCGCCCTGACCGGCCGCGGCCACGGCACCGACAAGGCGGTGCTGATGGGCCTGGAAGGCCACTGGCCGAACCGGATCGATCCCGACGTCATCCCGGCCGCGCTGGAACGCATCCGCGGCAGCAAGTCGATCCGGCTGCATGGGCAGCGCGAGATCGCCTTCAACGAGAAGTCGGACCTGGTGATGAACAAGCGGCAGAAACTGCCGTTCCACACCAATGGCATGCGTTTCATCGCCTACGACGCCAACGGCGCTGAGGTCGCCAGCCGCGATTACTACTCGGTGGGTGGCGGCTTCGTGGTCAACCAGGACGAGGCCGCGGAAGACCGCATCGTCGCCGACACCACGCCGGTCGCGCATCCGTTCGCCAGTGGCGACGAGTTGCTCGCGCGTTGCGCGGCCTCGGGCCTGTCGATCGCGCAGCTGATGCTGGAGAACGAACGCGCCTGGCGCAGCGACGACGAGGTGATCGCCGGGCTGCGCGAGCTGTGGACCGCCATGCAGGACTGCGTGGCCCGCGGTATCCGCGAGACCGGCACCCTGCCCGGCGGCCTGCATGTCTCGCGGCGCGCGCCGTCGTTGCACGCGGAATTGTCCGGCAAGCCGGAGGCCGCGATGCGCGACCCGCTGACCGTGCTGGACTGGGTCAACCTGTACGCGCTGGCGGTGAACGAGGAGAACGCCGCCGGTGGCCGCGTGGTCACCGCGCCCACCAATGGCGCGGCCGGGATCATCCCGGCGGTGCTGCACTACTACGACCGCTTCTGCGCCGGCGCCAGCGAGAAGGGCGTGTTCGAGTTCCTGCTCACCGCCTCTGCGGTCGGCATCCTCTACAAGGAGAACGCCAGCATCAGCGGCGCCGAGGTCGGCTGCCAAGGCGAGGTCGGCGTGGCCTGCTCGATGGCCGCCGCCGGCCTGACCGCGGCGCTCGGCGGCACCCCCGGGCAGGTCGAGAACGCGGCGGAGATCGGCATGGAGCACAACCTGGGCCTGACCTGCGACCCGATCGGCGGGCTGGTGCAGATCCCCTGCATCGAGCGCAACGCGATGGGCGCGGTCAAGGCGATCAACGCCTCGCGCATGGCCCTGCGCGGCGACGGCAAGCACAAGGTCAGCCTGGACAAGGTCATCAAGACCATGCGCGACACCGGCCGCGACATGCAGGACAAGTACA
>ERZ795061.2259-NODE-2259-length-17839-cov-15.109087_pt1 | contig 17839 bp, 15 predicted proteins | sample MGYA00375145_ERZ795061 | MGnify/ENA primary metagenome ERZ795061 (study PRJEB30190, sample SAMN05720144) | anaerobic digester metagenome | isolation source: active sludge of municipal wastewater-treating anaerobic digesters | place: USA | collected 2014-12-22 ... | reverse complement strand
AATGGGGAATGGGGAATGGGGAATGGGGAATGGGGAATGGGGAATAGCGAATAGTGATTTTGAGTCCGGAATCCGGAGTCTGGAGTCCGGAGGTCGGAAGTCGAAGGACAGGGCTTGCGATCAATCGTTTGTCTCCCCTCTCCCCTCGCGGGAGAGGGGCTGGGGGAGAGGGGGCAGACATCAGGGAGCATGAAGAAACAAGATTTCGCCAAGCATCTGCGCAAACGCATGACCGAAGCTGAATCGATACTCTGGTACCACCTGCGCGCCCACAGGTTGGATGGCCAGAAATTTCGCCGACAGCAGGTTATCGGTGACTATGTCGTAGATTTTGTTCATTTTGGAACACGGCTGATCGTCGAAGCAGACGGTGGTCAGCACCTCGAATCCGCACGCGATCATCAGCGCGATGCGTGGCTGTCATCTCAGGGTTTTGTAGTACTGCGTTTTTGGAATGATGACATTCTGCTGCGCACCGATGGAGTGCTGGAGGCCATCTGGCAGGCATTGCGCGATGCCCCCTCTCCCCCAACCCCTCTCCCGCGAGGGGAGAGGGGAGGCAGGCAATAAGCTGCATACGTTTGAGTCCCGAGTTCCGAATCTCAGCCTTTCACCCGGAACGCATCGGCGACCACGGCCTTGTCGAATCCTTGGCCAGCGTCGCCTTCACTGGCAAAACGATACAAGGCGGCGGAATAGACGCCTTGCAAGGCGGCCTGGATCAGGATCAGCAACAGGAACACCACGCCCAGCAGGACCGCCATGACATAGAGCAGCGTGAAGTTGCCGCTGGAGATGGCCGCAAAGATTGCAGCGAAGCCTGCAAGCGCCAACACCAACGTGATCAGGCCAAACACCAATCCGATACCGCCGTTGCCTATCAGGTTTTCACCCCAGGTTTTCTTGAGCAGTTCGGCGCTGCGCTTGACGGCATCAATGGGGCCGATGTCCTGGCTCACCAGCACCGGGACCACCAGGAACGATGCCACCGTCCAGGCCACGCCGATGAATCCGATCACGAGTCGGCCAATCCATCCTGCTCGTTCCTGCGCAGCACGCAGCACCACGCCCACCGTTGCCGATATGACCGCATAGCCGAGTATGGCGGGCAGCCTGGACATCGCAATGCGGAAGCCATCGGCAACCGTTGGATCACCCCCGTCAAGGCGGATCATGGCCGCGCCAATCAGGGCCGAGTTGAAGAAGATGATGACGAAGTACTGCACCACGTAGAACGCGAACAGGAACAGGTAGAAACCAATGCCCGTGCCCTCGCCGTCGATACCCGCGAACATTCCGCTCGTGATCGCGGGGATGAAGAACGTTGCAGCAACCAGCATGCAGCTGATTCCCGAGAGCAATGGAAACACCAGCAGTTCCTTGTCGGAGCGCAACACCGAAGCACTGGCCTTGATCAATGACCAACTGCGGGAGAATTTCTCGAACATCCGCTTGCCCTCGGGAAATGAATGAATGGCGCAGAGTATAGAGGCTCGCCGTTCTCCGGCTGCGCAGGTCAGGCACGAATAAATACTGGCCGCTTTGCACCCGCGCCGCTTCGTAGGGTGGATAAACGCAGCGCATCCACCTTTCACAATATCAGTCGTCCTGACTCGTTGGTGGATGCGCCCTTTGGGCTTATCCACCCTACCACTGCCGAAAACCTGTGGTTTCGCGTCATTCCAGAGTGACATTGCGAATCGGCAGGTCGTGGCCGGGGTGCTCGCGCCACAGTTCGCCCAGGGTTCGCGCGCTACCGGGAGGCCTCACCCCGGCGGCGATTTCCGCGAGCGGCCCCAGCACGAAGGCGTGCTTGAGCTCATCACGCGGCACCTTGAGATGACCGGGGCCATCGATCACCCGGTCGCCAAACAACACGATGTCGATGTCCAGGGTTCGGCTTGAGAATCGCGGTACATCGCGGCGGCGGCCATGCGCGTCTTCCAGCGCATGCAGCCAGCCATCCAGATCTGCGGCGGACCAATCCGTGTTTAAACCCACAGCAAGGTTGATAAACGCAGGGCCGTCAAAACCCACGGCGTCGGTTTGCCAGGCAGAGGAAACCCGCAGTTCGCCGAACTCGGCGCGCAATTCGGCAAGTGCCGACTTGAGGTTGGCAATCGGCTCCAGGTTGGAACCCAGGCTCAGCCAGGCGCGGGTCATGCGCTGGTGGCCGGGCGCTCGCGTTCGATCTGCACGCCGACGGCTCTGGAACCACGCACCGCGCCCGGCTTTGCCAGCCGCAGCCGGACATGTTCAACGCTGAACTCATCAAGGATGATGGCCGCGCAACGTTCGGCCAGGGTTTCCACCAGCTGGAATTCGGACGCTTCGACAAAGGCGATCAGGCGCTTGGATACCGCCTTGTAGTCGAGCGTGTCGTCGATGCGATCCGTTGCCGCCGGACGCGTATTGTCGAAACGCATCTCGATATCCAGAGCCACGGTCTGGCGGATGCGACGCTCCCAGTCGTAGATGCCGATGACGGTTTCGATGCGCAGGTCTTCGATGAAAACGATGTCCATGATCTCGTTCGATGGAAGGAATCAAGCCAGCGCCGGCAGGGATTGCAGATCCCAGCGCGGGAAAACCCGGATCTGCGGGTCGTTGAACTGGCCGGCATGCAGGCGAATGGATCCGGCCAGCGCAATCATCGCGCCATTGTCGGTGCAGAACTCCAGGCGCGGAAAGCGGGTGACGAAACCATCCGCGGCGCCGGCCTCGGCCAACTGGCTGCGCAGGCGCCGATTGGCACCAACACCACCGGCAACCACCAGCAAGCGCCGCCCCGTCTCCAGCATGGCCCGACGGCACTTGATGGCCAGGGTCTCCACGATGGCTTCCTCGAAATCCCGTGCGATGGACGCGCGCGTGGCATCGCTTTGGTCGCTGTCCTGCCAGGCCAGCAACACCTGGGTCTTGAGGCCGGAGAAGCTGAAGTCCAGCCCGGGGCGGTCGGTCATCGGTCGGCTGAAGCGGCGCTGCCCCGGCGTTGCCGTCTCGGCCAGGCGTGCCAGCGCCGGACCTCCGGGGTAGGGCAAGCCCATCAGCTTGGCGGTCTTGTCGAAAGCTTCGCCAGCCGCATCGTCCAGGGTATCGCCCAGCAGCCGGTAGCGTCCGACGGCTTCGACATCGATCAACATGGAATGGCCGCCGGATACGAGCAGCGCCACGAACGGCGGCTCCAGCGGTTCCGGCTCCAGCATCGGCGCCAGCAGGTGCCCTTCCATGTGATGCACGGCGATGGCCGGAATCTCCAGCGCCCAGGCCAGAGAACGCGCGGCCGCGGCCCCCACCAGCAAGGCGCCGACAAGGCCCGGACCTGCGGTATAGGCCACGCCGCCCAGGTCCTTGATGTCCATGCCCGCCTCGGCCAGGGTTTGCCGGATCAGCGGCAGCAGCTTGCGCACATGGTCCCGCGAAGCCAGCTCTGGCACCACGCCGCCATAGTCGGCATGCAGCTTGATCTGGCTGTAGAGCGCATGTGCCAGCAAGCCCCGACCTCGGTCGTAGACCGCAACCCCGGTTTCGTCGCAGGAGGTCTCGATGCCCAGCACCGGACCCGGTTTTGCATTGATTGAAGCCATGAAATAGAATGCGCGGCTCGCCCGAGAGCCCGGGTGTCGAGTGTAACAGCGGAGAATCCATGCCAAGCGTCAAAGTTCGCGAGAACGAACCCTTTGAATTTGCCCTGCGCCGTTTCAAGCGCACCTGTGAGAAGGCCGGTGTGCTGGCCGAAGTGCGCAAGCGCGAGTTCTACGAAAAGCCGACCCAGGAACGCAAGCGCAAGCGCGCGGCTGCGGTCAAGCGCCACCTGCGTCGCGTCGGTCGCGACGTGACCAAGCGTCAACGCATGTATTGATCGCCTGTCTGCGTGATCGCCCTCGCGATGCACGCAGCAACGATTGATCGCCGGTTTGGCCTCGCGCCATTTCGGCAACATCCGGGCTGAAACTCTCGGCCGGCTCTGCCCACGCAGCGCCGGCCGTTTGTGTTTGTGGCGCAACGATCTCCATTTCGAGGTGCACGATGTCTCTCAAGCAGCAAATCACCGATGACATGAAGGCCGCGATGAAGGCCGGCGAAAAGGAACGCCTGGGCGTCATCCGCCTGATCCTCGCCGCGCTCAAGCAGCGCGAAGTCGATGAGCGCATCGTGCTCGACGATGCCCAGGTCATGGCCATCCTCGAAAAAATGCTCAAGCAGCGCCGCGATTCCATCGAACAATACACTGCGGCCAATCGCGAGGACCTGGCTGCCGTGGAACGCGCCGAAGTCGACGTCATCCAGACGTACCTGCCAGCGGCCCTGTCCGATGCCGAAATCGACGACATCATCAATGCCGCCATCACATCCTCCGGCGCCAGCAGCGCCAAGGACATGGGCAAGGTCGTGGGTCTGGTCCGACCGCAGGTCATCGGCCGCGCCGACATGGGCAAGGTGTCGGGCCTGATCAAGGCGAGGTTGGGTTGATGACCGGGAATTGAGAACAGGGAATAGGGAATTGTAAGAGCCGCGTAGATGTCTGTTCTACTATTCCCGATTCCCCATTCCCGATTCTCGGCTTTCAATGCCCGGCCGCATTCCCGAACGCTTCATTGATGATCTCCTGGCGCGCATCGACATCGTCGATGTGATCCAGGAGCGCGTCACCCTGAAGAAGGCGGGCCGTGACTGGTCGGCACGCTGTCCATTCCATGACGAGCGATCCGCTTCGTTCACGGTGAGCCCGGCCAAGCAGTTCTACCACTGCTTCGGTTGCGGAGCGCATGGCAGCGCGATCCGCTTCCTGATGGACTACGACCGCCTGGAATTTCCCGACGCCATTGAAGAACTGGCCGCACGGGCCGGCGTCAAGGTGGAATACGAGGGCGGCGGCCGTCCCGTTCAACGCGAGGATGCAAGCGACCTCTACACCCTGCTGGATGCGGCTGCCCGCTTCTATCACCAGCAGTTGGCAAACAACAGCGCAGCGCGCGACTACGTGGCCAGCCGCGGACTGAGCGCGGAAATGGTCGAGCGCTTCACCATCGGTTTCGCCCCGGAACAATGGGATGGGCTGAAGTCCGCGTTGGGCTCCAATGCGCAGCGCCTGGCCCTGCTCGACAAGGCCGGCATGCTGGCCAGCGGTGACCGCGGCAACAAGTACGACCGCTTCCGCAACCGCATCATGTTTCCGATCCTCGACCGGCGCGGGCGCACCATCGCCTTTGGCGGCAGGGTTTTGGGCAAGGACGACGGCCCGAAATACCTCAACTCGCCGGAGACTCCGCTGTTCCACAAGGGCCGCGAGCTGTTCGGCTTGTGGCAGGTGCGCGATGCGCACCAGAAGATCCCGCGCCTGCTGGTGGTCGAGGGCTACATGGACGTGGTCGCCCTGCACCAGTTCGGCCTGACCCAGGCCGTGGCCACCCTCGGCACGGCAACCACCAGCGACCATGCGGAAATCCTGTTTCGCAATGCGGCCGACGTTTTCTTCTGCTTTGACGGCGACCGCGCCGGCAAGCAAGCCGCCTGGCGCGCGGTGGAATCGGTACTGCCACGCATGCGCGATGGCCGCCAGGCCTGGTTCCTGTTCATTCCCGATGGCGAAGATCCGGATACGCTGATCCGAAAGGAAGGCATCGACGGTTTCGAGCAGCGTCTCAAGCAGGCAACGCCCCTGAGCGAATTCTTCTTTGCCGAGACGGGCAAGGACGTGAACCTCGCCAGCATCGACGGCAAGGCGCGTCTGGCCGAACGCGCCCGCCCCCTGATCGCGCAAATTCCGGACGGCGCGTTTCGCGACCTCATGTACGCCGAACTGGAGCGTCTGAGTGGTGCCAGGACGGTGATTCCGGCAAGTACCTCCACGCCTGCGCAGGCAGGTACCCGCCCTGCCCAGCGCTCGCTGGTGCGCAGCGCCATCACCTTGCTTGTGCAGAACCCTGCGTTGGCTTCCGAACTGCAACCGCCGTGGACCTTTTCCGAGCTTCGCCTGGCCGGCGTACCCCTGCTGGTGGAGCTGATCGGCTTGTGCCGGGATCGCCCTTCACTGAGCACCGGAAGCCTGCTCGAACACTTCGCCGGGCGCGAGGAATCCGCCGCCCTCAACAAGCTGGCCCAAGCCGACCTGCTGGTCGATGCCGAATCGGGTCGCAGCGAGTTCCTCGGTGCCATCGAGCAATTGGACGTCCAGACGTCCCAGCAGCGTTTGGACGACCTGATCGCCCGCCAGCTTGCTGGCACCCTGTCCGATGCCGAACGCGACGAACTGCGCCAATTGATGGCCAACAAGCCTGCACACAAGCGCCGCTGACCGTCGCGCCGTCGCGACTGTCCGCCACGAGCGACCGTGGCGTTGACAGGATGTAGCCTGCCGGATACAGTCCGCTTCGGAGGGACTGGATGCCCATAGTCCACAAGACAACGGCCTTTTCGCAATGGATCGACGGGCTTCGTGATGTGCAGGGTCGCGGCCGCATTCAGGCACGAATCGAGCGACTGGCGAGCGGACATCCCGGCGATGTCAAACCAGTCGGTCATGGCGTGTCCGAAATGCGAGTCGACTGCGGACCTGGCTACCGGGTGTATTTCACCCGGCAAGGACCTGAAATCGTGATTCTGCTTGCGGGCGGCGACAAATCAACTCAAGCGGCGGACATCCGATACGCACTGCAATTGGCGCGCAACCTGTAGATGAAGAAAATGACCAAAACCACCCTTTCACGTTACGACGTCGCCGATCATTTGCGCACGCCGCAGGAGATGGCGGCCTACCTTGAAGCCTGCATCGATGAAGCCGCAGGGGATGCGGCGTTTATCGCCAAGGCCTTGGGCGACATTGCCCGCGCCAAAGGCATGTCGCAAGTTGCGCGCGACGCCGGCCTGTCGCGCGAAAGCCTGTACAAGGCGCTTTCCGGGGAACGCTCCCCGGATTTCAGCACCATCCTGAGGGTGATGGCCGCACTGGGCCTGAGTTTGCACGCCAAGGCAGTCAATTGATTCGCGCGCACAAGGGTTGCTGACCGGGCCTGGGTCAAATTCCGGCTTGACAGCAATGGCCTCGATCGATTCCACTTGCTGCATGTGCACAATGATCATGACTACGACCATGACTACACCCAATCGGGTGCGGTCCGTCGTGCACAGTTGATTTTCCCTTCAACACGACCCCGCAGCTCGACGAAGCTGCGGGATGCGTGAATCCCCCAGCCACGAAGCATGCAGGGCCAACTCCGGAGGCTCCATGACTTCGTTTGCCAATCTCTCCGCAGCCCTTGCTGCTTCGCGTCAAAGCATTGCCCCGCCCGATTCGGGATCCGGACTGACGCTGATCGCGCACAAGTTCGGGGGATCCTCGCTGGCCGATGCCGATTGCTTTCGGCGTGTGGCCGACATTCTGCTGGCTCGTGATGACGCCGTTCAGATCACCGTGGTGTCGGCCATGCAAGGCGTCACCAACGCGCTGATCGCTCTGGCCAACGCGGCGGCGGCACGCGATCCGCAATGGCAGGCGCAATGGAGTGCCCTGCGCGAACGCCACCTGCAGACCGCGCGCGACCTGCTCGGCGACAAGTCCGGCGCGGTGCGGGTGTGGCTGGAGGCGCGCCACGCGGATTTCGCCGACATGCTCAAGGCGCTGGCCGTGCTGGGCATGCCTGCCGGCGAGGCACTCGATGCCATCCAGGGCTTTGGCGAGGTCTGGTCTTCTCGCTTGCTGCACGCCCACATCGAATCACTCGGCGAGGAATGCGCGCTGCTGGACGCCCGCGAGTTGCTGGTGGTCGGACAGGGCGATCTTGGCGTGTCGGTGGATTGGTCCGTGAGCGCGGCACGCCTGGCCGACTGGCGTGCCAGCCATCCGCAGCGGCGCGTGGTGATCACCGGATTCATCGCGCGCGATAGCTCGGGTCGCATCACCACGCTCGGTCGCAACGGCAGCGATTTTTCCGCCAGCATCTTTGCCGCACTGTTCGATGCGCGCGAGTTGCACATCTGGACCGATGTCGATGGCGTGCTGTCGGCCGATCCGCGCCTGGTGCCGGAAGCGGTTTCGCTCGATGCCCTGTCCTACGAGGAAGCCTGCGAGCTGGCTTATTTCGGGGCCAAGGTCATCCATCCCCAGACCATGCTGCCGGCGATGGCACTGGGCTTGCCGATCTTCATCCGCAACACCTTCAATCCTGCACATGCGGGCACCCGCATCGCGGTAAGCGGTGATGCCTCGCAGAATCCGGTTCGCGGACTCTCCCTTGCCGACGCCCTGGCCATCATCAACGTGGAAGGCGCCGGCATGATCGGCGTGCCCGGCACGGCCGAGCGACTGTTCGCGGCCTTGCGCGATGCCAAGGTTTCCGTGGTGATGATCTCGCAGGGATCGTCCGAGCATTCCATCTGCGTGGTCGTTCGCGCCGAGGATTGCGCACGCGCGGAAGTGGCATTGGCTGCCGTGTTTGGTCGCGAGCTGGATCGTGGACAGATGCAGGGCATCAGCGTGACCCGCGACATCAGCGTGCTGGCCGCCGTGGGCGACGGCATGGCCGGTGCGCCGGGCGTGGCGGCGCGGCTTTTTGCCACCCTGGGTCGCGCACAGGTGAACGTGCGCGCGATTGCCCAGGGCGCCTCCGAGCGCAACATCTCGGTTGCTCTCGCCAGTGCCGACGCATCGCGCGCCTTGCGTGCGGCGCATGCCGGCTTCTGGCTGTCCGCGCACACGATATCCGTGGGCGTGATCGGCCCCGGCAATGTGGGCCGAACCCTGCTCGACCAATTGCAGGAGGCGATTCCGCGGCTGCGTCGCGACGCCAATCTCGACCTGCGCGTGCGCGCCATCGCATCGAGTCGCAAGTTGCTGCTTGGCGAAGGCGACAGCCTGCTCGCGGACTGGTCGGGTCAACTGGCTGCGAGTTCACTGGAAGCTGACTTCGAGCGCTTCACCCGCCACGTGCACGCCCAGCATCTTCCCCATGCCGTCATCATCGATTGCAGCGCCAGCAATGACGTTGCCGAACACTATGCAGACTGGCTGGCGGCAGGCATCCACGTCATCACGCCGAACAAGCAGGCCGGTTCCGGTCCGATTGCACGCTGGCATGCGATACGCGATGCGCGCGCAAGCAGCGGTGCGCGCTGGCGTTACGAGGCAACCGTCGGTGCGGGCCTGCCGGTGATTTCCACCTTGCGCGACCTGATCGACACCGGCGATGAACTGACGTCGATCGAAGGCATTTTCTCCGGCACCCTCGCCTGGCTGTTCAACCGCTACGACGGCAGCCAGCCGTTTTCGGCACTGGTGCGCGAGGCGCTGGCATTGGGCTATACCGAACCGGACCCACGCGATGACCTGTCCGGCATCGATGTCGCGCGCAAGCTGGTGATCCTGGCTCGCGAAGCCGGCCAAGCGCTTGAGCTTGACCAGGTCGATGTGCGCGGGCTGGTTCCGCAGAGCCTGCTCAGGCTGGACAAGGATGAAGCCATTGCCGCGCTCGAGACAATTGACGCTTCGCTGGCCGGCCAGCTTGCGGCGGCCAAGGCAAAGGGCTGCGTATTGCGCTATGTTGCCCGCCTCGACAGTCGCGGCAACGCCAGTGTCGGCCTCACCGAGCTGCCCGCCAACCATGCCTTTGCCAATCTCCGACTGACAGACAACGTGGTCCAGTTCACCAGCAAACGCTATGCCGACAACCCGATGATCGTGCAGGGTCCGGGCGCCGGTCGCGACGTGACCGCGGCGGGAATCTTTGCCGATTTGCTGCGCCTGGGTGCGGCCTTGGGGGCTCGCCTTTGAGTTCGGCCTGCGCCTTTGCCCCGGCCAGCATCGGCAACGTTGCGGTAGGTTTCGACATCCTTGGCCAGAGCTTTGCCGGGCCAGGTGACCGCGCCACGGTCAGGCGCGTTGCCGAGCCAGTGGTGCGCATCGAGGCCATTCGAGGCTGCGTTTCGGCATTGCCCATCGAGGCGGAGCGCAACACCGCCGGTCGCGCCCTCATCGCGCTGCGCGAAGCACTTGGCCTGCCCTTCGGATTCAGCATCGAACTCGACAAGGGCATTGCCATGGGTTCGGGCATGGGTGGCTCCGCCGCATCCTGCGTGGCCGCGCTGGTGGCTGCCAACGCGCTGCTTGATCGGCCCTTGCAGGCAGGGGAACTCTATCCATTTGCCATCGAGGGCGAAGCCGTTTCCAGCGGCAGTCGCCATGGCGACAACGTGGGCCCGATGTTGTTGGGCGGACTGGTATTGGCAACACCTGCGCGCCTGGTCCGCATCGACGTTCCCGACGCCTGGCACAGCGTTGTCGTGCATCCGGATGCGGTTCTGGAAACCCGTCATGCACGCGAAGTGTTGAACGCTGCATACCGCTTGTCCGATCTGGTCGGGCAAAGCGCAAACCTGGCGCTGGTGCTGTCCGGCTGCCATCGCGGCGATGCCGGAATGGTGCGCGAGGGTCTTGCGGATGTGCTTGTCGAGCCAAGGCGGGCGCCATTGATCACGGGGTTTGCCGCCGTGAAACAAGCGGCACTGGATGCCAATGCCATGGGCGCCTCGATCTCCGGCGCAGGCCCCAGTGTGTTTGCCTGGTTCGAAAATCGCACGGATGCCGAGGCCGCGGCGCCGGGCATGCAGGCGGCATTCCACGCGGCAGGCCTTGCAAGCCAGGCCTGGATCTCTCCCATCAACGGCCCTGCGGCCACGCTCATCGCATGAACTACGCAAGCACGCGCAACCCCGCAACTTGCGTCGGCCTGAGCCACGCACTGGCGCAAGGCCTCGCTGACGATGGCGGCCTGTATGTTCCCTGCACGCTGCCCGCGTTCAATGCGCGCGATTTCGATGCGGATGATTCGCTGGCCGATGTGGCGCATCGCCTGTTGCAACCGTTTTTCGCGGACGATCCCCTGGCGGCGCACCTTTCCGAAATCTGCACGACGGCGCTGGATTTTCCTGCGCCACTGGTCCCCCTGACACCCGCGCACACCGGAATGCTGGAGCTGTTTCACGGACCCACCGCCGCGTTCAAGGACTTCGGCGCGCGCTTTCTTGCTGCCTGCATGCAGCAGGTGGGTGCAACCGATGGTTTGGAGCGCACCATCCTGGTGGCGACTTCGGGCGACACGGGCGCCGCCGTGGCCGACGCGTTTCACGGCAAGCCCAAACTGCGCGTGGTCGTGCTGTATCCGGATGGTCGCGTGTCGCCGCGCCAGGCGCACCAGCTCGGCTGCTTCGGCGACAACATCCTGACCCTGCGGGTCGATGGCAACTTCGACGACTGCCAGCGACTGGTCAAGCAGGCGCTGGCCGACGCCGGGCTTCGATCCCGCCTGTGCTTGAGCTCGGCAAACAGCATCAGCCTCGGCCGCCTGTTGCCACAGATGTCCTACTACGCCCACGCATCGATCCGTCATTGGAGAACCCGTGGCGGGGAACTCAACTTCGTCATTCCCACCGGCAACCTGGGCAATGCCTTGGCGGCAATCCTCGCGCGACGCTGCGGCCTGCCCATCGGCGACATCGCGCTGGCGTCCAATGCCAACCGCGTGCTGCCGGATTATTTTTCCGGCTCCGCGTATCAGCCAATGGCGAGCCTGGCGACCCTGGCCAATGCCATGGACGTCGGCGCCCCCAGCAACTTCGAACGCCTGCGCTGGCTGTACCCGGATGAACAGGCGCTGCGCGGCGAATTCATCGCCGAAGCCGTCGAGGACGCTGGCATCCGCGAGGTGATCGCGCACGGCGAGGCCAGGTACGGGCGCGTGTTTTGTCCGCACACGGCCTGCGCGGTGCGGGTTCTCGAGCGCATTCGCGAACGCGGGGATTCCCGGGACTGGGCCGTGGTCGCCACCGCCCATCCGGCCAAGTTCGAACAGGTCGTGGAGCCGCTGGTTGGACATGCCGTGGAGGTGCCGGCCGCGCTGGCGACTCTGCTGGCCCGCCCCAGCCAGGCAGAGCCGATCGGGGCGGATTTCGAGCCGTTTCGCGAGCGCCTGCGCCTGATATGACCCTATTCTCGCCGCCCAAAATCACGCGACGGGGGTCAAATAACAAGCCAAGGCGTTGATATTGCGCGATATTCTCGGCCGAAGCACGCCGCCGCGGCAGGCAATTGACGGGTTTTTCCCTCAGCCAACCTTTTTTCAACATTTTGTCGCTTTGTCGCGCAATCCTCTGTAAAGTGCGCGCACTGTGTTTGCCAGGGTCACTGTAAATCGTGGCCCGATGTGGTCGACTTTGACGATTCCATCGTACCGATTGCGTACTCCTTAGCAACCTCAGTCTCGATTCCGGGGGTTCCCGGAAGCGTGAATTCCATTTCAATTGAGTTGTTGGGAGTTTCAAAAAATGTCCAATCGCCAGACCGGTACCGTCAAGTGGTTCAACGATGCCAAAGGCTTCGGCTTCATCACCCCGGAAAGCGGCCCTGACCTGTTCGTGCATTTCCGCTCGATCCAGGGCAGCGGCTTCAAGTCCCTCCAGGAAGGCCAGCGCGTGACGTTTGTCGCCGTGCAGGGCCAGAAGGGAATGCAGGCTGACGAAGTTCAGGTCGCCTGAGTTTCGCACCGGATTGATCTTCGAGCCCCGGATGGAAACATCCGGGGCTTTTTGTTTGGCGCATCCGCAATCCGGCTCCAGGCACGCAGCACGCGTGTGCCCGTGTCAGGGCGTCTCGAAGCCATGCGCGAATATCGCGTCCGGCGGCGGCGGGCCCACGCGGAATACACCGATCGCAGCGGGGCTGCTGTTGTAGGCACTGTCCACGGCACGCACGCTCCACAGGTAACTGCCATCCGCAAGACCGGACAATGACCATGCGCCCGCGCCGTTCATGCTTCCCGGCTCCGGAGAGCGTCGGGCTGTCGATCCGGGAATGGCGTTGCCATGAATGCTCACCTCATACGTCAGCGCGGCAACTGGCGTGAGGTCGTCATTGCCTGGGTTCCAGCCGAGCACGACACTGCCGTTGGCGTCGACTTCGGAAACGAGCGACGCAGGTGCCGAAGGTGCCTGGTTCTGCGCAGGGGCGGTGTTGCGGTAGACATGCATCTGGGTTTCGATCAGGCCATTGCCGCCGGGCACGAAGTACGAACCGGCGATGAAATAGTCCAGATCGCCCTCGCCGTCCAGATCAAGCCAGCCGAAGGATCCGCCGCTGAAGCCCATGGCCCTGGGCGCCGGCAGCTGGTTGCCGGAATCAACGAAGGTTCCGCCGACATTGTCGTAGATCTTGGCGCGGCCATCGATCTGCGAGCCTGAGTTCCAGGTTCCGGCGAGCAGGATGTCGATGTCGCCATCGGAGTCGTAGTCGGCCCAGGTCGCAGCCGAGAAGTCGAACCAGCCTTCGCAGGCTGCGCAGTCGATGATGTTGACCGGGACAAAACTCTCATTGTCATTGCGGTACACGCGCAGAACGGTGTCATAGCTGCCGTCGACCTCATGCACATTGCCGGCAACAAGAATGTCGAGGTCGCCATCGGAGTCGTAGTCGCCCCACTGTGCTTCGCCGTGTTCAATCGACAGCGAGCCAAGGATGTCCTCGCCCGTGAAACTGCCGTCTCCCTCGTTGCGGTATCGACGGATGAACCCCGTTTCTGTCAGGGGCGCGAGGTGAACGATGAGCACGTCCAGATCCTGGTCGCCATCGAAATCGGACCAACTGGTCTGGGTGTGCCGAGACTCGCCAAACGCCGTCGGCACTTCCGTGAAAAGCCATCCGCCCGAGCCATTGCCGCCATCGTTGCGCAGGAGCGCAGTGCGCGAGACAAAGGTCTCCTCATCCCAGACGGAAGGCACGAGAAGGTCTTGGTCGCCGTCGTTGTCGTAGTCGGCCCAGGAAATCGAACGCAAGTCGAAGTCGGCTTGCGAATTGTCCTCCCAATAGCCCGGAAGCACGGTGTCGGTCGGCACCAGGGTGCCGGCATCGTTGCGATACAACACGGTTTCACCGTTGCTGCCGATGACAAGATCCTGATCGCCATCGCCGTCGGCATCGCCCCATGCCAGGTCGGAATCACCCGAAACCATGCTTCCAAGAGGCACATCGAGGTACGTGAAATCCCACTCCGTCGCACTGAGCGCACCGTCGTTGCGCATCAGGACCAGCCTGTCGACAACGCTCACGTTGTAAACCACGTAGTAGCCAAGCACCGCGATATCGAGGTCACCGTCGCCATCGAAATCGGCCGGCGCCGCTGCACTGACGTAGAAATCCTCGTCCTGGGGAGTGACGAACAAGGGATCGAGCGGAGTAATCTCGGTGAACTCGCCGAAAATGCCACCGGGACCCGGTTGCACCACGATGGATCGAAACGCCACGTCGGTATCGCCATCGTCATCGGTCACGCTGAGGCTGACCGGATAGGTGCCAGCCAGCTCAAACACGTGCACCGGGTTCTGCTCCGACGAAGTGGAGCCATCGCCAAAATTCCACAGCCAGGTGCTGATCGTGCCATCACTGTCCGTGCTGGTGTCGGTGAGTACCACCGACAGTCCTGTCGTGGCGAAGCCAAAGCTTGCCAGCGGAGGATTGTTCAGGGGTTCCCCCGGCGGACCGGCGAATTGATGGATGGCACCGTAGGATCCGCCGATCCAGGCGTCACCCGCAGGGTTGACAACCAGACTGGCAAAGGCTCCGAGTTCGATACCACCGGAATCAACCATCGCCCAGTTTTGTCCGCCGTTTGCGGAGTACAGCAGCTTGCCGGCTGCAGTCGACAACCACAGCTCGTTCGAGCCAATCAATGCGATGTCGGTGAAATCGTCGGTTGCGTCCGGCACGCTCAGGGTTTGCCAGCTCTGGCCGCCGTCGCTGCTGCGTGCGGCAAAGCCCGAAGACCCAACCGCATAGCCGGTGCTTGCGTCCCAGAAATCAAGATCGCGAATGCTCAGCGAGCCCCCTGGAATCTGCGCTTCCGACCAGGAATTTCCCGCATCAATCGTGCGGTATACCGTCCCGTTGTACGACGCGGCCCAGCCACTGGCTCCCGCGAAATCCACTGCCACATGCGTGCCCTGGAAGTCGGTTACCGGATTCCACGTGGCACCTGCATCCGTGGTATGGAAAAGTGCCGCGCCGCCGAAACCTTGGCCAATCACCCAACCATTGCTCAGGTCTTCAAAGTGGAGATCCGTTGCAGTCAGGCTTGCCGGAGCGGAGCTTGCGGCCTGCCAGGTGGCTCCGCCATCTTCACTGCGATGGACAGTTCCGGTTCTGCCCACCGCCACAACCTGCTGCGGACCGGTGACCTGGACCGCCTCCAGCGTTGCCTCACCCAAGGTGCCACGAATCGTCCACGAAGTAGAACCCGCCGAACGGGTCAGCACCTGGCCGGAGGTGCCCACGGCAATGAGATCACCGTTGCTGAACCGGTCCATGTCCATGATGTCGATTCCGGAACCACTCGAGATCTGGGTCCAGCTTGCTCCACCATCATCGCTGCGCAGGAGGTAACCGCTGCCATAGCCGATGTAGCCAGTCTGTGCATCGACAAAATCCGCAGGGCCATTGCTGAAAAAACCCTGACTCGGGCCAGGTGTTGCGTGGCTCATGGACCAGCTCAACCCGGCATCGATCGATCGGTACAGATTTCCGGAGCCATCCGAGGCAACGATGATCGAAGCCGAAAGCACGGTGAAGTTGAGATCAGCGGCGTAGGCGGTCGCCGGAATCACCTCGCCCAAATCGATCCAGGTCTGGCCACCGTCATCCGAACGCAGGATGCGGTCATCAAAGTCCGGAAACGTTCCGCCGCGCCCGTAGGCCAGCACCACGTCCGCCGAAACCTTGAGCATGCGATTTCGTCCGGACGCGCTGGCGCCTGCTGTCCAGGTCGATCCCCCGTTGCTGGAACGGAAGATGATTCCGTCCACGATGGCCACCGCCACGGAAGACGAAAGTGCGGTTACAGCGACAGCCTCTCCGGCCAATACCGATGCAAACGAGGTTCCGCCATCGGTGGTTCGAAAAATGCCGCTTGCGGAAGCGCCAAGTCCTGTTTGCGCATCCACGAAGGAGAACGCGCTCATGCCATCCGGTGAGGGGGCCCAGCTGAGGCCGCCATCGCGGCTCACGTAAACCCCGAAGTTGCCGCTGGTTACACCAAAGTCCGCGGTATGAAACTGCATGAAATATGCAGACCCGAGAAGTGGCATCTGCTCCCAGGTCGTGCCGCCATCCAGCGTCCGGTAGTTCACGTTTCCCCACACCCAACCGCGCTGGCTGTCGAGGAACGTAATGCCGTTGAGGCCGTTGTTGAGGTCCAGCGGAATGTCGCGGTGAATCCAGCTTGTGCCGCCGTCGATCGACTCGAACAGCGCGCCGCCGTCATCGAAGGAGTTGTCCTCGGTGGCAACGAATATGCGCCCCGGCGCGGGCGAGGCGACGCCGCGAATTTGCAGGTTGGTGGGCAACGGGCTCTCCACGCTCCATTGGGCAAGCGCACTCGGAGCCGATGCTGCCAAGAGGCAAGAGCCGCTCAGCAGGGCCCGAAGGGCGAGCGAGCGGCTGCAAGTGGACTTGCGAGCAGGGAGATTTTGGCTGCAGGTGCTGGACATGGTGTTTGGCTCAAATTGATGGAACGCCAGGTTGCAAACGGACTTCGCCGGACGTGCAGCTTCGAGCACTGTTGCGCAGGACCCGTGTCGTGCGTATCTGATTCGAACGATCCATTTGGATCGACGTGAAGCAGTTTCGCGCAGTCAGCACCTCAGGTTGCGGCGCTGGGTGTTTCTCCCCAGCCGCGCTGGGGATATCAACCGCCCGTGTGGGAAACCCTGCGCAAGTCCCACACGACATGCGCAGATGTCGACTTGAACTCGTTCATGGTTCGACAAGCCTGTCCTGAGCACAGTCGAAGGGCTCACCACGAAAGAGACAGGAATCTCAGCACGAGCGCGCTAGGGGGAGCTCACCACGAACGGGAGCACACGGTTCCGCTTCGCATGGGGCCCGAGTCGACAAGCGCACCACAAAAAACCCGCGCCGGGTCAGCGGCGCGGGTTTCCTGGAACAGCCTGGCGACTGCGGTTACGGCGGATCGAAGCCGTCGGCGAAGATCAGGTCGGATGCCGAGCAGCCCTGTACCTTGAAATCGTCGATGTACCAGCCTTCGCGCCCGACCGAGGCATCACTGCCGAGGCGGAAGCGGAACTGGGCGTTCTGTCCGGCAAAGGCCGAAATGTCAACCACCACGTTGTTGTAGGGCACCGAACCGCACCAGCCTTGCAGCCCGCTCAAGGGATTGCCGCTGGAATTGACGGCACCCGTGTAGTCGCCCACGGCAATTTGCGCGTTGGTGATCTGGGTGAAGGCGCCGCCGCCGAGTGAGACTTCCAGGATGCCCGCATCCCAGCACGCAGTGGCACCGGAATTCTCGATATTGCGCCAATGCTGGAATTGCAGGTTCAGGCCGCCAAGAGTGGTCGGCAGGGCAATTGCGGGTGAGACCAGGCGCTGATCGGAAACCAATGCCGGGTCGACGCCGAGCCAGGAACTGACCGGGCTGTTCGGGCGCACCGTGCTAAGGGCCCAGGTGTCCGAACCTGCCGCCGCAGTGTGCGTCCAGCCATTGGTTCCGGATTCCATGTCGTCCGTGAATACCGGCGTGGTGAACGTACCTGCCGAACAATCACCCGGTGCCGCCTGGGTGAAGAAAGTGAACACCGCGCTTGGCGTCCCCGCGCCGCAAATGTTGTTCGGGGTCACCCGCCAGTAGATCTGCGTGTTGGTTGGCAAGGCCGCGGCAGGCTGGAAACTGGTGCCGGATACCGATTGCGAGAGGATGATGTTGCTGAAGCCGGCATCGGTGGCGATCTCGATCAGATAGCTCGCGCTCTGGGCCGATGCGGTCCAAGTGAAGGTCGGCGT
>ERZ795061.2258-NODE-2258-length-17847-cov-6.507588_pt1 | contig 17847 bp, 17 predicted proteins | sample MGYA00375145_ERZ795061 | MGnify/ENA primary metagenome ERZ795061 (study PRJEB30190, sample SAMN05720144) | anaerobic digester metagenome | isolation source: active sludge of municipal wastewater-treating anaerobic digesters | place: USA | collected 2014-12-22 ... | reverse complement strand
CTTGATGCATGGTACGAACAGGCGAACTCGCTTGACATTCAGAAGCACGAAAAGCACTAAAATCATGCTCGCCAATCAAATAACCCGCTGCTTTTTGCATGGCCGAATAATCGAGCGGAAGATGAAACCAGCCTGACTTCTTGGCCATGAGCGCTGAGGCCACGGGTGCATTGTAGAGCAGATATTCATAACGGCGACTGTAGGCAGAAAACCGTGCATGAAACGCGCTGTCAACTTCCACCGCCCATTCTATTCGCACCGTTTCGGGAAGATTCGCATTCACGCCACGCACCCAAGCAGAAATTGGCCGCGTGCTTTCTGTATCAAAATGGATGACCTGGCAACTGGCATGCACACCCGTATCAGTGCGGCCTGCTGCATGCACTCTTACGGCATGCTGTGAGATGCTGGCAATGGCTGCTTCTATGGCATCTTGCACGCCACAGGCAGACGGCTGACTTTGCCAGCCACAGAAGCCTGAGCCATCATAGGCAACGCCTAATGCGATTCTCGTCATATACTGGCAGCTTTCACACTCAATAACACAAGCCAAAAGAAGCACAAGGCTATGGCTACTAGCGCAAATTTATCGCGCAATTTAAAAGGCAAAAAAGCAAGTTCAATTTGTTTTAGCGCATTTATTTCAGGCATTAACGGTTTTTCAACCGCATGCAATCTATCAAACTGCTGAACATTAAATTTGAAGTTCTTATCCAACGCCAGCGTTTCAACATAATCGAGCGTCAGTAATAATCGTGCGGTAAATCGCTCCACATTCAATCCTAACCATTGCAGTGGCAACAGCAAATAATATAAGCCTGTCATGAGTTGCATTTGGCTACACGTTGCAAACAATATACTTAAACTAGTGATTGCAATCAGCAGCTTGCCTACTTGCAACAAGCCCGACTGCACGCCCTCATAAGTGGGCGCAGTATCAAATAAAAAAGGTTGAATATATTCACCAGGCGTAGCAAACGCATACACGATTAAAATAGACAAAAACAGCCAGCGCATTCGCAAAACAACCTGACTAAAACTTTTACGTGCGAAGACAAAAGCAATCGTGCAACTGATCACGCACAACGCGCCAAGATAAACTTGTGACATGTGACTCATGCCAATCAATATCATGATAAAACTTAATATTTTTACAAATGGGTGCATCAGTGTAGGGTGAATTATTTCTTTATACGCGTGGTAATGTTTGCGCAAATACTAACACTTTTACCTAGCAAATACAGTATGCCAAGTATTTAAAAGTGAGCGCAAACACTAGCCTAAAAAATGGCATTTAATGCGCATTTTAAACACCAACCTTTTTCGATGCTCTGGAAGCCTTATAAACAAAGGCTCACAGGGCATTTATTTTTTCTCGTATGTTTTAGCGACTTGTTAATGCTTAGATATAGCTAAATATTTGGTATAAAAAAACCGGGCAATTAGCCCGGCTCTTTTACGAAACAAATACGCTTATGCCAAACTATCTAGCAAGGTTTGTGCGCGTTGTTTTTGCTGTACACTGCCTTCTTTAAGCACTTCTTCAAGTAGCTCGCGTGCACCTACTTTATCATCCATATCAATATAAACTGCGACCAAATCAAGTTTAATTTCAACGTCTTGTGGCTCAAGCCCTACATTATTGGCTGGTGCCAGACCTTCTGTTGAAAAATCATCTACCTGAGACGCGGTCGGCTGCAAGGTAGGAGTATCTAAATCGAGATTGATTGAAGACAAGTCAAATGTGTGCGCTTCTGGCGCAGAAACGATTGAGGCGCTTTCATTGGCAGTAATTACGTTATCCGCCTCGGTGTCTGGCAAGTCGAATGAAAAATCTCCGATAGACTCCACCGCTGCTTTTTCTTCAGCCAGATTCACTGCAGGCGCTGACGCTGGCGCGCTTGTTTCTGTTGAAGCAGGGAAATCAAAATCCATGGCAAAATCAAGGGCTGGCGCTTCTGCCGTTGTTACCTGCTCAGCATTTTCAAGCGATTCTGAAGTAAATTCTGAACTCAAATCTAATGCGGGCGCATCCAGCGCATCGGTTGAAGCAGCTACAGGCAAATCAAATGAAGGCAATGAGTCTGCAATATTTTCGGTGGCTACTGAAGCAGATGCTACTGGTTCACCAATATCAAATGCGTCACCCAAGTCAAAGTCCATGCCATTGCTAACTTCTGACTGCAATGAATTTTCAATTGCATTTGCAGTTTGGCTTGTATCAGTACCGCCCAAATCACCTAAATCAAAAGTTTCAGTGTCACTCGTAAAGGCAATTTCGTTATCTGCCGGGGCAAAGCTGTCGGCTACCACTGAAGCAGCATCTTCAACTGAAGCGCTGGCTTGGTCAGCAAATGGGTCGTTCAATACTTCGTCGCTATCGAGTGAAAAATCTAGGTTATTGTCCTCTGCTTTTTGCGTAACTTCATCTGAACCAAAAACCAAATCGTTTTCATCATTCACCTGATCTAATGTTTCGGAAGCGCCTTCTGACACCGCCGCAAGCTTACTTACATCATATAAAGGATTATCTGGCTCTAGCGTTGCGCCTAATCTGGCCACTTTTGACCATGTTGGGTCATCTGCACCTAATGTGGTGTAGAGTTCGCCAGCGATCGCTTCAAATGCAGAGTTGTTTTTGCTTTCCGCATAAATTTCTAATAACTTCAAATGCAATTCGTAACGTTTAGGCTCTTTTTGGATAGCATCTTTAAGAATTTCTTCAGCCTGCGCACCGCGCCCATACGCCATATAGACTTCAGCTTCAGCAATAGGGTCAACGTCGTTCGTGTCTATCATGCCGCCATCAACACTTTGCGCAAAATCCGTTAAGAATGAAGTATCTGTAGTGCTGGTATTATTGGTTGTGTTGCCAAATACGGTATTCGCACGCAAACCGCCTGAAGTTAAAATGCCACGTTCAAAACTGTCCAAGTTTTTCTTACGTTTATTACGCAAATATAACCAGCCTGCACCGAGCAAGCCCAAACCTAAACCTCCACCGATCAACGGCAGATTATCGCCCAACAAACCGTCTAAGAAGCTAGGCTCTGCCTCAGGTTCAGCAACTGGCGTTGGCACTACTACTGGCGCCGGTTTCACAGCAGGCGCCGGCTCAATGGCGGGCGCTGGCTCAACTGGTTTAACTTCAGCTACTGGCGCTGCTTCTGCAGGCTGCGTAGCAGAAGCATCGGCTGGCTTAACTTCTGGCACGGGTACTACTTCAGGTTGCGGCTTAACTTCTGGTTGAGCGTTCGCAACTGGGTCAGTGACTGCATTTTGCTTATCAGCCATTGACTGATTTTTTAAAGCCAGCAATTTTTGCATGTCTTGAATTTGTGCTTCAAGGCTTGCAGCTCGATCTTGCGCTTCTTTTAGCGCTTTTTCTTGTGCGGTTGTTTCTTCTTGCAACGCGGTAATTTTGTTGTCAAAGGCTTTACCAGTATCTTTTTCACCTGCAGAAAGTTTGACGACATCTTTTGGACCAGCTTGAGCGGCAGCGGCTTTATCCTCAGCCGTGGTGATTTTTCCTGAAGAAGATTGCTTTTGCTCATCATCTTCACCGGTTGGCAAGTTTGCCACAGCACCCGCCATGGTGTTACGGTAAGCATTCCAGTTTGACGAATGCGCTTTTACCACTTGCCTTGCCTTACGATTACTAATAGACGTTAAACTCTCTTGACTTGGCACTTTAATGATTTTGCCAACTTTTAAGCGGTTCATATTGCCGCTGACGAAAGCATCTTTATTACTGTTATAAAGACCCGCAAGCATCTGATCTAAACTGACACCTTCAACTTGGTTTGCTCGTGCGATTGCAATAAGTGTATCACCACTTTTTGTAGTGATTTCATCAGCACCACCCACATCTGCAATGACTTCATCTTGCGTTTCAGCAACAGGCTCAGCTTGTTTTTTAGCTTTTTTTGATTTTTTGGTTGTTGATTTCTTGACTGAAGACTGACCAGCTACATTAGCAGAATCAGATGTTGACGCACTGGGAGACTCTATCGTGCTCACGCCTGCTACGTCAGCTGCTTTATATTCTGGTGGATCAAGCAACACGGTGTATTCACGTTGCAAACGCCCTGAAGCCCAGTCCATTTGAATGAGCATATCTAAATATGGGTCTTTGATTGGAAGGCTGGAGCGTAATTTTAAAACTGCCGCGCCTGATGCATTTTTGGCAACTTCAACTTTAATATTACTGTGCACCCCGAGACGGGTGATCCCTTGTTCAGCATAAGCATCTTCAGAGGCAATTACAGCAGATAAGCTGGCTAGCTCTTCAGGTGTTGCAAAAATTTCAATTTCCGCTCTTAACGGCTCTCCCAAGCCCGATTGAGTATTTAATTTACCCAACCCTGCCGCATAAATTGAAAGTGGTGTTAAAGCCAACATCACCGCTAAAGATATTTGATTTATTTTAGATTTACGCACAGTAGTTCCTTGATCAGACTATAATCGCAAATATTAAAATAACATCAAATAGTTAGCGATGCAAGCTCAGAATACACTTTATAATAATTGTTAATAATAATGCCGTATCTTGTTGTTGTTGTTTTTACAACAACAACAAGATAGGAAAGGCTATTTCTCTATTAAAATCCGCAACATGCGGCGTAATGGTTCGGCTGCACCCCAAAGCAACTGGTCGCCCACGGTGAAGGCTGATAGGTACTCTCCGCCCATGGCAAGCTTGCGCAGACGACCCACTGGCGTACTCAACGTGCCAGTCACAGCCGCTGGCGTGAGTTCACGCATACTGGCTTCACGCTCGTTAGGAATAACTTTCGCCCATTGATTGGCTTCACTCAACATCTGGTTAATTTCATCCAGCGGCACATCTTGCGTTAATTTAATGGTTAGCGCCTGACTATGGCAACGCATGGCACCAATACGTACACACAAACCATCAATCACAATAGGACTCGCCTCACGGCCTAATATCTTGTTGGTCTCAACGCCGCCCTTCCACTCTTCTTTACTTTGTCCATTCCCTAAATCTTTATCTATCCAAGGAATCAAACTACCCGCCAGCGGCACACCAAAGTGTGAAGTTGGAAAACTGTCATCACGTAATGTGCCAGCAATGGTACGGTCAATATCTAAAATAGCAGATGCCGGGTCAGCCAACAACTCGCTTGCAGCAAAATGTGCTTCGCCCATTTGTTTGAGCAATTCACGCATATTTTGTGCGCCTGCACCTGAAGCGGCTTGATAAGTCATCGAAGTCGCCCAGTCAACCAAATTAGCTTTAAACAAACCATTTAATGCCATGAGCATGAGTGAAACTGTACAGTTCCCACCCACCCAATTATTGCCGCCTTTTTTCAGCGCATCTTGTATGACGTGCAAGTTTACTGGGTCGAGAATAATCACCGCATTTTTTTCCATGCGTAATGTCGAGGCCGCGTCAATCCAATGACCCATCCAGCCAGAGTTGCGCAATTGCGGAAAAATTTCAGTGGTATAGTCACCACCCTGACACGACACAATTGCATCCATGCCTTTAAGTGCATCGATGTCTTTTGCATTGAGAAGGGCCGGTGTATCTTTACCTACATTCGGGCCTTTACCACCAATTTGCGATGTGGTAAAAAACTGCGGCTCAATCAGCGCAAAATCATTTTCTTCTAACATACGCTGCATGAGCACTGAGCCCACCATGCCACGCCAGCCTACAAATCCTACTTTTAGCATACTCAAACCTATCTTAACGGTTTATTACCATCAATTTAATTTGTTGATTTCTGAACAGCTTCACCCGCTTTTTCAATATCTTTACCCACGCCGTGAATGGTGTTGCAACCAGCAAAAGCTAACATCAGCAAAATCAACACAAAATGTTTAAACATGATTCGGTCCTTTTTAATAACGCATTTTTAATAACTAATTGTTATTCTAATGGCTTTATGAAGTTTTATATATAAAAGCGACCCTTTAAAGCGTCGCTTTTTTTATAAAACAAAAGACTTACATTGCTGCCACGATTTGATCGCCCATTTCAGAGCACGACACACGCTTCATGCCTTCCTCAAAGATGTCACCAGTACGGTAACCCGCTGCCAATACTGTTTTCACTGCATTTTCAATACGTTGCGCTGCCGCCTCGTTATCAAAAGTGTAGCGCAACATCATGGCAGCTGAAAGAATGGTTGCGATTGGATTAGCCAAGTTTTTGCCTGCAATATCAGGTGCTGAACCATGTGAGGGCTCGTACAACCCTTTTTTGGTTGCATTGAGTGAAGCGGATGCCAACATACCAATTGAACCTGTCAACATTGATGCTTCATCGGACAAGATATCGCCAAAAATATTACCTGTCACCATCACGTCAAATTGTTTTGGGTTGCGAATCAGTTGCATTGCAGCGTTGTCCACATACATGTGGCTCAATTCAACTTCTGGATATTCCTTCGCAACATCAATCACGATTTCTTTCCAAAATTCAGTGGTTTCTAGCACGTTAGCTTTATCCACTGAGCACAATTTTGCTTTCTGACCATTTTTACGGCGCTTCATGGCGATACCAAATGCAACGTGTGCAATGCGACGCACTTCTGACTCGCTATACACCATGGTGTTAAAGCCTTCGCGCTCGCCATTTTCGTTGGTGCGCATGCCGCGTGGTTGACCAAAGTACACATCACCCGTCAATTCGCGCACAATCATAATATCCAAACCTGCCACCACTTCTGGTTTTAGGGTTGAAGCATTGGCTAGCTCAGGATACAAAACAGCTGGACGCAAGTTTGCGAACAACCCTAAATCTTTACGAATGCCTAACAAACCGCGCTCAGGGCGCAATGGACGGTCTAGGTTGTCATATTGTGGCCCACCAACCGCGCCTAACAATACCGCGTCTGCCGCACGGCAGATGTTTTGCGTGAACTCTGGGTAAGGATGACCGTATTGGTCATACGCTTGACCGCCCAAAGGCGCTTCCGTGAAGGTCATGTCCATGCCTTCATTTTTCAACACATCTAACACGCGCAATGCTTGTGTAATAATTTCTGGGCCGATGCCATCACCGGGTAATACTGCAATATTCATTGTCATTTCAATTCCTTTTAATTTAAGCGAACAACCAAGGTTGCGCTGCTTTATGTTTGCCCTCAAACGCTTTAATCTCTTCTGCATGTAATAACGTCAAACCAATTTCGTCCAAACCATTCAACAAGTTATGTTTTGAGGTTGGATGAATGTCAAACGTGAATGTTTCGCCAGAAGGCAAAGTCACGGTTTGTGAAGGCAAGTCTACGTTTAAGGTATACCCTTCATTGGCTTGACATTCATTGAACAATTTGTCGACCATGGCATGACTTGCCACAATCGGCAACATACCGTTTTTGTAGCAATTGTTAAAGAAAATATCGGCGTAACTTGGCGCAATAATCACGCGAAAGCCGTAATCCTCAATCGCCCAAGGCGCATGCTCACGGCTTGAGCCGCATCCAAAGTTTTCACGCGCCAACATAATTTGTGCGCCTTTATAACGTGGTTGGTTCAACACAAAGTCTGTGTTCAATGGACGATTCGTACAGTCCATGCCAGGTTCACCGTGGTCTTTGTAACGCCACTCATCAAACAAATAAGGGCCAAAGCCAGAACGTTTAATACTCTTTAAAAACTGCTTTGGAATAATCGCGTCAGTGTCAATATTGGCGCGGTCTATTGGGCAAGCTAAGCCTTTTAATTGGGTAAATGCTTTCATTTTTGATTCCTTTTACAAACTGCGCACGTCAACAAAATGGCCTGCAACTGCCGCGGCAACCGCCATGGCTGGGCTGACTAAGTGCGTACGTCCGCCTTGACCTTGGCGACCTTCAAAGTTACGGTTACTGGTTGAAGCACAACGCTCACCTGGGCTGAGTCTATCCGCGTTCATGGCTAAACACATACTGCAACCTGGCTCGCGCCATTCAAACCCTGCTTCAATAAAAATTTTGTCTAAGCCTTCCGCTTCGGCCATACGTTTTACTTGGCCAGAACCTGGCACCACCATGGCTAATGCAATACTGCTTGCCACTTTTTTACCTTTAGCAACGACTGCTGCGGCGCGTAAATCTTCAATACGGCTGTTAGTGCATGAGCCAATAAAGATTTTATCGAGTTTAATTTGTTCAATCGGCGTATTCGCGGTTAACCCCATGTATTTCAGTGCATTTTCAATACTGGTGCGCTTAGTTGCGTCTTTCTCTTGTGCAGGGTCTGGCACCAACCCATTAATCGGCAACACTTGCTCTGGCGATGTACCCCAAGTGACTTGCGGGGCAATATCAGCGCCATTCAGCACAACCACGCTGTCAAACGTGGCATCGGCATCGCTCGCTAATGTATTCCAGTAAACCACTGCTTTATCCCAATCCGCTGGTTTTGGAGCGTATTGGCGGCCTTTTAAGTATTCTGCTGTTTTGGCATCTGGCGCGATAATGCCAGCGCGTGCGCCTGCTTCAATCGCCATATTGCAAATGGTCATGCGGCCTTCCATGCTTAAGGCACGAATCACATCGCCGCCAAACTCAATGGCAAAACCATTGCCGCCCGCTGTACCAATTTTACCAATCACCGCCAAAGCCACGTCTTTTGCGGTAACACCCACGCCCAATTCGCCATCTACACGCACTAACATGCGTTTTGATTTTTTTGCGATTAAGGTTTGTGTCGCTAATACGTGCTCTACTTCAGAAGTACCAATGCCGTGTGCCAATGCGCCAAACGCACCGTGCGTAGAAGTATGGCTATCACCACACACTACCGTCATGCCGGGTAAAGTTGTGCCGTTTTCAGGCCCAATCACGTGAATAATGCCTTGATTCGCGTGCTTGAACGGAAAGTACACCAACGCACCAGTTTCTTTAATATTGCTATCAAGAGTTTCTACTTGCAAACGTGAAATTGGGTCTTCAATGCCTTTCGCCCAATCTTTGGTTGGCGTGTTGTGGTCAGGGTTCGCCACAATAGTGTCGGCACGCCATGGTTTACGGCCAGCCAAGCGCAAGCCTTCAAACGCTTGCGGGCTGGTCACTTCATGCACCAAATGTCTGTCAATATAAATTAAACAAGTGCCGTCTGCATCTTCCTGCACTACGTGCGAATCCCATAATTTATCGTAAAGCGTTTTTCCCGCCATGTTTAACTCCTTAAAAAGGTAATTTTTTAAAACTTACAGCATTCTAAATCATCACCAATACCTGTACAAGAATATAGTTTATACTAGTATTAAATATGATAGGCTAGCAATACATTGAATAGAAATCGAATAGAAAAAGTGAAATTAAATGGATACGAGACGAAAAGAACTTGCTGAATTTTTGACTGCGCTACGCCAACGTGGCACACCTGAAGAGTTTGGTTTCCCAACAGGCGCACGCAGGCGTACAAAAGGACTACGCCGTGAAGAAGTAGCGCAACTAGCTGGCATCAGCGCCACTTGGTATACATGGATAGAACAAAGCCGTGAGGTTAATGTGTCTGCTGAAGCTTTAGAGCGACTAGCCACCGCACTTAAACTCAGCAAATCAGAACGCACCTATTTATTTGACATGGCAGACAGACGCGACCCACAAGCCCATTTGCTAGAAGCGGACGCAGCACCTGATACACTTGTAAATATGCTGGGTAAAATACTAATACCCGCCTATATTATGGGGCGTACCTGGGATTTACTGGCGTGGAACAAACCCGCCGAGGAATTATTTAACGGCTGGCTGGATGTTTGGAACAAAGATATGCTCCAACCCAATTTGCTACGCTTTGTATTTTTACACGCAAACGCCAAACTATTTGTGGTGAACTGGGAGCTACGCGCACGCAGGCTAGTAGCAGAGTTTCGCGCCGATTGCCGCAGCCGTTTAGAAGAACCCGCTTTGCAAAAACTCGTCAACGAGCTCACGCAAGCCAACCCAGAATTTGATCGCTTTTGGAAACAACACGATGTGCTAGAAAGGCAAGGCGGTCAGCGCGAATTTAACCATACGAAACACGGCTTAATCAGCTACCAACAAGTAACGTTGCGACCTGTAGAACAAGAACAACTTAAGCTAGTTTTACTGCAACCAGAAAAATTAATTTAGTGCTTAAAAAATTACCAAGAGAATTTCATGCCTCTGAGTGGATGTAAGCAGAAATTTGTGGTAACTATGATGATGAAAAATGAGAGTATGGGGAATAATTGTGATGAACAGTGTGCCTATAAATAAGCAGTATGCACACGCTACGCATTAATACGCAACTCAAGTTTGTATGCCAGTCCAAGTTTTTGGAGTTTGCCCAACCGCCGCCTTAAAAGCGCGCGTAAACACAGCAGCGTTGCTATAACCCATTTCATTGGCAACCAAACCGATGGGTTTGCCTTGTTTAAGTAAGTTTTTAGCTAGACCTATGCGCCATTGCGTTAAGTTTTCGATAGGCGTTGTACCGACTATTTCTCTAAAACGCACGGCAAAACGTGCGCGCGACATGCCAGCTTCTTGTGCTAAAGATTCTAATGACCATGCACGGCTGGGCGCATTGTGCATAGCGGTAATAGCTTTAGCTAATCGTTTATCCGCTAGACCAGCAAGCAAGCCAATGTTGATTTGTTGATGGTCTAAAATGTGACGCAAAAGTTGAATCAGCAAATATTCAAATAATCTATCAATTGCCGCTTGGCGACCACAATGATGTTGCTCGGCCTCAGCCATTAACAAACTTAAGGTGCTACTCAATGTGGGTAATCCGTCAAACGGCATCAGCAGCACGGCAGGTAAGGCATTTGCCAAGACACCAGAACCGCCATCTAAATCGATACTTGCACAGGTTAAATCGACATCGCCATCAAAAACAAATTGGTGTTTTACCGCGCTTGGGTATAACAGCAGACTGGGTTGCTCTATAGAAATTGGCGCGTGTGTGGGCGAATAAACTATTAACTTGCCTTTACGCACAAGATGCAAAAATCCACGATTAGCATCTTCACTAAACAGCGTGGTATTGCATAAAGTACCAGAAAAAATCATACGTGCATTTAGCGCATGCTGATTAAACAATGCTTCTAATCTGTCTGTCATGTTTTAGCTATTTGATACTAATTGGTAATTAAATGAGACTAAATAATATCATAAGTATTATTACTTGCCTAAAATGTGTCTTGTAGTTTGAGTTCAGTATTATTCGTCATAAATTTAAGGAGATTTAAAAATGGGTCATAAAATAGCAATTATTATATTAGCAGATACAGATACTAACGATGGTTTAGGTCGCGTTGTAAACGCGCTTGCAGCAGCAGGCGAGTATGACAAAGCAGGTGATGAAGTACGTATTGTGTTTACTGGCACAGGCACTAAATGGCCTACCAGCCTAGAAAAGTCTGATCACCCTGCACATGGCTTATATGTTGCTGCAAAAGGCTTGATTGATGGTGCATGTGGCTTTTGCGCAAATGCTTTTGGGCAAACCGAAGCAATGAAAAATTATTCGATTAAATTGCTAGAAACTAGCGGCCCATTTATGAGCTACCGCCAATTTACTGAAGAAGATTTTCAAATCTTAACTTTTTAATAACTAGCCAGCGTAGGGTGTGCAAAAAGCGTTATGTTGCACAACCTACATTGCTTCCTAACAATAAATCCATATATCCAACAAAATATCAAACCAAATCCCGCATCAATTTATACTCAATCGCATCAATCAACGCGCGCCATGAAGCATCGACCACATCGGTTGAAACACCTGTGGTTGTCCAGCTTTCATTGTGGTCGGCGGATTCTATTAACACGCGTACTTTAGCGGCGGTGGCTTGGTCTGAGTTCAACACGCGCACTTTGTAATCTGTGAGACGCACACTTTGAATTGTAGGGTAAAAGCGCTCTAGTGCACGACGCATAGCTTTATCTAATGCATTGACTGGGCCATCGCCTTCTGCCGACATGATTTCTTCTTGCCCATTGACTACCAATTTTATTCGGGCTGATGAATTAACGCCGTTGATAGCAGGCTCATGAATATTGACTTGATATTCCTTAAATTCAAAAGTTGGCCGCAACTTACCCAACTCGCGCAAAACCAACAACTGCACTGAAGCTTCTGCACTTTCAAACTGATAGCCATCATGCTCAAGGGCTTTAATCCTTGCCAAAATGCGTTGCGTATCAGCCGAGTCTTTATCTAGCGTAGCATCAATTTCGTGCAGTTTAGAAAGTAGTGCTCCGCGCCCCGCTACCTCAGACACCAAAATATGGCGGATATTACCTACCTGTTCTGGGTTGATATGCTCATAAGAAATAGGGTTTTTATTGACTGCATCTATATGCATTCCGCCCTTGTGCGAGAACGCATCGTTTCCAACATATGGCGCTTTGTCATTAAACGGCATATTAGCGACTTCATTAACAAAACGCGCCACATGCGTGAGGCTGCTAATATTTTCTGGTGGAATGCAACTCAGCCCGAGCTTTAATTGCAAATTGGGGATGATGGAACATAAATTGGCATTACCACAACGCTCGCCAATGCCGTTGATGGTGCCTTGCACTTGGGTAGCCCCTGCTTGCACGGCGGCAACAGAATTCGCCACCGCCATTTCACAATCGTTATGACAGTGGATGCCAACTTGCACACCGCCTGATTGAGCAGCGCTAAATTGGGAAACGACTTTTCGCGTGATTTCAAAAACTTCGTTAGGGAAAGTGCCGCCATTGGTGTCACACAACACCAGCACATCCGCGCCTGCGTCAGATGCAGCTTTTAGCGTAGCAAAAGCATATTCTGCATTGGCTTTATAGCCATCATAAAAATGCTCGGCATCAAACACCACCTCTTTGCCTTGTTGCTTTAAATAAGCAATGGTGTCAGCAATCATGGCTAGGTTTTCTGCTAGCGTGGTGCGCAAAATATCGGTGACTTGGTAATCCCAACTTTTGCCAAAAATTGCCACCGCTTGCGTATTGGCGCTTAGCAAAGAGCGTAGATTGTTGTCGTCTGCCGCTTGGATGCCGATGCGGCGCGTGCTGCCAAAAGCAATGATTTTGGCGTGTTGCAATTTAAGCTCGGCAGCGCGCTTAAAAAATTCCAGATCTTTAGGGTTAGAGCCTGGGTTGCCGGCTTCAATGTAGCCAACGCCTAATGCATCTAATTGCGCAACAATTTTAAGTTTATCTTCAACCGTAAACGAAACGCCTTGCGCTTGTGCGCCGTCGCGCAGAGTAGAATCGTAAGCCGTGACTTTAGTTTGCATCGATTGTTCTTAATTGTTCTGAGAGGGTGGGATGATTAATCTCTAAAATTACCAAACTGTAACGGAAAATCCGTCACACTTTTCTTACAAAAGGCAATGGCCTCTTGTAGCACATCGCGCTTAGCACCATTGACACGCACCGTATCACCCTGAATGCTGGCCTGCACTTTCAAGCCAGAATCTTTGAGCAGTTTGACAAGTTTTTTTGCCAACTCCGTATCGATGCCCGCTTTAATTTTGAGCTCTTGCTTTACTTTATTGCCGCCCACTTTTTGCACATCTTGATGGTCAAGCCGTTTAGATGAGTCGGGCTCTTTTTTTTCCATCGCCGGTAATAAAATATCTTTAACTTGGTCAAGCTGAAAATCGCTGTCGCCCAATAAAGTAATCAGGTTGTCTTTTTCGTTCAGCTCTATTTTTGCCGCAGTGCCTTTAAAATCATAGCGATTGGTAATTTGCTTGCTGGCAGTATCCACCGCGTTTTTTAACGCGACCATATCGACTTCAGAACTGATATCAAATGAAGGCATAAAAACCCTTTTAAATTATGTGAAAAGCGTCCGAGAAAAATTTTCGCCTCTGGAAGCCTTTATTTATAAGGCTCGCAGGGCATCGAAAAAGGTTGAGCGTATTTTCTACTCAAAATGACATACGTAATCGAGCGTTTCAGTCACTTCAATATCGAATGAAGAGTTGCCCGGCACGGTAAACTTTTCACCCGCGCCATATGCTTTCCAAGCGGTTTCGCCATTGAGGCGCACCTTACAGTGGCCACTGTTAATTTCCATCAATTCAGGGGCTGCAGTATTAAACGTGAGTGCGCTTGGAAAAATGACGCCAATGGTGCTACGCGTGCCATTTGGCAACATCACCGTGTGACTCACACATTTACCATCGAAATAAATATTGGCTTTCTTTTTTACACTGACGTTGTCGAATTGTGCCATGGCGCATACTTTCAAAAGGAATCAAAACGCCATTATCGCAGAAAAGCACCGCCTATCCAAGACGGTGCTTGCGCTTTAAACCTTAAACATGATGAAAGTTAAGTCGATAGATTGAGTGATTGCGAGAGAAATTAAGCAAACACTTCAGCGTCTGCCAATAATTTTGCCTGTTGGTCTTTGGCTGAAAGAATCGGCGCGGCGCTACTTGGCCATTGAATACCAATTTCCGGGTCGTTCCAAATGATGCTGCGCTCAAACGATGGCGCGTAGTAATCCGTTGTTTTATATAAAAAATCAGCAGACTCAGTAAGCACCAAGAAACCATGCGCGAACCCTTCAGGTACCCACATCATGCGCTTATTTTCTGCCGACAGTTCAAAGGCCACATGTTGCCCAAAGGTCGGTGAACTTTTGCGAATGTCCACCGCCACATCCAACACTGCACCCTGCACCACACGCACCAATTTACCTTGCGGGTTCTGTATTTGATAGTGCAATCCTCGCAAAACGTTTTTGGCTGAACGGCTGTGATTATCCTGGCAGAAATACACCTCACGACCAATTAGCTCGGTAAACTGATTGCGGTTAAAACTTTCAAAAAAGAAGCCGCGTTCGTCACCGAACACTTTTGGTTCAATAATCAACACATCAGGAATCGAAGTGGCGATGGCTTTCAAAACGGCATCCCTTCTTTTAACAGACGTAATAAATATTGCCCATAGCCATTTTTAGCCAAGGGTTGTGCTAACTTTTCTAATTGTTCGGCACTAATCAAGCCATTGCGATAAGCAATCTCTTCCGGGCAGCAGACTTTTAAGCCTTGCCGATGCTCAATCGTTTGAATAAAATTACTGGCTTCAATCAGGCTTTCATGCGTGCCGGTATCTAACCACGCATAGCCACGGCCCATGATTTCCACATTCAATTCATTGCGCTCAAGATAAATACGATTCAAATCGGTAATTTCCAACTCCCCACGGGGTGAAGGTCTGAGGTTTGCTGCTAGTTTAGCCACTTGATTGTCATAGAAATACAGCCCCGTCACCGCATAATTGCTTTTTGGTTTTGCAGGTTTCTCTTCCAAACTGGTTGCGTGTCCTTGCTTGTTGAAGTCAACAACGCCATAGCGCTCAGGGTCATTCACATGATAGGCAAAAACTGTAGCCCCCTCATTACGTAAGGTCGCTTGCTTAAGTTGCTTATGTAAATCGTGACCGTAAAAAATATTGTCGCCCAACACTAATGCGCTTGGATTATTGCCGATAAAATCTTTGCCGATAATAAATGCTTGCGCCAGACCATCTGGACTTGGTTGTACTGCATATTGCAGATTCAACCCCCAATCGCTGCCATCGCCCAGCAATTGCTGAAATCGCGGCGTATCTTGCGGGGTTGAGATAATCAAAATATCGCGAATACCTGCCAGCATTAATGTGCTGAGCGGATAATAAATCATTGGTTTATCGTAAATAGGCAGTAGCTGTTTTGAAACGACTTTCGTCACTGGGTGAAGTCGGGTGCCAGAGCCACCCGCAAGGATAATGCCTTTGCGTTGCGTCATAATTGTTTCTCTATCAATATGTTGGAGTAATTTTAGCAGTTAATTTGATTTATTTTTACCAAATGTTAATTTCAAAACAGGTGTGCTAAAGAATTTCGGTCAGCATACGCGTAACACCGGTCTGCCAATGTGGCATATATAATTTAAACGTATTTTGCAGCTTCTGCGTATCCAAGCGCGAATTCAGAGGCCGGGTTGCCGGTGTAGGAAAAGCCGTGGTAGGCACGGGCCCAATCGCATCGGTAGGTACTTTTATCTCCACGCCCGCTTGACGCGCGAACTCGATAACAAAACTCGCATAGCCATGCCATGAAGTCTCGCCACCTGCCACAAGGTGATATAAACCGCTTACTTCAACCTGCCGTGATGCAGTGCGAATCGCATGGGCAGTGACATCCGCCAGCAAATCAGCGCCTGTTGGCGCACCAATCTGGTCGTAAATTACTTTCAAACTATCACGCTCTTTTGCAAGCTTTAACATCGTTTTGGCAAAATTTCCGCCACGCGCTGCATACACCCAACTGGTGCGAAAAATCAAATGCTTGCAACCTGATGCAATAATGGCCAACTCACCTTCTAATTTGCTTCTACCGTAAATGCTTAAAGGCCCAGTTGTATCGGTTTCGCGCCAAGGCGTTTCGCCAGAGCCATCGAACACATAATCTGTAGAGTAATGCACCAACCAGGCCCCAAGGCGTGCCGCCTCTTTCGCCATGGCTTCTGGTGCTTGGGCGTTAAGCGTGTTTGCCAACTCAGGTTCACTTTCGGCCTTATCGACCGCAGTATGGGCGGCGGCATTCACAATAATATCAGGCGCAACCGTTCGGATAGTGTTGGCAATACCCGCCAAATTGGTCAAGTCACCACACAAAATCTCACTGCGTGCATCCAGTGCAATTAACTCGCCTAACGGCACAAGGCTACGCTGTAATTCCCAGCCCACTTGACCATTTTTACCAAACAAAAGAATTTTCATAGCAACGGGTTAAATCTTATTTTTATCATGATGATGTCGATTGTGAGACGTTATATCACGTTGAGAAAACGCCTGACAATAGCTCTTTTGGCGCGCTAACACCTGATAAGTATAAACAAAAATACCACCTCAAGGGTGGCATTATTTGTTTGGTGGAGCTGGGGGGAATCGAACCCCCGTCCGCAAATCCGCTACAGACAGTTCTACATACTTAGCCTTGTTGTTTAATTTAATCTGCACCACACCAACAGACAAGCAGTGTGCAGACGAGAGACCTTAAGGTTAATGATGTGCTAAGTCACCCAACACAACACGTATCCCGTGTATATGACACTACGTATGGGTTACCCCAACCCAACCCACGGGAGAGCTGGTGTAGCGTCCGGCAGAACTAAGCTGCTAGAGAGTAAGTTTCGTCGTTTGCGACTATACTTTTTCAGATGGATTTACGAGGAAACCTGAACCCTCGGTATGCCCTGCACTGCTTTGTAACCCACGTCGAAACCTGGTCAGCCCCAAATCAGTCTTGCTATGACGCACTTTACTTGAAGTTAGTTGCATCAATGTGCGAATTATACGCTTTTATGATGAGATAATTTGATAGTTGTGATTTTTTAACCCAAATTTAGCCAACAATTTCTTGCGTAATTTAGGCGGTAAACAGTTTAATAAAACAACAAAAAAACACTCCTTTTTAAGCGCAACCTTTTTCGATGCTCTGGAAGCCTTATAAATAAAGGCTTCCAGAGCATAAAATTTTTCTCGGGCATTTTTATGCGTCAATTCATCACTTTTTATTTATTGTGCGCGCGCATAATTCGGCCTTTTTCGCGCTCCCAATCGCGAGCTTTTTCAGTGTCGCGCTTGTCGTGCTGTTTTTTGCCTTTGGCGAGGCCGATTTGCACTTTTACGCGGCCTTTTGAAAAGTGCATATCCAGCGGTACAATGGTGTAGCCAGCGCGTTCCACTTTAGCAATCAGTTTGATAATTTCTTCATTATGTAACAATAACTTACGTGTACGAATCGCATCTGGGCGAATATGCGTGGATGCGGCGCCCAATGGCGTGATGTGGCAACCAATCAGGTAAATTTCGCCACGCTGAATAATGACATAAGCTTCTTTTAAGTTAATGCGGTTATCGC
>ERZ795061.2257-NODE-2257-length-17872-cov-8.782904_pt1 | contig 17872 bp, 15 predicted proteins | sample MGYA00375145_ERZ795061 | MGnify/ENA primary metagenome ERZ795061 (study PRJEB30190, sample SAMN05720144) | anaerobic digester metagenome | isolation source: active sludge of municipal wastewater-treating anaerobic digesters | place: USA | collected 2014-12-22 ... | reverse complement strand
GCACCTCGCAATGGTTCCCGGCTCTCCGCTTCGCTACGGCCGGGATGACAATCATTGCTCCGTCCGAAGGCATGCAACCCGCACGCCCTCACAATCCCGCACCACCCTCACTCCGCTCATCCCGACGAAAGTCGGGACCCAGAGCATCAAGGGTGATGTGCGTAACAGGCCTGCCAACGCAGCCCTGGATCCCGGCTTGCGCCGGGACGAGCGGATTTTTGAATCCGCCAAACAAAAACGCGGCCGCCTAAGCGACCGCGTTTCCAACTCAAACCCAATCACCCCGCCTCACAGCGGGAATGCGAGCCTATGCCCGCACCGCGCCGGCCAGCCGCCTGGTGATGATCTCGTCCGCCTCACGCATGATGCGATCGATCAGCTCCTTCACCGTCGGCACATCGTGGATCAGACCGGCAACCATGCCGCAGCTCCACGCGCCCGCCGACATGTCGCCATCCTTCATGATCTTCGGATAAACGCCGGCCACCTCGTTGATGATGTCCGAGAACGTCACGCCTGCACCGAGCTGTTTCTCTTTCTCGATGATTTTCTCGACGCCCGCATTGTTCAGCACCCGCTCGGTATTGCGCAACGGCCGCATGATCAGGCGCGTGTCCAGCTCGCTCGCCGCGACCAGCGCGTCTTTCACGTTCTGGTGCACCGGCGCATCCTTGGTCGCGATGAAGCGCGTGCCCATGTTCATGCCCTCAGCGCCCAGCGCCATCGCAGCCACCAGCGAACGCCCATCGGCCATGCCGCCGGAAGCAACGAACGGAATCTTGAGTTCCTCCGCCGCGCGCGGCAGCAGGATGAAGTTCGGCACGTCATCCTCGCCCGGATGCCCGCCGCACTCGAATCCGTCGACGCTCACCGCATCACACCCGATCGCCTCGGCCTTTTTCGAGTGGCGAACCGAGGTACATTTGTGGATCACCTTGACCCCGGCTTCCTTGAAGAATGGCATCACCTGCGCCGGATTGTTGCCCGCCGTCTCGACGATCTTGATGCCCTCTTCGATGATCGTGCGCACAAAACCCGGATAATCCGGCGGCGTCACGGCCGGCAGGAAAGTCAGGTTCACGCCGAACGGCTTTTTCGTCATCTCCCGGCAATGCCGGATTTCCGCGCGCAGCCCCTCCGGCGTTTTCAGCGTCAGCCCGGTGATGATCCCCAGCCCGCCCGCTTCCGAAACTGCCGCCGCCATTTCGGCGAAACCGACATAGTGCATCCCGCCCTGGATGATCGGATGCTCGATCCCGAACAGCTCCGTGATGCGCGTCTTCATGCTCGTTCCCTCTCGAATGCCGGACGCATCAGGAAAGGACGCATCAGACAACGTCAAGCCCGTTCCCGAGCGTTACCGGGTACGATCTGCCAACGGCTTGTCGGGCGAATAATAGACCCGCGCGGCAGGAACGCTAACCAGCTCCTTCTCCGGCCAGCGCAAGGCCGTAAGATGGCCGCCGAAACAGCATCCCGTATCGATGCACCACGTATTGTTCACAGCCTGAACCTCTGGCGCTGCCACGTGACCATAAACGATCGCCGGCTCGCCATCATGCTCCAGCGCCCAGTTGCGCCGCACGGGAAATCCGAAGCCATCCGTTTCGCCGGTCGTATCGCCATAGAGAGCAAACGACCGCACCTTACCGTCGCTCCGTCCCAGCATGTCTTCCTTCAAGCCGGCATGGGCGACCACGAGCTTGCCGCCGTCGAGCCAGAGATAGGGCGGCAGTCCCGCGAAGAATTTACGCGCCCGCGCATGAAAAGCCGGCGCTTCCTCCGCCATCTGATCGACCGACATCTGCAACCCATGCGCGGTCTTCACATTAGCGCCGCTGAGCCAGCGCGCGAACTTGTTGTCGTGATTACCCTCGACGCACAGCGCCGTTCCGGCGTCGCTCATCGCCATCGCGATGCGCAACACATCCGGCGTCCGCGGCCCGCGATCTGTGAGATCGCCAACAAACACCAACATCCGCCCCGCGGGCGGCGTCACGCTGACCCTGTCGCCATCCAGCGCAACGTCATAGCCAAGCTTCTCGAGCAACAGCTCAAGCTCATCCGCGCAACCATGCACGTCGCCAACAATGTCGAAAGGCCCGACCAGCTCGCGGCGGTCAAAGGACGGCCGCGAGCCCATGGCCTAAAGCGTCCGTGCGATCAGCAGCTTCATGATCTCGTTGGTGCCGCCATAGATGCGCTGGATGCGCACGTCGCGATACATGCGGCTGATGGGGTATTCGTCCATGAAGCCATAGCCGCCGAACAGCTGCAGGCATTTGTCGACGATCTTGCCCTCGAGATCCGACAGCCAGTATTTCGCCATCGATGCCGTCGCCGCATCCAGCTTGCCCTGCAGGTGAGACGCGATGCAGTGGTTCACGAACACCCGCGCCACGGTCGCCTCTGTCTTGCACTCGGCCAGTACGAACTGCGTGTTCTGGAAATCGATGATGCGCTTGCCGAAAGCCTGACGCTGCTTGACGTAGTCGATCGTCAGCTCCAGCGCCTTTTCGATCGTCGCAATCGCCTGCACCGCGATGTTGAGACGCTCCTGCGGAAGCTGGCCCATCAGCTGATAGAAGCCCTTGCCCTCTTCCGTGCCGAGCAGATTCTCGGCCGGGATCTTCACCTCGTTGAAGAACAGTTCGGACGTGTCCTGCGCGTCCTGTCCCATCTTCTTGAGATTGCGGCCGCGCTCGAAACCCTCGGCGCCGTCCGTCTCGAGGAACACAAGCGAGACGCCTTTCGCGCCCTGCGTCGGATCAGTCTTGGCGACCACGCAGATCAGGTTCGCCGTCTGGCCGTTGGTGATGAATGTCTTCGAACCATTGATGACATAGCCATTGCCCGAACGCTTGGCCGTCGTCTTGATGCCCTGCAGGTCCGAGCCCGCGCCCGGTTCTGTCATCGCGATGGCGGAAACCAGCTCGCCTGTCGCCATGCGCGGCAGCCAGCGTTTCTTCTGCTCTTCAGTGCCGTAGTGAAGGATGTACGGCATCACGATCGCATTGTGCAGCGACGCGCCGAAGCCATCGACGCCGTTCTTGCCCAGCTGCTCCATCAGCACGACTTCGTGGCGATAGTCGCCGCCCATGCCACCATATTCTTCCGGCATCGACAGGCCGAGCAGACCGGCCTCGCCCGCCTCGTTCCACATTTCGCGGTCGACGCAGTGCTGGGCGCGCCATTTTTCCACCCGCTCCGCCGGGGCGTGCTGCTGGAAGAACTTGCCGACGGAATCCTCGAACATGCGGATTTCCTCATCCTGCATGAAATCCGGACGCTCGACGTTCAGGACAGACATAGTCGCTCCAATAGCTGTAAAACCTGCGTTACGCGCACGGCATCCTGCACACCGAAGCGCGCAAGTCCACGCGAAGTTTGGACGGCTTTCGCCTTCCCTCGCGTCCTAGGTCAGCTTGACCACGCCGGCGGCGACTTCCGGGGCAAACAGCGCCGCCACATCACCGGCCCGATGATCCTGCGCAACACGCTGGTTCACATAGCCCTTGTCGGTGATCTCGCCCGCATCGAGCGAAGGCGGCGTGGTGAGAATCTTGAACCGGCCGACCTTACGCGAGGAACCCGATTGCGTGGCGTTGAACGCCGCCAGCTTCTGCGCCACCTGCATCGTGAGTTCGCCAACCGCCTTCGCGCCATCGCCACCGGCTGCTTCCATCGCGGCTTTCATTGCAGCAGGCGACGGCCACAGCAGCGCGCCGACATAAGCCTTGTCCTGTCCGCACACGACTGCATCAGCCACCAGCGGCGCACACGCCGCCACGATATCCGGCCGCAGCGTGCCGACCGAAACCCATGTGCCGGAGTTGAGCTTGAAGTCTTCCGTCACGCGCCCGTCGAACACGAGGCCTTTCTCGGGATGCTGGGGATCGGAAAAGCGCGCCGCGTCGCCGAGACAGTAGAAGCCTTCCTCGTCGAACACTTCCTTGTTCTTCTCAGGCAGGTTCAGATAGCCCTTCATCACCATCGGGCCCTTGACGCGCACTTCCATCTTGGCGCCCGTCGGCACCAGCTTCAGCGTCTGCCCCGGCAGCGGCAGGCCGACCATGCCCACGCGCTCAAGCTCCCAGTGCACCATGGTGATGCCTTGCGTCTCCGTCGCGCCATACATCGTGGTCAACGGAATGCGCTCGCCAGTCGATGCAATCGCAAGCGCCTGGATGCGGTCATAGAGATCGTCCGACAGCGTCGCGCCGCCATAGACCATGTATTTCATGCGGCTGAAGAAGGCGTCGCGAAACGCGGAATCCTGCTCCATCGCCTCGGCCAGCATCGCATAGGCAATCGGAGCGGAGCCGAAATACTGCGGCCTGATCTCAGCGGCATTCTTCATCGTCGTGACGAACAGACCGGGCATCGGCCTGCCCTCGTCGATATGGAACGTACCGCCCAGTGCGAGGCAGCCATTGTAGTTCACATTGCCGCCCGAGATGTGGCTCCACGGCATCCAGTCGAGATTCTGCAACACCTCGTTCGGATCATGATCCGGCAGCGGCTGGTCGAGCGCATTGCGCGCCGCGATCTGCGCCGTCATCTGGCCCTGGCTTTGCGGCGTCGGCTTCGGCATGCCGGTCGAGCCCGATGTGAAGAGGTATTTGCCGATCGAGTCCGCGCCAAGCCAATCCATCGCGGTATCGACCACCGACGTGACAGCCGTCTCGGCGAGTTTCGCGAAAGCTTCCGAGCCTTCCGAACCATCCGCCGAAATCACCGCGACGCCGTCGAGCGGCAGGGCGGCAAGCGCCTTGCGGAACGGGTCCATCGTCTGCACGAATATAGCCTTCGGCTTTACCGCGTTGAAGCAATGCTTCAGCTTGGCGAAGTCCGTGGACATCACCGAATACGCCATCGAGATCGGCGTAGCCGGCGCGCCGATGCGCATCGCAGCCATCGACATTAGCGCATGCTCGATCGAATTGCCCGACAGGATCAGAAGCGGCGCATCCGGGCCCAGCCCGCGATCCAGCAGCGCTTGCGCCAGCGATCGCGTGACCTTTGCGCCCTCGCCATAAGTGACCGCGCGCCAGTCGCCGTGGTTGGGCAGGCGCTGCTTCAGCCAGGGCCTGTCCGGATGCTCAGCCGCGCGCTCGTCCAGTACATGCGGGATCGAACGCGGCACAGGACCCAGTGGCGTTCGCGAGGAAAGATAGACCACGCCGCCCTCGCCACGCCGGACATCCATGTCCGGGGCCTTGAAAGGCAGCTTGCGGAATGGCGGTAGCTTTGCGGCGTCCGCGGGCATGGTTTCCTCCGGCAGTCTTTTATTTTGCCAGACAGTATCAAGGCGCGCCCGCGCCACAACTCCCAATCCCGTTACGCAGATTTCTCGACGAACACTGTCCCGGCGGAATAGCCCGCGCCGAAGGAGCAGATCAGGCCTTTTTCTCCCGGCCGGAAATCGCCGGAATGCTTGTGGAAGGCGATGATCGAACCGGCCGAAGATGTGTTCGCATAAGTGTCAAGAACGGTCGGGCTTTCGTCTTCGCTGGCTTCGTGGCCGAGCACTTTGGCGGCGATCAGCCTGTTCATGCTCGCATTGGCCTGGTGCAGCCACATGCGCTTGAGGTCTGTCGCGCGGATGCCGAGGCGGTCCATCTCCGACTGGATCATCGCCGACACCATCGGCACGACTTCCTTGAACACTTTCCGTCCTTCCTGGACGAACAGCTTGTCGGTCCGGCCGATACCCTCGGGCGCGGCACGATTGAGGAAACCGAAATTGTTGCGAATGTTGTTCGAGAACTGCGTCTTCAGATGCGTGCCAAGGATCGACCAGTGCCCCTTCGGCGCAATCTCTTCCGCCTCGATCAGCACAGCCGTCGCCACGTCGCCGAAGATAAAGTGGCTGTCGCGATCGGTGAAATTCAGGTGTCCCGAGCAGATCTCCGGGTTCACCATCAGCACCGTCTTGGCGTGGCCTGCGCGTACAAAATCCGCGCCAGTCTGGATGCCGAACGTCGCAGACGAGCACGCCACGTTCATGTCGAATGCAAAGCCAGGCGAGCCGATCGCCTGCTGCACTTCAATCGCCATTGCCGGATAGGCGCGCTGCATGTTCGAGGCGGCGCAGATCACGGCGTCAACCTGGCTGCCATCGCGGCCGGCCTTGGCCAGCGCTTCCTTCGCAGCATTCACCGCGATTTCGGCAAGCACTGAAATCTGATCGTTCGGACGCTCCGGGATATGCGGACGCATCACCTTGGGATCGATCACGCCGGTCTTGTCGATCACGAAGCGCGACTTGATGCCGGAAGCCTTCTCGATGAACTCGACTGACGAGTGCGCCTTCGCCTCACGCCTGCCCGCCGCGATGTCTTCGGCATGCTCGGCATTCCAGTTGTCCGTCCAGGCATTCAGGCTGGCGACCAGCTCCGCGTTCGAGACCGAATGCGGCGGGGTATAAAGCCCGGTCGCCGAAATGACGGGACGCGACATGAAAAGCACCTCGAATTGACTGCGCGTGGTTTAGACCCGGCGCGCGATACCGTCGAGTAGGAAGCTGTCACGCCCGGTTTGTCCTAGCGGAACAGGCTGTCAGCCATGGTTCAGGCACTCCACAGCGCCTGCATAGCCGGGCTGGTCGATCATCACCTGCGCCAGCACGCTGTCGCGCAAATAGGCGTGCAGGTCGGGGCTGCCGATCTCGACATCGCCGAGCCGAATCGCCTTGCACACCCGGTCGCGGAGTTCGGACACATCGCCGGGAACACCCAACAGCTTTTGCAGCGCTTGCGTTTCCCAGCCGGCGGCGTCGGCGCCGAAGGTCAGCTCGCGCAGGGCAATATCCACCGAATTCGCCGACACGCGCGCCAGGAACTGGTTGCGCCCATCCAGCGCCGACGACGCCTCGTTGCGCAGGAAATCCCGCACGCCCTTGAGCAGTTCATCCGACCGCGGCAACTCCGTCGTCGACAGCGTCTGCAATGCCGGCTGCGGTTTCCGCGCCCTGCCTGGAATGATCAGATTCACACAATCGATCTGGCACTCGGACGAGCGCCGCCCGATTGCGGGCCGCTCCACACTTGTCTCGCTACCATCGCGATAGGAGGCGGCCATCGACAGGCACCCCACCGCCCACCAGAACGATCCGAAGATTTCCCAGAACCGCACCGCCTCGCGATCGACCGGCTCGCCCGATGCAGCTTCATAGCCAGCGATCAGATCCTCGATCTCGCCAAACCCGCCCACCGGCTTACCCGGCACGCCGAAGCGCCATGAGCGCGTCACCAGCCAGCCGAGGTCACGCATCGGGTCGCCGATATGGGCCAGCTCCCAGTCGAGCACCGCCGCGATCCCCTTGCCCGGTTGCACGATGAAATTGCCGTTCCTGAAATCGCTGTGCACCAGCTTCAGCGGCCGCTGCTTCGGCAGGTTCTTCAACAGCCACATCGCCGTGAAATCGATCATCGGCTGCGGCGTCTCGAATTCCAGATACGAGGCATGCGTCTTGCGAACGGAATGCTCGGCGTCGAACGATTCCAGAATGCCATCGAGCCCGCTCGCCGCCACATCGATCTGATGCAGCCGCGCCAGCACCTCCCCGCTCTGCCGCGCCAGCATGCTCCGCGTCGCTTCCAGCTCGGGCACCCGCGCGATCTTCGCGCCCAGCGTTTCGCCGTCGATCCACTCCATCACAATGCCCGTGCCCAACTGGTCAACTGGCTCCAGCATCATCAAAACACGCGGCCCCGGCACGCCCGCCGCAGTCGCAGCGACGAACAGCTTCGCCTCGACATCCAGCCCCGGCCCCATGCCCAGCGCCGATCGGCCGTCATGTGGCGCACGCCGCAACGCCATCACCTGCTCGCGCCCATCTACGCGCGCTGTCAGGCGATATGTCTCGCGGCTCGCCCCGGCCGACAGCCGCTCGCACGCCAGCAGGGCTTCAAACCCAGGCATGCGCTTCAGCGCTGCTTCGAGCCTTACGGTGTCGATCATTCCGAGACGCCCTTCGGCGCGCGCTGGTCCATGAAGCCGAACATATAGCCGGCGACGCGGCGCATCTGGATTTCTTCCGCGCCTTCCGTGATGCGATAGCGGCGATGGTGGCGATAGATGTGTTCGAACGGCTTGTGCCGCGAATAACCCAATCCGCCATGCACCTGCATCGCCCGATCCGCTGCCTCGCAGCACAGGCGGTTCGCCCAGTAATTGCACATCGAGACTTTGTCGGAGGCGGCAAAGTTGCCGATCGTATCCATCTGCCAAGCTGTCTTGTGGATCAGCGCGCGAACCATTTCGCATTGCGTCTGCAATTCGACGAGCGGAAACTGGATGCCCTGGTTGGATGACAGCTTCTTCCCGAACGGCGCGCGCTGATTGGCGTAGGCGACCGCCTCGTTCACGCAATACTGCGCCGCGCCCAGAGATGACGCCGCCTGCCGGATGCGGTTCTCGTTGAAGAAATGCTGCACCACCTGAAGCCCGCGCCCTTCACCGCCGAACACGGCGCTGTCCGGCACGCGCACCTCCTTCAGCGTCACATGCGCGTGGTCGGTCGGCATGTTGAACGTCCAGAGGAATTCCTCTGTCTTGAAACCCGGCGCATTGGTCGGGACGAGGAAAGCGGTGATTCCATGCCCATCGCCCGCCTTGCCCGATGTGCGCGCGAAAATCATGTCGTGGCTCGCCGTATGTACGCCGGTGTTCCACGTCTTCTCGCCGTCGATCACCCACGCGTCGCCATCGCGAACCGCCCGCGTCTCCATGTGTGTCGCGTCTGATCCGTGCGCCGGTTCGGTGATGCCGAACGCGAACCCGCGCTTGCCGGCTGCCAGATCGTCCAGCCACTCCGCCTTCTGCGCTTCCGATCCGTAATGCCACATCAGCAGCGCGCCGACGCTGTTGCCCACGATCGAATGCTCGTTCTGCAGATCGTTGTGGAGACCCAATCCCCTCGCCGCGAGATGTTCGCGGATCACCGCCATGGCGAGATTGCTCCCGGCCTGGCCGCCCATCTCCTTGGGCAGCGCAAAGCGGAAATGCCCCGCCCGATCCGCCCGCGCTCGCGCCTCGGCCAGCAGCGCTTCCCACTCCGTGCGGGGCAGCCCGCCAGCGTCCCAGTCCGTACGGGCATGCTCGCGGCGGTGGTCGAAGAAGCGGATATTGTCGTTCGACTGCTCCAACGGAGCGATCTCGGCGGCAATGAATCGATCGAGTTCGGCCAGATACCTGACAAGCTCGGGCGGCAGGTTGAAATCCAAGGCGATCTCCAAAAAACCTTGTAGATTCTGATTATACACGCCCAATAGCGCCATACCGGCGGATCGAAAGATATTCCTCCGGCGCAAGTGTCGGCTGACAGGACAATCAGCTTATGTCACCAAACTGAAATGGGGAGCTTGACACACGGGGTACTCCGCCTAGACAGTGTCAAGTAGAACGATAGGCGATACATGACAGCGATCACGCGTACCACCGGCAAGGACGATGTCCGCGCGGGGATTCTCAACGCCAGCCTGCAGCTGATGAACGAAGGCGGCCTTGGCGCCCTTTCGATGCGCGAAGTCGCGCGCCGCGCAGGCGTCAGCCACCAGGCACCGTACCACTATTTCCAGGACCGCGAGGCGATCCTCGCTGAACTCGCGGGCGAAGGCTTCGATCAGCTGTACGACTACATGGTCAGCGCCGTCGGCCTCGTGCGCGACAGGCAGTCGAAGAACCGGGCGATGGGCGAAGGATATATCCGCTTTGCGCTGAACCATCCCGAACTCTTCCGGCTGATGTTCCGCACCGAGATGTGCGACCTGTCGCTTTATCCCGTCGCCAAGGCGAAGGCCGAGCGTTGCTTCAACCTGCCGGTCGAAGTCCTCGGCGTTGCCGGCAAGATGGATGACAAGTCCAATCCCGATCTGACACCGGTTATCGCGTCATGGGCCATGGCGCACGGCCTCGCCACACTGTTGCTGGAAGGCAAGCTCGGTGAATCGTTCGGTGACACGCGCGATCAGCGCGAAGCCGCAGCCAACCGTGTCATCGCCTTCTTCGCGGACAAGTTCGCGAAGTAGATCAACACCACGCGCCGGAAATCGGGATCACCTGTCCCGACACGAAGCCGCTTTGGCCGAGCGTGAGAAGCTCGACCAGCGCCGCGACTTCCTCAGCCGCGCCCAGCCGCCCCATCGGTACACGCGCCAGCAGCTTCGGCCCTTTCACGGGGTCTTCCAGCAGCGCCTTGGGATAATAGGTTTCGGTCTGGATGAAGTTGGCCGCGACGGCGTTCACCGAAATGCCGTCGCCCGCAACTTCCAGCGCCAGCGTGCGCACTACGCCATTCACCGCTGCACGTGCAGCAGCATAGGCGGCAAAGCCCGGTACGCCGCCGATCGGCCCGGACGATGATCCGAACACGATGCGCCCCGCCTTGTTGGGCCGCATCGCTTTCACCGCAGCTCCTGCAAACGCAATCGACTCGGCTGCGAGACGCTGGAAGTAAGGCATCAGTTCTTCGATGCCGAGATCTTCGACCTTTGTGCGCGGCGCCGGCATGGCGGGCGAGATCACGATGGCGTCCAGCGCACCACCGAACCGTTCGGCCGCTCGCGCCACAAGCTCACCCGGCTGTGCCCATGCCAGCACTTCAGCGCCGTGTTCTCCGCCATCCTGTGTTATGCCGGGATCGCACCCGATCACACGCGCACCAGCCTTCAGCAGCCGTGCAGCAATCACTGGATTGGCAAAGCCCCGGATGTCCGTGACGAAGACGTTGCTCATCTGCTCTCCAGCCCGAGGCACAGGCGGCAAGCCTGTTCATGGCATTGCTGATGCCATGACAGTGGAGATCACATCAAGAAGAAGGCGTCAGGCCGCGTTGCTGGTGACGAGCTGCTTGCCGCGCAGAAGACCTACAAATTTGGTCGCCAGCTCACGCGCGTCGATCGGCTTGGAGATATAGTCACTCATCCCCATGCCGATATATCGCTCCCTGTCACCGCTCATCGCGTCGGCGGTCAGCGCGATGACCGGGATATCCTTCCAGGGCTGATCGCTCGCCCGGATGCGCCTGATGGCTTCCTTGCCATCCATGACCGGCATGTGGACATCAAGCAGAACGATATCGAACGGTTGCTCGCTGAGCCGTGCAAGCGCTTCCTCGCCATTGACCGCCTCGACGAACTGCGGAGACAGCTGCGCCATGAACAGCCGCACGACGTGACGGTTGACCGGGTTGTCATCGACCAGAAGAACGCGCGCGTTCATCACAGGCCGCAGAGTATTCTCGTCAGTCGCCGGCGTCGCCTCCAGCTTGGGGCTCGGCTCCACCCGCGATTTCTCGCCGCGCTCGGACATGAATACCAGATGGAAGGTGGAGCCCTCGCCCGGAACGCTCTCTACCGTGACATCGCCACCCATCAGGCGCGCGAGATGCCGGGTTATGGCAAGACCTAGGCCCGTGCCGCCGAAGCGCCTGCTGATCGAAGCATCGGCTTGCGTGAATGCGCCGAACAGGCGCGACATGGTTTCCTTGTCCATGCCGATGCCCGTATCAGTGACGGAAATCCGCACGCGCCAGCGTTTATCGTCGATCTGCTCGCCGCTGAGCCGCGCCGTGACGCAGCCCTGCTCCGTGAACTTGATCGCATTCGACAGAAGGTTCGCGAAGCACTGGCGCACGCGCACCGGATCGTAGCGCATGACGGGGGGCAGACTTTCGTCCATCTCCAACCGGATATCGATACCGCGTTCATCGGCCCGGCTCTGGAACAGCTTGCGTATGCGCTCCAGCGTGAGCTGGAGTTCGCCATCGACAGGCGCGATTTCCAGCTTGCCGGCTTCGATCTTGGAAATATCGAGAACATCGTCGAGCAAGGCCATCAGCGTACGGCCAGACTCGGCGATGACGTTCACGCGCTCTTTCTGCGCTTCGCTCAGAGCATCGTCCTGAAGCACCTGGGTCATGCCCAGGATGCCATTGAGCGGCGTGCGGATCTCGTGGCTCATCGAGGCGAGGAAGTTTGACTTGGCCACAGTCGCGGCTTCGGCCTGAACCTTGGCCTCGACGAGGGCAAGCTCCTGCTGTTTCTGTTCGTGGATATCCAGCATCAGCCCTACAGCGCGCGTGTGCTGTCCCGTGGCGTTGCGGTGAACGCGGGTGAACAGTCGCATCCAGCGGCCCTGCCCGTCCGGGTGATAGATGCGCGTATCGATGCTTTCGACGGCATTCGAGAAAAGGCAGCGATCCCAGCTTGCACGAACCGCCGCCTGCTCCTCGTCCACGTAGAGGCCGAACGGATGATGCTTCTGCCGCTCGAGAGCCTCCTCGCCGGCAATCTGCTTGAACTGATCTGATGACCAGCGATCGCCACTCTGTAGGTCGATCTCATAAACGCCGGCATTGGCGGCGGCCATCGCCAGCTCCAGCCGGCTTGTCACCATGTCAGCCTTGTCACGCGCCTGCGCCAGATCGGTGACGTTCTGGCTGACGCCGAACATCTCGTATTTTCCCGATGGCAGCTTTCGACCCGCGCGGTAGTGAACACGCAACGTCGTCCAACCACCCTTGCCATCGCGATACCGCATCTCGCTGGCAGCCAGACCGCCGTGTGTGGTGATCCGCTGGCGAATGTCGTGATCCTTCGCCACGTCTTCGGGATGCTGTGCGCGCGTCAGTTCGTCGAGCGGAACAGGCTCGTTGATCCCGTAGCCAAGCGAGATCGGCACGGAGAAGTAATACGCCTTCGCGTCGGGATCGTAGCGCCACGTCCCGATCTCCGCGTCGGTCATCAGCCTGTCGCGAACGGTGCGGGTTGTGACCACGGAGGTGAGCGCCAGCCACTCCGCCGAGACATCGACAAGCCGCACGATCTCGCGCCCCGGCGTACCCGGCATGCGGTCGAGCCTGATCCAGCTCTCCTTGTCCGCCTCACGCAGGTGGAAGCAGTTCGAGCCGGTCGAGCGCGATTCATCGACGGACAGGCCGCGCATCAGCTCAAGAATTTCAACGCCGACCAGATGTGGACCGGGGCGGTTCAGGCGGGCGGCAAAGGCGGCATTCACTTCGGTGATGCGGTCGCGCGCGTCCACCACGCAGCATGGCATGGAGCCAACGACCGCCTGGGCGACTGCTGCCGTTTCCAGAAGTTTGGTTGACGTCATCGCCTTTGTGGTCCGCCCGTAAACGTAACTACCGCGAATCTTTACTGGCGATTGGTTTCCCGAGAGTTCTCAAGGGTACGGCCCGGTATCCGCCCTCTTCCGTCGCTCAGACCCGAAAACGCAAAAATACCTGCCGAAAGTATGGACTCTGCCTCTTCTTGCATATATAACTGTCCGGTCAGTTACATAAACAGCAAAATGTCCGAGCCTTCCTCCCCCCCTCCAACCGCTTCGCCCAAATGGCGGAGACGCGCCGAAGCGCGTCCCGCCGAGATTGTGCAGGCGGCCTACGAAATCTTCGCCGAGAAGGGCTTCGCCGCCGCCCGGCTCGACGATATCGCGAAGCGCGCCGGCGTCTCCAAGGGCGCCCTCTATCTCTATTTCGAGACCAAGCAGGATATCTTCGAAGCCGTGGTGAAAGACGCGGTGGCGCCCAATATCGGCGCGATCGAAACCTTCGCGCTCGGCTTCCCCGGCCCCTTTGAACAGCTGCTCCGCATGATGATCCCGCGGGTCGCGGATATCGCGAGCCATTCGGGCATGGGCAAGGTCATCAAGATGGTGATCGGTGAATCCGGCAACTTCCCCGAGATCGCTCGCATCTGGCACGACGACGTCATCGCCAAGGGCATCGGCATCCTGACCAACGCCGTGACGCAAGCGCAGGAACGCGGCGAGGTGCGCGCCGGAGACCCGCGCCTGCATGCTCTCTCGATTGCAGGGCCGTTGCTCGCGGCAGTCATCTTCCGCGAGACGTTTGTCCCCGTCGGGGCGAAGCCTTTCGACATACCCACGCTCATGCAGCAGCATCTCGACAACGTGCTGCCCGGACTTTTGACGAGCCCCACTCAAGTCAAGGAGGGCCCATGAAACCGCAGCAGATACTTATCGGCGTGCTCCTGCTGTCGGCAGCAGGTCTTGGCGCTTTCCTCGTATTCGGCGGTGGCCAAGAAGGCGGGAATGTTCTGTCCGGCTATGTCGAGGGAGAACCTCTCTATCCCGCCTCACCTGTCTCTGGTCGGCTCGTTTCACTTGATGTGCAACGTGGCGATACACTGACCGCAGGCACGAGATTCTTCTCGGTTGATCCGGCGCAGACGCAAGCGGTTCGCGATCAGGCGGCCGCGGAAGCACAGGCGGCAAGATCACTCGCGGCTGATGCGCGTCGCGGTCAGCGCCCTGCCGAACTGGGCGTGATCGAAGCGCAACTCGCCGCGGCTCGCGCCGTCCTCAATGAAGCTGACACGTCGCTCAAGCGCGTTCAGCCGTTGGCAGAGGCAGGCGCAGCATCTCGCGCCCAACTCGACTCAGCGATCGCCGCGCGAGCGACAGCGACCGCGAATGTGCGCGCAATCGAGAAACAACTACAGGCCGCGCAGCTGGGCGCGCGTGAAGACCAGGCGCAGGCGGCACAGGATCGTGTGTCGCAAGCGGAAGCAGCGCTTGGCGCCGCTGAAGCGCGGCTGACCGATCTGTCTCCGCAGGCCCCGGCGGCGGGTCGCGTCGAGGACGTGTTCTTCCAACCCGGCGAATGGGTTCCGGCAAACCAGCCGGTGCTCTCCTTTATTCCGGACGATCGTGTGCGCCTGCGCTTCTTTGCGCCGCAGGATAGCATCGCGGCTTACGCCATCGGCGCCGAAGTCGGCTTTGGATGCGATGGCTGCGCGGAAGGGCTGAAAGCGAAAATCACTTACGTGTCCCCTCGCCCCGAATTCACGCCGCCGGTGATCTACAGCCGCGAAGCGCGCGAGCGGATGGTGTTTCTTGTGGAAGCCGTGCCGGCCTCTTCCAAGGGGCTGACGCCCGGCCAGCCGATCGATGTCACCCCGCTGAAGGCCGCTGCAAAATGAACGCGCCCGGCGCCCCGGCCGAGCTGGCCATCGACGTGCAGGGTCTCAACAAATCATTCGGCGACAAGCATGTCGTGAAACACTTCTCGATCCAGGTTCCCCGCGGCCGCATCACCGGGTTCCTGGGTCCCAACGGTTCGGGCAAGACCACCACGCTCCGCATGCTCTGCGGCCTGCTGACGCCCGATAGCGGAACAGGCAAATGCCTGGGACTCGACATCGTCGAGCAGTCCGATGCGATCAAGCTGCGCGTCGGCTACATGACGCAGAAATTCTCGCTCTATGACGACCTGACCATCGAAGAGAATCTGATGTTCATGGCGCGTGTCCATGGGCTCGACCGGCGGCAGGCGCGCGTCAAGGATGCGCTGGATCGTCTCGGACTCTATGAACGTCGCAAGCAGCTGGCAGGCAAACTGTCAGGCGGGTGGAAGCAGCGCATGGCGCTGGCGGCCACTACACTGCATGAGCCCGAGCTTCTGCTGCTGGACGAACCCACGGCTGGCGTCGATCCGCAGGCGCGCCGGCAGTTCTGGGACGAGATCCACGCGCTTTCCTCCGCCGGGCTCACCGTGTTGGTTTCGACTCACTACATGGATGAAGCCGAGCGCTGCCACGACATCGCATACATCGCCTATGGCCAGCTGATGGCGCGCGGCACGGCGGGTGAAATTCTCGACAAGGTCGGGCTGGTGACGTGGCAAGGCGAAGGCCCGGGCGTCGATCGGCTTTCGCCGGAGATCGCAAAACTTCACGGCGTCGAAGCTGCAGCGCCTTTCGGCATCACGCTCCACGTATCGGGTACTGACGCCGCCGCGCTCGATGCGGCGCTGCAGCCCTATCGGAGAGCGCCCTATACGTGGACACGCACCCAGCCGACGCTGGAAGACGCGTTCATTCATCTGATGGGCCAGTCCGAGGATAATTTCCGATGACGCCCGCCACTACGCGCAATTCGTGGGCGACCCGCATCCTCGCCGTGCTGGCGAAGGAATTCGTCCAGCTGACTCGCGACAAGCTTACCTACGCCATGATCCTGATGATCCCCGTCGTTCAGCTTCTGCTGTTCGGTTATGCGATCAACAATGAACCTCGCCACCTGCCGACGGCCGTGCTGGTGCAGGATAACTCCACGCTGGCGCGTTCGACGCTGGCGGCTTTCGTGAACACGCAGTTCTTCGACATCACGCACGAAGCGCACTCGGTTGAGGAACTCGACACGCTCATCCGCGAAGGAAAGGTGCAGTTCGCGCTGACCATTCCGGGCGACTTCTCGCGCCGCGTGGCGCGGGGCGATGGCGCGCAGGTGTTGCTGGAAGCCGATGCGACTGATCCATCGGCAACCGGCGCTGCGGTCGGCGCGGCAACTGCTTTGCCAACGCAGGCGCTTGTCCATGACCTGCCCGGCGGCCTTGCCGCGCATACGCCACAGCCGCCGCCTTTCGAGGTGGTGGTTCACCGGCGCTACAATCCGGAGAGCGTGACAGCCTACAATATCGTGCCCGGTCTGCTGGGCATTATCCTGTCGATGACGCTGGTGATGATGACGGCGCTTTCCGTCACGCGCGAGACCGAGCGTGGAACGATGGAGTCCCTGCTCGCGACGCCGGCGCAGCCGATCGAGGTGATGATCGGGAAGCTTGCGCCTTATGTGATGGTGGGCCTTCTCCAGACGATCGTCATTCTTGTGATGGCGTCGGTTCTGTTTCAGGTGCCGATGGCCGGCGGATGGATCGCGCTGGTGTTTGGCGTGCTGCTGTTCATCACCGGATCGCTGGCGCTGGGATTTCTCATTTCAACTGTTGCCCGCACGCAGCTGCAGGCGATGCAGATGTCGTTTTTCTACATGCTGCCGTCGATCCTGCTTTCGGGCTTCATGTTTCCGTTTCGCGGAATGCCGGAATGGGCTCAGGCGATTGGCCAGGGGATTCCGGTTACGCACTTCCTGCGCGTGGTTCGGGGGGCCCTTCTCAAGGGCGAAGGCCTAGCCACGTTGTGGCCAAGCCATGTCGCCCTCGGGATTTTCGTCTGCATCGTCACGGCGCTTGCGATGTTGCGGTATCGCCGCACACTGGACTAGTTGAGCTGAAGCTCGCCTTCGCCCTTCATGCCATCCCAGTATTTGATGCGCTTGGCGCGGACCTTGATGAGAACCAGGCCGGGCGTATCGACGCCTTCCTTGAACCAGACGTCGAGATCCTTGACCCAGTGATCCTCGAACATCGCCTTGTCGCGGATGAGTTCGGCTTCGCCTTCGACGGTGGCGAAGAAATGATGCTTGCCCGAAAAGGCGAGCGAGACATTGGGATCGCGTTCGATTTCGCCGACGGTGCGGGTTTTTTCTTCGGTGAAGAACCAGTTGTCGCCGTCATATTCGACATCGCCATTGTTGCTCATGAAGCGGCTGGCGATTTCCCCGCCCTCCGCGTGCGTCGACAACGAGGCGATGTCGATGCCTTTCATTTTCTTCGCGAGATCGTGGAGCGTGAGTGTGGACATGGAAATTTCCTCGAAGGGTTGCTCAGAACCCGCGAGGCCGGGGCGCGTTCCGGGCGGGATATCCATGTGTGTGAGGGGGATTTGGCGCGCGGGCGCGTTCTCGCGGGATGGCGAGTTGGCTGGGTTTTGATTTTGAGCGCGGCTGCTTAGGTGGCCGCGTTTTTGTTTGAGGCGGTGAGTGATTCACCGCTCGTCCCGGCGCAAGCCGAGATCCAGGGCTGCGTGAGCAGACCTATTTGAACGCACATCACCCTTGATGCTCTGGGTCCCGACTTTCGTCGGGATGAGCGGAGTAAGGGTGGTGCGGGATTGATGGAGCGTGCGGGTTGCGCAGCTTCGAACGGAGCAATGATTGTCATCCCGGCCGTAGCGTAGCGGAGAGCCGGGAGCCATTGCGAGGT
>ERZ795061.2249-NODE-2249-length-17901-cov-7.251597_pt1 | contig 17901 bp, 14 predicted proteins | sample MGYA00375145_ERZ795061 | MGnify/ENA primary metagenome ERZ795061 (study PRJEB30190, sample SAMN05720144) | anaerobic digester metagenome | isolation source: active sludge of municipal wastewater-treating anaerobic digesters | place: USA | collected 2014-12-22 ... | reverse complement strand
CCTTTCAACCAGCCCAGGTAAGGGTTCCACTGGCCTATGGTATAATTTTTTGTCAAATCCTCAAAAGTCATCTTTGGAATAAATGCTTCAAAGAATTTGCTTGATGTAAGCTCGTTGAGTTCAGTAGTGGTCATGCTTTTTTGGCCTTTATCCGCCATTTTTTGGGCCAGTGTGACAAAGCGTTCATAGGCCTGCTCGTTCGAATATCCTTGCGAAGCCTTTTGAAGTTGCTTTTCGATTTCACTCAAAGGCGTCAATAGCCCATCTTCAAAAAGGCCATAAAATTTTGTGGGTTTTGCACTTGTGCCCTCAAAATGGCCAGTCTCGAAAAGCCAGCCAAGTCCCTTTTGGCCTATGCTTGAAAGAAGCCCTGCAACCTTATCGACATTTCCAGAGAGCAAATCCGTCACAGAAATTAAACCTTCCGACATGAGACGCATTAGCCGAACGGTCCAGTTTTTTGGGTCTTCTTTTGAAAGAGGTCCCAACTTTGCAGGGGAATGGACACTAAAGTAATCCGGTAACATTTGGGCCATGCGGGCAATCGTACTCTCCCAAACCTGCATGCCGTCGTCAAGACCGGACGCAAGCAAAGAAGGGATTGAGTTTGTGCCGGCCCCTTGGGAGGGCGTGGTTTTAAGGTCAATTTTCGAGTTCCAGCCTGCGGAGTACTGCGTGCCGGCTGCCTCACCAGAAAGTCTTGCCTTTGCAATAATGGCTTTCATGATCTCGCCGGATGGATCAAGCAGTTGTGAAAGTCCAGGATTCTTTGTGTCCTCGGAGTCAAGGATTGATTTGAGTTCTTTGACGGCATCCACTCTCAAAGATTGGAAGGCTGTTTTCAGATTCTTTATCTCGCCTGCGGACTGCTTCGCCATTTTATAAAATTGCACAATCCCCTGGGTGAATTCATCGCCTTTCAGATTGTACAAAATTGATTCAAGGACGCTTGCGCTTTCTTGCAGGGACATGCCACCGGCTGCTGTGTCTTCGAGTACCCGTCTGATGGTCGGGGCGATTGACTCTGGAATACCGGCCATTACGTCGTCGATCGATCTTGCACCATCCTTGATCTTGTTCAGTGCGACCACAAGGCCTGCAGCCAAATCCGATGTTTTCTGGTCATCAGCCGTCGTTGTCGTGAAAGGGGCTTCCATCTGCTTTTTGAGGCCGGCCATTGCACCGGTGAGTGCCGGCAGTTTTTCAAGCAGTGTGTCGAGCTTCTGGAAAACCGACTGCTCAACGGGGATGGTGATACCGTGTTCGGCTATATCTGCGAGGGCCTCATCAATCCTTGTGATCTTGTCCGCCAGCGAGCCTATCCTGTCGAGCTCCCCGCTAAGCATGGCCACACCCTTGGCAGGATCAGAAAATGCCGATTTGATGAAGTCTCTTAAATCTGGGTTTGCAAAGAAAATTTTTGCAAGGTTCGGGATTTTTTTATTCAGGCCTTCCCATAGCTGGCCAAAGTCGGTAATGCCGGACTTCAAGAGCGACAAAGCCTCACGCACGACTTTTGCCCTGTCGCTCTCTGTCTGCTTTGCGGCTATGGTCTTGTCTACGTTTGCTGTCTGTTTGTCAAACTCACTCAGCAAGCGGGTTGTCTCGGTGGTCAAACCCATGCCTTCAAAAGTCTTTTGGAGCTCAGCACGGATCTGGAGACGCCTTGCATTTATGGCCTGGTCGATTTTGGCGGCGTTTTCATCAGTACGGATTGACAGGAAACGTTGGACATCCGCATTGAATTTTTGAAGGGCCTTCTCCATTGCCTGCCCTTGCGGGTCAACAATGCCAAGGACTTCCTCCCAAATTGAACCTTCTTCACCGGCCAGTTTTTCACGCTCGGACTTTAGCTGGCCAATGATGCCCTGTATCTGTGAAAAAATGTTGTCGTATTCTTGCTTTGTTTTGTCGAACTGGTCCCTGAGCAGCTGGATTTGCTTGTCATGCGCTTCTTGCGCCTGCTTTTGAATAGCCTCGTAATACGCTTTGGAGCTGCGCCCCATGCTGTCCCAAATCTCTTTGGCAAGCTCGGGGAACTGGCCAAGGTCTGCCATGAGCTTTTTGATAGCCTCGAAGCCCTTTGTCGCCTCTGGGTTCAGGGTTTTCCAGTAGGACTCAAGCCACACCAGCTTTTTTTGCACATGGTCCAATGCGTATTGCTCAGCGGCGTCAATAGCAACAAGTTTTGCCTTGGCTTCATCAATGGCCTTTGTTGCCTTCTCCCAACTGGATTTAAAGGCGGCCATTCTTTCAGCGCTCATTTTCAGGCCATTTAGCAGCTTCACAAACATGCTGTCCCAGCCGTCCTCTGTTTCACTTATCACATAGTGAAGCTCAGTTGTGGTGTCCGCAAGGGCATTCACGGCCTTTGTTATGGCGGTTATGTTGCCGCTGGCAATGGCCCTGGCCATTTCGTCAGACCATTCCCTAGCCCTATCTTTTGCCTCTTTTTGGCTCCTCCCCATATTGATATATCCCTCTTCAATTTTACGGGCAATATGTTCAACCTGAGGCAATGCAGTGCCAAGAGTTTTTGCCGTGTCACTGGCAACGTCAATCACAGAAGTGAAAGAGGCTTGGAGTTGCGTGGTTACATCAATAGTCTTTTCAAAGGCCCTGTTCAAATCTTGTTCTTTTTTGTAAAGGTCTTCAGTCTGTTTAAGGGTTGTTGCTTCAAGGTCGTTGTAAGCTTTTACTTGTGCCCGCAAGGTTTCGAGGGTCTTTTTTTCGTTGTCCGTTAGCGTTTTTTTTGCTTCAAGGAGCTTAATCTCATTTTGGGCCTGTTTTGCGGCTTCTTTGTCCGCCTCCAGTGCCTCGAGGACTGACTTTTTGCGCTGTTCTTTTTTGAGGGCCTCCGCCTCCTCAATTTTACCGAGTTTTTCAAGTTCCTTAATGCGCAGTTCAATGGACTTGTCAGTAAACGCCTTGTTTTGTGCCTCCAACTTGTCAAGCAAAGAACCTAAGGCGCTTTTCGAGGCGGTATATGTTTCAATCAACTTTTTGGCAGCTTTTTCCTGTTCGTAAAGGGCCTCGGCTTGTGCCTTTGTAAGGCCCTTTAGTTCGTTGTAGGTATCGATAATCCCACCCTTACCCGTGGCCTTGTTGAGGGCGTCAGTTGCGGCTGTTACTTCGGTGAAGTTATTTGCAAGCCCTGCAAGCTCCGCCTTGCTTTGTGCCCAAAGTTTATTGAGAAAATCATAATTAAATGAGGATTTCCACATTTCCTGTTCGGTAACGCCAACGATTTTTGCCATGGCACTACCAACAGTTTGACCATCCTTGACCCATTCTGAAATGAACGCTTCAATCTCTTGTCTGCCTGCTTTTACATTTTTTCCAAAGGCGCTAAATGCCTGTTCGATTTGCTTGCCTATTTCGCTCCAGACTTGTCCACCTGCCAAACTTTTTTTGGTGTCCTGGTCGATAAACTTTAGCGTGGTGATGAACTCGTCACGCCTCTTCTTTGCAAGCTCCAAATCTTTTTGTAGCTCCGTTGAGTCGCTTTGAGCCTTTTGCACAAGAGGTGCAAGCTCCTTCATTTTTGCTTGCGCTTCGTCAAGAATGGCCTGGACTCTTGCTTTGTCGATCTCGGCCTGAGTCCCAAAAGTTTCTATTAAAGAAAGATTGATTGCCTTGGTTTTTTCCGCACCTTGTGCCAACGTGGCTTTGAGCTCGTTTTGCACGTTGTTTAGGGCCTGAGCCATGGCAACCTGAGCGGCAATAGCCTCCTCGGTTGCAATCGTTTGCTCCGCTAGCCTCATGCGGTGTGCTTTCATTGCAGGATCAAGGTCAGTGAGGAACCTTATCATAGGGTTAAGGCCGCCCTCGTTCAGTTCTTGTGCGGCAATCTTGGCTTGCCTTGCCTCTTCTTTTGCAATGGCAAGTTGTTCTCCAAAGGCCTTTTCATCAGTAATCACGGCAAGCAATGATGTTTTCATGCGGTCGTTTGCTTCGCCCAAACCATTAGTAAGCGCTATCCTGTCTTCAAGGCCCTTACCTGAGGCGTCGAATGCGTCGGCAAGGTCGAGTAGTTTTTCACCGGCTTCACCAGCGGCTTTGACAATTGCATCTTGACCCTGGACCCAACTATCGAACATTTGCACGCCCATCATGACGGCCGCACCGATGGAGGTTGCACCTGCCATAAGTTTGTCCGACATGGATCCGCCGGCATCATTGATTGATTTCATTTGGCCAGGAATGCTTGACAGCAGGGAACCCATGCCGGTTAGCCCGCTGGCGACAGATCCGATATTGCCGCCTAAAGCCGCAAGGGTTGTGCCGGCTTGCCCCAAGGTTCCAGAAAGAGCGTTAAACTTGCCGGAGACGCCGCCAATCTCTCCGCCGATGGCTTTCTCCATTTCCTTCAACTCTTGACCCTGTTTTAGGTAGGCTTCACGTTCTTTTTTGAGGGCTTCGGTTTCCGCCTTCAATTGTTTGTAGGCTTCACTGTTTGTTTTGCCGGCGGCGGCCATTTCTTTCAACGATTTTTCGTTGTCCTTGACAACAAAAGTAAGTCCTTTGATTGCGTCTTCAAAGGTGCTAGCTTTGCTGGTCCCGTCCTTCATTTTCTGGCGGGCCTCCGCTAACATGTTGTTAGCGCCCTTTAAGGCCACCTCGTTGGTCTTGAAGGTTTTTGTAAGGCTGTCCTCTGCGTTTTCCAGCTTGTCAATATCTTTTGAGGCGTCAACGGCATTTTTGCCAAGTGTGTCAATGTCCTTTTCAAGCCCCTTGACAGCGCCAGACATTTCCTTTATTGGCCCCTGGCCCTTTGTATCAAGCTCGAAAATCGCTTTGAATATGTTGTTATCGGCCATTCTCACCTTTCATGGCAAATAGCATTTTTATAGGTATCATGGCATTTGCCTGCTGTTGCAAATCATGCCCTTCCTTCAAGGCTTCAACCACTTCCACCAGGCAAATATCCTGTCTGTCAAGCTGGCCATCCCAGGGCCATAAGCCCGTTGACAAGATTTTTTTTGCCTGCAAGTAGAGTCTGAAAACATAGGCATTGTAAGGGCATGCCATGTACTCACCAAAAATCTCTGCAAGTTCTGTGTCAATGATGTCGGCCTTTTCATGACTTATAGGGTCGGGGTCGGCTCGGAGGGTGTCAAGGTCGCCTGCTCGTTTTGCGCAGTCTCCGATATACCGAAGCAAGCAGGCCAGCCTTTTTTTAAGTCGAAAGGATTTTCGGCAAATGCAACAAGAATTTTGCTCATAAAATGAGTGGCACTTTCGACGTCAAGCGCCTCAATGCAGGTGAAGCCGGGGCCCATGGCAAGCATGGGGTGACGCCATGCAACGATGTTCGACATGAGTTTTGACCAGCGTCTCTTTGCAAGGGCTTGTGCCTTTTCTGGTTCACTACCGATAAGCGGATACATGGTCTCAATGACTGAATCTACTTTCAAAGAATGAGGATAAATGATAACCTCAGCCTCTCCGATTACGGTTTTGATAGGGTCAACAACACAAGGCTGGTCCAATACCGCCGGTATTTCGTTGACTAACCAGCCTTCATTTTCTGGGATAAACTCTTTTACTGTCTTCATTTTCCCTTTCTTGGGGAGGGGTCTAACCCCTCCCGTTATCGTTTGTTAGTCAGTATACCCTTGCGAGTACCAAGTTGTTTTGCAGGCATAACCGGCAACAGAATCGTATTGCGATGTTAAGTTGAAATCGATTGTTGCCTTTCCAGATTCTGGAACGGTCAAGGTTGGCACAAGAACAGCCTTTGCAAACTCGAGTTTTATCTCGTTTTTTTGCTGTGGTGTGCCAGCAGCGAAGTTGGCTCCAGGTATGGTAAGGGAACAGTTGTCGAGCTTGACTGTGGTCTCTCCAAGGTCGTCACCTCCCCAAGCAGTGCGGATATCTTGAAGCACGTCGCTTGAAGGAAGGAACAGCGTTCCGTAGAGTGAAACAGAATAAGGCCCTGCATGTTCCTGGACTGCTTTACGAACACCATCAGAAAGGACTGGCTGAGCGGCTCCGGTACCAAAGTTATAGGCAACATTGAGTGCGCTGGTTGCGAAGGTGGCCCTTTCAACATTGGCAATGAGCAATGAGAGCTCCGCACTGGCCTTGTAATATCCAGTATCATCTGGCAATGCAAGCGCCGGCGTTGGCACCTGGTTTATGCTTATATGAGACCCCGAAATTCCGGCGTCAATTTCCATTGGCATTCCACCACCCGGTATCATCAATCCGAGCGATTGGAGCTGGCAACCATAAGCGATTTTTGCAGTGTGCGTTGCGTCGGAACCAAGTTTCAGGTCCCACTCAGCTGTGAATGGAGGCGGGGTAACACCCGGGTTCGTGACCTCGTGTTTCCAAACCTCAATCGATTCCTTCACGACAGCAGCACTTGCATGTGCATAAAGCAACCCGCCACCGGTCCCGTATCCAATAATTGTTACTGTGGTCCCGGCAGGGGCTCCGTCTACAACGACGTGCTCGTCAGCGGCGCTGGTTGCACCTGCAATATGCAGTATATCACCGGAGGCAATTCCGGTTGCGTCGGCAACGGTGATTGTCTTATCCCCTGCACTTGCACCTGCTGAAAGGGTCGTGTCAGCTCCACCGGCCTTTGCAGAAAGAATGGCTGTCCTTGTCCTTTCGCCAAACCAAAGGTGAAATAGCCTGCCAACGATGTTGTACCTTGCATACGCTTTGAGAGTACCGATTGCACCAACACTGGTTGGAAAATCGGTCAATGCGCTAGGGTCGCCCAAAGTTTCCGCAAGTTGTTGGCTTGTCTTTTCACCGTCGAGGTTAAAGGCCCTGAAAACGTATTTATCAGTAGCGGCGACTTTTGTGCCCCTTGCGGCTTCAAGTCCAATGGCCACTTCGGTTTGCGGCAATACGAGCTTATTGCTCATGCTTCACCTCTTTTCTTTCAACAATCTTCTCGATCGGAGGCACGAACTTTGACCTGATGTCTTCAACCTTCACGAAAAGCGGATTTTTGGGGTCTTCATCAAGGTCATAGATTTTGCACCTATAGACTGGCCCAACCAACTTTCCATTACTTTTTATGTTGAAAATGGCTCCGTTTTGTGTTCCTATGTATTTATATTTCATGTTTTTCCTGCCTTTCTTAATATTTTTGCTTAATCATGTAGACTTCGAGGGTCGCAATGCCGTCGGCAACTTGTGTCCAGTCGCCCAACTCAATCCCAACCGAGGGTCCAAACTCATCAGTAAAACGCCAGCGTTCAAGGGAGTTTGTGACCTCTTCAACGATGTAGCACAAGTAGGCCCTTGCATACTCACTGTCGAGATTCATGCTAATCGTGATTCTGAACACGTGTTCAAAATGAACGGCCTGTGCAATCGTTTCGTTTGAATCGGACTTATGGAACAACAGTGGCTCTACGGTCAAAAGGATGTCTGGACCGGTGGCATGTGAAACTGGCCCAACCACAATGCAATCTGCCCATGTTAAAGGCGGTGCGTCGGCACGCCTAAAAGCAAGCAAATCGCTTGGCAGTTCAGGGTCGGTTTTGAGCCTGTTAATGAGGCCGTCCATTCCTTTTTTGTAAAGCGAGTCAGCAAACACGTTACCTCCTGTATCCTTTTATGGCATTGCGCCTTGCGAGTCTCTCCTCGAGGCCTGCCCTTTTTTTACCTGTCAACTGTTCGGTGTAAGCCTCCATCGTCACGTTGTAAGCGTCGTTTTTGAAGTCTTTGTCAAAAACAAGAATCGGTCTTGCCGGCATATGTTTTGTGCCTCTATGGTGAAGGCTGGCAAGGTTCCAGTTTTTGCGTCCTTTCACGGTCAAGTCACTATATACTTCAACCCTTGTGTCATAGACTTTTTTCACAAACGAGTTGCGAAGGTGGCCGGACTTGGTAAGGATAGGCCATGCGTAAAATTTCTTTCTTGACCTCCACCCGGGCCCTTCCTTGGCAAATCGCTCGTCCACGTCGGCAAGTATAAGGCCACCGATTTTGTCCAAAATTATGGCCACAGTAGGTCCCAAAGGTGGCAACCTTGCAAGCAACTCTGAAAGGTCGGTCAATCCTTTGGTGTCTAGTTTTGCGTCCAGTCCGTTACCTGCCTTCCTATAGAAACGCAATCGGTTGTCTCGACCCCTGTTTTTCCTGTTACCTGGCCTTCAAGAGCAACAATGAGCGACTCTATGTAGCTTTGAGAATACAAGAGGGGCGACTCCTGGTCACCCCCGCCTTGTATGCGCAAGTTCATGAATGCCCTGCAAGTATTTGCCGCTTGCATGGTCACTATAGCGGCCGCCTTGTCAGCAAGAGAGCCGGTAAGGTCGACGTCAATGCCCAGTCGAAGGTTTAGGCCGAAGCTGAGATTTTTTAGGGTTTCGTTTATCTTCTCGTCCGGTATAGAGAGGGGTTCGGTCCTTGACCTGCCCAGCTCGTCCTTCACCCTTTGAATCGTGCTGTACATTTTTTGCCTCCTTCAAGCAAGCGGCCAACAGAATCAGATTCACTTGAAGCCCATGCCGGTCAGTGCATAAGCGCAGTTAAGGTCAACCCAGAACCAGCCCGGATTATAGCGAACAGCAACGTGCCAGTTTTTGAGCTCGTCTTCCCACTCACTGACAAATGGGTTTTGACCTCCAATGTCTTCACGTTCAATCATAATGCAAAGAGTCGATTTTGGGGCGGTGATTGAAGGCGACTGGTCTATGTAAGCATAGTAAAGCTTATTTTCGGGCCAAATGTCTGTCCACGTTGGGGATTCATCAGAGCCAGCGTTGTAGTTTGCACTCGCTTCAAGTATAGGGGTATTACAGAAGTAGGCGGCGGCTTCGAGATTTTCATTAAGCACGCCAGTTTTGTCGCTTGCAAGTGCCTGCCTTACTGACCATATTTTCTGGAAAACCGTTGGGTTGCACCAGATGAAGTTGGGACGGTGGCCAGAAATTGCACGCATGGAGTTGAACGGGGCCAGAATATCATTGACGTTGGTCATGATTTTGTTAAGGTCATCAAGTGCCCAGTTTGTAGAGGTCGTGGCTTCGTTTCTTGTTTCATCAGTAATGGCCGTTTCAACCTGGGTTGCAAACTGCCATTCAAGAAAACGGTCGATATTGTCGACGGCCATTCCCGTACGCATTTGCTTTTCAAAATCAAGAGTCTCAGGGCCAAGGTCAAGGATCTGGTTAGCCGTTATCATCTGCCCATCCATGAGCGGCTCGACTGAGCCGTAAATTCTTGTGCCGCTCATCTGCTTGAACTTCGGAAAATTTTCGGCCCTTGCGTTCATGGTTTTGTCAAGCTTTATCGTGGTGTCATTTTTGTAAGCCTGGACAAAACCCGATTTGACTTGTAGTTTTGGGACCATTTTCTTGAATACAAATGAGCTGTCGCCTTGCCTGCCAGAAAGATATGCGCTGAGTATATCTGTATTTATCATCTTTTGCCTCCTATGCTGGGTTGCTCAGCACGCCATCGACTTTGAGAGTCTGCCATTTTGTGTGCATGGCAATCAAAATCAATTTTTCGTTGGTTGCTGTTCCTGTAGCTGTGAATATCTTGTAAAGTCCATCAATGGCCAGTGCGTCGTCAGCAGTGACGACATTAGCCTGTGCTTGAAGCCCCTGTATAATGAGAATTTTCCCATTGTCGGATTCAACTGGAGAGTCAAGAGTAGCGTTGATAACACCAGCCTTATTGAGGGTGCAAAGATTATATCTCTTTGTGAAAGTGATTGCACCGTCATCAGTAAGGGCCTGTGAAGCAAACTGGGCTTCATTGTAGTCATCAAGCGCTGTTGCAAGATTGGCTGTGAAATACTCTCCGATTTGAAGGTCAAGATTTTTGTTCAGATAGTCAACGAACATGGTGTTTATGGTAAGTATGTCTGGCTTGAACCAAATAAGAGCCTTCTTGCCGGCGGCGGCCGTTTGCAGTGCAATACCAATAATTGTTGCACCACTTCCGGCTGTCCAATCTTTGACTTTCCCGGCGTCACCAAGGCAAACCAGCTTGCCTGCTGTGACTCCGCCAGTGTCAACCATTACATCGGTTGCACCAGAAACAAGGACTGAGCCAAGGGCGTCGCCTTTATAGTCGATGTATCTGTTGAAACCTGCGGCTTCGATAGTCCCTTCATCCTGCGGATTATTGCCCTCAATCTTGGGGAGCAAAATACCGAAAGGAACGTCAGTTGCGGTGCAAATCTTGACCTCTTGCACCCCAGTAAAACTTTCCTTTATGGCAACAACACGGCTTGCGGCAACACAGGTGGCCGGTGCGGTTGCAACGACTTTCGCTGTGATTTGCTCAGCATTCAAAGTTCTATTTTCCATTTGTCACCTTCTTTGTGGCCTCTGCAAAATAGTAATCCCATGACTTTTTAGAGCCGTCTTTGGATTGCATATCTTTTGCGAGGTCAAGAATTTTTTGGGCGTCACTTCCACCCTGGCCTCCTTTAGCTGAAAACTGCAGCATTTTGGGAAGGACCTTTGGGAGTTTACTCAGAATAAGCATAAATTGCTTGTCCTGTTCTGGTTCAAGCTCGAGCCTGAGCTCGACCACCTTCTCAGCGAGTTCCGGAGTGAGAAGTCCGGCAACCGTATCGGTTGCGACGTAAGGGGCAGTCTGTTTTTCGAGCTCGGTCTTGCGCACCTTGCGTTCAAGCTCAACCTGCTTCTTTTCGAGTTCGAGGGTCTTTTGCCTCTCCTCAAGTATTGAGAGCTCGAGTTGCTTTTTTTCTTTGTCAGCAACCAATTTTTGATTGCTAATTTCGAGTTTAAGGGTGGCGATTTTGCCCTGCAGTTCTTTCGCCTGTTTCTCAAAATTGAACTGGACCTTGCCAGTTGTCCCAGGTGGCACAGTGATTGTCTTTCCGTTTGTATCACCACCAGCCTTAGGCGGTTCCTTGCCAGCTTGCGTTGCCTCTGGCAGTGCTTCAACGAGCCCGTATTCAGATAGAATGGCGAGCACCTGTTCAGCAGACCAAACTTCGCCCGGAGCCAAGGCCATTAGCTTATTCATAACCTCTTCAAAAATTTCCGGTTTTCCTTGCTCGGTAAGGTACTGCTTTATGACGTCAGCAGTGTAACCCATAGTTTCTAGCCTCCTTGCTAGTAGCTTTTTTGAAGCCAGCACTTTCAAAGGACTGAGATTTAGTGCGGGCTCATTCGTGAAGGCCAGCCCCGTGAGAAGCCAGCCGTAATTTGCGTCTTCAAAAAGCTCGACGGAACAATCGGTATACTCCTTGTCGCCAAGTCGTTCTTGACCCAAGGGTGTAAGCTCAATAATGGCAGTAATCTTATCAAAGCCCTCCGCAGGCTTCAATGCAACAATGTGCCCAAGGGCCCTTCCGGCGTCCTCATGCTTGTGCGTTGCAAAGCAAGGTACCGACCTTGGAGGCCCATTGGCGATACCCTCTGCCAACTCCGCATTGGCAAGATTGTACCGCACATTGGAAATAAAATTTTCGTATACTTCTTTTACTGTTTCTTTTGTAAAAGTAACGCCCTTCCCACCATTTTGGCCTTTTGTAACCTTCATGATGTCCATCTCAATTATTTTCATTTTGCCTCCTACCAAGCAACCAGACCCCAACTATTTTTGACGTAATTGGGAATGCTTGTAAACTCGTCCCTTAGTTGCATAATGGCCGCCTTTTTTGCAGGTACCGGAATGGCAACAGACCGGCAGTTAAAGTGCACATAACCCGGGGTCAACCTCCCGTACCAAGGGGATGTTTTGGGCATGTAACGGCCGGCGGCCCACTTGCAACCTTCGGTTGTGTTTTCATCAATCCACGTGTCCCAAATAAAACCAACAATGTCATTGCTATTCAAGAGGTCTTGTCTTCCGTCAGACTCAGCCCATGCAGTGAAGGTCAAAACCTGCGTTTCCCACTTGCCTAAAATCTCGTCTAAATCGCTGTCAATCACACCCTTGAAGGTGGCTTCCGAAACGGCCTCAGCATTGAACAGTCTTAAAATATCTTGTGAAATGCGCTTATTAATCGTGGTCAAAAGTGAGTATTCGAGCTCTTGTTTTATCCGGTTTTTAAGCAAAGAAAGACGCTTGTTGTCAATGTCAAGTGAGTAGTCAATTTTTGCTTCTTGTTTTGCATCAAGGAATGCCTCCCTGTAAGCCACTTCCGCAACGGCATTCATGGCAGTATCAATACCTGCAAGCGCCGGCGACCAGCTCAAAATCTCGCTTGACGACTTGTCAAGGCATGCGGTGCGCAGTTTTTTCCAGGTCACTTCCTTTGTGCGTTTGAACCAGTCTCTTAGTATCGCAAGAAATGCTGTGTCACTTTGTGTAAAACGCCGTTCAATCCTATTTCTTTTCACGAGTGAAAGAATATCGGACCTGTCAACCGACATTTCGAGCCTTGCAAAAGATGGTTGCTCTGGTTGCGTCAAAGCTTCGAACTCGTCTTCGCTTGGCACTGGCAAACGGCCGGCTTGTGCAATAGCAACTGCGAGCTCATAGTTTGGTACAACCAATTTTTTGTCAACAAGCGAAACTAAAGGCCCTGCCAGCTTTGCGATAATATCCGCTGGCTCCGATTGCGTTGATTCTGGCCATTCAGCGGCGAACCAGCAAGCACCTGGGTAAACTCCATTAAGCAACAAATATTTGTCAAGTATTGACCTGTTTAGTTCAAGGCAAGCGGTGTCCACAAGGCCTTTTACCCAGCTTCGGAATTCCACAGACTCAGCGGCTTTGTCATTGAATACCACGCCCTTGTTTTCGAATAGGCCAAGGGCATTAAAAGCCCTCGCAATCGTTCTTTCTTGCGTGTTCAGGAGTGCGGACAGTTCAGCGATTTTTGCTTCAAGCGATTTATAGTCTAATTGCACATTCGGCTCGTGCCGCACAACACTTCCGCCTTGTGAAGCAATTTGCGTTGCAAGCTCCTCAATTTTTCTGACAAATGCTTCTTTCGACTCTCTTTCTACTTTCAGTGAATCAAAAGTAATCTCGATTGTGCCTAAGTAAGCTCGTTCGGCGGCGTCGGGTAAAAGTTCATTGAGAGTTTTTATCGTCTGCATACACAAAGCAAGCGACCAGAAAATCGACTTACCTTGCGGATAAGACGGGTTGTAGGGGTATGTCACCGAAGCAAGCACGTTCCAGTCAAGCTCCACCTGTGAGCCTTTGGTCAACGTGTTTGATGAAGACTGCGTCATGCTTTGAATGAGCTTTACCGGCTGTCCGTCAACTGCTTTTATCTCTTTCACAGTAGACGGATGAATCGGTTGTAAAGCAAAAGGCTCAATCATTCCATTGTAGCCGACACCCCAAACAATTTCGACTGGTGCAAACCCATATCTGACTGCGTCGGCAACAAGAGTCGGTAAAAGCATGTCCAAACCGAGCTTGTCAAACCAGCGGGTTATGGGGTCGATGAGGGTGGAGCCTTCACCATCGGACATAATTTTGTACTCGAGTCTTGAAGCCGCAAGTCGGACTCTTGCAAGGCAAGTCTGTGCGATAGCTGTGGAATCCACGAGTTTTTGGAGCTCCGCTTCACTCTTGACCGACGTAATCCTGGTCGTGTTTACTGCACCTGCATATCCTTTGAATTTTGCGGCCGGCATGCTTTAGTTTTAATTAAAATATAATTTTTGTCAAGACTTAGCGTCTTGAAATTGCTTGAAAGTCACCAATGTAGTAATCCGTTTGCCCGAAGATGAAATTGTAGCACATGCTGAGGGCGTCAACGACGTCGTCGTGTTTTCCACCAGGGAAGGTACAAACTTCACGAATAGCCTCCTCTTGCAATGACAAATCGGCAAGGGCCCAAAAGACCTTGCCATTTGAGTAAGCGCCGGCAACGGCCATTGCCCTTGTTTCTTTGCTTGTGTACACTTTTGCGGCCTCGAGGCTTGGCACCCAACGGGCTCCGGTCCTTTGTAACTGCTCAGCATAGCCGTTGGCTTCAACCACGCTTTGCGTTGGTTTCCATTTGTGCCACAAATACTCAATTTCATGCACCTGTTCAAGTACGTCGTATCCTCGGTTTCTGATAAGGTCGATAACAAAGAGGTCATTTTCTTTTGTCAAGCCACAAACCATGGCAACCCAATAATCGCCCTTCTCAGCACTGGCGGGATCAACGGCCAAAACGATCCGGTCAAATGGTGGCAAGGTTGCGCTGTCCCATATTTTCCTTTTGCCATACTCAAACATGCGCCCCTTCAATGATACCCAGTGGCCCTCGAAGTATCTTTCGGCCATGGCCCCCTGATACGATTCTTGCATGTCTTGTATGTACTCAAGCGGAACCTTCATATTTTGGTTTGTTGCCATGCGGAACTGAGCCCATTTCTGGCGTTCGATATGCAGTTTAAGCCAGTGACCTTCGTCTTCTGTATGGGTAGTCACAAACAACCAGCCCGGTCTTCTTTTTCGAGGGTCTCGAGGGTCCGGTTTTCTAAGTCTTGAAACTACAAACTCGAAAGTTTGCTCTGACACGTCAACAGCTTCATCAATGTAAGCATAGTCAAACTGACGGGTGATGAACTGCGTATGTGAACCTTTGCTGCCCATGCCAAAAAACCACAGTTTCGACGGGTGCTTGGGGTCAATGCCGGGGCCTCGTATCTCTGCCATGAACTTGCCCAGTCTCACATCAATCTTAAATGGCTCAGGCAACAACTCAATAAACATTGGAATAATAAGAGGTTCCAAATGTTTTGACCATGAAATGCCTCCGATAAACCCTTCTGAACCGGGGAACCCTATAGCCACCTTCAAGGCCCTGTCAACACCAGCCCATGTCTTGCCTGAACCAAAACCACCGTAAGCAATGGCCTTTGGAGCCATGGTTTTGATGAAAGGGAGCTGGTGCGGTTGTGCCCGGTCAAGCACAATAGGTCGTGTGCCAGAAATTCTTTCGACGTCTTCTTTTCGCACAACGAAATCGTGGGGGGTCATGAGTCGAAAATCACCTGCACAATATCTTTGGAATCGCTTGCATCAGACAGCTTGCTCTCAAGGGTCCCGTCTGTAGCTTCAAGGCTCAATATGTCATAGGTGCTTTTTACAGTATGCAATCTTAAGTTTTCGAGTCGTGCCCAAAGGTGCATAATAGACACTTGCTCCCTGACGTTCCCTGCCGTCACTGCCTGTGAGAGTATATGCATGCAGAGATTTTTTTTCTTTTCAATGTCCTCAACAGAATCACTCAAAGACTTAATCACTTTTTTTGCAAGCACATAATGCAAAGACTCTATCTTGGCTTCGCTTTGTGCGGCTTGCGTTTGCTCATAAACTCTTTTGGCCTCAGCAAGTGCATGTTTTATCTCTGGTTTGTCAAGGGTACGCTGGACTTTTGCTAAAGAAATTTTTAAGGCCTTCGCAATCTCCCTGAGGCTAAAGTCCCTTATTCGTAGTTCTAGGATATCTTTTGTATAGTCCTTGGTTTGTGCCACGTCTCGAGTATAGTGATACATCCGTATCGGTCAAGTGATACATGAGCCAGTTTCTTGCTTTTCGTATCACATATACCATGCAGTTAAATGCCGAAACGATGTTTATATCTAATTTTGTAAGTGTATCACGAGCTATTTTTGGCCTTCAAGGTACATGTCCAAAAGAAATCCAAGAGACTTTTCTGGCGACTCTTTAGTGATAATGGCTTTAGAGGTCATGTCCTCTAAAACTTTCTGTAGTTTTCTGGCAGTTGGAAGGTCTATAGTATATCCTAAATACTCAGCTATGCTTGCGTGTTTTTTTTTTGCTTCAAGAGGTAAAACATTTTGGAGGTCATATATATGCTTTTCAAATATGTCTAAAATAATCAATAATTTCTCACTGGAACTTTTTAAGGTAGTACTTGCTTCAATATGTGTGAATGCTTCTATCATCTTATCGTATTCTTTCCCTTTTGACGCCACTAGTCCAAAATCCGCTTTCGGGAAGTCTTCAAATAATTTTTTTACTCGCTCTAAGTCTTCTGGCAAAAATGCCAATAATAGAAATGCAAAGTCAATAGGCTCTGCATAAAATCGTCCAAATTCAGTCCTCTGGTCTACAAACATGTCATCAGTAAGCCCAGTGTATTGTTTAATATCCAAATCTTGAATTTCACCAAATAACTCTTCAAGAATTTTAATATTGTCTTGCCCAGAAATGGCATTATGCGATAATTGTATTGCCAGCTTCTCATCACTAGTGAGAGTTCTTGTGGGTACAAATGCCCAAACCTCTGTAATGCCAGCATAAGTGGCCGCCATGGTCCGGTGATTTCCAGAAAGCACCTCAAATTTACCTGGCTCTGCTTCGGAAGGTGCACATACAATGGCGCTAGAAAGCCCGCCATCTCTTTTGATATTTGCGACAAGCTGGTCGAACATGGCTTTTGACATATACCTTGCATTTTTTTTGAGCAATAAAAGGCTATCAATAGAGAGTTTTTTGAGTTCAAATAAACCTATCTGAAAGTTTTTGTTTTGGGATCGTACTTCAGAAATGGTCTCGGTTTGTCCTTCTGTTTTTCCTGTTTCTCTTTCCACCATGCAAATGCCTCCTCGAGTGTCCAAATACCAGCCTTGGCAACATAACTCACCATACCTTTTTTACGGTCAACGTTGAGCTTCCGGAACAACCCCTCATAACTCAAAGCAAAACTATAATCCTTTTCTGAACCCGGAGGTGCAAAAGCCGCAGTAATAATTTTTTTGATTTTTTGTCTACATTTATCTGAAGCTATCTCTTGAAACTCTTTAGTCAATAACATAGCCAATCGCAATTTTGAAAGTAAGGAATATCTGTCGGATGGTATCGTAAAACCAGATAATGATAATATGGACGATACGTTCATACTCGATGGTAAAATAGTGCTTGCTCCAAAAAACCTGTCATTGTCAAATATCCCTATGGCGTTTGCCGACTTTCCAGGTGCTATAAACTTTGCCAAATATGTGTCTCTTAAACTTTCGAACTGTTTTGGTGGGATAGGAAGCAACTTCAATGCACCAGTTAACTCATCTTTTGGTCCCAATATGGTCATTTTGCATTTTTCGTATTGTGGTTTATATAACATCATACGGGGGGTGTCTTCAACATTAGAGTATATCTTTTCTGGCTCATTCCTTGGTGTAGTTTTTACAAAATGTTTGTAATATCGTACCATGTAGTCCGGTATTTCGTTGTCTTTCCATAAAGATAACTCAATCCAAAAATATCTTTTTTCAGACATCAACTTCATAATATTTTTAAGCCTTGCATGATTTATGATAGGGTAAACTGGCTTATCAAAACTCAATACAGCATCAAGATTCTTTGTTATTTTTTCGTAGCCACCTGCGTATGTTGGTGCCCCACACATAACAAAAGAATTGTAAGGGATTTTAGCAAGGTGTCTTTCCATGTCATCCATCGTAAAAGAATCAAGCGCAAAACCATCGTATATTTGATGGAATCTTTCAAGAGTTTTACTTAAAATACTGTCGAAATCCTGCTCATATTTTTTTAATAGTCTTTGATGAATTGGTAAACTTGACCCATAATTGTCAAGCATGTCTTTTGCCAGATATATGGCGCATATTTTAGTGGCCCCTCCGATGTCAAGATACTTTTGAAGCCAGTCGAACTCACTGTCTTTGATGGTCACTTCAAGCTCTCGCCCTGTCAGATAATATCCCAAAGCACAGGAGTATAAAGAAACGTCATTCCCATGAACTTTCAGGCCATAACTTTTTGCCATCCTTTCAGTAGTAAAATGCTCAGAACCAAGAAAATAAAAAGGGACGTCTTTGGGGATTTTTTGCAATACTTGGTTTCTCAGATATTTTACTTGTCTATGTATGTCATATAGACGCATAACTAGTCGAAAAGGCTGGCAGCAGGGGCCGGGTTTGCACCGACATTTTCGTGGCTAGAACCACGGAGGTTTGCTTTTAACCTACCCTGCAGTGTAACTTGATCCTTGCTAAGCTG
>ERZ795061.2247-NODE-2247-length-17912-cov-8.700510_pt1 | contig 17912 bp, 17 predicted proteins | sample MGYA00375145_ERZ795061 | MGnify/ENA primary metagenome ERZ795061 (study PRJEB30190, sample SAMN05720144) | anaerobic digester metagenome | isolation source: active sludge of municipal wastewater-treating anaerobic digesters | place: USA | collected 2014-12-22 ... | reverse complement strand
GTTCAGCACCAGATAAATTAAACCAACCCGATGTGAATGAAATCTAAAATGACGTAATTTTGCTCAAAGTAAAAATCTAATGCCATCTGCCAGAGAGGTAAAAGAAGCATTAAGAGGCTTTTCTGTTGGAATAGCCGGTGTGGGCGGATTGGGAAGCAACGTGGCCATGCTGCTCACCCGCGTTGGGGTTGGTCATTTGGTTATTGCCGACTACGACACGGTAACAGAAGACAACCTAAGCCGACAGTACTTTTTTTGGCACCAGGTTGGCTGGAGCAAGATCCGCGCCTTGAGGGAAAACCTGCTTGCCATTAATCCGATGGTAGATGTTCGCGGGCATGAATTAAAGGTGGACGAGGACTCTGCGCTTGGCGTGTTTGATGGTGTTGATGTGCTGGTTGAGGCATTTGACGATGCCCGGATGAAGAAAGTGCTGATTGAAGGTTTTCAGCTTAACAGGCCTGATGTGCCCATAGTGGCGGGCAGTGGAATTGCGGGATGGGGAAAGTCGAACGATATTCGGGTGGTTCAATACGGAAATATCTACCTGTGCGGTGATGGGGTATCGGAGGTTTCGGACGATCTTCCCCCGCTGAGTCCGCGGGTCAGCATTTGTGCATCCATGCAGGCTAACGTGGTGGTAAGCATTCTGCTCGGACGCTTCTGGGGGGGTGAACCGCAGCCATAGTTTACCTAACAGGAAACGAAATTGCTTATTTGCATGTAAAGTTTACTAATTTTGCGTGAGGGATGCGAAGGGTGCGTAGCAGCACTGCCTCATTTTGGCCCTGGCCAAAATGAGGATTGCCGAAGCCCGAAGCAGCCCGACCCCGAAGGGGGCACGCCCAAACAAAAGAAATGGATATAATTTTAAACGGGATACCCGAGCATATTGACACTACCAAGGTTAACATTACTGTTGATGAGCTGCTTCGCTTTAAAAAATTCAGCTTTAAAATGCTGGTGGTGCGCATTAACGGTGAGCTGGTGCGGAAGGAACAATACTCCACCGCAACTATTACCAACGGCGATAATGTTCAGGTGATACATTTGATAAGCGGAGGTTAAGCTATGTCGGTAGAAAGCAGAAAGTTCTGGCGATGGTTTTTGTCAAAACTTAAGAATAAGTTTTTTCTTACCGCTGTTATTTTTTTATTATGGATGCTGATTTTCGACAGCAGCAACTGGATTTCGATGTGGGAGACAAAGCGGAATATTCAAAGGTTGGAAAATGAAAGGGATTACTACATTCAGAAAATTCAAGACGACAGGAGAAAAATAAACGAGCTGCAAACCAACAACGAAAACCTTGAAAAATTTGCCCGCGAGCAGTACCTGATGAAAAAGCCCAACGAGGAAATTTTTATCGTTGACGAGGAAGATCTTTAGAGCTTAAACTTTCAAACCTAATCACTTTTTATTATGAATTTACGCATTTGTCCATGGGGCAATATTCATGGGAAGGAGGTGTATTTATACACTGCTACTACGCGCAATGGCATGAAGTGTACCATTTCGAACTATGGCGGGCTAATTAAGTCCATAGCGCTAATAAGCGAGGACAACAAGGAGCTAGAGGTGGCTTACGGGTTCGACAGTATTGAATCGTACAGGGAGGCCGACTACCATCCGGGCGGAATTATTGGACGGTACGCCAACAGGATTGCAGGTAGTGAATTTACAATAGATGGGCACAACCACCAGCTTTCGTGCAACGAGGGTTCCAATCAGCTTCATGGCGGAATTAACGGATTCGACCGGAAGATATGGGTGCCTGAGATAGTAGAGGCCAGGGACGGCGTTTGCACCATTCAGCTATTCCTGCACAGCCCCGACGGAGATGAAGGGTTCCCCGGCAATCTCGATGTTTGGCTAACCTACAGCATCACCGAGGATAATCAAATTGCCATAAGCTATAAGGCAGCTACCGATAAGCCCACGCATGTGAACCTGACAACCCATGGGTATTTTAACCTAAGTGGCTTTAGAAAGAACGTTCTTGACCATTTACTCCATCTGAGTGCCGACCATTACTTACCCGTTGACGAGTGCCTCATCCCTACCGGCGAGCTTCGCAATGTTACGCACACCCCCTTTGATTTTAGGACGACTAAATCCATTGGAGCCGACATAAACCGCTGCGGTGGCTTTTATGATCATTGCTTTGCGCTCAACAACCCCACGCTTGACAAACCGGCCGCAGTGCTTCGCAACCCCGACAATGGAGTTTGCCTTAAGCTCTTTACCACGCAGCCGGGCCTACAGCTCTATACACCCATAAATAGGCCAAATGTATCCAACCCGGCTATACCATTCCCTGAAAGTGGAAACTGGGCAGTCTGCCTTGAGCCCCAGCATTTTCCAAACACCCCTAATATGCCCGATTTCCCAACAACACTACTTATGCCCAATGGAGAGTATTCGCAAACAACCATAATTTCTTTTGAACAGGAATAGTCCATTTTGAGCTGTTGCAACCAGAAGGTTTTCTACCTTGTAAAACTTTTGAAAGTCCCATCGTTGCTCAATATGCAAATAATTTCATATTGACAATAATCATTTTTTATCGGTAAATTTGCCTGTATTTTTACCTGAAGAATTTTAGTAGTAGCAAGCAAGACTAAAAACGATGAGTATGGAAATTCAGGAAATGGCTGCACAGCATGTGCTTCTGAAGAGCTGGAGTTACCAGTGGAAACCCCTTTTCAGGGGTTACACCGATAAAACACTTTACATCAACGTGGGCAACAATGAGGTGATGGAAAAACCTGTTCCCCCGGAGGTGAAGGAAAAGTTTATTGGTGGTAAAGGCTACGACCTGCGCTTGCTTTGGGATGCCACTAAGCCAACCACAAAGTGGAATGATCCCGAAAACGAAATTGTTATATCCTCGGGTCCAATTGGTGGAATTACCCAGTACTCCGGAACGGGAAAATCCATTGTATGCACCATTTCACCCCAAACCGACATTGTGATTGACTCCAACGTGGGAGGTTTCTTTGGCCCATTCCTTAAATTTTCGGGATTTGATGCTATTGAGATTCAGGGTAAAGCAAAGCGTGATGTGATAATTTACATTGATGGGATAACCCATAAGGTTGAACTTTTTGAGGCGCCTGCCGAACCCATAGACAGCCATGTGTTGGGAGAGGTGCTAAGCGAAATGTTTGCCAACGATGAGGCCGACAAGAAGAACATAGGCATTGTGTCAACCGGAGTTGCTGCAGAACATAGCCTTTTCGGAATGCTGAACTTTACCTTTTACGACCCAAAGCGGAAATGTATCAGGCTTAAGCAAGCCGGAAGGGGAGGAATTGGCACGGTATTTCGCGATAAGAAAATAAAGGCTATAGTTTGTAAGATTCCCGGGGTAAAGGGAAATCTTAATAATGTGGCCGATTTGGAGGCAATTCAGGAACGCGGTAGGCGGTTCAACAAGGAAATACGCGAGCTGGACGATAAGCAGTGCCAGATGCGCCAAAAGGGAACAGCCCACCTGGTAGAAATCATGAACGACTACGACCTGCTACCCACCCATAACTTCCAGTACGGTTCTCATAAGGAAGCCGTTAAAATTCACTCGGAGGTTTGGAAGAGCTACTTTACCCAGGGTGTTCCCGATGGGTGCTGGATTGGCTGCAACATGGCATGTGCCAAGGGCGTGGATAAGTTCAAGCTAAAAACCGGACCCTATAAAGGACAGGAGGTAATTGTTGACGGGCCTGAATACGAAACAGCAGCTGGCTTGGGATCAAACGGCGGAATGTTTGATCCGGAGTACGTGATTGAGGCAAACTTTTACTGCGACACCTATGGCATTTGCACTATTACCTGGGGCACCACGCTGGCCTTTATTCTGGAATGCTACCAGCGAGGGGTTCTTAATAAGGAGCGTACAGGAGGACTCGATTTAACATGGGGAAACACCAGCGATGCGCTGGAACTTCTTCACCAGCTAGCCCGCGGTGAGGGTTTTGGCAAAATTGCTGGCTTGGGAGTTCATAAGCTAAAGGAGTACTTTATCAGGGAGTTTGGCGCCGATCCTCAGCTGATGCAGGATATTGGTATGGAGAACAAGGGGTTGGAGTATAGCCAGTATGTTTCGAAGGAGTCGCTAGCCCAGCAGGGCGGCTACGCAATGACAAATAAGGGACCCCAGCACGATGAAGCCTGGCTGATTTTTATGGATATGGTGAACAACCAAATCCCCACATTTGAGGCAAAGGCCGAGGCCCTCCACTACTTCCCGATGTTCAGAACCTGGTTTGGATTGCAGGGGCTATGCAAGCTCCCGTGGAATGACGTTGAACCTGCCAATAATGCCGAAACGGATGAACCTGCCAAGGTTCCAGAGCATGTTGACAACTATGTTACCATCTACAATGCCGTAACCGGGAGTAAAATTGATAAGCATGAGATAATAAGGCAGAGCGAACGGGTGTACAACTTTCAACGTATATTCAACATCCGTCGGGGCTACGGCCTTCGTAAAAACGACGCCCAACCCTACAGGGCTGCCGGTCCGGTTACCCGGGAAGAGTACCTGAGTCGTGAGGAGCGATACGACAAGCAACTCAAAGAGCTGGTTGGCGTTGACCCCGCAAAAATGACTCTTGAAGAAAAAATGGCCGCACTTAGAAAGTACCGCGAAAATCGCTACGAACAACTACTGGATGCCGTTTACAAACGTAGGGGATGGAATAAAAACGGTGTTCCCACTATAGCCCATCTTAAGGAAATAGGCATGGATCTGCCCGAATTGATTGAGGTGGTTACTCCCTTGCAGTAGTCAACAGTGTAAACATTACAAGTTGTTAGCGTGAGTTGGTTTTGGGGTTAGCCTACGGGTTAACCCCATTTTTATTACCCGTTCGTTTGCCATACTACTGTTAACACTTTAAAATTAAACCAGATAGAATATCAATTTTTGAAAAAATGTTGTTCCATACTCCAGCTAATCTATCATATCTCTGCTTATGAGTTTAATAAGCCATTAATCAGCTAAAAACTGAAGACTATGATGAGGATTTTCACCTTCTGGCAAGGGCTACACCCCGAGGGATGGGCTGCGCTGCTGGCATTACCTTGCATAAACTCCGAGAAGTGTCCAAATATCAGGATTTCATCATGATAGAGAATGAGCGTGTAATGTTTACACAGCTATTGCTGTTTAAAATGCCTTGCCAAGGCAGCTCATCAATTATACTTCAGGTTAAATTTTGTTTAAATTTCCTCTAAATTTGACAGGCAAACACAGCTTAATTTGTACTTGACGTAATGATTTTGATTTAAAAATTTAGCGATAGCCGTCTGCATTGGCTTAACTTTCTGTTTTTTAGTTAATCGGATGTGGTTTTTTTACCCGAGGGAAAATACAAGAAATGAATAGCTTATATAATCAGGTATAAATAGTACGTAACACGACGTTCAACAAAAACTGCTGAAACGATGGAGATGAGTTTTGATCTTAAGTGGATAGATTATCTGGTAATGATAATCTATTTTGTGTTTGTCCTTGGGATAGGATGGGCATTAAAAAAGTTTATGAAGGATGCCAACGCCTTTCTTGAGGCCGGACGCTCTATGCCGGCATGGGTAGCCGGTTTGGCATTCATATCTACCAACCTCGGGGCATTGGAGGTTATGGGGATGACCGGTAGCGGCGCAAAGTATGGAATGCTCACCACCCATTTTTACTGGGTTGGGGCCATTCCGGCCATGGTATTTCTGGCGATGTTCATGATGCCTTTTTACTACGGTTCAAAGGCGCGTTCGGTTCCGGAATACCTTAAGCTGCGCTACGATGAAAAAACAAGGGGGTTGAATGCCATACTGTTTGCCCTTATGACCGTGCTATCCTCGGGGATATCCATGTATGCGCTGGCAATTTTAACCGAAAAAGTGTTGGGGTGGAATTTCCATGTAAGCCTGCTTTTGTCGGCAGCCATTGTGCTGGGCTACACCTATCTGGGAGGTTTGTCGTCAGCCATCTACAACGAGGTGCTGCAGTTTTTTATCATTGTGATTGGTCTGCTACCGCTAGTATTTTTAAGCTTGCATCAGGTAGGAGGTTGGGAGGGTTTGCAATCCCAGCTGGCACCTGTAGCAGCGAGTCATGGCTATGAGCCTGATGCCTACACCACCATGTGGAGGCACTCGGGGACAGCCGGGGGAAACCCCCTTGGGGTCGAGTGGTATGGAATACTGCTAGGGTTGGGTTTTGTGCTTTCGTTTGGGTACTGGTGCACCAACTTCCTAATTGTTCAACGGGCCATGGCTGCCGAATCGCCCAGGGCAGCAAGAAATACTCCCCTTATAGGGGCCATCCCTAAAATGTTTATACCATTCCTGATTATCGTTCCCGGCATGGTTGCGCTGGCGCTTATGAATAACCCTGCTGCTCAGTTTACCATTCCTACAAACGAGGCAGGTCAGCCAATTTACGATTACACCATTATCTCGCTGTTGAAATACTATCTTCCCTCAGGGGCATTAGGACTTGGAATTACAGCGCTGCTGGCTTCATTTATGTCGGGAATGGCAGGAAATATTTCCGCCTTCAACACGGTTTGGACATACGATATTTACCAAAGCTATATCCGTCCAGCCACCGCTAACAAGGAAGCTGACGACAAGCACTACCTTAAAGTTGGTCGTTTAGCCACCATTTTTGGGGTACTGGTAAGCATAGCAGCAGCCTACCTGGCCAGCATGTTTGGAAACATCATGGATTTTCTTCAAACCATCTTCTCCATGATTAACGCTCCGCTCTTTGCGGTTATCTTCTTGGGTATGTTCTGGAAGAGGTCAACTGGCCATGCTGCCTTCACGGGGTTGCTTGCAGGTTTTCTGATAGCCCTGCTGCATCATGGATTAACCGTGCCTGCCGGTGCAACAACCCTGGTTAAAGGTGGCTGGATAGCTACATTACACGTCTATCCGGTAGAAATGGCTCAGAATTTCTGGACTGCTATTTTTGCCTTTACCACTAGCGCTCTGGTTACCGTTGTAATTTCGCTTCTAACCAGAAGAACCAAATCGAACGATGAGCTGGTAGGACTAGTTTACTCCCTCACTCCAAGAATGAAGGAGGATCACGTGGTATGGTACAAACGCTCGTCAACTCTTGCCGTTGTAGTTTTGCTGATTGCAACTATTCTTACTATTTTGTTCTGGTAATCATTTAAAGAATAAGTGTCATGGGACTAGATATAAAACTTCCTATTGGGCTGATGTTCACCATTTTTGGAATAATTCTTACCGTGTATGGAATATTCACGAATTCTGATCCCCAGATGTACCAAAAATCCTTTCTGGTAAATATCAACCTATGGTCGGGCATTGGAATGCTAATTTTTGGCATTTTCATGCTGGCGCTCACTAAAAAGAAAAAATCCGAAAAAAAGTAGCGGACATCTTTAGCTAATTCAAAGGAGGCTGTTGGTCTAGCACCAGCGGTCTCCTTTATTTTTGGTCTTAACTTAATAAACTGCAGTACATGCCTGGCATTAATAGGTGGCTTACTTATGCCCTAAAATTTGTATTGGCAACCATTAACCGGTGGGTTAAATTGCTTCAAGCTAAATGTTTAATAAATGACAAATATCATTGACAGGTATCCTGAAATAGCGTATTTTTGTAAAAATAGGTTTAGAAGTTGCGGTATCATGTACAACAAATCCAATACCTCCACCCTCTACCATAATAATGGCAAAGGCCTCTTTGCCTGCTGGATTTGTTGAAAATTTTCTAATCCCATATTCATTCTCCCTAAAGGATAGCGTTATCCTCTCTATTATTTATTATAGTTTCAAAATTCTAACATAATATTTTGACATGATCGCTACTAAAGGGTTGGTGTTCGACATTCGCCATTTTTCGGTACACGACGGTCCGGGCATAAGAACAGCCGTATTCCTTAAGGGTTGTCCGCTCCGCTGTATGTGGTGCCACAACCCCGAGAGCCAGAGCCTACTACCCGAGAACATGAAGCGAAGCCGTAAGGTGGGTGAAAAGAGCTTTGACTTCGACGAAATGGTGGGACGCGAGATGACCCCCAATGAGGTTGTTGCCGAGCTGCAAAAAGATATTCCTATTTATGATGAATCTGGTGGAGGAGCTACTTTTTCGGGAGGCGAGCCAATGATTCAGTTCGATTTTCTCTACCAGGTTTTGGAAGAGTGCCGCAGGATGGAAATTAAAACAGCGATTGATACCTGTGGACATGCTCCATTGGAACAATTCAGAGCGGTTGAACCGTTGACCAACCTGTTCCTCTACGACCTAAAGCTTATTGATTCAACCCAGCATAAGGAATTTACAGGAGTTGACAATTCGCTAATTTTACAAAATCTCGAAATGCTTTTATCCAGGAAGGCCAGAATTCATATTCGTATTCCCCTAATTCCTGGCATTACCGATACCGACGAAAACCTGTTGGGTATTAAAGACTTCCTCCTCTCCTATAGCGGTGCGGAGCGTATTGACCTGCTACCCTACCACGACATTGCGCGCAGCAAGTACGTTAGGCTTGGCAGGGATAACCCATTTAAGCTTTCGGGCGCCTACGATTCGCAAAAGCTAAGCCGGATACAGGATTTGTTCATCAATTTAAACATCCCGGTTACTGTTGGAGGCTAGTTTGTCCATTGACTTATTTTAAATAGTTAAATGTTACAATTATGAACCAAAGAATAAAGACACTAAGGGAGCAAAGCCTTAAAGCGGTGAATACCCTGTCGGCCGAACGAGCTTTGCTGATAACAAAATACTACTCTTCGCAGCAGGTGGAGGGCTGCCCCACCCCTATTTTAAGAGCCCAAGCATTTGATTACCTGATGAGCCATAAGTCCATTTGCATTAACCCCGGTGAGCTTATTGTTGGGGAGCGGGGACCGGCACCTAAGGCTGCCCCTACCTACCCCGAGGTATGCCTGCATTCGCTAGACGATTTGCAGCTGATAAGCACCCGTCCAAAGGTATCGTTCAGGGTTGACGAGGAAACTTTCAGGGTTTACCGTGATACCATAATCCCTTTCTGGAGGGGAAAAACCCTGCGCGATATGATTTTTTCGTCAGTTAGTGAAGAATGGCGTAAGGCATACGATGCAGGCGTTTTCACCGAGTTTCAGGAACAGCGAGCTCCCGGCCACACTGTTGCCGGTAAAAAAGTTTTTCAAAAGGGAATGCTCGATTTAATTGACGATGTGGATGCTTCACTAAACAAGCTTACCAAAGATAACAATGGCTGCACAAAGGCAAAGATAGAAGAACTGGAAGCCATGCGGATTGCTGCTAATGCTATCATAAAATTTGCAAATCGTTATGCCGATGAGCTGGAAAGGTTGGCAAAAATCGAAGTTGATGCCAACAGGCGAGTAGAGCTTGGTGAAATGGCCGCCATTTGCCGAAGGGTGCCTGCCCATGCCCCTCAAACATTTCACGAGGCGCTGCAGCACTACTGGTTTATTCATCTTGGTGTAATTACCGAGTTAAATCCTTGGGACTCCTTCAACCCCGGACGCCTTGACCAGCATCTCTACCCTTTCTACCTGAACGATATCAAAGAGGGCAAGCTTACCCATGAAGGTGCTGTTGAGCTGCTGCAGGCCTTCTGGGTGAAGTTCAACAACCATCCTTCACCGCCAAAGATGGGTGTAACAGCTGAGGAAAGCAACACCTACACCGATTTTACCCTGGTTAACCTTGGTGGTGTTAAGGAGGACGGCTCCGATGCGGTTAACGAGCTCACCTACACCATCCTTGATGTTATTGAGGAGATGCGAATACTACAACCCAGCAGCATGGTGCAGGTTAGCAAGAAAAACCCCGACAGGTTTGTGAAGCGTGCAGTCAAAATAGTTAAGACCGGTTTTGGACAGCCATCGTTTTTTAACTCCGATGCCATTGTGCAGGAACTGCTAAGCCAGGGCAAATCGCTTACCGACGCTCGAAACGGCGGAGCAAGCGGTTGTGTTGAAACAGGAGCCTTTGGAACCGAAGCCTACATTCTAACAGGCTACTTCAACCTGAACAAGGTGCTCGAGCTAACCCTGAACAATGGTGTTGACCCGCTAACAGGTAAGGAAATCGGAATAAGAACCGGCAATGCCGCTTCATTCAAAACTTTTAATCAGCTCTACGAGGCTTTTGAAAGGCAGCTCGGTTACTTTTCCGATGTGAAGCTTGAGGGGAACCTTGTCATTGAGCGTATTTGGGCAGAGGAAATGCCTGTTCCATTCCTCTCGCTCCTAATAGACGACTGTATTGCCAACGCAACCGACTATAATGCCGGTGGGGCAAGGTATAACACCAGCTACGTGCAGGGGGTTGGGCTGGGTAGCATAACCGATAACCTGTCGGCTCTGAGCAGGCTGGTGTTCGATGAGGAAGCCTTATCTATGGATGAGCTGCTTAAGGCCATGAATGCCAACTTTGAGGGCTACGACGACCTTCGCTACAGACTGATTTACGATGTGCCCAAATGGGGCAACAACAACGATTATGCCGACAAGTTGGCCGTTAGGGTTTTCAACAGCTTCTACAAGGCCATTACCGGACGGAAAACTTTCAGGGGCGGGGTTTTCCGAATAAACATGCTCCCTACCACCAGCCATGTTTACTTTGGCAGCAAAATTGGGGCAATGCCCGATGGACGCTTGGCTCATGAACCTCTCAGCGAGGGAATTAGCCCCGTGCAGGGAGCAGACAGAAACGGACCAACTGCTGTTATTCTTTCGGCAGCTAAGATTGACCAAATCAAAACCGGAGGAACGCTGCTTAACCAAAAGTTTTCGCCATCGTTTTTCACTACCGACGAAAGCCTCGACAAGATGGTATCGCTCATACGGAGCTACTTTAAACTCGACGGTCACCACATTCAGTTTAACGTGGTTAGCGCCGATACGCTGCGCGACGCTCAAAAGCACCCCGAAAAGTATCAGGATCTAATTGTAAGGGTTGCCGGTTACTCCGACTACTTCAACGATTTGGGCGAAGCCCTTCAGAATGAAATTATCCGCCGAACCGAGCATGAGGCCGTTTAACGGCAAACGTGTTGATGGGCTATGCCAAAATCAATAAACACTGTAAATCATGAAAAGAGTAGAACTTGATTTCTTATTCATACTGCCATTCATTCCGGTACTATTACCGGCACAGGTAACCACGGACGACTACATGCGGGCTGAGAAGTTTCTTCAGGCAAACCTCGGAAAACATATCTACAACAGCTGGGTGGAACCGTCGTGGCAGAAGGATGGCTGCACTTTTGTGTATAGCGTGAACACCCGGAAAGGGAAGGAGTTTTTTAGGGTTGATGCAAAAGTCGGGGTAAAGATTCCGGCATTCAACCATGCCAAGCTAGCGTCGCTATCACCCCAAGCGAACCGCTAGCTGGCGGATAACTCGGCGAAGCCAACCGTGTGGCAGTTAAGAAAAGAAATGGAAAGTGAGTGGTAGCAAGTTGTAAAACAATACCAGCGAGATTATGCGCTATAAATTTAAGGATAAGGGGGTAGTTGTTGCGGCAGAGAACTAGGGATGGGGTTGCCACACGACGGGAGAGGTGCGGCAGCGAGGGTACAATTGCGTATATTTCCCCCCAATGGAAAACCTACTGATAGGATTTTACGCGGTCAGAGACCGCTACTTAGGTACGACAAAGTCGCAGACTTCGCCGAGCGAGGGAATATACCTGGATTATAGACCCTCTTGACGGTACTACCAATTACATTCATCGTTTGTCGCCGGTAGCCATTTCTGTTGCCCTGTATTATCAACAGGAAGCCGTGATGGGCATTATTTATGAGATAAGCAGGAAGGAATGTTTTTATTCATGGAAAGAAGGAAAAGCCATGATGAACAATAAGGAAATTCATGTCAGTCCTACATCTGCCATAACCGACAGTTTAATTGCCACCGGTTTTCCATACTATGATTACAGTAAAATCAATAACATGTTGCAATCGCTGGATTACCTTTTTAAAAATAGCCATGGCGTAAGAAGGCTTGGCAGTGCAGCAACCGATTTGGCGTATGTAGCCAATGGACGTTTTGACGCATTTTATGAATACAGTTTAAATGCATGGGATGTTGCTGCTGGTGCCTTTTTGGTACAACAAGCCGGTGGTAAAGTAACCGATTTCAGTGGAAAAAATAATTATCTTTTTGGTAAGGAAATTATAGCATGCAACAGTGCCATATATAACCCGTTTTCTGATTTAATAAATACTATTTTTGTAAAAAAATAATATCAAACATTGAACCCGAATAATTCATAAAACAAAATCTTGGTTTCATGAATTATATAGACGACAAAGATAAAGTATATTTTTAGTTACTATTCGGATTGCCCTTTCTAAGAAGCCATGGCAAAGTAGGGTTGTTTGTAAAGGGATAATACGATTGCATCCAGAACATTATAATCGTGCTTTTATACAGTGGAAATATAACTGCGGATTCTGCAAAATATTTTAGCACCCTTTTCTGTCCTGAAACATCCTGTTCTTTTCTGTTCCGTACTGGTATAATGTGGTTCCCTTTAATACGATTGTTTTTACTCTTCTTGATTTCGTTGCTGCCAGGTGGCTTATTACTGTTATGGCTGTCTTTGTGCAGCATCCCCTCTAATTCCTATACACGAGCCATGAGTAATTGTCTTGTGCAACGGCTCCATTTCTTTATGCAGTTGTTCGTATTCAACTTTTGAAATTAATATGAATCCCTCTGGTATTTGCATGATGCAATATTACGAAGAGTGAGCATTCCTTTTTTATGATTTGGAAATATTTTTTTAACAATTCCTTGTTATATTTTATATAAACGTATTATCTTTGTATCCGAACAGTAACGAAATTTTTTGTAAATTTGTGGGTTAGTTCCCTGAAATTGTTTCGGGACAATCAAAACCACCCTTTTTGTAACTTGCAACTTGTAAGTGAAAGGGCGGAGCTGTAAAATGAGTGAAAAGATAAAAGTGAAAAGTAGAAAGGTTATCGTATGTTTTATAAAAAACAGGTTTTCAAAAAAACAGAAATTACACCAATTAAGAAATTACGTATATACATCATTTTTGAAAGATAAACGTAATTCCATTCAATTTTTACTACGTTTATACATCGTTTTTGGGAGATAAACGTAACTCGAACTTATGAAAGCATCAAAAATATTTCACAAAGGTCAGTATCGTATTAAGGTTGACTTTCCGTATAATCTTGAATTAGCCAATTTAATAAAACAAATAGAAGGTGCCCAATGGAGCAAATCGTATAGTGCATGGCATATACCTTACACAAAAAAGGCTTTTGAAAAATTAAAGGAATTATTTCCGGATATGGAGTATTCACAAAAAAAATCAAAAATTGAAAATACAGATAGTCAGCCATTAAAAAAAGGGATTTCAAAAGGTTCTGATATCAATTATATTTCAAACAATAAAGTCATTTCGGTTGAGGTTCTTAATAAAAAAATAATTTTAAGGATGCCTAAAAACGATGATGATATTCGATTTGTATTGTCATTGAGGTATAGCAGATGGAATAAAAAAGAATTTTTGTGGGAAATTCCCAATTACCCACAACACTTAGATTTGATTAAAAAACATTTTAAGGAACGATTAAATACGATTATCATAAATAAAGAAAATGAATCATCATCAAAAAAGAATCAAATAAAAAAAAATGAATTAATAATTATAAAGAACAATAATGGCAGGCTAAAACTGATTTTTAGTTACAACAAAGAACTTTCCGTTTTTATTAAGAGATTTCCATATTATAATTGGGACGCAGCGAACAATTGGTGGACAATTCCCTATTCAACATATTTTTTACAACAAATTAAAGAAAAAGCTTCGGATCTGAAATTTACGGTTATATATGAAGAAGAAGATAAAAATGAAATAAAAGTAACAAAAAGAAATCCTATAGACGTTGTAAATTATCGTATTTGTCCCGAAGAATTTGTTTTAAAATTAAAAGAACTTCGTTATAGTGAAAACACCATAAGGACATATAAAAATCTTTTCGAAGAATTTATAAATTTTTACCATAAATCAGAAATAGACAAAATTGATGAAAAAATGATTGTGGCCTATGTACGATATTTAGTTATGGAACGAAAAGTTTCGTCATCATATCAAAATCAGGCAATTAATGCCATAAAATTTTATTACGAAAGAGTGTTGGGAGGGCATCGTAAAATATACATGGTTGAGAGGCCAAGAAGGGAAAAAGCTTTGCCCGAAGTATTGAGCGAACAAGAAGTACTCTTATTATTTAATCAAGTTGAAAATATAAAACATAAAGTTATTTTAATGCTTTTGTATTCGTCTGGTTTAAGACTAAGCGAACTATTAAATCTGAAAATAAAAGATATTGATAGTAAACGTATGCAAGTTAGAATAGAGCAATCGAAAGGGAAAAAAGACAGATATACTCTCTTATCAAAAAAATTACTTCCCATTTTACGACAATATTTTAAAGAATACCAACCCAAAGAATGGCTATTTGAAGGCATTAAAGGCAATCAATATTCGGCAGAAAGCGTTCAGTCTATTGTACGCGAAGCATGTAAAAAAGCCGGCATAAAGAAAAAGGTTTCTTCTCATACGCTTCGACACAGCTTTGCAACGCACTTACTCGAAAATGGAACCGATTTGCGTTATATACAAAGTTTATTAGGTCACTCGAGCAGTAAAACTACAGAAGTATATACTCATATTACAACTAAGGGTTTTGACCAAATAAAGAATCCGTTGGACAATTTAGATTTTAACAATTATTAACAAAATAGTTTTGTTTTTAATTATTTTTTTATGTACCTTTGTGCAAGTATAAATTTGTACGCGTAGTTACAAAATGAATTATCTTAGACACATATTATTGCTCACATTATCAGCATTTTATCGAAACAAAGCGACTATGGATAATGAAGATATAAACGTAATTGTAAGTTTACACAGATGTTACCTGCAAAACTAAAAAAGACGACAGTGCACATTAATGAGAGAATTGACAAATTGAAAATAGATAAACAAATACAAGACATTAGAGTTATTGAGTTCTACTCTTCTGACTTGACAAATCAACAAACCAGAACTTGTAACCATTTAAATTTAAATATTATGGACACAAGCTGATTAAAAATACTTTTTAAATTCAAATCAAAGGGAAAGCTGAAAACCTTAATCATAAACAGAGTAGGCAAAATTTAAAAAAATAAAAAATCATGGGATTTATAATTGTTCTTATCGTAATTGGAGTTGGAGTATATTTCTACAAAAGTAGTTCAATGTCTGACCCTTCAGAAGTAAAGGAACGTTACAAAAATCGTAACGATGAACAGAAAAAAGTTATTCGTTATTTTGCTGTAGAAGGTTGTTTATCAAAAACAATATCTGATACCGAATATAATGAATTAGTAAAATCTACAATTTCTAATCAAGATTTCAAGAAAAAAGCATTAGACAAAATTGGATTAGACGAATCAGAACTAAAAGAAATTGACCCTGTTCATTTTGAAAACTGGGCTTTTGGTAAAGATAATAATGTTAGTTATGCCAAACGAGGAAAAGATGGAGTTTGGAGAAGTTCTGCTTATCAAGTTTCTTGGTTGTTTTTCTCTTCTACTCAAGTGTATTTGTATCAAAATACAATTCATTTTGATAAAGATGACAAAAAAGTTGCAACTGAGGAGTATTTCTATAAAGATATAACGAACTTCTCTACAAGTACAGACACAGTAGAAACACCGTATTGGGATCCTAAGCAAAAGAAATATTTATTAGAGAATATTGATTCTAATCGTTTTTCATTAGTTGTTCCAGGTGATAAATTCTATTGTTGGCTTGAACAAAACGATTATACAGAACGAGCAATTCAGGCAATGAAAGCAAAATTGCGTGAAAAAAAATCGTAATTGAATAATGGAAAAACCTCAAAACAAATACGAGTTGGAAGCATTAATAAATTATTGCGTTAACAGAGAAGTGAAAAGACCTAAAACAAATATTATTACAGCAATGAAATACTTAATTGTTTTAGAGTTAGCAACTCTTTTAATCGCTTATTTAGTTGCTAAAATGCTCGTATTTGTTGGTTTTAGTTACAATTTTACTTCGTTGCACTTTATCATTAGTGTACTATTGCTAATGTTGTTTTATAAAAGATTTTCTATTCTTTTTATAGAACTATATCAGCACTATGCCTCGGAAGAAAAAAGAAGAAAATGTACATTAAAACCAACCTGTTCAGAATATTCTATTATGGTATTAAATAAGTATGGAATGTTTGAAGCATTTAAGAAGATTTACATTCGCTTATTTATTACATGTAATGGTATTTACGGAGTAGACAATCCTTAAAATTATTAAAAAAAGAAATCATGGGACTTTTCAATAACAAAAATCCAAACGAAACCGCCTTTACAGGCGGTCAAAAGCATTGGGCTGATGTAATCAAAAATACTGGCTCCGGTGAACTTTTAATTTGGCGACAACCAGAGGAAGATTTTAATACAAATTCTACTCTTATTGTTATGCCGGGCGAAGAAGCCATTTTTATAAAAGGTGGAACAGTTGAACAAACCTTTGAAAATGGAACTTACAAACTATCAACTGAAAACTATCCTTTTATAAGTCGTTTACGAAACGCTTTTACTGGTGGCATAAGTACATTTAATTGTGTTGTTTATTTTGTTCGCAAAGCTCACTCCGAAGAAATTTTGTGGGGTACAGATTCACCAATTCAAGTGCGTGACAAAATGCTTGGAATTGCAACCAAACTTAAAGCAAGAGGGGCATACAAAGTTCAGATTGACAACCCTGTTAAGTTTCTTGAAAAACTAATAGGTAATAATGTGCCTTTTCAATTTCAGGAAGAACTTAGCAAATATTTCATTAATGAATTTCAAAGCAAAATAAAGTCAAGCATTACAAGAGCCGCAAACGAATCAACACAAGAACTTTTAGGAATTGAAGCCCGATTAGACGAATTTGCAGATGCAATAAGTCCATTTATGCAGGAAACGCTTAATGATTATGGATTAAAATTAGTCAAGTTTTCAATTGCTGCAATCAATATTGACGATGATGAACTAAGAAGGCGTTATGATGAAATTGGAATGGATGCCATTGCAAAAATGAGAAATGCACAAGCTGACAAATCTGTTATGGGAATATTGGGCGATGACTGGGCAAAACAGCAACAAGTTGATATACTCAAAGGTATTGCAAATAACGAGGGCGGTGGCGTTGCCACGGCAGGCGCAGGTTTAGGAATGGGCTTAGCTGCTGGTGGTGTGTTTGGCGGTATGGCTCAACAAGCTTTTAATCCTTCTCAAAATCAACAACCTACAAATGTTAGCCCTGTTGAAAAAATTAAACAACTAAAAGAAATGCTTGACATTGGCGCAATTACACAGGAGGAATTCGATGCCAAGAAAAAGGAAATATTAAGTAAAATGTAAGAAAGGAGGCTTTTATGAAAAAAACAAAAATTTTCTGGTATCTGTTAGATTCAATCTTTTTGATTGTTTTTAATCTATATTTCTTTCTGCTTAAAGGCATTGAACAACCTGCATCTGTATGGATTTCATACGGCTCAATTCACTTAGCATATTTAATGCTTCTAATAACGCCTTCTTTTGTAAGAAAGGGAAGCGTTTCGGCTGATTATGGTCGTCCATTGTTTGTGATTACAACAAGTTACTTTTTTTTGGCACTAATAGTTGGCGTTGTTTTTATAGCACTTTCACCTGAAAGCATTACAGTTGCATTATTAGTTCAAGTTACAATTGCTGCAATTTTCGCAATACTATTGCTTATAAACCTGATTGCAAATGAACATACAGCAGATAATATTGAAAGGCATGAGGTAGAGTTAAAATATGTAAAAGAATCTTCTTCAAGGCTT
>ERZ795061.2246-NODE-2246-length-17913-cov-6.804905_pt1 | contig 17913 bp, 16 predicted proteins | sample MGYA00375145_ERZ795061 | MGnify/ENA primary metagenome ERZ795061 (study PRJEB30190, sample SAMN05720144) | anaerobic digester metagenome | isolation source: active sludge of municipal wastewater-treating anaerobic digesters | place: USA | collected 2014-12-22 ... | reverse complement strand
AGATTGTCGCGGGCAAAAGTCGTTATGGCCGGGTCAATGTCGACAATGGTGATCTTTTCGACTTCAGTGAACTTGAGTATCTCGCGGGCGGCCAGGCCATCACCGCCGCCGATAACCAGAATATTGCGGCGCGAATGGGCAGAAGCCATTGCCGGCAAAACCAGAGCTTCATGATAACGGTATTCGTCCTGGCTGCTGAACTGGATGCTGCCGTTGATGAACATGCGAATATCATTCTTGGTGCGGGTGACAACGACGCGTTGATATGGCGATGTGGTTGAATAGATGATTTCGTCTTTGTAAAGAGTATCTTCGGTGAAAGTCGAAATGTGGTCGGCGTAGACAAAACAGGTGCCAAGCAGGAGCATGCCGGTTACCGCAAGGGCCAGAAGGCTGTTTCGAGCTTTGAGACGGTCTTTGAAAACATGGATTGCCGCAGCGGCTACTGCTACGTTCATGGTGCCGAACATCAGGCCGGTTCGAACCAGCCCCAGCTGCGGCACCAGAATGATCGGAAAAAGCAGCGAAGCGAACAGAGCGCCGGCGTAGTCTACGGTCATGACGTTCGAAACGACTATTTTAAGGGTGTCGTGTTCTTTGACAATACGCAGTATGATTGGCAGTTCAAGCCCGATCAGCGTGCCTATGGTCACCGAGACCAGCAGCAAAAACGGCGTGTAATTTTCGATGCGGGCAAAGGCGATGAACAGCACTATTGAGCTTAGGCCGCCGGCCATGCCGGTTAAAATTTCGACAAGCACGAACCAGTCGTGAAGTTTGTCGTTGATGAAGCGCGACAAAAAAGAGCCGAGCCCCATCGAACTCATAAACAGGCCGATGACCAGAGAAAACTGATAAACAGAGTCGCCGACGAGATAACTCGAAATGGTACCGGCCAGCAGTTGATAAACAAGCCCGCAGACGGCAACAAGAAATACCGCGGTTAGAAGAAAAACCTGCAAAATTGTGACCTTTCAGGCTTTCAGATAATAAAAAAGCCCGTTGTTAAAAGAAAATGCGGTGAATCAGTGCATGGCTGAAGCGATGATGATAGAAAGGCCGACCATAACCGAACCAATGATGATACCAAGCGAGGTGTTCTGGTCGATTTCAATTTCCTTGCGCACCGAAAATGGTGAAATCTTGCAGATTATCCAGAAAGCGATGATGTAAATTACCAGGCCGATCAGCGAGTAGGCGATCGTCGAAAGAATCGGGCCGGCCGAAAGTTCTGCTATGTTGGTTCCCATTTTGTTTCTGCTCCAGATTTTATTATGATGATCTGCGCCAGGCGCAGACAGAATTACTTGCCGTGCATGAAGCCGCGGTGCCCGCCATGCGTGTAAACACTGCGCTCTCGAATGTTTTTTTCCTTGCGGATCTGCGGTGTTGTCGAAAAGCCTTCTGGCCGCATGAAATCGGTTGCGATGGCCAGAACTGTAATCAGGCTGAAAATACCGGCAAACATCAGAGCTAGTTTATTCATCAGTCGTCATCCTCGTCGTCGTCATCCTGCCATCGCTTCTGTTCAAAGCTGAGTGCCATGTAACAGTAGGGAACGGCGAGCAGCAGACAGGTAAAAAACCACGCCAGCGTGTAATGGCCAAGGCGAACACCTTTGCGGATAGAAACATTGACATTGCCGAGCGAAAAGTCGGGCGCCGGCTGCTCAGAATCGCCCGCTGCACCTTCCCCTTCTACTGACAGCTTATAGTCTCCGGATTCGGGAATCCGGAAGTAGGAAACGACTTCGGTGTCGCCCTCTGACCAGTATTCACCATCTTCGTAGCCTTCGTAGAAGGCAAGAACGGTCGGCATGGTGAAAAACTGGTTTTCTTCGTTCCGGTCGACCACCTTGACGTCAAAAAATGACCAGGCGTTTTTGAGATTCGGTGTATTAACTGAAATGCCATAAAGGGAACCGGGCGCTTCAACCTTGAATTCTTTCGAGGTCTCACCCTCCGAAAACAGCTGGCCGCCAAATTTATGCTGCATTACCGGGGTGCCGTTCGAAGAAATGAAAAAATACATCAGCAGTGCCAGGCCGGCCGACAACAGGGCGCCCTGCGACATGGCGGCAAAAGTCGGGTTTGCCGCAAACGGCTGACAGCAGAAGACGGTGACCGGCTGAATATCTTCAATTCTGAACGCTTCGCTGATTTCTCTGGTCGGGATGTATTCGCCCCAGAAGAATTCCTGCTCCTGGCCGCGCATTTCGATTGAATACATATAGGGCGGGCAGACGCCATCCATGTATCTGATATTTTCGCCCTGCTTTGCCTGCCAGGTCATTTCGCCTTCTACGTAAGAGATTTGTGCGCCGGCACTTTCAAATACCTTGAAGGCGCGGTCACGCACAGTGAATTTTGTCTTGCGCGGGCTGACAATTTCAACCGGTGTTTCGGGCAGATCTTTGACTTCGTGCATCAGCACGTAGTGACCATCTTCATAACAGAGCCAGGCGTAGCCGTGCGTGTGTGAAAAAAGCAGATATTCGAGCCAGCGGTAGACCTCGCCGTCTTCTTTCTGCTCATACTGAATGACACCAATGGCAGTGAACTGAACGCCCCTGAGTCTGGCGGTCGCTCCGACCTTGATGGGCATGAAAGGACGCTTCTGGTTTAAAAATTTGTGCAGCAGCTTGAATTGGTCTTTGCTGTCGAGACATGAGCCGCAATACCGGCAGACGATTGACCTGACATTGTGGCCCCCCCGCAGTTCGATCGAGCCACCGCACTGGGTGCAGCTGAGTTTTCGCAGTTTCAGAGGCTGGGTTGCGGTTGCCATGGCTAAACCTCAGAAATTTCGAAAGGGTCGATCCAGACGCCACGGTAGCATTCTATACCGCCTGTCTGGTATTCGATGGTAAACGACGCACGTTTTGGGCCAAGAAGATCGATATAGTTGTATTTTTCGCCAGGTACTGCTTTGAACGGCAATTCGCCTTGTGCTCCGATCATGCTTGCGATATTCATTTCGATTACCGTCATGCGAATACGGTTGATGTTCAGAACGCTGCCAATTTTGAGGGTTTCGTAGGCCGGAACGTTCAGTTTGTCCTGGACAAGGGTTTCAATGGCAATTTCGCCTTCGTCGACCGATACCCAGCTCTCTTTGCCGTTATCGCTTCTGACGAACCATTCATCCCACCAGCCGTCACCGTAGTCGTATCTGACCCGGCCGACCGGCGAAAACCGCCAGTCTTTATGTTTGAAAGTTCGGCCAATCTGAAAAATGCTGGGAGTATCGGTAAGGATTGCTGACTTGCCGACATCTTCAAGTTTGCCGTTCTGAAGGAAACTGGTTGTATTGCATGCCGGACAGACCAGAATCTGAGAAGATCTGGTAACCTGCGTGATCTGGTTGCCGCAGGAAGGGCAGGTAAGAGTGATGGCCATCCTCATAACCCCCGGCAGTTGATTTATGCTTTAATGATATAACCAAATCACAGCAAATGTCTACTGCTCAGGAAGCGTTGTCAGCAGAGGGTTGATCGGTTTCCGGTTTTTTTTCGTCAGCAAAGTCAGACGACAGAAAGCGGTGCAGCAGGCACACCTGAGCCGGCAGAATCGTCAGTTCGCAGAACAGGGCGACGATGATGGTCATCGACAAAAGCAGACCGAAATAGATAACCGATTTGATACTGGCAAAAACCATGAAGAGAAAGCCGATCGAATAAATCAGTGAGGTTGCCACAATTGCCGGGCCGGCTTCGCGGATGCCGTCGACCACAGCTGCGACCGGTGCGAACTTCGATCGCGAAGGATCGTAAAACAGGTAAAGGGCGTGAATGGTATCGTCAACGACGATACCCATGGCGATTGCCGCAATGGTAACTGTGGCGATATCGAGTTTTATGCCAAACCAGCCCATAAAGCCAAGTGTGAACAGAATCGGAAAGACATTTGGAAGGATAACCAGTATCATGGCTTTCAGTCGCCGGAAAAGAATGAATATGGCGCCGAATACCATAATGAAAGCTGAAGCGAAGCTGTTGATCTGGCTCCAGGTAACATAACTGATGATGCGGGCATACAGGGGTACGTAGCCGCCAAACTTCCAGGTGGTGTCGCTACCGCCGAAATTTTTCTCAAGAATTGCCTGGGTTTTCCGTTCAAATTCATAAAGCCCAACGGCACTGGTCATCGGAACTCTTATCGTCAGGCGGGTTTCGCTGTAGTCGGGACTGTCGGTCATGTATTCAAGATCGTTGTCCGGGTCTGACTCATAGAGCAGCAGCAACTGGCTGACCGCTTCATCACTGGCCGGAACCACGTAAGTTTCTGAAGTCGGGCCGTCGCTCATGACTTCATTCATTTTTTTGAGCACGTCGAGTATTGAGGCCGGTTTTTCCATACCCGGAACTTCGAGAAGATCCTTGATTGTCTGATCGAGACGGCGCAGAAATTCAACTTTCTTGACACCTTCTTTCTGGCCGGTCAGCAGGCGCACTTCGAGTGGCAGATAATTGCCGTAATTCGCTTCGACCGCGTCGCTGTCAACTCTGATTGGGTTGCTTTCATGCAGAAAGCCCATTGAATAGGTGTCGACCTGCAGTTTTGATATGCCATAAATTGACATGACCGAAAGAACAGCCACAATTACCAGAATGTGTACGTAATAGTTTGGCATGCGCTGCATCCACCAGTTGACCGAGGCTTCGAAAGGTCTTCTGATCTGAACTTCTTCTTTAAGATCGATCTCCCCGAGAATGAAGGCCGCGATAATCATCGAAACGACGTATTCGGCCATACAGGCAAAGGCCGCGAAAGCACCAAACACGCGTAATACGTCGAGCGGGCTGGTTACGAGGGCGAGAAAACCGGCAAAGTTTGTAAGCGAGGTAAAAAGACAAGGTGAAAGAACTTCGTAAAAGACATGTTCAAGGCCCTCTTCACGGTTCTTTTTTACCAGCGCTGAATTGAAACAGTAGTTGTTGTAGGCATAGGCCACGTCTGAAACAGAAAGAATCATCATCAACGTCGGCAAAACGATAGTGACCATGTTGAAATTCTGCCCGAACAGACCGTAAAAACCGAGAAAGCCAAGGCCGCTGAAGAACATGGCACCAAGTGCCATGAAGAGAAAAATCCATGACCGGTAAAGAATGTATACCATCAATGCAATAGCCACGTAGGCAACTGCGTTGAATACAGCGCCGTCCTGAATGCTCAGGCGGTTGAGTTCGTTATACATGACGCCCATACCGGCCAGCTTGAAGTTGAAGCCGTTGAGCTTCTGTCGCATTGCATCGATGATTTCCGGACGGCGGCTGTCCATGTCGGGCGTTGCAACGGGTTCGGCGATAATGATCGCCCAGGTGGAACTGGCATTCTGCAGTATTCTTTGTTTGAACGGGTCATCCATGAATCGCTGCTGGATTTTTTCGGCCTCTTCAATTGTGTTAACCGGGCCGCTCATCAGATCTTCTATGATCAATTCTTCGCCACTCAGGCCTATGAACGGCGAAAGACCAACACTGAGAACCCGTTTGAAATTATGAGTGTCGTCTTCTATCTCTTTTGAGGCTTTGTAGATGGCCGAAAGCATGGCCGGCGAAAACATGCCGTCGCGGCTGCAGTCGACCATTGCCAGAATTACTTCGTCGTTGCCGTAGCGCTTTTTGAATTCATTGTAGGCTTCAAGCGCCGGGTCACCTTCGAGAAACCAGAGTTCGAGACTGTTATCGATGCTGATGTTGCGTGAAAAATAGAGTCCGCCGACCGAAACAATCACCAGCAGCGTGAAAAGCAGGCGCCGCCATCTGATGATGAAGCCGGCTCCCCACTTGAAATAAGCATCTGCGAACTTGGTATTCGACATCTCTGATTCCTTTACTTCTGGAAATTCTGTCTGCAGTTACTGATATTTCAGCACCAACACCCGGTGTTGGTGCTAAAAGTCAGATTGAATGAAAGTTGTGCAGAAAATTCCGGCTCTGTTCCTGAGTCATGCGGTGCTTCGAGGTCAGAAAGCCTGCCCGGTCAAATTTGCCGAGAAAGTAGATGATCATCTTTTTCCACCAGGGCCAGTCGTGGTTGACATCATAGCCCCACAGGTCGAGCAACACCGGAACACCGGCGGCACTGAGATTGTCGCACATGTGAATCGCTTCGGCGGTCCACTCTTCCCAGGCGCCTTGACCGCTGCAGACGATCAGAAGATTGTTTTTCAGCTTTTCAACAACATCTTTGCCTTTGAGATCGGCACTGTAACGCATCGGGTTGTGCAGATGCATTTCGTTGCTGTAAAAGCCCTGCATCGCGAATTCGATGTTGTAACAGCCGCTGAGAGCGATTCCTGAGTCAAAAGCCTCTGGCTGGCGCAGTGCGAAATTGGCTGTATGAAAGGCGCCGAAACTGCAGCCGTGGGCGATAACCCCGGCCCCTTCATGCCCGTCGTTCATGATGTGTGGGATGATATCTTCTCTGACTGCACGGTCGTAGTCGTTGGCGCGCTTGACCCGCTCAACCGGGTTGGTGCGGGCAAACCAGCTTTCGTGGTCGATGCTGTCGATGCAGTAGACATGGATCTTACCGCTTTGAATGAATGGTGCCAGGGTATCGATCATGCCGAAGTTTTCGTAATCGAAGAAGCGGCCTTCCTGTGAAGGAAAAACCACCATCGGCTTGCCGGAAGTGCCGTAAACCAGCATTTCCATCTGTCTGCCCAGGGCGTTGCTGTGGATAGTGCGGTATTCCCTGTTCATCAGGCCTCCCAGGTAATGTCACGAATGACATTCTTGAGCTCGTCGAGATTGGCCGAGCGGGCCAGATAGCCCCAGTGACCCATGACTTCGTATTCGATCGGGTTCATTGGCTGGCTGTGAACGATGCGGTCGCCCCATTTGGCGTAGAGCTGATCGTGGGAATATTTATAAGGGCGGTTATGCTTGCGGCTGATGAAGGCACAGTGATAGCGGCGGGTAAACGGTCGCTTTGGTTCGTGCCCGGCCATGATCGATGCCCACCAGTCGTAGACGTCGATATCGCAGGCAAAATTGAACATGTGGGTGGTCAGGCCTCCGGGGGGGCGCATATTGATTTCGAGAGCCTGGAATTTGCCATTTTTCAGCTTGAAAAATTCGATATGGAAAAACTTCTCACGCACGTTGGCGGCTTTGACAATGGCTCTGCCGTATTTTTCGAGTTCGGCCGGTATATCGATAAGGGAGTAATACCAGACGTTTTCGTTGTTTTTCACGACCTTGTGAATGTCGTTACTGAAATAATGCGATGTACAGAAAACAATATTGCCGTCTTTGTCGGTGAGGCCGTCGAATGACTGCAGTTCGCCATCGACGAATTCTTCCATAAAATAGTCGTAATCCTGTTTGATTGAGAAGAAATGTTTGAGGTCTTCTTCGGTGCGGATTGTATAGGTATCAGCAGCGCCAACCCCGATGTCGGGCTTGATGAAAACCGGGTAATGGCCATTGATGAATTCCTGACACTGCTTGATGTCTTTGATGACAATACCTCTGGCTGCTGGAACCTGGGCTTGTTTAAAGATGTCTTTCATCATCGACTTGCGTTTGATGAACTGCAGATTGTTTGATTTGGGGCCGGTGACGTTGTAGGCATCGCGAACCAGTGCTTCAAGTTCTATCCAGGGTTCGAGATGTGATTCAACCCGGTCGATTTCGCCAAGGTGTTCTTTGAAAAATCCGGCCGCATCGACGACCTGTTGATTGTTCTCAAGTCGTTCGACCCGGTAATGTCCGCTGAGAGACTGTCTGACTCTCGGATCAAGGGCTTCGTCAGGCAGATCAGAGATGCCAAAGACTCTGACACCATATTTAGCGAGAGATTCAACGAACTGAGAGTAGTGTGAGGGGTAATGTGGCGAAATATAGACGAGATTCATCGTTTTTTCTCCGGGCAATGATTTTACAGACATTTATACACTAAAACACCCATAATCAGGAAGTGCCTTGAAGAGAAAAACAAAAAGGCAGTTACCGTTTTATAGAAAATCCGTTATAATGGTCAAAAATGTACGCTCTTTAGCCCTCGAGTAAGGAGAATTGATTATGAGTAAGAGAATACTGGCCGCGTTACTGGTTGTTATACACCTTTTGACGCTTGGCCCAAGTTGGGGTGCCGCTGCAACTGCGACTGCGACGAAGCAGAAAAAGAAGCCGGCCACCGCAACCACGGCCAACAAAAAGAAGACCACGGCAAAGCCTGCAACCAAACCGGCAGAGAAAAAAGAAACTACCGCTGCCAAAAAGCCGGCCTCGACCAAAAAACCTGCTACAACAGCAAAGAAACCTGCCAGCACCAAACAGACTTCAGCTGCGACAGCGCCAAAAACGACTGCAAAGGCCCTGACTGCTAATCAGCAGCAGGTCCTTGAACATCTGCAGATGCTCCAGGAAGTCTGGCAGCGCAAGATAACCCTTGAATTTCTTGCCGACAAGCGCTCTGATAAGCTGCTTGCCGAAATTCTCGCCGATTTCCCGAAAAAGCTGCAGAGCAACTTCGTCTCTAATATCCGTGGCGATTACCAGGCCGAATTTATGGCCAACTATGCCGCCAAATCAGACGAAGAGACCAGTCGCGCCTATGACATGTTCAAAGATCAGCCAGCTCTCGACCCGGTTCTGGGTGCAGTAATCAAGCAGTCTGCTTCGCCCCTCGAACTTGCTTATTTCGATCTGGTCAAAAAAGTGACCACTCGCCGCAAGTTTCAGGCAAATAACGACCCCAGCCCCGAAATCAAGAAGCTCGACACTTTCTGGCAGACCGTCTACGGCAAGATGCGCGAAAATGCCAATAAAGACCGCTACGATGCAATCGCTGCGCTCTATAAAGATGCTTCTGCCAAAGATTTTCCGATTCACTGGTATGATGATGCCCAGCATGCGGTTGCTTTCGAAACCGAAGGCCGCAAAACCGGCACACCACACAAAAAAGGCCGCAAAAAATGGACAATTCTCGCCTATATCTGCGCCGACAACGATCTCGAACATTTCGGTCTCGTTGATATCAATGAAATGGAACAGGTTGGCAGCAGCGATAATGTAAATATTGTCGCTCAGATCGACCGCATGGCCGGCGGTAAGGGTGATACCATCGCTGATGGCAACTGGGTTGGCACCAGAAGATATTTTGTCGACAAAGACAACGATATGAGCAAGGTCAGCAGCAAGATGGTCATGAATCTTGGCGAACAGTGCATGGGCAACAAAGCGACGCTGGCCGATTTCCTTAAATGGGGCGTTAAAACCTATCCGGCCGATAACGTCGTCGTCATCGTCTGGAACCATGGCGCCGGCTGGTCAGGCATCGCGCACGATGAAGAGTCAGACCGCATGCTCAGTATGACCGACGTTTCTTATGCGCTGCGAGAAGGCCAGAAAGAACTTTCAAAGGTCAACGGCAAAGAATCGAAGTTTGCTATTGTCGACTTTGATGCCTGTCTGATGGGCACTATCGAAGTTGCCTACGAAATCTCTGATACTGCCCAGTATATGGTTGCATCTGAAGAGAACGAGCCCGGCAACGGCATGCCCTACGCCGATTATCTCGCTCCGCTAGTGAAGAACCCAGATCTGAGCCCCGCCGAAATGACCAAACGCATGGTCGGCACCTATGTCTATTCTTATGCCAAGGGCGGTTCGGCTTCTAACTCATTTGTTAAAGGCTCGCCGGTAACCAAGGCCGCAACCGACCTCAGCAAAATCGGCTCACTGGTTAAAAAGTTCGACAAACTTGGTCAGGCACTGCTGGCCAATCACGAGGCCTATTCTGACCTGCTGGTCGCCGAAGGCGGTCGTTTCGCCTCTATCAAACGCTATTCTGATGAAACGCTCGTCGACCTGATCGACTTTACCCACAAGCTTGCCCAGATGCCCGAAGCACCCTCTGACATCAGAGAACTCTGCATCGATATCATCAAGTCTTACGGTTACCCGGTCGAAAACGATCGTCTGGCCAAGCCGGTTCTCATAACCAGCACCAAGCCCGGCGTCGTCATCTGGGGCTACAATGGCTGGCGCATGCCTCCCAAAGAACTGTGGCCTTCAGGCACCCGGGTTTTCCAGTCACGACTGGCTCTGACGCCGCTGCGCGAAATGCAGGGTGGTGGTTATTCCTGCCAGATCGGGCCTTTTGAGCCGGTTGTTGATGAAGCCCTCGAAAAGAAGGTCTTTGTTGAAGAAATCAACTACCAGGTAGTTGAGCAGAACGGTAAAGCTCAGGACAAACGCCGCATCAAGCAGGGCAAAGAATATCTGATCGTTTCGAAGTTCCCCGAAACCTCACCGATGGTAATCGAAGGCCACACCCAGGGTATGGGCGACAGCCACGGCCTCTCGATCTATTTCCCGCCTTCCTATAATTTCCGCAATAACTACAAGGCTCTGAAGTTTGCCAAAGATACAAGCTGGGATGAATTCCTCGAAAAAACGCCGGTGTTCAAACGCAAAGCCGACGTGTTGCTGTGCGGTCAGATGGTCCAGGATCCGATGACTTTACCTCTGGTGGCGCATGCCCTCAAGGCCAACAAGGTTGAATTCCAGGTATTATGGGATCCGGCGGTGTTCGCTTTCAAATTCAAGGATATTCTGCGTCAGTTTGCCGGCAAAGGCATGGTCATCACCGACAGCGTCAGTGCCAGCAGTATGGGTCAGATGGCCCCGAGTTCAGAAGATCTGCACGACTACCTGACCAATGGCGGCAGCCTGATGATGGCCGCTCAGTCGGTTGGCAAATCGAATGTTCACCGCGATCTGCTGAAGGATTACTTCAAATTCACCTTTGTTGAAGAAGAAAAAGACTTTGATGAACTGATCTGCAAGGGCAAAGAAGAATTCACCATGCATCTGAATGGTGACGAATCGGCCAGAACCGCCTCTGACATCACCGTCATGAAGACTGCCGAACCCTGCAAAATCCTCGTCACCATGCCTGATGGTCAGGGCGCTGCGATTTATGCCACGGGCCAGGGCAAGAACGGCAAGTCATACTCGGGTGTATACCTTGGCTTCAGATATGAGGCCGTTGGCGATACCGAAGCCCGCAACCGGCTGATGGGCGAGATTCTTGATCGCCTGCTGCCGCAAAGACATCAGCTCAGTCTTTTCTGAAGACGAGCAGTTGTGCCATACAGGCGCTGAAGATTAAAAAAAAGGCACTGCCGCGAGGCAGTGCCTTTTTTATGGCATAAACCGGTCAATTTGTGCTAAACCAATATTAATAAAGTGATCCGGGGGTACTACAGTTTGGATAATTCTCAGTTGCAGATCTCAATCAAAAAAAACTTTCCGGTCGTCAGTTTTATCGGTAACTGCAAGGCTGAAGGCATTGACGGCATCTGTGCCCGCCTGCAGGAACTTGCGGTTACCGGGCATAAAAAATTCGTGTTCGATTTTTCGGCCTGCAAACTCATTAACAGTCCGGCCATGGGCGAGATTCTTGAGGCAATTCTTCTGATCGACCGTGATTTCGAAGGGCATGTGGTTGTCTGCGGACTCGACTCTCTTAAAGAGACGCTGTTTTCGATTTCAGGCATCATACCTATTGCGCAGCCCGCACCAGATGTCATTGCCGCCCTTGAGCTGATCGAAAATATCGATGACTGATTTTTTTTGTTACGTCTGTTCGCTTCGTGCGTAATGCTTAATAGAAGGTAAATTTCATGTCTGCGAGGGAGGTTTTTATGCGTTTTTTCAAAGCCTTGACCTTTATCATGCTTATGGGGCTTGTTTCGGTCAGTATGACCGGTTGTGACGCGTCGAAGATCATCGACGTCATCAGCAAGGTCGCTGAAGGTGTTCAGAAAGCTATTCCGGCGGTCAAAGAGGTTATCAACACCGTCAGTAATGCCCTGCCACAGAATACCGACACTGCTACCAACAACAACACTGCCACCACCAACAATGAGCAGGCTGCCAACAACAATGCCAATGTGACCATTACCAGTGCCGGTGACGACGAAGATGTCGGCAACACAACGACAACCAACAATGTTACCGCCAACACGACCAATTCGACCTCAACCGCTCAGCAGGCACGTATTGCTTCAAGCATTCGCTCGCTTCTCGGCAGCACCAGCTTCCGTGGCGCTGACGTCGACGGTGGTAACCTGGCCTGCGCCAAAGTCGTTTCTACCGCTCTCAAAAATGCCGGCGTTCTCAGCCGGGTTCAGCTCAACTGTGATGCGGTTGTAAGCGATCTTAGAGCAGTCGGCTGGCAGAGAGTCAATGTTCCTCCTTATCAGGAAGGCGATGTCGTTACCTGGACAACCAGCCGTGGCCCCGGTCGCCATATTGGTATCATCGTTAAGCAGGGCAACACATTTCAGGCCATTTCGAACAGCTCTTCCGAAAGAACTCCGCGCGTTCACAGCATCAACTATATGCCGATCACACAGGTTTTGAGAAAGGTTTGATCAGAGGAAACACTATGAGAAAAGCAACCGTTACGCTGATGGCAATATTCATGTTCGCTTTCGCCGGCCCGGCCTTCTGTAACTGGGAAATCCCGTTCGGTCAGGAAAAGACTCAGGTTGGTATCACTGCTCCGGTTCATGCTGAAGATATGCCGGTGGGTCCTGGCTCTTACCGCGCACACGGCTCTGATATCTGGGTTCTCGACTCGGTCAAAGGCAGAGTGCTCTGCTTTGGCGCCGATAACAAAATCAGCCAGGAAGTCGCCTTTCCGGCTCTTGGCAAAGATTTCATTCTTACCGATTTTGCCCTGCAGCTTGGCGAAAATGGTGAAGTAAAAGCTGTCGCCACTATCGATATGCGCGCCAAGGAAATTGTGGTCGCCGGTCTTGACGGCAAAGAAATCAGAAGAATCAAAGCCGGTAATATGATGCAGCTCGACGAAATCGACATTGATCGCAATGGTCAGGTCTATGTAGGCGACTACGCTGCTGCCAGTATCGCTGTTTTTTCTGCCGATGGCACCGCCCTGAGAAACATTCCGTGGCAGGCATCGGGTTTTGCGGTTGACAGCAGCAACAACCTGCACATGCTAAGTTACGCTGAAGGTTCCGGGCACGCGCTGGTTACCATCGGTGCTGATGGCAAAGAAGTCGCACGGCACGAAATCGGCATGGCCGAAATGCAGAACCCGAGAATCTGGGCCGTAAAAGATTCCGGCGAATGCCTGGTCTCGATGGTGCCGCCGAGTGGCGATCCGAGCAAACAGAAACTGATGCTGTTCTCTGCCGATGGCAAAGCAGCCGGTTCTGCTGATTTCTCCAATCCCTACTACATCAATCGTTACATTGCCGCTTCCAAAGACAACGTCTGGCTGGTAAAAGCCGATTATCTAAAAGCTCCGGGCGAACCGGTCAAATTCGATTCTCTGTCTCTCGCAAAATAAGTTCTACAGATAAAACCGGGCTGCTTCAGCAACTCTGAATCAGCCCGGTTTTTTATTTTAGTTTTCTCTGTCACAGAAGAATTGCCGGTATTTTGACAAAATTGAATCTGTATATTGCCGTTATCCCGGGCTTGCCCCGGGAGGTGGAATGCGGGGAATCCCGTCGTTAAGAGGGCGCGTCGATTTTGCACTGCTTCAGTGCTGAAGGGCGACTGGTTAATCGGAGTTGTGAGGGTCAGTATACCAGTTGCGGTTCAGGCCGGGGTTGTTGATGATCGAATTGAGAATGGTCGGGTTGGCGGTTTCCATGAAATCAGCGATGAACAGCTGCCCAACGTTGCCGGAAACCTTGTCGTCCTGATCGAAGAGCTGCAGTGAAATTCGGAAAAAGCTGCGCGAGTAGCCCGCCGAAGTGATGGTTTCGGGCCTGATTTCGAAAAAATTGACCTTATCGCTGAGAACCTTGCGGTTCTTGCCGCCGCCTATTTTCGGGTGCAGATGCAGAACCCTTTCGAGAGTTTTAAAAACTGAGCCTGAGCGGCTTTTAAGAATGTATTCAACTTTATTCATGCGACGGTAGCTTTCGGGGCCGCTGCTGGTGGGGATAACCTTTTTTTCGTATTCATCACCGTTGAAGGTGTAAAAGCTGATCGTCACGTCGCTGCCGGTGGTCGTTTCGGTGAATATATCGCCGATGCTGTGGCTTTTGTCGTTGACAAAAATGAAACAGGAAAGGGTCAGGTCGAGTTTGAGCTGACTGAGTATCTGTTGCCCTGACATGACGACGTTGTTGCGCTGAACACCCTTGAGAGCTGAGCGGCTGCCGTGCGAAAGAATTCGATAGGTGGGTATGAGAATCAGCATCATGATCGCACAGACAATCATGACTTCGACGAGGGTGAAGGCGTGGCGCTGTTTTCTCATCTGGCGGGTTTCTCCATGACGATGGTCGAGAATGACAGCTGACCACGACTGAGCCACGACTTGACTTTGTTGTTACTTTTAACCCGCACCTGCACGGTAACAAGAATGCCGCTGCCGGCGCTGCTGACCTTTTTCATGCTGATCATGCGTTCGAATGAGTCGCATTCGCGAAAATACGAGGTGGCGGCAAAAATGGGCTTTTCAAGCACGCCATGCCAGGTGTCGAGCGGAAAAATATCAGGCTTGGTAATGAACTTATCGGCCCATTCATAGCCCATACCCTGGGTGAACTCGACTACTTCGCTGCCGAGCGAGGCGGCGAGGAATTCGTAATAGGCATCCATGCTCTGAGAGCTCGATGACTGGTTGATGAGAAAAAACGACAGCAGGGCAATCTGCAGGATTACCATGCCGATCAGCACTTCTACGAATGAGAAGGCGCCGGTGCTGCGACGCTTATTCCTTGGCGAAACTGATGTCTTCATATCTTACCCATGGTGAAACGGTCAGTGCAAAAATCTCGTCATTGTCGGTCGCGGCCTTCAGGCGCGGGTCATACTGGATGCTGCCGGGTGCCGACGGAAAGCGGCTGAGAAAAAGCTGGTCGACGCCAACCGAACCAACAACATTCATTGGCTTCGAAGGAACGATCGAGCCGGTGTTCGAATCGTTGAAAGCCAGCAGGCTGGCTTCGATCTGGGCATCGGTTCCGACTCTGATGTTGCCTTTGCGGGTGAATAGAATGAGAAGGTCTTTGGTCGGATCTTCGCGCTTGAGGCCGCAGTTGATGGTAAAGCCATTCGGGGCGATAATGGCGCCGGCGCCCTTGATTTTTATGTGGTCAGCGCCGGTTGGCGGGTTGAGACTGACGTGGTCGAGTTCGACGCTGATGACGCCACGCAGGTTTAGGACACCGTTCTTGCGGTCGTAGACGCCGTTTTTTTCAAGTTCGGAGGCATGCAAATAGCGGGCGGCACAGAGAGTGTAATGTCTGAAGGGTCTGAAGCCCTCGCCACCGGTCATGGTTAAATCGCTGAGCGGTGATGAATTGCGGCCAAAGAATTTGGGTGGTTCTTTGAATGTTTCGTTGACTGGAGTTTTTGAATACTGCTGCCCACGATACATCAGGTAGTCTTCGACCAGATTCGAGTAGAGCGGCAGAGGCGGGTTGGTATTGTTGATCGTCGTTTCGAGACGCTTGCAGAAATCGAGATGCTGTGGGTTGCCGCCATCTTTCAGGCGCGGTGTTTCGGGTGAATAGCAGACAAACTGCAGTGATTCAAATTTTTCTTTGCCCTCGGGGGGAAGGGGCGAGCCGTCGTAGGTGGTGCTCGAAGCATCGAGAGCGAAATGCACCACATACAGCCAGCGCTGAGTGATAGCGCCGCGCAGAATGGTATCGAGATATGATTTGTCGACCGGCCCGGCGAAGCTGATACCGGCGGGGTTCTGCGGAATGACTTTGTCTGGGCTGCCAGGTGCAGCAGACAGCACGTTGCGTGCCTCTTTTTCGCGGTTATCGGGAGTGCCCGAGGTGCGGGCCGCAGGAAAGCGCCGCATCGAAAAGACGCCGTTGAGGTTTTTGAGTTTCGAGATTTTAACTTCGTTTGCTTCGAGATTCTGTTTGAGCTCGGGCAGGAGTTTGAAGCATTCTTCCTGGTTGATGTTGAAGGTTTCTGCAGATATCTGGGGCATCAGAGCATCGGCGTTGTCTGAATCTGAAGTGTTCAGAAAAACCCGTTTGCTTTCTTCGTTCTGGTCGGCCTGACCAAAATAAACGAAACCGCGGCGGTCGACCGGAATCGAGCTTTGGTCGTTTATTACCAGTTTCTGGCCGGTGTTGAGGTTCAGGCCGCGATAGCCCTCGTTGAATTCTCTCAGCCCGTTGCGCACGAGCAGGGCAAAATCAAGCGGAAAAGTCATGGCATAATAGTTGGCGCGTTTGTTGTAGTTTGACACGAGGCATGCCGACTTGAAGTCGAACTGGCGGCGGCGCTGACAGCGGGCCAGCAGTTTTCCCGAGGGGGTTTCGAGGGTGGCGTCGACGAAGATTTCGAGAGTGCCGAGGCCTTCGCCGTCGTGATATTTCTGGTTCTGCGGGGTCTGAATGCGCTTATCGAAGACCCTGCCGGTCAGCGTGTATTTGAGCGCGGCACCATTGAGGAGAGAGGCTTTGTTGGTTTCGAACAGTGGCGCCGGCAGAGCGAATGCGGTGTTGCTGATCGCGGCGGTACGCATTTGCTCGATGATTTTTTTCGTCAGCTCGTGGCCCGGGTCGCGGGTAACATCCTGCAGGTTGCTGAACGCCGAATCGAGCATTATTTCGGTCAGATTGCGCAGTTTTTCGCGGTTAACGTGATAAAACGACGAAAAAGCCAGTTGTTTCGAAAAATTGTGGTAGAAGAGAATGAAAATCGCCATGATCGTCACAACCGACATTACCACCCAGAAGACCATACCGCGCCTTTTCTGAAATGGGCGCGGGGTGGGGGCAGCGGTCGCAGATTTTCTGGCGCAGGCGGTCAAGGGCTGATTTCTTCCTCGTCGGGTGAGAACATTTTAACTTCGGTACCGGTGCTGGCCGTGGTCTCTTCAACCTGGTGCCCCGGGCTCGCAGTATTTATTGTGCCAGAACTATTATAACTCGAAACCGTTTCGGTTGCGATTATCTCGCTGCCGGTGGCGGAAACGGCCTGACCTGCCGGGTCAGTATTGCTCTGATTGCCGCTGACAGCAGGTTGTTGCTCAGTATGAGCCGGCGGCGTGGCCGCGAGATCTTTTTTCAGTTCAGCATTGATAAATATCGAGATGGCAGCTGCCGCGGCGAGAAGCGTCAGCATCACAAATTTGAATGGTATGGCGATGGCCGCCGGCGTGGCAGCAGCGGTTGAAGAGCCGGTGGCGGAGGTTGCGGCTGCCGCTTCTGCAGTCTGAACCGCCTTCAGCACGGCAGCTATTGAAGCGGCTTCTTTGCCGGTAATTGGTTTGCGATGGGTTTTGAGGACGCTGAGATTTTCGGCCGCCTGCTGGCAGTCGGGGCAGGAAGCCAGATGCTCGCGCAGTTCAGTAGAGAACTGGCGGTTACCAGAAGTCAGTTCTTCAATAAACTTTTCACAGATTCTGGTCATAAGTTTCCTTCTTCCAGCCTGTCTTCAGTTTTTCAATCGTACGCATCATCCGCATCTTGACCGCACCAACGCTGAGGCTGGTCAGCTCTGCGATCTCGGCGAAGGGCAGATCCTGGAAAAAGCGCAGTTCCACCAGGACCTGTTCTTCCGGGGTCAGTCGGGCGAGCATTTCTCTGACCTGAGTGCGATTGTTGGCATCTTCCTCGAATGTTTCGCAGTAGTCTTTGCTGAAGCTGGCCTCCATATACTGGCGCTGGCATTTCTGGCGGCGGGTCCAGTCGATGAAGGTGTTCTTCGCGATCGAAAACAGCCATGACTTGAACGATCGGCCTGATTCATATCTGTCGAAGGCCTTGAAGGCTTTCAGATAGGCTTCCTGAGCTATGTCATCCACTTCTGACTCCGGCAGACCAAGATATCTCAGAAAGAAACCGAGCGAGCGCCATGTCTCTTCGATCAACCGCGAAAATTCTTTGTCATTGTTCACACATCAGTTCCTTCTGTTTACTACTACGCTTCAT
>ERZ795061.2245-NODE-2245-length-17916-cov-6.317004_pt1 | contig 17916 bp, 12 predicted proteins | sample MGYA00375145_ERZ795061 | MGnify/ENA primary metagenome ERZ795061 (study PRJEB30190, sample SAMN05720144) | anaerobic digester metagenome | isolation source: active sludge of municipal wastewater-treating anaerobic digesters | place: USA | collected 2014-12-22 ... | reverse complement strand
CGCGGCTTCGGCGATTTGCACGCCCTGCAACCCGACATTCAGGCGGGCGTTGTTCATCATTGTGAACATCGCGCGCATGCCGCCGAATTCGGGGCCGATCAATTCACCGACACATTCGCCTTCCTCGCCAAAGGCAAGGACGCAGGTGGGCGAGGCATTGATGCCCATCTTATGTTCGATGGAAACAACCTTGATATCGTTCGCCTTGCCAATGCCTCCATCGGCGGCAAGCTGATATTTCGGGACCAGAAACAGCGAAATGCCCTTGGTTCCTGCGGGCGCACCCGGTGTTCTGGCAAGCACGAGGTGGACGATATTCTCCACCATGTCATGGTCGCCGAAGCTGATATAGATTTTCTGGCCGCGGATCTGGTAACGGCCATCACCCAAGGGGGTTGCCGTGGCGCGCAGGGCGCCGACATCCGATCCGGCCTGCGGCTCGGTCAGGTTCATGGTGCCGCTCCACTCCGCCGTGGATAGCTTGGGAAGATAGGCCGCCTTTTGGGCTTCCGAGCCATGGTGGTTGATGGCTTCAATCGCGCCGACAGACAATATGGGGCACAGCGCAAAGGCCATGTTGGCAGCGCCCAGGGAGTCGAGCGCGACGGTCGCCATGCTGAAGGGCAGGCCCTGTCCGCCAAAGTCGGACGGTGCGTTGATCGATCCCCAGCCATTGGCGACATAAGACTGGTAGGCGGCGACGAAACCGTCGGGCATGACGACCTTTCCGTCAATCAGCCGCGCGCCGACAACATCGCCGATGCGGTTGAGCGGGGCGAATTCATTGGCCGCAAATTCGCCGATCCCTTCGACAATTGCCTGCACCACGTCGGCAGTTGAGTCGGCGAAACGGCCATGTTGGGCCAGCGCATCAATCCCGGTGATATGCTTCAAAACGAAGAGTTGTTCGGCGATAGGGGCAGCAAAGGTCATGGGACGAAAAATTTCCTGTGAAAGCGGGTTGCACAGCGCCTATAGACCGAACCGATGCTAGGCTCAAATACCTTGGGGAATGGCTGGGTTGTGCCCGCCGATGATGCTGCGATTACGGCGGCTGCCGACCTTTTGCGGGGTGGGCAGATCGTGGCGATTCCCACCGAGACGGTCTATGGCCTTGCCGCCGATGCCAGTAATGCGGATGCCGTGGCGCATATATATGCGGCGAAGGGGCGACCGGACTTCAATCCGCTGATCGTCCATGTGCCTGATCTGGCCGCTGCCGAGGAACTGGCGGAGTTTGGACCGCTGGCGCGGCAACTGGCGGAGGCGTTCTGGCCCGGGGCATTGACGCTTGTTCTGCCGTTGCGCGAAGGGGCGAAGGTTGCGGCGGCTGTGACCGCTGGCCTGCCGACGATCGCGCTGCGCTGCCCGGCGCATCCGGTGATGCAGGCGGTATTGGCAAAGAGCGGACTGAACCTTGCGGCACCCTCGGCGAACAAAAGCGGAGGGATCAGTCCGACACGAGCCGAGCATGTTTTGGCGAGCCTTGGCGGTGCGGTTCCGATGATTTTGGACGCCGGACCCTGTAAAGAAGGTTTGGAGTCAACTATTGTCGCTATACGCATGGAAAATATAGAAATATTACGCCCAGGACCTGTGACGGCCGAAACTCTCCAAACCTTCTCGAAGCTTCAGCCAAGTCAACAAACCGGCGAAAAGATCGAAGCCCCCGGCCAACTCGCCAGCCACTATGCCCCCACCAAAACGGTCCGGCTAAATGCCCAAGTAGCCGAGGACGGCGAATGGCTCATCGGTTTCGGAACGGTGGCAGGCCACGACAATCTATCCCCCACCGCTGACCTTGCCCAAGCGGCAGCCCATCTCTTCGACGCCTTGCACCGCGCCGACGCCAGCCCATATCGTTCGATAGCTGTGGCGGACATCCCGGACAAAGGCATAGGAGTGGCCATTAACGACCGTTTGAAAAGAGCTGCGACACGATGAAGTCGATCGCATTTTGCGCCGTCCTCGGACTCGCGACCATTGCGAATGCCGCTCCCATTCATTCTGACGTAAAAGCCTATCAGGCCTTGGTGCTACAGGATGTCCGGATCGCGACCATCGGGTATCGGCTGGCCGCCGCAAACGCGCCTTTCTGCAAAAAGCTGGAGCGGAACCCCGGATGGGTGCTGCAAGACGAGCGACAATATCCCGATCTTGAAACCGCCCGCACCGCTCTGGCATTTCGCCAGCCAGTTGCTGTGGCCGGTATTGTTCCTGCCGGCCCTGCTGACAGAGCGGGGATAATGGCTGGTGATGGATTGCTCAGTTTGAATGGCGTGGCATGGAATTGGTCGACCCGGGCACCAAAGGCAAAGAGCGCGCAGCGGATCGAGCAAGTCCAGGCGCAATTCCGGACGGCATTAATGTCCAACGACATTATCGAGCTTGGGTTGGAAACCGCCGCTGGTTCTAGGACGGTCAAATTGAACCCCGCACCCATCTGCGCCTCGCGCTTCTGGATCGACACCAAATCGAAGCTCGATGCCGGGGCGGATGGTTATAATGTCCGGATCACCGAGGCGTTGGTAAGCTTCGCCGCCAACGATGATGAACTAGCGGCAGCGGTGGCGCACGAATTGTCGCACAACTTGCTGGAGCACCGTGAAAAGCTTAGAAAAATGAGGAAGAGCGCGGGCAATATAAGGGCAACCGAAATAGAAGCGGATCGCTTGTCGGTATGGTTGATGGCAAATGCCGGCTACGATCCTTTAGCCGCCGTGCGGTTTATTGAACGTTTCGGTCGGGCCACAGACCCCGCGCTTATTTCGGACGGAACGCATCTGCGCTGGCGTGGTCGTGTTGACATAATGCAATCCGAAATCAGCAGGATAAATGGCTCTATGAAGTTTAACGGACTGTACCCGCCACCACTGCTCAAAGAAGAAAGCTGATTTCAGTTGCATATTAGGATGTTGTTTCATCTTGCATCGGTTTGTCCTATCACGGACCAAAGAGATATCCAGGGGAGGGCAGGCTTTGCCGCGTTTAGTGAGATTGTTACCACTGATGGGAGCCCTCAGCCTCGTTGCCGCCTGCAGTGGGGAGGGTAGCGCGCCGAAGGCCGTCGTAAATGACGTGCATCCTGTCCAAGTTTATACTGTGCAACGCGAGAGCCTGCAGCGAACAATTAATGCTGTAGGAACCGTGCGTTTTCGTCGTGAGACACCTCTCGGCTTCACGACGGCCGGAAAAGTCGCCACCGTCCGCTTTGAAGAAGGCGACACCGTGAAGCGCGGTGCCTTGCTGGCAGCTTTGGACACTACAAATGTCGGAGCCGATGTCAGTGTCGCCACGGCCGAACGCGACCGTGCCCGTTCGGAATTTGAAAGAGTTCGGTCACTCTATGCCGACGGATGGATTACAAAAGCGCGTTTTGAGGCTGCGGAAGCGGCACTAAAAGCTGCTGATGCCCGTGTCCGGCAAGCTGGTTTTGCATCCGGAACCGCGCAACTTTATGCGCCGTCTAATGGCGTCGTTTTGTCTCGGAATGTGCAGTCAGGGCAGGTAATCGCCGCCGGTACACCGGCGCTGATATTGGGTGAGGGCGACTCCGGTTTCATTTTCCGAGTGCCCATCATTGATCGTGACGCCACGAAATTACGTGTCGGCATGGCGGCAGAAATCTCGATCGAGTCTCTTGCAAGCGATCCAATCCAAGCAACTATTTCGGAAATTGACGGCCGTGCAAATGAAGCCACGGGCGCGTTCACAGTTCAGTTCACCTTGCCGAGCAACTCAAAGCTGCGTTCGGGTCAGATTGGTACCGCCAACATCAAATTACCCGCTTCCGAAGATGGCTCACTTCAAATCCCTGCTAGCGCGTTGTTCGGCGTGCGCACAGGGGAGGGCTTGGTTTATGTCGTGAACGCTAAAGACAAGGTCGAAACGCGCAACGTTGCCATTGAACGGTTAACTGACGAGTTCGTTATCGTTTCGGGAGGCCTCCAACCGGGAGATAAGATCGTGACGTCCGGGCTTGAAAAATTGCGGCCAGGGTCAAAAGTTCGCGCCATTCAAGCGGCGCGTTGACCAATGCATATCGCAGAAGTTGCAATTCGGAGATGGCAGCTAACGCTGGTGCTTTTTACATTGCTATGTGCCTTGGGGTTTTCAGCATTTCAGCAAGTGCCGCGGGCGGTAGATCCACATTTTTCAATGCCAGTCGTGTCGATTGTCGCACTTCAACCGGGGGCTGATCCTGCGGAAATCGAACAAACAATTACCAAACCCATAGAAGAACTGATTCAAGGTCTAGAAGACGTGCAAAATGTGGCGTCAACCAGCACAGACGGCAGCGCGGTGATCCGTGCTGAATTCGACTGGTCGGGAGATCCTGATCAATATTTCAATGACACGGTTCGCGAAGTTACTGCTATTCGGAGCCAGTTGCCATCTGACCTACAGCGACTGACATTCGAAAAAATTCGAACAACAAATACCTCTATCTTGCAAATCGCACTGCTGAGCGAATCAGCCAGTTGGTACCGCATGGAGAAATATGCCAGGGATATCAGCGAGGCGCTGGGCCGATATAAGGAAGTTCGGCAAACTGAAATATACGGTCTGCCACAGCCTGAAATTAGCGTTGCAGTTAATGCTGGGCGGCTTGCTGCTTTGCGAGTTCCCGCAAGTGCGGTAGCCGACGCAATCAGATTGGGTGGGGCAGATGTACCTGCTGGCGCTGTTACAAGCGGAACACGTAGGTTCAATGTAGAGGCAGGCGGAGCATTTCGCGACTTGGAGACGATCAGAAGTCTGCCATTGCGCACAAATGATGGAACATTGCTACGTGTTGGCGACGTAGCAGAAGTCAAATACGGCGCCGCCGAACAACGCGTCAAAGTGAGTCACAACGGGAAAAGGGCGATTTGGATAACGGCAAATCAGAAGCAAGGAACTGACGCTACCAAATTACGCAATTTACTCGTGCAAGAATTGGCACTCCAGCAGAAACTGCTCCCCCCAGACATCAAGGCTATCGTTCAGTTTGATCAAAGTAGAGACATTACGAAGCGGTTGAAAGAACTTGCAAGAGACTTTGGCATCGCTCTCTTTCTGGTTCTTTTTACGCTACTGCCGCTTGGTTGGCGCGCGTCAATCATTGTGATGATTTCAATCCCGCTGTCCATTGCATCGGGTCTGCTTGCAATTTCTGCCATGGGATTCAACCTTAGCCAACTAGTCGTAGCAGGTTTCATTTTGTCTCTAGGGCTTCTTGTCGACGACTCTATCGTTGTCGTAGAGAATATTGCGCGGCATTTGAGGATGGGAAAAAGTCGCGATCAGGCCGCAATCGATGGCACAAAAGAGATCACGATGGCCGTAATGGGTTCGACTGGCGTCCTGATTTTTGCTTTTTTCCCGCTATTCTTTTTACCTGAGGGTGCCGGGAAATTTACGCAGAGCTTCATCGGAACAATAGTTTCAACTATCACCGCTTCAATGATTGTTTCGCTTACTATCGTCCCCTTTTTAGCCAGCCGGATTTTAAGTCGCGATGAAGAAGAAGGGGGTAACGCTTTACTTCGTTGGTTGATGGGAAAGATCGACCGCTTTTACCATCCCATGTTGCATTGGGCGTTGGATCGACCTCGCCGGACAGTCTGGGGCGCATTGGCGGTGACGTGCGCTGCTTTTTCCTTGGTTCCCGTCCTTGGCTTTAGCCTTTTTCCCAATGCGGACACGTCCTATTTTCGTGTTACCGTTGAAGCGGAGCAGGGATCTAGCATTGAAGAAACTGGCCGTATAATCCGTAGGTATCAGAAGTGCTCAAGTCGGAACCGGCCATTACCGTACGCGCAGAGAATGTCGGAGCGTATAACCCCCCTGTTTTTTACAATGTATTCCAGCGGGGTGAAAACCCCACCCATGGCGAAGTCTTGGCTATCATGAATGAATGGAAGGGAGCGCAATCCCGGGCTATGGTCGATCGTCTAAGGCAAAAACTTGACCTCATTCCGGGAGCACGCATTAAGATCGTTCTTTTCCAGAACGGCGCGCCGATAAATGCGCCTGTCGAGTTTCGCGTATATGGGCCAGAACAAGAAGAACTTCGCAACGTCGCTACTAAGATGGAGCAAATCCTAAGGGATACGCCCGGTGCCCGTGACGTGAACAATCCCGTCGCATTTGATCGCGTAGACCTTGATGTTAGGATCGACGATGCGAAGGCGGCTTTACTTGATGTGCCTTCCGGCGCGCCTCGGCGGGCAATAAGGCTCGCCCTTTCAGGAGAGCGATCCGGAACGTTTCGGGATAGCGAGGGTGATAGTTACCCCGTTGTCGTTCGGTTGCCTTTGGCGGAAACGCAGCCAGTTTCGGCGCTGGAATCTATTTATGTTTCAAACCGCAGTGGTCAATCCGTCCAGCTCTCCGAAATTAGCCGCCCAATATTGGAATCAACACCTGCAGCAATTTACCGTTATAATCTGGAACGAAACATAAGCATTACAGCACAGATTTCTGACGGTGCTGTCGTGTCAAAAGTCAATAGCGACGCACAACGGAAAATGGACTCAATTCCGCTTAAGCCTGGTTATTCGATTGAGATTGGCGGAGAAGCGGAAAAAATAAACGATACTTTTGCTGGCTTCGGGCCGATCGTCATTATCGCCATGTTTAGCATCTTTGCCATCCTCGTCGCAGAGTTTGGTCGCTTTAAAGAAGCATTAGTCGTCGCAGGCGTTATTCCACTGGGGACGTTTGGCGGTCTGATTGCCCTTCTGATTACCGGAAATAATTTATCCTTTTTGGCGGTCATAGGCTTCATTGCGCTGGTCGGCATTGAAATCAAAAACTCGATATTACTAGTAGATTTCACAAGCCAATTGCGTGACCGGGGAATGGCCTTGCGCGAGGCCATAGAACAAGCTGGTGAAGTTCGCTTTCTTCCTGTTCTCTTGACTTCGGTGACCGCCATTGGCGGCTTGATGCCACTGGCACTATTTGGGGGAAGCTTATACGGTCCCTTGGCAATTGTGTTGATTGGGGGCTTGATTTCGTCGACACTGCTATCACGTATTGTAACACCCGCAATGTACTTGCTGGTTGTTCGCAGTGATGAAAATAAGGCTGCAATGCCCTCTATCGACACAAAGGAATTATCGAATGCCACATGAAGAGGCAATCTTTGCCGGAGGATGCTTCTGGTGCACGGAGGCCGTATTTGGTCGACTGAAAGGTGTGCAAAGCGTCGAAAGCGGATATATCGGCGGAGATATTGAAAATCCTACCTACAAGCAGGTTTGTGGCGGCGACACGGGCCATGCCGAAGCCATCCGTATCACCTACGATCCTTCGACAATAAGATACTCCGATTTACTCGACATATTTTTCGCAACCCACGATCCTACTCAACTTAACCGGCAGGGTAATGATATCGGAACACAGTATCGATCCGCAATTTTCCCGTTGGACGATGGCCAGCATCAACTCGCCTCGCAAGGAATAGCGAGGGCATCTGCGGATTGGCCGGCTCCAATCGTGACAACGATTGAAGGGCCTGCAACGTGGTACCCTGCTGAAGAGTATCATCAAGAATATTGGGAAGGTGAGGGGCAACGTAATCCCTATTGCTTGGCGGTTATTCCACCAAAACTCGCGAAGTTGAAAAAGAGTTTTGCACAACAATTGTCAAATTGAGTACTCGCCAAATTGCCAAATAATTATCCTTCCGAGTAATCGACAAATTCTGCAACAGGGGTATTGAAGCGGCATGGAAATCAAACCGATACGCAAAGCCGTCTTCCCTGTTGCAGGGCTTGGCACCCGTTTTCTTCCGGCAACAAAGGCCATCCCTAAGGAGATGCTGCCAATCGTTGACAGTCCTTTGATTCAATACGCCGTCGATGAAGCGCGAGAAGCTGGCATAGAACAGATGATTTTCGTCACTGGACGCGGGAAAAGCGCGATCGAAGATCATTTTGATATCGCCTATGAACTCGAAAAGACAATGTCCGAACGGGGTAAAGATTTATCGGTTCTGGAGCCTACACGCTTAGGACCGGGCAACTGTGCATATGTACGGCAACAGGAGCCTCTCGGTCTTGGGCACGCAATTTGGTGCGCCCGCGACATCGTAGGGGATGAACCCTTTGCCATTTTCCTGCCGGACGAATTTATGCACGGCTCGCCCGGATGCATGAAGCAGATGGTCGACGCCTACCACAATATTGGCGGCAACATGATCAGCGTTCTCGAGATTCCGCACGAAAAAGTGTCAAGCTATGGTGTGATCGCACCAGGCAAGAGTGACGGTGCGGTGACAGAGGTCATGGGCTTAGTCGAAAAGCCGAAGGTCGAAGACGCGCCATCGAACTTGATCATATCTGGCCGTTACATTCTGCAACCAGAAGTCATGCGTGTCCTTGAGCATCAAGAAAAAGGTGCAGGGGGCGAAATCCAGCTAACGGATGCAATGGCTCAGATGATCGGAAAGCAACCATTTCACGCTGTGACGTTCGATGGAAGTCGATACGACTGTGGCTCGAAAGTTGGTTACATAGAAGCTAATTTGGCCGTCGCGTTATCCCGCGCGGATATGGCGGACGAAGTGCGTGCTATTGCGTTCGATTTGTTGAAGTAGGGATAGGCGCGTTAAGCTTCTACTCATATGATACGCGTCAATTCAGGCGACGATCTTTGCCAAGGAGTTGTTATGCGCTTATTGTTGTCTGCTATGATTGTGCTCACTCTTCCTGGATGCGTTGCATCGGTCGTTAAAGACGTGGTTACAGCGCCTGTTAAAATTGTTTCCAAGACAGCGGATGTCCTAACAACTAGCCAGTCGGAGGCTGATGAGAAGCGAGGTCGTGAACTTCGGAAGCGTGAGGAGGCCATAGGGAAACTTGCTCGCCAGCGCGACAAAGCTCGCGAAAAATGTGATGACGGCAACAGCGATGCATGCGCGAAGTTGCAACAACTTGACGAAGAAATTGAAGTCAAACTGGCAAACCCAAATTAGTGAGACTTGTTTCGGTGAAATACTAATCAAGTTCGACAAACAACTGTAACGGTTGTATTTTTGCGCTTGGTCGAATGGATGCTTCGTTTGTCGAACGAAGATTCCAAATATTTGTCTACAGATGTAATCGGGTTATCGAAAGATCCAGCGCATGCGGCGCGGGTCTTTCGGGAGGATAAATGACAGGTTTTCGACGCAAGATTGCGATAGTGCTAACCGGCACATTTTGCATTATTAGCCCTGCACTTGCGCATGCTGAAGGCCGATCCGGCGGCACAGTCAATGTGACGGCGATCGAGGGCAAACGGCAATTTCGCGCCGATTATTTTGAAGTCTATGCGCCGGTAACAGCGTTGGACATGATACGCCGCATCCCCGGGTTTACGATCGCTGAAGGAGAAGGTCGGCGTGGATTTGGCGAAAACGCAGGCAATGTTTTAATTGACGGCGACCGACCATCCAGCAAATCTGATGATATTTTCACAATACTTTCGCGCATCCCAGCGAGTGAAGTTGACTATGTCGAGCTCACCGAACAGGCGGGTGCTGATGCCGAAACGCAGGGGCAAGGACAGGTTGTCAACGTCGTCCGGAGAATTTCTTCCAAGTTGACTGGCACCTATGAGGGCAATGTTGTATTCGGACATCGCTATGGATTTAGACCATCAGTCAATGGGTCGGCGACGCTTCGGCGGGGTGAAACCACTTATGAGTTTAACGTCACCTCTTACTCCGAAAGAGTATACGGCTATGGTCCGGAAGATTTCAAATTGGGCGATGGTAGCTTGGTGGAGCGCCGATACTATAAAGGGACGGGAGGATATGATGGTGCTGGGCTTGGCGGCGCGATAAAGACAAGAATCGGTGGCGCGAAAATTAATCTAAATGGCCGCGTTCATCTTGATGATAGTTTCGATCATCGTACTGGCATTTACTCTAATGCCGCAGACATTTTCATTGGCAATGAGCTCTTGCTGCGCAGTGGACCGAAAAGCGATATAAACTACGAGTTTGGCGGCGACATCGAGTTTAAATTGTCACCCAAACTAACCACCAAGATCATAGGCCTTTATCGCGCAGCAACGGAAAGCAACGACTCCAGTATTGAAACTGCGCGCATAGGTCAGCCAGCTACTTTCTTTGAAACGCGGAATCGAAACAAGCCGGTCGAATTTGTCGGAAGAATCCAAAATGACTGGAGCGCATTGGCAGGCCACGCCATCCAATTTGGTGGAGAGGTCGCCTATAATCAACTAGATGCGCGTTTCTCGGCTGCCAATTCCGTTTTAGGAGCAGTTACCGTTTTTCCGGCATCAAATGTTCTCGTTGAAGAAACCAGAATTGAACCCTTTTTAACCGATGTCTGGGCGGTAAGTTCAAAATGGAAAATCGAAGCTGGAGCTATTGCTGAATTTTCTAAACTGACACTGTCTGGAGACAGTTCCGCGTCGCGCAGTTTTCAGTTTGTAAAGCCTCGTGTCATAGCAACATGGACGGTGGACCCATTCACCACTGTGGAGTTCAGGGTGGATCGTCAGGTCGCCCAGTTGGATTTTGGCGAGTTCGCCACATCTATTGATGTGGCGTTGGGAAATCAGGTTGACGCAGGGAATGTGGACTTAGTGCCGGAGAAAGTTACAACTTTAGCGGCTCAGATACGGCATAAATTCCTCGAGCGAGGAAGCATACAGTTTCGCGGCGAATATCAGATGATCGGCGATACGCAGGATCTGGTCCCGGTAACTTTACGCGACGCCGCAGGCAATATCACAGCTCAGTTCGATGGTGCAGGAAACATTGGCGACAGCAAGAGGTGGAATGGGGAGCTGGAAATTACCCTTCCGCTCGATTGGTTCACCAAGAGTGTCGGGTTCAGCGGTATGGAAGTCAAATATACCGGCCATTACCACGGCAGCCGCGTGACTGACCCGGTGACCGGGCAATCGCGACGTATGTCCAATCGGCCAGTCTGGCATCAGGAGTGGGCGTTGCGGCATGATATTGCAAAAAGCGGCTTCGTGTATGGCGTTACTGCCTATGTGCAGGCCCAGAATAACGCCTATTTTTTCAATGAGTATCGCCGGCAAAAGGAAGGCGTCCGGACGAATGTGTTCATTGAATATTCGAAGTTTAAGTTAGGCACGTTGCGCATACAATATACGAGTATCCCCGACTTCGGGCGCGACCGCTTTATCTATGCGGGTACGCGAGCAACCGGTCCCATTACGCAGATCGTTAACCGTCGGCGTTACCTCGATCCGCTGTTCCAGATAACCCTGAGCGGAAAATTCTGACTATTCGCTTCGAAGAGCTTCAATCGGCGAAAGCCGTGAAGCCCGAATGGCAGGATATCCACCAAATAGAAGCCCAATAACGGCGGAAAAAGCGACAGAAAATATCGCCGTGTCAATGCCAACGGGTGCCGGAAAATCGGCGACTTTTTGAAAAATCGTAGCGGCTAGCATTGCAAGGAATAAGCCGATGGCGCCGCCGATAATGCAAAGGACCGCTGCCTCGACGAGGAATTGGTTACGGATGTCGCTGCGTTTTGCGCCCAGCGCCATGCGCAAACCAATTTCGCGGGTCCGCTCGGTGACGCTGACCAGCATGATATTCATAATGCCGATACCTCCCACCAAGAGGGAGATAGAGGCAATAGCCACAAGCACCGCTTGGAAAATCTGCGTGACCTGACCCGTTGTCTCGGCAATTTCTGTCGTTGTGCGGACGGTGAAGGGATTAATTTTGCCCTTTTGGACACGATACCGATCCCGCAAGAGATTTTTGATCTCTTTCTGCCCTGCCAGTAACGCGTCTTCATCTTCGAAACCAACGAAGAGCAATGTGACATCGTCCGGGCCTTGAGTGGGTGTCGTCAAAAGCCTTTGGCGCAATGTTGTAATGGGGACGACAATCTGGTCGTCATTGTCCGTGCCCAAATTGCTGCCCTTGCTTTCGAGCAGGCCAACGACCGTGAATGGCACCCGATTTACGCGAATCGTCTGCCCAACGGGACTGTCGTCGCCAAACAGCTTGTCCGAAACCGTCTGCCCTATAACCGCAACCCGCGCCGCCGATCCGACATCACTTTTCGTGAGAAAACGACCTTCGGAAGCGCTGATGTTCGAAACGACTCCATATTCAGGCGTTGCGCCCGTTGCTTGGGTCGTTGCACTCCGGCCGGGCGTTACCAATTGAACGCTGTTTCGTATTTGAGGCGCCACCGCCCGGACGCCGGACACTTGGCGCAGTATAGCTTGACCATCTCGTTCTGTCAGTCGCCCCCGATCATTAGGTCGGGGAGGGCCACTGCCGCTATCGGGTTGCGGAACCACGATGGCCATATTCGACCCTAATGTCGCAATCTGCTGCGTCACCGACACTTGCGCGCCGTTCCCGACCGCTACTGCCAATATGACCGAGAAAACGCCAATCATGACGCCTAGGGTCGTCAAAATAGATCGCATCAAATTAGTACGCAATGCCGTCAAAGCGATGGCGACGTTGACGCCCCAACCTGCGAGCGAGGCAACTATGCTATTCATGATGTTCTGCCCGTCGGCGAGACTTTACCAGTTCATCTTCAATGATTTTACCATCGCGAAATACAACTCGTCTCGCGGCATATTCCGCGATGTCAGGCTCGTGCGTTACGACAACTAATGTAATTCCGTCATCGTTCAGCTTTTGGAATATCCCCATGATGTCGAGCGATGTTTGCGTGTCGAGCGCCCCGGTGGGTTCATCCGCAAGCAGCATCAACGGATCGGTAACCAACGCGCGGGCGATTGCTACACGTTGCTGCTGTCCGCCGGATAGCTTTGCAGGCGTATTTTCCAGGCGATTGCCCAATCCCATTGCTTCCAGCTTTAACTGCGCCCGCTGGCGCCGGTCGGCATAACCTACGCCGGCATAGATGAGCGGGACAGCGACATTATCGAGCGCACTGGTGCGGGCGAGCAGATTGAACTGTTGAAATACAAATCCGATTTTACGGTTCCGAATTTCCGCCAGTTGGTCGCTGTCGAGTGATTTTGTATCTATCCCGTCGAGAAGGAGTGTTCCAGACGAAGGAACATCGAGACAGCCAATCATGTTCATGAATGTCGATTTCCCCGATCCGCTGGCCCCCATGATGGCGACAAATTCGCCGCGTTCGATGGATAGCGAGACGTGGTTGACAGCGTGCACTGTTTCACCGCCAATTTCGTAATCTTTTACGAGATCGTGGGTTTCAATTAGCGGAATCGTCATCTTCGTCCGCGCTGTCGTCCGTCGGTGCTTTAGGTTTCAGGGATTTTGTCCGCACCAATATCTTGTCACCGGGTTTCAGACCGGACGTGACTTCGGTATATTCGTCACCCTGAAGTCCAATTTGTACATTTCTGCGGACCGGGCGATACGGATCAGTCGAAACCAGATACACCGCTAGTTTCGGTACCGTCTTGCGATTGGGGTCTTCGGGTTTTTTCTGCTCTGATGCGCGATCTGCCGCTTTTGGACGGAAGCGGAGCGCGTTGGTGGGTACCCGGGTGACACGCGTTTTCGCGCCGGTCACAATCTCCACATTAGCTGTCATTCCAGGCAAAAGCTTACCATCGAGATTGTCGACATCGATGATGACCAGATAACTGACCACGTTTTGGGTCTCCACCGGCGCTTTTCGGACTTGCCTTACTTTGGCTTTAAACACGTCATCGGGATAGCTATCGACGGTGAATGTTACGTCTTGACCCTCGCGAACCTGACCTATGTCGGCTTCATCGACAGATGCTTCTACCTGCATTTTCGTTGTATCGGCAGCGATTTCAAAAAGATTTGGAGTCTGAAAACTGGCAGCAACCGTGGTTCCCGGCTCGACCAACTTGTTAATAATTACCCCGCTCGCCGGTGCAATGATCACGGTGCGGCTCAGATCAAGTTGCGCGGACGATAGTTCCGCAGTGCCTTGCCGGATTTGCGCGTTTCCACTTTGCGTCTGGGCAAGCGCCACCTGCAGGGCATTACGCGCGCTGTTTAGTTTGCTCTGCGCAATATCGAGCCCTGCTTTTGAGACGAAACCGCGCTCCGCAAGCCCTTTTTGACGGGCGAAGTCGCGTTCCTGTATCTCAAGTTCGGCACGGGCACGCGCTACATTGGCGACGGTCTGCTGTAAACTTGCCCGGGCAAGAGCTACTTGAGCTTCGGATTGCTGCACTCTGGCGCGCACTCGTGTGGGATCGATTTCTGCGAGTATCTGCCCCGCTTTGACTGGCGAATTAAAATCGACATAGACTTTCGTGACTTGACCCGAAACTTCGGTTCCGACCTTTATGGTGTTCAGCGCCCTTACTTTGCCGCTGGCCGAAACCTTGCGGAGCACTTCGCCTTGTGTGACCGGTTCACTGACATATTCATATTCATGCGGCGCAGGCCGCACGATCCGATACACTATGAACAGCAGGATCAACAAAATGATCCCCGACCAAATGGGATGTCGTTTCATCCAAGTCGTGACGCGTTGAACCATTTAATTCTGCCCCGCTGTTAGGCGTCCTTTATAGGAGGGGGCTGAACCATAAGCTAGCTAGATCATTGAAGCTTCAAAAAGAAAAGCCCCGCCAGAATCGCTTCCGGCGGGGCTAATGCTTGTAGGCGGTGAGGAAGATTACTCTTCTTCGTCGCCAATTTCGATGACGTCATCAATTGCCGCGTCTTCCGTAGTCAGGTCATCTGCAATGACCATCGCCAGAACATCGTCGCCAATCGCGGCTTCAGGACCCTGTGCAAGTTCGGCTGCATGCTCTTCAGCAGCAGTTTCCGGCGCAATAAGGCTCTCCTGAAGCGCGCGGTAGCTGGCGCGAAGTGCGGCGTCGCGACTGGTTGCAGTGACGCGCATACGGTTCATGGCAGAACCCGTACCGGCCGGGATCAGACGCCCGACGATCACGTTTTCTTTCAGTCCGGTCAAAACGTCCTTCTTACCTTCGACCGCCGCCTGTGTGAGCACGCGTGTGGTTTCCTGGAAGGATGCCGCCGAGATGAACGAACGTGTCTGAAGCGACGCTTTGGTAATGCCCAGCAAAACAGGGTTGCCCGTCGCCGGAGCCTGACCCTTGGAGAGCTTTGCGTTGATCGCATCCATTTCTTCACGGTCGACCTGCTCGCCGGGAAGCAAGGTCGTGTCGCCACCAAAGGTGATTTCAACTTTCTGCAGCATCTGGCGAACAATCGTTTCGATATGCTTGTCGTTAATCTTCACGCCCTGCAGACGGTACACTTCCTGAATTTCAGCAACCAGATATTCAGCCAACGCTTCAACGCCCATAACTTCCAGAATGTCATGCGGATCAGGCGAACCCGCAATCAGGTTATCGCCCTTACGGACAAAGTCGCCTTCTTGCACGTCGAGAACCTTCGACTTCGGAATGAGATACTCAATCCGATCGCCTTCTTCCGGAACAATCGCGATTTTACGCTTTGCCTTATAGTCACGGACGAATTCGACGCGTCCCGAGATCTTTGCGATAACCGCGCAATCCTTAGGCTTACGAGCTTCGAACAGTTCGGCAACGCGCGGAAGACCACCGGTAATATCCCGGGTTTTAGCAGATTCGCGCGTCACACGAGCGAGAACGTCGCCTGCCTGAACCTCGGCACCATCTTCGACTGAAAGCATTGTGCCGACACCCAGAAGATAACGTGCTGCTTCACCGCTCTGGTCATCCAGAAGGGTCAGGCGAGGGCGCAGGTCTTCCTTCTTACTGCGGCTTCCAGCACGATCTTCGGTAACGACACGCTGGGCGATGCCGGTCGCTTCGTCCGTTTGCTCGGTAAGCGTCTTGCCGTCGATCAGGTCTTGATATTTCACAATACCCGATTTTTCGGTGATGATCGGCATGGTGAATGGATCCCATTCTGCCAGGCGGTCGCCGACATTGACTTCGGCGCCATCGGGGAATGCCAGCGTCGCACCGTAAGGCAGACGGTGGATTTCCATTTCACGGCCATCCTTGTCGACGATAACCAGTTCGCCGTTACGTGCCATTGCCAAGCGCTTCTTGCGCTTGTCGACAATGCTAGGCAGATCGCGATACATGACCTTACCCGATGCGGTTGCATCAAGGTTCGATTGTTCGTTCAACTGTGCAGCACCACCGATGTGGAAGGTACGCATTGTCAACTGGGTGCCGGGTTCACCGATGGACTGGGCAGCAATAACGCCGACAGCTTCACCGATGTTCACAGGTGTACCGCGTGCAAGATCGCGGCCGTAGCAAGTACCGCAAACCCCAACCTTGGACTCGCAGACCAGTGGGCTACGAATTTTGAGAGCTTGTAGGCCGGTCTCTTCCATGGCAGCAACCATTGGTTCGTCCAGCAACGTGCCTGCAGGGATCAGAACCTTGCCATCCAGACCCATGATGTCTTCGGCAGTGGTCCGGCCAAGGACGCGCTCACCAAGCGAAGCAATTGTAGAGCCACCTTGGACAATTGAACGCATTTCAAGTGCGCGTTCTGTTCCGCAATCAACTTCGACAATCGTGCAGTCTTGCGATACGTCAACGAGACGACGGGTCAAATAACCCGAGTTTGCTGTCTTTAGAGCGGTATCGGCCAGACCCTTACGGGCACCGTGAGTCGAGTTGAAATACTCAAGAACGGTCAGACCTTCCTTAAAGTTCGAAATGATCGGCGTTTCGATGATTTCGCCCGACGGCTTGGCCATAAGACCGCGCATACCGGCAAGCTGCTTCATCTGGGCTGGCGAACCACGCGCACCAGAGTGGCTCATCATATAGACCGAGTTGACGGGCAGTTCACGGCCATGTTCATCCAAAGGCGATGCCTTCAGCTTGTCCATCATGGCGTTTGCCACCTTGTCACCGCATGTCGACCATGCGTCGATGACCTTATTGTATTTTTCCTGCTGCGTGATCAGGCCATCCTGATACTGCTGCTCGAAATCGGCAACAATAGCCTTGGTTTCGGCAACCATCTCGGTCTTTTCTTCCGGAATGATCATATCGTCCTTGCCGAACGAAATGCCGGCCTTGAACGCATATTTGAAACCAAGCGACATGATCGCGTCGGGGAACAGGACCGTGTCTTTTTGACCTGTATGACGATACACTTGGTCGATAACGTCGCCGATTTCCTTCTTGGTGAGGAGACGGTTGACCGTTTCGAAGGGCACGCGATGGCTCTTCGGCAGGGTTTCGGCAAGAAGCATACGGCCAGGGGTCGTGTCGAAACGAACCATGCGCTCAATGCCATCTTCGCCGGTCTGCGGGACGCGGGCGATGATCTTGGAGTGCAGCGTAACAGCACCAACTTCAAGAGCCTGATGCACTTCGGCCATATCCGACAGCATCATCCCTTCGCCAGGTTCGCCGCGACGGTCCATCGACAGATAGTAAAGACCAAGCACCATGTCCTGCGACGGCACGATGATCGGCTTACCGTTTGCAGGCGACAGGATGTTGTTGGTGGACATCATCAGAACGCGTGCTTCCAACTGCGCCTCAAGGCTCAGCGGAACGTGGACAGCCATCTGGTCACCGTCAAAGTCGGCGTTAAAGGCTGAGCAAACGAGCGGGTGAAGCTGGATGGCCTTACCTTCGATCAGAACAGGCTCAAACGCCTGAATGCCCAAACGGTGAAGCGTAGGGGCGCGGTTCAACAGAACGGGATGTTCGCGGATGACTTCATCCAGAATGTCCCAAACTTCCTTGCGCTCTTTTTCGACCCACTTCTTGGCTTGTTTCAGAGTCATCGACAGACCCTTCGCATCGAGACGCGAGTAGATGAATGGCTTGAACAGCTCCAACGCCATTTTCTTCGGCAAGCCACACTGGTGCAGTTTTAGTTCAGGGCCGGTCACGATAACCGAACGACCCGAATAGTCGACGCGCTTACCCAGAAGGTTCTGGCGGAAGCGGCCCTGCTTGCCCTTGAGCATGTCGGACAGC
>ERZ795061.2239-NODE-2239-length-17925-cov-5.815949_pt1 | contig 17925 bp, 16 predicted proteins | sample MGYA00375145_ERZ795061 | MGnify/ENA primary metagenome ERZ795061 (study PRJEB30190, sample SAMN05720144) | anaerobic digester metagenome | isolation source: active sludge of municipal wastewater-treating anaerobic digesters | place: USA | collected 2014-12-22 ... | reverse complement strand
GTGAGCGGGATGCAATACGGTTGCGTTATGAAAATTCCATCGGCATTTTTCCTCGCGTTCATTGCGCTGCCTGCGCAGCTGATGGCGCACATGGGACCCACGTACGACTGCAACCCCATCAGCTGCATGTCCCGCACCTGCATGCCCATCATCGGCCGGTTCGTCTGTCTCGGTGAGAAGGCGAAGGTGGGCGCTACCTCCGCATGCTTCGCCAAGGGATCGTTGAAATACTACGAGACGGGCCAGCTCATGAGCGGCACCATGGAACGAGATCGTCGTTTTATGTTTTCCAGCCGTAATTGCAGTGTAATATTCGGCAGCCATATCATTTTCCACCGCAATGGGACGCCTATGAACGGGCACGCGACCGGGGAAAGCTGGTATATTGACCTCGATGGGAAACGAGTCGCGATCTATGATCGATTCCAGCTTCATGAAAACGGCATGGTCCGGTTTTGTTTTTTCAAGGAAAGGAGAAAGACGCAGCCGCAGGCGATACGCGTACGGGGAACACGATATGACTACCCCGAAATACGAACCCCGTATGCACTGTTCTACGATGACGGATCGATCAAGGGCCTCACGCTCCTGGAGGACGCTTCGCTGTTCTTCAATACCGGGCGTCATGACGTTGAGAAGGACACGTCGGTGATTTTTCGGCGGACCGGCGAGGTGTTCGCCCTGCGTTCATCAAAATACAATCAAAAAACGTCAGACAACCATTATGTGTCATTCAGCGATTATCAAAAAGGAGTGGCCGATTTTCATGGCATCTTCGCTTACCAGTTGCCTAAAACTATTACCGTACGTCACAAAGACGTCGACATCCTATCCGGGAACTCGGAAACGGTTGTTTTCGTGCGCTATGCGGACCCGGCGCACAAACGAATAAAATCGATATTGTTTATTGACGATTTGAAGGTCGAAATCAATAAGAAACCAATCGACTGTACCGCCTTCGAGTGGTACGCCGTCGAGTAACCGGCTTCTTTGGAACAGTGCCAGGACCGTCATGAAAACCGACGAACAGATCGCGAACACGATATACACAATTCGAGGCCACAAGGTAATGCTGGACCGTGACCGTGCGGAGCTCTACGAGGTGGAGACCCGGTCGCTCAATCAGGCGGTGAAGCGGAACATCTCCCGTTTTCCGGGTGATTTCATGTTTCAATTAACGAAGGATGAATATGATTCTTTAAGATCACAATTTGTGATCTTAAAGAAAACCGAGAAACCTCAAACGGGCAAGCACACGAAATACCTTCCGTACGCCTTCACCGAGCAGGGCGTGGCCATGCTCTCTAGCGTATTGAGCAGCGAGCGCGCGATCCAGGTGAACATCCAGATCATGCGCATGTTCACACGCCTTCGCGCCATGCTCTCGACGCACGAGGACCTGCGTCGCAAGATCGAAAGCATGGAAAAGAAATACGACGAACAGTTTGGCATCGTCTTCCGCGCCATCAAGCGGCTCCTTTCCGATGACGCGAAACCCAAGCGAAAAATCGGATTCGTGAATACCACCGAAAAGAACACATAACCAGGAGAAATCACATGGCCCTGACCGGATTGCAGATACAGAAGCTCCTCCCCGGCACCAACTGCCGGGAGTGCGGATCGAACACTTGCCTGGCCTTCGCGATGAAGCTCGCGGCCAAGAAGGCCGAGCTCGCCGAATGCCCGTACGCCTCCGACGAGGCGAAGCAGGTGCTGGGCGCTGCGAGCGAGCCGCCCGTCAAGACAATCGCGCTGGGCGCCGACGAGAAGGTGAAGACCGGGGGCGAGACGGTGCTCTACCGGCACGAGAAGACCTTCGTGAATCCCACCGTCATCGCCATCAACATCGACAACACCGACGATGCGGCCGCGATTGAGCAAACCCTCGCATCGATTCGTGACTATCGCTACGAGCGCGTCGGGGAGACCTTTCAGGTCGATGCCGTCGCCGTGACGCAGCGCGGGGGCGACGCGAAGGCGTTTATCGCGCTCGCCGAGAAGGCGCGCACGACGACGCAGCGGCCAATCATCCTCCGCAGCGGCGACACCGAGGCCCTCGCGCTCGCGGCGAAGCACCTGGCGGGATCGCACGCCGTCATCTGCGCGGCGGACCCCGACACGGCGCTCACGCTCATGCCGGCCGCGCGCGAGAACGGCCACGCGCTCGCCATCACCGCGCCGGACGTCGATTCGCTCGTGGCGCTCGCAGCGAAGCTCCGCGAGAATGATTTCGCGAACATCATCATCGACTTCTCCGCCGTTTCGCTTGCCGAACGATTCCAGCTGAATTCGATCGCCCGGCGCGCCGCCATCAAAGACAGCTTCAAGCCGCTGGGCTCGCCCGGCATTCGCTTCATCGACGCCGGAGACGAGCTCGCAATTGCCGTGGAGGCCGTGACCGAGATCGCGAAATATGGCGGCATCGTCGTGCTCCCGTCGTTCGATCCGGCCGAGCTCGCCGCGCTCATGACGCTGCGGCTCAATCTCTACACCGACCCGCAGAAGCCCATCCAGGTGGAGCCGAAGGTGTACGCGATCGGAGAGCCCACGCCCGACTCGCCGGTCTTCGTGACCACGAACTTCTCGCTCACCTATTTCGTGGTATCCGGCGAGATCGAGAACAGCGGCACCAGCGCCTGGCTCGTGGTCCCCGAGTGCGACGGGATGAGCGTGCTCACCGCCTGGGCCGCCGGGAAGTTCAACGCGGAGAAGATCGCCGCCTTCATGAAGGAGGCGAAGGTCGAGGAAACGATCCGGCGGCGCGATATCGTGATCCCCGGCTACGTGTCGCAGATCAGCGGCGAACTTGAGGAGGCGCTTCCCGGCTGGAAGATCCTCATCGGGCCCCAGGAGGCGGCCGATATCGAGAGCTTCGTGAAGCAGCGGCTCTGACCCCCTCACGCCCTCCCCCTTCGTTAGGGGGAGGTGTTATTTGGGAAAAGTGTAATTAGTGGCTCGGTGTTGCGTATTATTCTTTGAGGGTATTCCGGATGCATCCATAATTCCGCAATTTCCAAACAGTATGACAGCTACCGAGATTCATATATTGAAAGTCTAGGCATACACACCATTCGTTTTTCCAATGAAGATGTCACAATCAGAATTGACCGGCTATTGACCGTAATCAAATCTGAAATTTCCTCTCGCACCCCCCTTTCCCCTAACGAAGGGGAAAGGGGCCGGGGGATAGGGGTTACATGCCCACCATAGAGTTCCAACCATCAGGCGCGCGAATCGACGTCGCCCCCGGAACGGAGCTGGTCGACGCCGCGCGCGCGGCGGGCGTCGCCATCGACATCCCCTGCGGCGGGAACGGGACCTGCGGCAAGTGCCTGGTTCGCATCGTCTCCGGCGACCTCAACCAGAAAAAACGTGCGGAGGGGGATGATCCGCGCCTCGCGCTCGCCTGCCAGTGCGCAATCGGGAACGATGACGTCGTCGTCGAGACATTCGAGCATCATCTGCCCGCTGGCGACCGCGACGAGGACATCGCGGAATACGCGTCGGCGATCGCGACGGTCCTGCGCTCCGGGCGGCATGCGCCCATCGTGCAGCGCACCGCGCTTACGGTCCCGCCGCCGCGCCCCGACGACGGCCATTCGGACTTCGACCGGCTGAAAGCCGAGATCATCAAACAGACGGGGAAGAAAAGCGTCATCGTGCCGCTTGCCGTTATCCGCGCGCTTCCCGAGCTCCTTCGCGCAGACGACGGGATGGTCATCATCACCTGGCACGACATCGAGACGCGCGCGATCGTCATTCGCGTCGAGCCGGCCGCGTTCGCGGCGGGATCATACGGGATTGCCGTCGATGTGGGCACCACGACCGTCGCGGTGGCGCTCGTCGATCTCGCCACGAACGCGATCGTCGCGGTCCGCAGCGGCTACAATGACCAGATCCCCTGCGGGCTCGACGTCATCAGCCGCATCAACTATGCGCGGCGGCCCGTACGACTCGAGGACCTGCGCGGCCGGGTCGTCGGCACCATTAATCGACTGCTGGAAGAGATACGAAGTAAGCGCCGGGTCGATGCCGACGCGATTGTCGCAGGATCGCTCGCCGGAAACACGGTGATGACGCACCTGCTCCTCGGGATCGTCCCCGAGCACCTGCGGCTCGAGCCGTACACGCCGGCGCTGCTTGCGGCGCCGAATCTCTCGGCGCGCGACGCCGGCATCGCCATCAATCCGGACGCGCGGTTGTTCCTGTCTCCGGCCGTGGGGAGCTATGTGGGCGGGGACATCACCGCCGGCGTGCTGATGACGCCGCTTACCGGCGATGCGGAGGGCGTGTCGCTCTTTCTCGACGTGGGCACCAACGGGGAGCTCGTGATCGGCGGGCGCGATTTCCTCATCGCCTGCGCCTGCTCGGCGGGGCCGGCCTTCGAGGGCGGCGGGATCGATTGCGGCATGCGCGCGGCCGACGGCGCGATCGACCGCGTGCGCATCGCCGATGACGACCTTCCGGAGTTCACGACCATCGGCGGCGCTTCGCCGCGCGGGATCTGCGGTTCCGGCATCATCGACCTTATTGCCGGTCTTTTCTCGAAGGGCATCATCGACTCGTCCGGGAAGTTCGACCGGTCGGGGACCAATCCGCGTATACGTATCGACGGGCGGCGCGCCGAGTACGTCATCGAATCAGCGAGCTCGAGCGCCACCGGCGCCGACATCGCCATCAGCGAGCTCGACATCGACAACGTAATGCGCGCAAAGGCCGCCATCTACTCCGCCTGCGCGCTCATGCTAAAACAGGTGGGGATGTCGTTCACTGATCTGGAGCGGTTCTATATCGCGGGAGGGTTCGGGCGATATCTCAACATCGAAAATGCGATAACGATAGGCCTGCTCCCCGATCTTCCCGTCGATCGTTTCGCGTACCTTGGCAACGCGTCTCTGATCGGATCGACGCTGGCGCTGGTATCAAAGGACGAGCGCGAGCGCATCAGTCGATCGGCGCGCCGCATGACCTACGTGAATCTCAGCACCGAGCTCGACTACATGGACCAGTATACCGCGGCGCTCTTTTTGCCGCACACCGACCGGGAGCGGTTTCCCAACGTGTATGCGCGTCTTAATGCAAAGAAGCGATGACACCTCCGTGACCCCACACGGCATTTCTTCGATAAACCAATTCAGTTCGGCGCAACCACCCATTCGAACGAAACGCCATCCTTTGTTTTCTTCAGCGTCGCCTCATTTCCCGCACCATCGTGAGGATATTCGAACTTCTTCCCTTCAATATACGTATATCCATAGTTCGGAAACAGCGGCAGCACGGCGTTGAAAAATACAAACGCTTTGGCGAATGACAACCCCGTCATGCTGATCTCTCCGCGTATCGTCCAACACGGATGCTCCCCTGTTTTATTGACGGTAACGAGAACGATCTTTTTATCTTTTGATTCGTACCTGGACTCGACGGTGTGGGTTATGCCGCCCTCACAGGTTCCGGTTGATTTTTTCTCACTGACTTTTTTCATACCGAAAACATGGATAAGATAGTCGGCGACTTCCCATTTGGGGTCCTTCGGCTTCACATCGAGGAGAAGCGCATCGACAACATACCCGGTCTTTCCCTTCGCGTCCACCTTCACCCAGTGACCGCTGATCCGCACGGCAGCCCGCTTTTCCGCTGATCCGTCGCCGCCTTCGTCGCCGCGCCTCGCCGAGAAATATTCGAACCGATAGGGAACCGGTTTCGCCGCGTCGGGAACCACGACCACGCCGGTGCCATAGGGGAGCGTCGCAATCACACGCGCCGAGGGCGAGGGTTTCTCCCGAAGATTCAACCCGCTGGGGGCCCACACATAACGCGCCTGCGCTCCGTGCAGTCCGCGCGCAATTGACGTTCTGAGCGCATCATGTGCCAGTACGAAGCCGAATGCCAAAACGAAGACGAAGGCTTTTTTCATGTTGATTCCTCCCCGCCCAATAACGGATTCCTCGGATACGAGCGTGCCCCATGGAGCATCCTCTCGATAGCGCACACTCGGGCGCATGTCAAGCGATTCCATCATGGCCGGTCGGATGCTGCCGCTTCACTGACAATCCCCGCTTGGAACGATGAAAAATTATTTGACGCGCACGCTATCCCTCGATACCATACAGACAGAGCAGCGAACACGACGTCATCAACCCACACGCGCGGAGACCGCCATGAAAAAAAAGAAATCCAAGAGCGCACCGAAGAAGAAAACGAAGAAGAAGGCGTCGCCCGTAAAGAGTGCGGCCCGATCGGCCACAAAGAAACCGTCACCGGCGAAAAAAGCAGCACCCGCAAAGAAGAAGCCGTCCGGTGTAAAAAAACCGTCCACGCTGAAGAAGGCCGCGGCTCGCCCGAGTTCGAAACCGAAGGTAAAATCCATTAAAAAGACCGCGTCCATTGCGAAGAAAACGAAACCGAGAAGAAAAATCTCTCCGAAAAAACCGCAGCCGGCGCCATCGCCGATCCCGGCAACACCCGCACGCACGATTGAAACGCCCGCACCGCCGGTAGCGACGCCGATCGTTCCCGCTCAGCCCGTCGAGACGCGGCCGGGGGCCGATAAGCTTTCGGCCGAGATCACCGAGAACCCGAGCGGACAGTCCTTCGTCATTACGGTGAACAACTACCGCAATTTTTTCGCGCTCGAGGAGATGCGCATCATTGCGCGCATCTGCCAGGACGCGTCCAGCGAGGCCGAGGGGATGCTGAAACTCCACCAGTGGTTCATGGCGTTTCGAAAGGACGTCATCAACAATACGCAGATCGCGGGCGCCTCCGATCCGGCGCTGGCGAGCATGTACCGATCGGTCAAGGCGACCTATACGGTGAAGCGGTAAGACTCGAGGTCGGTGAGGCGCTGGCGACGCACGGACGCGCCGCATGGCGTGTCCGTGTCTATTGGGTTACGCGATCGATATAGGCGCCAAACTTCTGCGACGCCCCACTCCGCGCCGAGCGCAGAATGGAAACCATCGAATCATGGTACTCTTTGTGTTTCAGACCGGTCTCGGCGCATTGCATACGCAGGGAATCGCTGGCCCCGGAGCGCACGCACGACGAGAGCACCGGCGGATAGCTGTCCCGCCACTGATGGTAGGTGAGCGCCTCAGCGGCCTTTTCCTTCACGCGAACAACGTCGCCCCCGCTGATGATGTTCAGCAAGAGCCGGCTGCCGTCATCGGTGTCGATGAATCGGCCGGCATAGGCGGCCTTGCTGCGCAGCGCGTCGTTCGATGAGCGCAGCGCGTCGCTGATGATGGGCAGGAACGATTTCTCGCCGCTATTGCCGATCATATCAAGCACCACCATCCGGCGCTCGTCGTTCTCGGCGCGGCCCCACTCGCTGTTCACGATTTTCCTCATGCTGTCCTGATCGTGATCGGAATTATTCTTGTGTCCCGCCGCCAGGGCCAGCGCGGCGCTGTCGCGCAGCAATCGGCTCTCGCTCGAATTATACACTGCGTTAAGAAATCTCACCGAATCCCCGGTCAGCTCCGCATCCATCATGGTGAACGCCCCGATCACGCTGAGCTTGCCGCTCTCGTCGAGCGGGCCGTCCGTCTTTCCGTTACGATAGAACTGCTGCAGCTCCGCCTGGATCTCCGGCGTTCCCGCATAAGATAGCGCGCCCATGATCATTTGAAAGCGATCATCGTCGGACCGGTAGCCACGCGCCATCTCCAGGGCCTCGATCGCCCGGTCCGGATGGCGTTTAATGTGATTGCACAGGTCGTTGAATATCCGGTGCTTATCGTCGTTTGAGTCATGTGCCGTCACCTTGACGAGTTCGGCCTGGACCTCGTTCCAGGGGCGAACCTGCCGTTTCGAAGGGCCGTCCGCGCCCGAGTCGGCATGGTAGATATTCTTGTTATAAAATGATTTCGCGAGGATGGAATACGCGCGCACATCGCGCTGGCTAAAGTGGGAAACCCCGACATGCGTGAGCTCGAACTCGTACTGCTGTTTCGTGTTCACCACGAACCCCTCCGGCCCAATGTCCAGACGGTCTTCGCCGTTTTTTGATTTGAACACCTCCTCCTCCGCGTTCCAGCGGACCTCGTGGCGCGAATACTCGACGCGGATCGGCGCGGCGCTTCGAACATACTCTTTCTTCTCCATGGCGATCCGGAGGAGCTTCTCGGAGAAGCCGCTATAGGTGAGCAGTCCCCGGTACTCGCCCTGCGTATCGCTCGAGGCGAACCGGAACGGCCCACGCTCGTCCGAAAGGCCCAGGCGTCCCATCATCCGCTTGAAAAACGACTTTTCTTCGGCGTGCGTGTCGCCCTCCTCCGGCAACGTGGTAAGCCACGATGCGATGAGGTCGCGCAGCACGTCCTGCTCGCGGGGATCGGACATATTCGAAGGGAACTGGATCGATGCAAGCCGCCCCGCGGTGTTGATGGTCACCAGCGCCGAATGTTCGGTGTCGCCGGCCTTTCGTTTCCCGCCCTGCTTCACGTCGACGCCCTGTTGGGAGTTCACCTCCATGGTCATGATCATGGTGCATGCGTCGGTATCGGCGGCCACCACGTGGGCCGTCAGCGTACCCCCGAGACGGACGTCGATGACGGTCTCGCCTTTGAGCGAACCCATCACCTCGCGCCTGAATGAAAACTCATAGGCCTTTTCGGGGACCAATCGATATTTCAAATCGACCATTGTTCCCGGACCGGATGATCCTGCGTTGATCGCAGCGTTGTTATCCGCGGTATTCCCCGAATCGTGACGATCGCCGCTGCCGGAAAACGAGACAAGCGCGGCAATGATCGCGACCGAACCCGCGACAATAGAAATGGAGGTGATTGGTGAACGAGTAAATTTGAACTTCATATCGGTTCCCGAAAATTTCAATGCGTCCTATGATAACAGCGCCGTTGGGCCGCATCCCGGTGCGTAGAATTCATTGGCTGCCCAATCCGAGATACTTGAATCATGATAATGGGAGAGGCCGCCTCTCTAAAAGGCCGGCCTCTCCTGGTTTGCCATTACCTCGTCGTGCAGTTCCTACAGCGCAGCGCCATCAGAATAGAGTATGTAGTCTTTAAGATTGTACACAAACCCTTTCCATTCGGTGATGGTGTGATTAATCCAACGGCTCCAGGATATGCGACATCCCTTTTTCCAGCTGCACGAAACGCTTCGACGGTCCACATACGCATAGATTCTGCCCTTCAGCGCCTCGATCCCCACCTTCGTTTTAACCAGCGCGGCATTGCCGATAATATCGAGATAGCCCACCAGGCCGGCCCAGCCCTCGAAGATCGTGAGGCTTGCTCCAACGCCGCCGCGTAAGACATGGGCATCAACGCCGCCCTCGACAAACGCTTTCGCGGAAATGGTGGGCGCCAATTCGATTTCGAGGCCCTTCATGTCCCGCTTGTTATTATTGACGACCATTTCTTTCGCATACTTGGCTTTTGGCGACACGCTCGAAGTTAGCGATGCCCCATAGCGAATTTCAAAGTTCACCGGACCAACGGGCCAACTAATCCTTGGCATTTGTTTTTTTACGTATTTCGAAATCGTAAAGAGATTTTCATCATTCGTTGATTCCGTGTAGTCTATGTTTCGATCATAGGAATATATGGTGATGCCGAAATAATAAATCGACGCATGTATTTTCCAGTTCTTAAAGGGCGCCAAGTCATAATCAATCCCGATTTCCTGTTGCGTCTGACTGGGTGCAGTAGCCGATACCCCCACGATATTGCCCGCAATAAGATCCGCACCAATAAGCGGAATATTTACTCCGAACATCTTTGTCCCGAGATATGCGTCGGAATGCGCCCATGACTTTTCACTGGTTTTACCGACCTTGAAATCGTACTTCACGCCCATGATGTTGCCGAACTTGCCGTTGCCAAATTCCTTGGACCATTCGCCGGCCTCCGTAATTGAAGCACCTGCAAACGCGAAGCATAACAATGACAAGACGATGATCCGTACGTTGTTACTCATTACCCCTCCTTGAGCTGTTAATAAAAATGATATGTACGTATAAGCGGTCCCAGCCCGCCGTTAGATGATACAGAAGCAAAAAATATTGGCCGGTTGGTCAAGAATTTTAATCCAAAAATGTTCCAAACCGGCAGGACGGTGGGAAAAACATAACACAACGCCTTCCGGGAGAAACTGACGAGTGATAAAAAAATGAACAGAGTCATCGAATTCTACTTGAGGAATATGCGACATAACAATAATAGTACGCATGGACCGATTTCTTCATTATACAGGAGGATCCGGCAGCCTGCGTCGATGCTTCCTACGGCGTTCGTACGGACTTTTCGCACTCGCGCTCCTGTTCGCACTGGGACTCGTGTACGATCCGCGACTGGTCGATGCGCAGACGGCCACTGCGCCCCAGCGGATCATCCGGGTGGGGGTTTACGGCGACGGCGGCGTGGGGAGCGTGCCCGGCGGCGAGCGCGAATACGCGAAGGTCATCGCCGACATCATCAACGCCCTGAACACGCGCATGCGCGCGCGGGTCGTCACCGGCGAGGACATCCGCGGGGGCGCGCTCAAGCGCATGGACGTGGTCATCTTCCCCGGCGGGACCGGCCTGGGGCAGTATAACAGCCTCGGGCAAACGGGGCGCCACCAAGTGCAAAAGTTCGTCTACAAGGGCGGCGGCTACATCGGCATTTGCGCGGGCGCGTATCTTGCGCAAACCTATGAGGCGAAGCGGCACGGATCGAGCCTGCAGATCGCCCGCGCGAAGGTCTTCAACAAATCCAGGCACTGGGCGCGCGGCGCAGGGGTGATCCGCGTGCGCATGACCAATGTGGGAAAACGCCTGCTGCCCGAGCTCAGGAACCACACCACGTTCTTCATGCAATACTATAACGGGCCGCTCCTGGTTCCGCTCCGGGGTCCTAAAATCCGCGGATACGACGAGCTCATGCGCTTCGAGTCCAACGTGTATCATGGCGATCCCCGGGGGAAGGGCGAATCGCCCGGGAAGACCTTTCTCCTGCGGACGCGGCGCGGCCGCGGGACGGTGGTGCTCATGTCGGGACACCCGGAATCGACACCGGGCTTTCGCTGGCTCGTGCCGCGCATGGTGGAGATCGCCGCGCGCGTGCGCCCGTCGCGCTACCCCGCGCGGTTCGTCCGTCCGAACAAGTACGATCGCGAAATCATGTTCACCGGGGCCTGGTTCCAGGAGGAGCGCCGGCTCATCGGGATCGTGAAAAACGCCGACCTCGAGGAGGAAAAGGACGTGATCGCGGCGATCGCGCGGCTCCGCGAGATGGGATCGACCGACGTGTGCAAGCATTTTCCCGTGCTTCTGGGGACCGACCTGCCCTCCGTTCGCATCGCCACGGCGAAGGCCATCGTATACTTCGATTACTTCCCGGCGCTGGGATACTTGAAAAAATTCATCTCGTCCGAGGACGACCGCGCCGCCCGGGCTGCGCTCATCGAGGCGCGCAACTATCTCTCCGTCTCGCGCCCGGATCGGGAACGGGTCGTCATCAAGGAAAAGGCATTGTAGGATACGACATGCGACGCGCCGAACCGCCAGCCGAAAAACTCGTCCTCAAGCCCGGCAACATGCTCTATCCGGTCCCGGCTGTGCTGGTCACCTGCCGCCGCGGCGCCGAGGACAATATCCTCACCATCTCGTGGACCGGAACGGTGTGCACCAACCCGCCCATGCTGTCCATCTCGGTGCGACCCGAGCGCCATTCGTACCCCATGCTGCGCGAGACCGGTGTGTTCGCCGTGAACCTGCCGACCCGCGCCCTCGCCCGCGCGGTGGACTTCTGCGGCGTGACCTCCGGACGCGACATCGACAAGTTTGAAACGCTGCGCCTCACGAAGGTCCCCGCGAGCGCGATCGACGCGCCGCTCGTGCGCGAGTGTCCCGTCTCGATCGAGTGCCGCGTCCGGCAGGTGATCGAGCTGGGGAGCCATCATCTCTTTCTCGCCTCGGTGGAGGCGGTGGACGTGGACCGCTCCCTCATGGACGCGAAGGGAAAGCTTCGCCTCGAGCACGCCGACCTGTTGTGCTACAATCACGGCAGCTACTGCGTGGCCTCGCGGCCGTTTGGCAAGTTCGGGTTTTCCGTGGAAAAAAAGAAAGCGAAGCGCCCGGCGCGAAACCGGACGCGGTAGGCCGTGCGCGCGCCCTATGACCCCTCGCCGCGGTGGCGGTTGGTGATATAGACGACGGCAAAGAAGACGCCGCCGACGAGCGTCGCGATCCCGAGCGCCGTTTCCCCGTTGAGGAGAAAGTAGCCGCCCGCGACCAGCATCAGCGCGATGAGAATTATTCTTGTTGGATGCGTCAGGTTCGGGAACAATCGCCACATGGGTCGCACCGCCTCGATCGGGTGTGATGGCGCCGCCGCGACGGCGCGTGCCGCATCAGACACGATGGCCGTCCCCGAGAATCGCGTAAAGGAAAAAAGCATGAACCAGGACCAGGTCAAGTCGCAGCTGCTTCGCCTGAACAAGGACGTTGAGGACTTCACGGTCGTCTTTTCCGGGAAAAAGAGCCGCAAGGTGGACGGGCTCTACAAGCCAGATACGCGCGAGATCCTTATCCACAACAAAAACTTCGAGGGCGACAACGCGCTCATGTACACGGCGATCCACGAGTTCGCGCACCACATCCAGTTCACGCAGGCGGCCGCGCCGTCGTCGACGCGCGTGCACACCGCGCGCTTCTGGGACATCCTGCATCGCCTGCTCTACGACGCCGAGCACAAGGGAATCTACGCCAACCTCTTCGAGAGCGACCCTCGTTTCACGGCGCTCACGAAACGGATCCGCGAGAAGTACCTCGGCCCGGGCGGGGCGCTCATGAAGGAATTCGGCCGGCTGCTGATGGAGGCCGAGGAATTGTGCCGGGAATGCCAGGCGAGCTTCGACGATTACGTGGACCGCGAGCTCATGGTCCACCGCGCCGCGGCCAAGACGATCATGAAGCTGCACGCGTTGGACGTGAACCCGACGATCGGCTACGAGAACATGAAGACCGTCGCGAAGATACGCGACCCCGAGCGCCGCACGGAGGTCCAGAACATGTTTCTGGACGGGAACAGTCCCGACATGGTGAAAGCGCGCTTCATGTCAAACGCCGAGGCCGCCGACGATCCCGTCCAGCGGCTCCTGCACGAGAAGAGCAAGATCATGAACGCCATCAAGACGCTGCAGGAGCGTCTGCTGGAGATCGACGAGCGGTTGCACGCGATGAAGGGAACGAGCGAAAGTGCTTGAAATTAATCCGCTATCGGGGCTATCGTATACGATCACGGCACATTGCCAATCACACGCGCCCTGGACAGGAATGACGGTACGGAAACACAACGGCGAGGGGACCTTCGCGCGCCTCAAAAAACAGGAGAAGGACCTGCGCAAGCAGATCATCGTGGACGCCGCGGAGAAGCTCTTCGCGTCCAAGCCCTTCTCGCGCGTAAGCATGCGCGACATCGCGAAGGAGGCGGGGATCTCGCCCGCGGCCATCTACCGGCATTTTCCCGACCAGCAGGCGCTCTTCCTGGAGTCGTTCGCGCGCGGCACCAGCGAGCTCAAGGACGAGTTCGACGCGCTCATGGCCCGCCCCGGCGGGGTGACCATCGAGCATGCGGTGGAGCGCTTCATCGAGTACTTCTCCCTCAAGGACCAGTACTTCCGGATGATGATCAACTTTTTTCTCGAGGGGACGGTCGCTCCGGACATGTTCCACAAGCTCTCCGACATCGAGCGCGCGATGCTGGACCAGTTCGACGCGATCTTTAGCTCGCTGGGCGCACGCGGGGACGTCCGGTTCTACTCCCATGCGCTCTTTGCGGCGCTTACCGGGATCGTGGCCATCTTCCGCTCCACGCCGGACAAGAGCGATGCGCAGATCCTGGAGCACCGCAAGCGTATCGCGCGGACCGTCGCGGGCATCTTCAAGGACGCCCTCGCCGCGCGGTGATCCGCGTCGCGCCGCCGGCCTAGTAGCTCTGCCCCTCCCCGAAAGCGCCGCGGCCCTCGATGGGCTTGAACACGAACTCCCCGTGGAGCTGCGCGAGCGAGTCGGTCACCTCCTCCGCCTTCGAGAGCGGCGTCTTCACGCCGCGGCCCTTGAAGTTCGATCCCGCGTCCACCAGAAAATACTCGTTCCCCTCGAAATCGGCCAGGAGCTTGATGTGCCCGCCGTGGGTGGGCTGGAAATTGAACGGCTCGCTCCGCAGGCAGATGGCGGTCTCCTCGTGCGGCTTGCTGCCGATGGAATAGAACTTGGGGGTGCCCGTTTTCACCTGCGGGATCATCGCCAGATAGGTCACGTGATCGCCCGGCCGCATGTCCGCGAGCCGCTCCCTGAACTTGTCGCGCCCGACCTTGTTCCAGTCGATGGCCTCCGCGAACCGGCCGATGCGGAACTTCTGCTGTATGGGAATGAACACGCAGCCCATCGCCTCGCGCCTGCTCAGGTATACGAGCTGCTCCGGGGTGTAGGTCGACTCGACGAAATTCAGGATGGCGTTCTGGAGCGCCGGGTACTTCTTGAACACCTGCCAGTTTTGGATGATGGCGATCGCGTCCATCATGGCGGGGCTGTTGCCGAAGGTGGTCGTGAACCGATAGAGCGAGTCCTCCGCCGAGGGCCGCAGGATCCCCGCCTCGGCGACGAAGGCGCACTCCTTGATGTCGACGACATTGACGAGGATCATCCCTCCCTGGTCGTCGACATTGGTAAAGCACCCCTGCTGGTCCTTGCTGGTATTGATGCGACGGACGATCGTCCCCTTTGCGATCTTCGCCGGATCGGCCACGGGCACGATGATGTCGGTGTTCTTCAGCAGTTCGTCCATGCGGATTCTCTCCCGTTCAAGACGCGATGCAACGCAGCGGCGCCGTTCGTAGAAAACAGTTCACCGCGTCGCAGCGGCTGTCAAGGAAAAATGACTCTCGCGCGGCGGGATGGGCGGTATGAGAAAAACTGATTAGGAAAAACGCGAGCGCGAACTACAGGAGCACACGCCTGTAGGGACAATGCAATGCCTTGTTCCTGCAGACTGAACCCTGTTTTCAGGGGTTAAAACATGTTGACTTTTCCCTTGGAAGCTGCTAGATTCGAATGGTCGAGGCGGCATGGGACCACACGCGCATCGCGGCGAAAATTTTTCAATTCTTCCTCGTCCGCGCACATATAAGGCCGATGTCACACACTTTTTGGCCGGAAAAGGGCTGTCTGCAGGGATGATCCAGTTCTTATAACCGGCAGTATGTCTCTTGACGCATTGCAGAAAGGGGCGGAGTTTCGTAAGTAGAAAACTGTCTACTGATAACTATCCCCCCGAGGAACCCGCACATGAAAACCGGCAGGACCCTGCGGACAGCAATCATTCTCTCCCTTGCGTTCATGATCGCCGCGACTGCCGAATACCTGTTTTCGAATGACCGAGAACCCCCACTGATCCTGAAGCTCGAGATCGTCCAAGACGAGCACAGCAAGGACAGCGCCACCGTTACCGAGCGGGTGAGCATCATCGGGCGAGATGTCGCGTATTGGTGGGAGGGTTTCGGCTTTCGTCGCGACGGCCGCGGCAATCACCGCTACCGGTTGAGCCCGGACGGATACGGGAGCCTGGTGCGGTACATCACGACGAACCGGCTCAATCGAGACCTGAAGGAGGAGCGGCCGTACGGGAAGATCGGGCTGTCGATCTCGCTGAGGCTCAACATGATAATGAACGGAGTGAAGACATCGGCGTTCCTGAAGGGCATGTACAACGAGTGGGGAGCGAAGCAGGAACGGCGATGCAACCTGGAGAACATCGACTTCTTCCGGCGATGCAAGCACATCGCCCGGCAGGCGAAGAATAAATCGGACCGGTTCTGAGGGGGAGCGGCATGGCCATCTACAGTACATGGCTGGTGCGCGCGATCACTTTCGGTTTCGCGACGGGGATCACGCTTTTCACTTTCATACTCGTGAGGAAGCAGGCGCGGGGCGATATTGTCCTCCTGAATCACGAGCAAAATTTAAGGCCGATGTCACACACTTTATGGCCGGAAGAGGACAGTCTGCAGGGCTGATCCAGTTCTCAACCGGCAGTATGTTTCTTGACGCATTGCGGAAAGGGGCGAAGTTTCTTAAGTAGTTATGTTATGTTGTTGACATTCTGCCTCCTATCCTTTATGCTCGTTTCAATGGAATATTTACTCAACATCGCGATCCATTTTCGTCGACGCATGCTGGGCAAGTCACCCGCAATTGCGCCTACTATTTGTTCGGTTTTCCTGATGGGTGTCCTGTTGGTGGGCCTGGGCAACGTGGTGGCATGCCAGTATTTCTCTCCCACGTGCAAGTTCTGCGGTTCGTCGCTCTCGGCTGGGAAGGTGCATACCCCGGAGGGACACGATGTCTGCAAAGAGTGCAATCGGGACGCCGTGCGCGACGTCCGTACGGCCCAGGCATTGGTCGCTCAGGTCCGTTCAGAGCTTGCCAGCTTTGGCATTCATCTCACATGGGGCGCGATCCCGATCAAGATGGGCCCGTCCGCAAACCCTGCGGTGTACGCCCGTTGTGAGGCGATGCGGTACGCCAACGGGAGCGTGGGGGCCCTGTGGATTCGGTTCGTGCCGGGGCTGCCCAAATCAATGTTCAAATCAACCGCCGCCCATGAGCTGACGCATGCCTGGGCGTATCTGAACCGCTGCCCGGCGAATCAGGACGAGGCTCTCAGCGAGGGTGCGCCCACCTTGGTGGAGTACCTCTATCTCGAGCGCTACCGATCGACGTATGGCGAGCGCCGGCGCAACGAGATCATGACAAGCAGCAACAGAATCTACGGCAAAGGCACGCGCCGCCTGCAAGCGTATGCCAAAGACCACGGCGGCCTTCCCGGGGTCCTGACCTTGTTGAGAACCGGCCAAACGATCCCCAAGGGCTACTGACCGGCTGCGGCAGCATCCACCGTAACTCTTTATCTCCGTCCCCGTTCGTCCCGCCGACACGAGGTCGGGCAGTAGCATGGCGAAATTATTTCAGAAAACTTCAATCAAGGTTTCACGCAGCGATTGCGATTGACAGGTGTCCCGCGCGCCGTATCATATGATCCGGCCAGTTCGCTGGCATGCCATTCATGAGCAGGGATTACGAAAAAACCGGTTTGCAGATCTCGATGGCGGGAAGCGCCCTGCTTTCGCTGAGCGCCATCGTGATGGCGCTGATCATACAGTCGCAGGCGGTGCTGCTGGACGGGCTGTACACGTTTACTACGCTCATCATGTCGCTCATTTCCCTGAAGATCGTCGACCTGGTCAACAGGCCGGAAACGAGGAACCGGCCGTTCGGGTACATGGCGCTGGAGCCGTTTTCCAATCTCATCAAGAGCCTGGTGATGGTGGTCCTGCTCCTCGTGTTCCTGGTTACGAACATACAGGAGATCTTCACCGGGGGCAGGGTGATCTCGCTCAACCTGACCATGCTGTATACCGCGGTGTGCATGGTCATCTACCTGGTCATCATCGTACTCCTGAAGAAATGCGGGCGAAAATCCAGGTCGAGCATCCTCGAACTGGAGGTCCGAAGCTGGTTCATCGACACCCTGCTGACCGCGGGGATGGGGGTCTCCCTCGTCGTCGCCATGGTGCTCATGCGTCTCGGGTATACGGGCATTCTGCCGTATGTCGATCCCGTCATCGTGATTGCGCTCATCGTAGTGTCGTTTCCCGTTCCCCTGAAGGTGGTCCTGGTCGAGTTCCGGCGGCTGCTCCTGGTTTCCCCGGAGAACAGCATCGAGGACGAGGTGAAGGGGCTGCTGCGGGACGTCATCGAACACTACGGCATGATTGACGTGCAGGTCTGGGCGCTTAAGAGCGGCCGAACGCAGTATTTCTTTTTATATTCCTCGCTTCGGGAAGAGCACACGACCATCCGTCGGTTGGACGAAATCCGATTGGCGATATTTCGCGAACTCGCAAAGCAATACC
>ERZ795061.2238-NODE-2238-length-17929-cov-12.089124_pt1 | contig 17929 bp, 13 predicted proteins | sample MGYA00375145_ERZ795061 | MGnify/ENA primary metagenome ERZ795061 (study PRJEB30190, sample SAMN05720144) | anaerobic digester metagenome | isolation source: active sludge of municipal wastewater-treating anaerobic digesters | place: USA | collected 2014-12-22 ... | reverse complement strand
TGGAGGAGCCGTACCCCTTTGTGGTGCTCGATGCACGGTACGAGAAGATCCGGGAAGAGAGCGTGATCCGGTCGCGGGCGGTGCTGGTGGCGATCGGGATCAACTGGGATGGGCGGCGGTGCGTGCTCGGGGTGGAGCTGGCCAACCGGGAGAGCGCCTCGAGCTGGAAGGAGTTCCTGCTCGACCTGCGGCAGCGCGGGTTGACCGGGGTGGAGTTCGTCGTCAGTGACGACCACCCGGGGCGGCGCCGGGCCATCGTCGAGGTGCTTCCGGAGGCGGCGTGGCAGCGGTGCTACGTGCACTTCCTGCGCAACGCCCTGGACCACCTGCCGCGGCGGGGTGACGACGACTGCCTGCAGGAGCTGCGCTGGATCTACAACCGGCGCACGATCGAGGAAGCACGCCGGGACCTCGCGGCGTGGCTGACCAGGTGGCAGACCAAGTACCCGAAGCTGTGTGACTGGGTCGAGGCCAATATCGAGGAGACGCTGACCTTCTACCGCCTGCCGCTTTCCCACCACACGCACATGAAGTCGACCACCATGCTGGAGCGGCAGAACGAGGAGATCAAACGCAGGACCCGGGTCGTGCGGATCTTCCCGAATGCCGAGAGCTGCCTGCGGCTTATCAGGGCCTTGGCCGTGGAGACCCACGAGAACTGGATCGAGGACACCCGCTACCTCAACATGAACGACCTACGCGAGCACAAGAAGGAGGCGCTCCGTCGCCTGGACGCGGCGGCATGACCCAACCGGGCTGTGGAAGCCGCGGACCTCGCTCCGCTCGGCCCGCCGCTCCCACAGCCCCTACGACGACCGGAACTCGTGAACCGAATTTGCAGAGCTTGACAGACACAACTAGGCACCATCGACGACGCGGGCTGGCCGGCCAGCGCCAGGGCCCGATCGGTGGTGCACCACGCGTCCGAGCGTCGTTCGCCCCGCGCCTACGGCGTGGCCACTCGGCCAGGGCCTGTATCCACCGGTGGAAGAGGTGCTAGCCGTGCGCCGCACCGGCGGCTGCGGCGGCGACGACGGCCGGGAACTCCGGAGCCGAGCGCACCGGCTCGAGGAGGTCGTCGCGTTCCAGCCAGCCAGCATCACACCACCCGGCGGCCACCGCCCGGTGCAGCGCCTCTGCGGCTTCGGAGCGACGCCCACGCACGGCGTGGTAGATCGCCCAATCGTGGTTGACGACCGCGGTGCCCCCCGCCCAGATAGCGCTGAAGTCGAGCTCGCCGGAGTGCTCCGCGCGCCCTGCGGTTGCCGCCGCCTCTTCCTCTTCGCGCCGCATTCCGAGCAAGTGGCAGGCGGCGGCCGAGCCGATCGCCGCCCGCACCGCCATCCATCCCATGCCGAGCGAGCGCGGCGATGAGCGGCAGAGGTCGCGCGCGAGGCGGTACGAGCCCAACGCCGCATCGAAGCGGCCGGCCCGCAGGTGGGCCTCGCCTTCGACGACGCGTGCCAGCGCCAGCGATGCCTGGGCATACACGTGGTCGACGCCCGCGAGCGCCGCGAGCGACTCGGTGCAGGCAGCCAGCGCCGCATCGCTGCCCTCGGCGCGTAACAGCACGGCGGCGAGCACCGCGAGTGCCCCGACGAAGCGCACCTGCGTGTGCCGTCCCGAGCGCTCGATCTCCACCGCGCGCTCGAGCGCGGCCCGTGCCCCCGGGTAATCGCCGAGGCGAAAGCGGACGTCGCCGAGCACCTGCCAGGCCGCTTGGAAGCGGGGCGCATGCTCGGTGGCGGTGATCAGCATCGCCTCGGCACGCCGCCAGCAACCGGGGGCCGGGGCCTGCATCCCCTCGAGCCACCAGGCGACACCAGCAAAGTAGTGTGCCAGTGGGTTTTCTGGCTCGAGGGCGGTCGCCCGTTGGCCGGCCGCGTGGGCATCGGCGAACCGGCCCAGGCGCGCCAAGCCGTACGTGAGCCACAGGTGCGGGTCAGCCAGCTCGGGGTCGAGCGCTGCGGCGCGCTCGAGATAGACGATGCCGACGTCGAGGTCGGAGCGGTTGGTGGTGGCGACGTACCGCATCATGGCGACGCCGCCGAGCCCCGAGTAGGCGAGCGCATACCCCGGATCGGCGGCAATCGCCTGCTCGTAACAGGCGCGCGCCTGCTCGAGCCCGGCCCGACCGAGCTGGTTGTGGAGCTGGCGGCCGCGCGCATACAGCTCGAACGCCTCCAGGCGGGGTTCGGCGACCGCCTCGCGGCGCTCGCGCCGGGCGTTCTCGACGGTCACGCCGAGGTCAGCGAGCAGCGCCCAAACGAGGCGATCCTGCATGGCGAAGAGATCGCTCATCGTGCCATCGAGCTTCGCCGAGGCGGCGACCTCACCGGTAGCCGGCTCCACGGCGCTCACGGTGATGCGCAGCGCCTCGCCGAGCTTCTGGAATGCCCCGGTGACCACCAGGTCGGCGCCGACCGACGCCGCCAGGTGAAGCTGCTCCGACGGGGTCAGCGTGCCACTGCTTCGACCGCCCAGCTCTGCCGCCACGCGTTCACGGCCGGCGACAGCGAGGCCCGACAGCTTCTTGAGGTCGACGATGACGGTCTCGGCGATCCCGGTCGAAAGCCACTCAGCCGCCGGGTCGCGCGTCAGGTTGGCGAACTCGAGGACCAGCACCGAGCGCCGCCCGGTCGTGGCGAGCATCGAATGGGGGTGCGGTGGCGGCGCCGCCATCGGTCTGGTGGGCGCCGTCGCTTCCGGATCCAGCGCACCAGTGCCCTCCTCGGGGACAGCGGCGAGCGCGTCGGCCAAAGCAGCAGCCGAGGCGTAGCGGCCACCGGGATCGAGCTGCAGGCACCGGCGGATCACCTCGCGCAGCGCATCCGGCACCTGCGCCGCCGTCGGCAGCGGTGCCGGCTCATCGCGCAGCAGCGCCGCCCCGAGCTGGGCCGCGCTGCCGCCGGTGAACGGCCGGTACCCCGCCACCATCTCGAACAGCATCACGCCGAACGAGAAGACATCCGAGCGCGCGTCGACCTGGCGTCCAGCGAGCTGCTCGGGGCTCATGTAGGCGAGGGTGCCGATGATCATGCCCGGCCTCGTCGCCGGTGTGGTGGCGTCGCTGGCGGCCACGGTCTCGCTTTGCCAGGCTTTGGCGACCCCGAAATCGAGCAGCTTGACCCGCGATTTGACGAGCATCACGTTGCCTGGCTTGAGGTCACGGTGGACGATGCCGTGGCGGTGCGCCTCGGCCAGCCCCGCCGCCAGCTCGCGGGCGATCCGCAGCGCCTCGCCCGCGGTCAGCCGGCCACGCGCCAGACGAGCCGCCAGCGTCTCGCCGGCGAGCAGCTCCATCACCAGGTAATGACTCCCGTCGCTTTCGCCAACGTCGAACAGGGTGCAGATCGCCGGGTGTGACAGCGCCGCGATGGCGCGCGCTTCCTGTTCGAAGCGGCGCACCATCTCGTCGTCGCCCGTGAACTGGCTCGACAGGACCTTCACGGCCACCTCACGACCGAGCCGCCGGTCGCGTGCGCGATACACCTCGCCCATGCCGCCAGCGCCGAGGTGGCCAACGATCTCATACGGGCCGAGAGCGGTTCCGGGTGCGATCGCCACGGGATCCCGAAAGGCTAACCCGGTCCGCGCGCTACCCCATTCCGCTCGGGAGAGCCGATGGCGCTGTCGAACTGTACGGGTTCACGGCACGCCGTGCCCGGGCGCAACCCACCGACGTCGCACGGCAGTCGGGGCGTCGACCGGTGGTGCGCGCCCACCCGTTCGTTGCCGCTGTCGCCTGGTTCGCGTTGGGAGCGGAGACCGGGACGGTTCACGCTATCCCACCGTGACCGTGTTCCCTCCGGCGTTCTTGCTTTCGTACATCAGGGTGTCGCATCGTCTGAGGGCGGATTCCAGCGTCTCGTTTGGCGCCGCAAAGGTCCCGCTGGTCGAGATCGTCGTCGAGACCTTCTGGCCGTCGACCATGATGAAGCTTCGCTCCACGAAGACGTTGACCCGCTGGGCGACAGTGCGCAGATCGTTCGAGCTGAGGTTGGGCAGCAAGATCAGGAACTCATCCCCGCCCCATCGGAAGAACAGATCCGACTGGCGCAGGGCGCTGATCACCGATTTACTGATCATGATCAGTACACTGTCTCCAATGGGGTGACCAAGCTGATCGTTGATCTGCTTGAAGGAGTCCACGTCGAAGAAGACCATGCCGATGACGTCCCCCTGCTCGACGAGGTTGTCGAACATCACTTCCGCCAGGCGCCGGTTGCCGATTCCCAACAGCGGATCGCGGAACGCGTCGTTCTTGAGGCGCTCGATCTCCTTCAGCATGTCCAGGCGTGACGAGCTTTCGGAGAAGCTCTCGACCGCGCCGATGATCTCTCCCGTTTCACCAAGCAACGGCGCCACCCGCACATGGACGGGGACGCGGTGCCCCTGCTTGTGGTGCAGGAACACGTAGGCCTCGCGCTTCTCGCCGTCCTGCAAGGTGGCCTGCACGGGACAGCCGTCCTCGCACAGCTCTCGCCCGCTGACGTCCATGTGTCGAAGGATGTTGTGAGCACAGGACTTGCCGACGAGCTCGGCGCGTTGGAATCCGGTTATCGTCTCGGCGCTGGCGTTCCAATAGGTGATGTTCCTGTCTCGGTCCACGAAGTACACCCCGTCGGACAGACTCTCCAACAGCATCCGCGGCATCTCGTCATTCGTTGTCATGAATCGAAACACCCCCCTCACCGCCGTATGGTAGGGCTGAACGGAGGGTTGGGCAAGTAGTCGGTGAGGCGCTGGAAAGGACGCCGATGGCGAGATGATACGGCCGGCACCGCCCGGCAAGCTGGGTCGGGGGATCGGCCACCTCGAATGCCCCCACCCGATGGCCATCGCGCGTCGCTGGTGCTTGCCGTGCCACGGTCCCGGACGCGCCGCGCCTGCGACCCGGCCGCTCCGCTCGGGTGCGGTGACCCGCCGGGTGCTACTGCGCCACCTCCGCGGGGACGTAGATCGGGTCGTTGGAGCGGTTGTCGATGACCGACGCGAAGGCGAAGAAGACCCCGCCCGGCGTGGTGGTGCGCACGAGCGCGAAGGCGTCGTCGATGCTCCCGGCGGCCAGCTCGTTCTTGAGGAACTCGTTGAGTTGGATTGACTTGAAGGGGCCGAGAGAGTACGACTTGAGGCCCAGATGGAGGCCGTCGGCGCCGCGATAGGTGTCGACCTCGACGGTGATCGTTGAGCCGGTGGCGTTGACCAGGCCGAGGTTGGTCCGGAAGCTCTGCGCCGAGACGGTCGACTGCGAGAGCATGAGCAGCCGCCCAGTGCTGCCATAGGCGATGGCGCGGTCAACGCCCCGCCCCGGGACGAACTGGCCGAAAGTCCCGGCCGGTTGGTCGTTGTAGGTCCGGCTCGTGACCATGATCGCTCCGGCCGTCGGGGTGATGCGCAAGGTGGCGGCGCCCGAATAGCCGAAGATGAGCGAGAGGATGTTGCCGTATCGCATGCTGCGGCCACCCTCGAGCGAGAAGATCGCCGTCTGCGGGCTCGGATTGTTCTGATCGCGTTTGAGCAGTGCCACCTCGTAGGTCGCGGACGCCGCGCCGGGGTTGTGGATCTCGAGGTCGGTCCGCCAGTTGCTGCCGGCAATGCCGGTCAGCGCCGCGGTCCCCGGTACCCAGAGGGCAGAGGACGCCGGCGGCGCCGTGGGGGAGACCAGGGTCTGGCGGGGGACGGACCACGGCGAGCCCACGGTGGGTGAGCATGCCAGGGCGCGTACGCGGTAGTGGTACGTGGTGGGAGAGGTCACGGTGTGCGCGAACGAGCGGCTGGTCGCGCTGACCGCGAAGGTGGCCGCGCCGGTGAACGAGGCGTTGTCGGCTTCCTGGATCTCATACCGGTTCTCGGGGCTGGTGTTGGACCAGCTCACCGTGTAGGTCGAGTCGCTGCTGGCAGTGGCCGGGGCCGCAGCGACCGGCGTCGGCGGCGCCCCGCAGGCCACGGTCTTGGTGATCACCAGGTTGTCGACGTACGCGCCCTCGTACTGGGTCGAGCCGTCGGAGGTGAAGGTGATGGCGAGCCAGACCTGGGGTGCGCCGGCGAAGTTGTCGAGCGGCACGGTCTCATGACGCCAGGTGCCGCCGGTGTTGGCAGGATCCACGTAGACGCTCGAGTACTGGCCGTTGGCACTGGTCGCGGCCCAGACGCCGAAGACGTCCTTGCCGGTTTGCTTGCTGAGCCAGAGGTCGAGCTCGACCTTGGCGCTGGTCGCACCGGCCAGCGAGAACGGGCCGTACTGCATCCAAGCGCCCATATTGGGCGGGTAGTTGCCGCCGGGGGCGGGCGCGCCCGAGCCTGAGCCGACGCACCACACCGAGTAGCTGCCGCCGGCCTTGCGGTAGCTCGAGCGGCCCCAGTTGACGGTGGTGTTGCTCTTGCCGGACACGAAGCGAAGCGTCCAGTTGGGGCTGGGGAACGAGCCCTCGAAGTTGTCGGAAAACACCGTCACGGTGCCGGCCTCGGGCACCTCCTGGGCGGGCACTTCAGCAGGACGAGCGGTCGCCGCGCTCGCCGGCTCGACCGGAATGACCGTGATCGGGTCGGCGGTGCGGTTGTCCCTCACCGAGGCATAGGTGAAGTACTTGGCAGTGGCGAGGGTCGACGTGACCACGGCGTACGCATCGTCCGCGGTACCGGCGCCAGCCTTGGCGAACACGTCGTTGATCTGCCTGTATCCCCACGGGTCGATGACCTCGGCGAGGACGCCGGCCAGCGCCCCGCTGCTGTGATACAGCGTCACCGTGATCGGTGTCGCGCTCGCCGTCATGTTGGCGAAGCCGATGTTGGTGAGGTAGAGGGCGTTTCTCGTGAGCTGGATGAGGCGCGCCGGCGCGGTGCCGGACACCAGCGTGGCCGCTGCCTGGCCGGGCACGTACTGGCCGAAGGTGCCGGCCGGCTGGTCGTTGAACGTCCGCGAGGCGACCAGCAGCGCCACGTTCGAGCCGATGAGCAGGGCCCCGGAGGTCGAGGACTGGCCGAAGGTGTTCTTGACGACGTCCTTGAGCTTGAGCGAGCGGCTGGCCGGAATCATGAAGGTTTGGCCAACCGCAGCAGAGTTGTTCTGATTCTGTTTCATGAAGTAGATGTTGACGGTGGCGATGGAGGGGCCGGGGTTGTGAATCACCATGTCGGTGACCCAGAACGCGCCTCCGAAGCCAGGCAGATGTCCACTGGTCGGCACCAGGTAGAGGTACGTCCCGGCGGCATCGATCGGTGGCGCAGTGCCGGCAGCGAGCTCCTCCGCCGCAGGGGTCGGAATCGCGGGCCCGTCAGCCGGGAGGATGAATACCTCCTCGGTGTTCTGGGCGTCCAGCCCGCCGCCGGGGAGGATCGGTCCGAGACCGATGAGTGCGATCGAGAGCACCGCCACCCGAGCTTTCATGAACGTCTGCGCCATAGCGTGCCGCCTTTCTCCTCGTACCGCCCAGGACTCGAACCGATGGTAGCCGTTCCCCTCACCGCGTCAAGCATGCGCGTTGCCTCGGGGTCGGCGCTGACGCCGGCTGCTGCTGTGTGGCGCGGTGAGCCTCCGTGACTTCGACGATGCCGATCCTTGACACCCGAAAACTCAAAACATATAATCATGCTGAAAGGTGTTGATGTGATCTCGCAAACCGCCCGCTATGCACTGAGAATACTGGGGTTACTCGCTGCGAACCCCGAGCGGTGGGCGCTGGGCAAGGACATTGCCGCCGAGACCGGAATCCCCGCCAACTACCTCTCGAAGATCCTCAACCAGCTCCGCAAGCGGGGGCTCGTCCAAAGCCAGAAGGGCTGGGGAGGAGGGTTCCTCGTCGAGCGCCGGACGCTGGGTACGCCGATCGGTGAGGTCGTGGAGGTGTTCGACGGCAAGGCGGACAACGGCCGTTGCGTGTTCGAGCTGCAGTCGTGCGACGCCGAGCACCCGTGCCCGCTGCACCACTGGTGGGACCGCGTACGGCGTGAGTATCAGGCGATGTTGACAACAGTCACGATCGGCGACCTGGGGCAAAAGGGATAGCGGTGAGCGGGCCCCGTCCGGTCCACGTGTCTTCACTCAATGGAGTACGGCATCCAGAGAGCGGATGAGAGAGGAGTCAGTCATGAACGTCAGCCAGCCAGAAGCCATCACCACCCTCATGCACGAGCATCGCGTCATCGAGCAGGTGCTCGACGCCTTCGAACGGTGCACCTCGCAGCTCGCATCAAACGGCGAAGTGACGCGCGCCACGATCCGTGGCTTCGCGGCGTTCTTCCGCAACTTCGTCGACCGCTGCCACCACGGCAAAGAAGAGGACCGCCTGTTCGCCCTCATGGTCGAGCTGGGGTTCCCGCGCGACCACGGTCCGATCGCCGTCATGCTCGATGAGCATGAGCTGGGGCGCGAACACACCCGGGTCTTGAGCGCCATCGGTGAGGGCGAAGGGCCACTCACGGACGAGGAGCGGAAAAAGGTCGGCAGCCACGCTGGAGCGTTCATCCCCTTGCTGCGGGCCCACATCCGGAAAGAGGACGAGATCCTTTATCCGATGGCGATGCAAGCGCTGTCGCCCGATCGGCTCGTGACGCTGGCGCGCGACTTCGATGCGTTCGAGGCCAACGTCATGGGCGCCGGCGAGCACGAGCGTTACCACGCCCTGGCCGACGAGCTGATCGCCGCCTGGTCTCCGGAAGCGAAGCCCGTGGGCAGCTGCTGTCACCACGCCGCAGCAGCCCGATAGCGGAGCGCCTCGGGTCCTCCGCGCGGCGGGTCGGCCGCCACGGCGCCGGGAGTGCTTTTGGTCCTCGATGAGGCCTCGACGAACTCGAGCAACGACCGCTGGTCTTGCACGCTCTCCAGCAGGTCGTGCAGCCCCTCTACTCCTCCTGTGTCTCGGAGCGCGGTTCAACGCCCAGCATCACCCGCGCGGAGCGTCGGTTGCCTGCCGTTGTTGAGCGGCGCATCGGCGGCTGCAACCGTGTCCGCCACCACGAGAACAAACGCACCGGTGTGAACCCACGGCGGCCATAGACGCTCCGTGATTCGCGCGAGCCGCCCGCCTCCCGGAAGATGTATCGCGGTCCGAACTCGAGGAAGATGCATAGACAGACCTGTGAACAGGGAGATCGCCTCGCTGGGTGTGTGCCAGCGAGCACCCTTGTAGCCTCCGTGGCCGCCGCGTCTGCCCTCCCGAAACCAGAGGAGGCTGCGACGGTTCAGGAGGCCGATCGCGACCCGTCGACGCGCAACGCGAACCATCTCGCGAACAGCAGCCCGTTCCTCCTCGATGAAACACAGTGCCGTGACCGACACGACGAGGTCGAAGCTCGCCGCTTCGTACGGCAAGGCACGTGCGTCGGCGACCTCGTAGGAGGCGTTGCCGGTGCCCTGACGACGCGCATACGCCACCCATTCTGGGTTGGTATCGACGCCGGTGACCGGGCCTCCCATCGCGGACACGAGGGCACGCGTGAAAAAGCCCGTGCCACAGCCAACATCGAGAAGCGATTCCCCTGAACCAGGTTGCAGCTCTTCGAGAAGCAGCGCCACCTCGCGCTGCCCGATCCACCGGCCGCGCGGCGTCTCGTACCACCGATCATAGGTCTCTGGGTCCATCACGTTTCCACCTAACGTCGATGAGATGAGCCGCGAGTCGAGCGAGTCGGTCTGATCTCATCGTTGGGCAAGCGACGCTACTCCGTGAAGTAATCCGTGTCGATCCTCTTGACCTCGTAGTTCGCCTTCGGACTGACGCCGAGGTTGTGGTCGATCATCAAGCCCGCGAGCTCGACGCCGTCGATGAGCACGATCTTGTTGTCGATCTTGGAGACGTACTCGCGCGCCTCGCTGGAGAAGGCGGACGTGGTGATCATGACGCCCTTCTTGGCGCGCTGACCCTGAAGTGCACCGGCGAACTTCTGGACCTCGGGTCTGCCGACGCTCGATTCCCATCGCTTGGCCTGGATATAGATGATGTCGAGGCCGAGGCGATCTTCCTTGATGATGCCGTCGATTCCTTCGTCACCACTGCCTCCGATCGCGCGACCAGCATCCTGTCTGCTGCCGCCGTACCCCATCTTGAGCAACAGCTCGATGACAAGCTTTTCGAACAGGCTGGGCGAGGAAGCCTTGACCCGCTGCAACACCTCACCCACGAGCGCGTCCCGAAGCCGACCGTATGCCGCCTCAAGTAACTCCTCGGGCGTCGGCTCCTGCACCGTGGCACCCTCAGAGATCTCGCCGGTGGAGCCCGATCCTGTTCCTTTCAGCGCTTTGAACCCCCGGAACTCCTCGAACTGCATGAGGAACTTGACGTCGATGTGTTCGAGGTTCTGCGAAAGCACCTGACGACCGCGTTCTGAGATCACGTAATGAGCTCGGCGTGTCTTTTCGAGCAATTCTGCCTTGGTGAGATACGTGCGTGCCCAGCTGACACGGTTGTCGAAGACCTGCTGCTGTCCGCTGGGCAGTAGCTCCTTGCGCTCGTCGGGCGTCAGGTGGAACTGGTCAGCGAGGATGTCGATCGTCTCCCGAAGCGAGTGCTCTCGGCCGTCGCCAGCGAACCGTAGCAGCGGCAGCATGATGGTCTGGTAGTCAGGAATCGCCATTAGGTTCCCCCTCCATGCAGTCTGCCCAATGCCCGGCATCAGCGGTGGCGCGCGGTGCCGTCCGCTGTATGCCGTTGTTAGACAGCCTCATCGCATCTACTCCTGCACTCCGAAGCCGTGGTCTGGCTGCTGCAGGAGCCGTAGCACTCGCGCCAGGTATTCCCGGCGAGGCCTCGTCAGGCGGTTGAACCCATAGTATCCCAGGAGTGCACGGGCCACGTCTTCGTCGTCACGGTGCAACTGGCTGGCTTCGAGCGGCAAGCGGCGGAGCGCGGCGAGCAGTTCAGAGGGCGGAATCTCGAGCAGGTCGCGCTTTCCTGCTGGCCTCACTCTCACCGCGGGTGTTCCCGCAATGCGAAGCACCTGACTCTCCGGCGACCCGTCGCGCAGTTCGTCCTCTTGGGCGATCTCGCCAGCCCGAAGCATTGAACCCAGAGTTCTATTCAGCGCCTGCCGAACGATTCTCCCAACGCGGCGAAGGTCCTGGCAGCCTTCGACGTAGAGCCGATAAACGGACGAACGTGTGAGCGGACCATCTCGCTCAATGATCCGTCGGAGCACCTCCCGAACGTTCGCTGCGGCTGACTCCCGAGGATCTGGAAACCCCGAAGCTCCCGAGTAACCGGTGAACGGCCCGACGATCGAGGGCTCCACGTCGGCTTCCGCAGCAATTTTCTCTGGATTCTCAGTGGCGACGACCGTCTCCGGCAGAACGCCCGATGAACTACCGCGGTCGTGGTCAGGGGTTATCGATGGTTCGCGTTGAGGTTCCTCGATGAAGTCGACGGGCCGAATTCCAAGCTCTTCGCACGTTTCCACGACCGCATTCACCGCTCGCTGCCGGTCGACATAAAAATCCGACTCTCGCACTCGCGCGAACGTCCAGCCAGCCCGTTCCAGCTGTCGCTGGCGCACCATGTCATACTCGTACTGCTCCAGACCATGCCAATTGTCACCATCGCACTCGACGGCGATTCGCGCATCGAACCCTTCGACCACGAGGTCGATTCGCCGACCAGCGGCCTCGACCTGAGGTCGGATTCTGAACTTGCGCCGCAACAGCTCGAGCGCGACGTCCACCTCGAACCAACTTTCGTAGGGGTCTGGCTGGGTGCCGAGTCGCCGAGGTCCCTTGGCCTTGCGTTCGAGGGCGTCGAGATCTTCGAAAAGGGCGTCGACTGCCGCATTCTGGGGACTCTCGAAGAAGCTAACGAGTCGGCGGCGCAGGTCGTCTGGTCCCAGATCGTGCGGCCTGACACTGTGGAAGAGCCACACCTGATCTCGTGCCCGGCTCATCGCCACGTTAAAACGTCGCTGGTCCGGAAGACGGGTGAGCGCTCGATATTTCACGTTCGGTGAGATCACCAACGAAAGGAAGATCACGTCTCTCTGGTCGCCTTGAAAGGTCGCGGGTTCGCCGCACCGCAACCGGCGTTCCTCGATTACCCTAGGCTCGAGCTTCTGGGCAAGGAGGGTTTCGATTAGCTGGGCTTGGGCGTGGCCCTGCAAGGCGATGACCCCCATCGTCTTTGCCTCGAACGCTTCGTCATCCACAAGCTTCACGATGGTTTCGACGAGGGCCATGGCCTCGGCGGGATTCGTGATTCTCTGTCCGGTTTCCTTACACGCACCTTCGGCAACAAACCGTGATCGCAAAGGCGGAAGCCTTTCAGGAGGCGCCTGCCGCAACGGGATCAGTGGCGTGTCGCGGTAGCATAGATCGTTACTGAAGCGGATGATCTCGGGCACGCAACGAAAGTGCTCGCGGAGCGTAATGTGGCTACCGAACGTTCGCTCCGAGTGGTCGAAGAGGCTCGTATCGGGTCGGAACTCGTCCCGGAAGCGAAATGCGCTCAGGTGCTCTCGCGCCAACCTTGCAATATCATCCTCCGGTACGCCGACGGCTTCAGGACTGTTTTGTTTCTCGTCGCCGACCACGACAATCCGCTTCGCGAGCAGGAGCAGCGCCAAGGCATCGACGCTCGCTTGCGACGCCTCGTCTACAATGACTGTGTCGAAGAGACCCGGCACCGCGTCGACCGAGTCCCAGAGCTTGTGAAGCGGCATCACCCACGCCGGGATGCGTGGGACACAATCCATGAGGTACTGCCGCGCTGTGCGCCTGTGCCGATTGGCGTGCTTCCCGGTACCTTTGCCAATCCTGTCCACGGCCCGTGTCCAAGCGTTCAGGCTTTGGACGGTCTTCTCATCGAGTCGATCGAAGAACACCTTCCAGGCCCGATTCGAAACGAGAGTCTCCGTCGCCTTCTCGCTCTTCTGCTGCAGGCGGTGGTACTCCTGAACCCGCGCCTCATAGGCAGAGGCGTTGGAAACCTGTCGCAGCCACGCGCGGGCAGCCGCCCAATCCCAAGCTTCTCGAAGCTTGCTGACTCGGTCCCGCCAAGTCGGCTCGCCGCCGGTGTCGCGGAGGAGTACCGCGAGACCCGGGCACGATCTGTCTAGTTTCGTGAGTAGGCCCTCGTAGGTTTCGAGAAGCCGCTTCTCGTGCCGAACTCGCTCTCGCTCCTGCCAGGCGGTGCGCCAGGCACGGGCGTCGCGCGTTCGGGCGGCCTCCTCCAGGGATCGCACGCAGGGATGGGCGTTCAAGCCAGGCTGTAGATTTCGCACGATCCCAAGAAGCAGGTCGAACTCATACTGAGCGTCGCGAGCATCTCGGGAAGCCAGGACCGCATCAACGGCCTTGAGCCAATCATCGCGCTGGCCGGCGGACGCAAGGGCCGTACGTTCCGATCCCAGAATGGTTGCCAGCGAGCCCGCCCGCTCGGACCTGAAAAACCCTAGGAGCGCTTTGAGCTCGGTCGTCAGCTCTTCAGCTCGGCTAACGGCTTGTCGGGGGTTCGATATCTCCGCGAGGGAAGCGCCCCACACGTCTCGCAGCTCGCGAACGGTGCGTCGCAGCTCCAGATAATCGTAAACGCATCGAAGTTGCTCGACCTCTGCAGCCTTCTTCCCGTCGACCAGGCAACCCTCCGCGATGTAGCGGGTGTCCCGTACAACGCGAGGGGCGAAAACCGAAAAGCCCTTCCAGCCACCTGCCGTGAAGTGCGCCAAACGTCGCTCGACGTCCGTTCTCAGGTGGTCTTCCGCGATGCCGTCCGGAAGCTCGACCCGTGCCGAGTCAATCGCTTCAAGGAGGCATTTCGCGTCCTTCAACAGAGTTTCCGAATCGGCCGCATGGCGAGTCCACCGAGCTTCAGCAGAAGCCAGCAGGTCCTGAAGAATGGTCTTCAGAAGCTCGCCCATGACTCGACCGACCCGGAGCCCTAGGTCCGTAAGCGCCTGCACGGCTTCGCGGAACTGGCGTAATTGCTCAGTCCCAACCGGCTCCAAACACTCCAGTTTCGCTCCCTCGACCCCACGGCTCGTCCGCTGCGCCAATTCCTCAGCAGCCGCCAACTGCGCGACTAGCACTTGGAACTCATCCGGGCCGGGAAGTTCCGTATCTCCGATCTCGAGACTCAGTTCGGCGCAGACGTCGGCCGTGAAATACGCGAGGGCGTCCGTGAGGAAGGCGCTCTCAGAAGGGTCGAGGGGGTATGCAGCATCGGCGGACAGCTGCGGGAACCAGTCGAATTCCTGTTCTTGCTCGCTCAACCTCCGTGCAATCTGCGCGGCGGTTCCGGAGTAGCCACCGGGCAGCTCGTGTGAATGCATCTCAGCCTCTCGGAAAGCGCGAAGGTCGCGCTCGACTCGAGCTAGCGCGCCTTCGAGCTCATCAAGGGTGCTCTCTGCCTCATCAATCGCGCGTTGCGCTGCCTCCGGCCCACGCCATTCATTCTTGCGCCTAAGGACCCCGCGGACGCTCTCTTCGAGAAGACGTTGATCTTCGCGTGAGGAGCCCAGCGCGGTGACGCATAGGTCTCGAATGTCGTCAGGTAGCAGGCCGCGCAGCACCGCGAGCGCTTTGGGAGCGTGGGCGGTCACCAAGATGCGGTCGCCTCTGGCGAGCAGATGACAGATTAGGTTCGCAATTGTGTGGCTCTTCCCTGTCCCTGGCGGCCCCTTGACCAGGACACACGGGTCGGCCTGAAGACGCTGGACGATCTGCCGCTGTTCTTCGTTGGTCGGCAACGGGAAGAGAAAGCGATCCGTATCCGCGGACACAGGCGGGTCGTCCTCGGGAGCAGCGATCGGATGGTTCGCACCACCACTCGAAGCCTCGCCTTCCCCGAGTAGTCGTTCCCACGGCCTTGTGGTCCCTAGGCCACCGCCGATGGCGACCTCGTGAAGCTTGCGGAGCAGGTCCTCGTAGGCTGTGGGTCGCCGTTCGCGAAGCACGAGTGCAGGGGCGAACGACAAGTGAGGATGCTCCCCCGTGCGGTCTGCGCGATCGAACGTCTCATCGACCTGCGCATCGGCACTGAGACTGTTCGCGATCTCGCGCAGCAAGGGAGCTATGCGGGCAGTGTCCCAGGCTTGGATGTCAAGCGCTTCGAGCTGCTCGCCGAGCGTCTGTTCGTTCAGCCGCGGGCGATGCTGGAGTTCGAGCATGTCGAGTTCGACCCGAAATGTATCGAACGAAGCCGCGGGCGTGACGCTAAGTAGGCCTCTCGCTGCATCGAGTGTCAGTTCCGTGGGCGCGGTCAGAACATGGCGGGCAACGGCCGTGCCGGTCGGGTCGTGCCACTGTAGGAACCCGATCGCAAGCACAAGCTCGTACCGCTCCTCGGCCTCTTCGAGCCGGCGCCGCATGAAGTCGAGGCTCTCATATACGTCCTGCACCTCTTGCCACTGACGCCTCTCATGTGCCCACGGCTCCCACTTCTCGATGAGGTACTCGAGCCATGCGTCCTCGACCTCCGGGTGATCCGCCAGCCGGTGGAGCTCGGGCACGGTCTCGACGATCGTCCCCGGAACGTCGTCAGGAGCGTCGGGATCCGGGACTCGCCGCTCGACGAGCACCCTGATCTCGGTCCGCAGCTCGGGCTCCTGGTCCGGTTGGTCTAAAGCGTCGGGTCGTACCCAGTCCACAACGGCCTGGGGCACAGGGGGGCGTGCAGGCATCCGCTTCTTGCGGACTTCCAACCAGAGCCCGGTGAAGTCCTCGAGTATCTCGAAAAAAAACGGGGAGCGGCATTCGCCACAGTTCCTCGGAATGTCGGCGAACCAGAGCACCTCGTCGCCGGCCCCATATGAGCTGACTCGTTTTCGCCGGATCGTGGCGTTTGCCTTGAGGAAGGCGAGAAGCGCCGCTCCTTTGTCGTTGAGCGTGTTCACGGCGCCGGATCTCGTTTCGCGCCTTGATACGGCATTGCCTGTCTTGCTCCAACTATTAGCAGCACGGCGAGAGACGTGCAGTTCGTCTCGAAGCCGTCGAGGATGCCATAAGGGCTCAGCGCCAGAGCATCACCTCGGGTTAATCCTAGCACACCCCCCCTCCTGTCCGGCGGCCGGGGGGTGGTGAGTGTTTGCGTATCTCTACCCATTGTTGCCGCCTTCTTCGCAGTTGTGTCTGTCAAGCTCTACAGATTGGGTTAGGGGCTACCCCTCCATGCAGTCTGCCCAATGCCCGGCATCACCGGCGGGGAGCGTCGGGTGCATGCCGTTGTTGGGCGGTGCATCGGTGGCTGCAACCGTGTCCGCCACCACGAGAATAAACCCACCGGTGTGAACCCACGGCGGCCATAGGCGCTCGGTGATTCGCGCGAGCCGCCCGCCTCCCGGGAAATGTATTGCGGTCCGAACTCGCGGGGGGTGCACAGGCAGACCTGTGAACAGGGAGATTGCCTCGCTGGGTGTGTGCCAGCGAGCACCCTTGTAGCCTCCGTGGCCGCCGCGTCTGCCCTCCCGAAACCAGAGGAGGCTGCGACGGTTCAGGAGGCCGATCGCGACCCGTCGACGCGCAACGCGAACCATCTCGCGAACAGCAGCCCGTTCCTCCTCGATGAAACACAGTGCCGTGACCGACACGACGAGGTCGAAGCTCGCCGCTTCGTACGGCAAGGCACGTGCGTCGGCGACCTCGTAGGAGGCGTTGCCGGTGCCCTGACGACGCGCATACGCCACCCATTCTGGGTTGGTATCGACGCCGGTGACCGGGCCTCCCATCGCGGACACGAGGGCACGCGTGAAAAAGCCCGTGCCACAGCCAACATCGAGAAGCGATTCCCCTGAACCAGGTTGCAGCTCTTCGAGAAGCAGCGCCACCTCGCGCTGCCCGATCCACCGGCCGCGCGGCGTCTCGTACCACCGATCATAGGTCTCTGGGTCCATCACGTTTCCACCTAACGTCGATGAGATGAGCCGCGAGTCGAGCGAGTCGGTCTGATCTCATCGTTGGGCAAGCGACGCTACTCCGTGAAGTAATCCGTGTCGATCCTCTTGACCTCGTAGTTCGCCTTCGGACTGACGCCGAGGTTGTGGTCGATCATCAAGCCCGCGAGCTCGACGCCGTCGATTTCGTCCTCTCTGCCGACGGCATAGTTCAACGTCGGCAGCTTCGCTGCGGCGTTACGCGCCGAGCCCTCGGCCGGACGCATGCCTCCGCCTGGCGCGCTCGATGGCAACGAATACCACGAGCCAGAGCGCTGCAGCGCAAACGTAGACGAAAAGCGCGATCACTGGGGATCTGTGACCCAGGTGCGACGAGCGTGTGATGCCGCCGCTGACGACGAGCAGCGCCAGCAGTGCGCGACACGTCGAGAAGGCGAACAGGACACCGGCCACGAGCTTGCCCAGGTAGAACCGATCGACCTTGTCTGTCAGCAGCTTCATGGCTATCCCTCCGTGGTCACCAAAAACTGGGCACCGGTGAGTGGCCGCGCGTTCCTTGGCGCCCCGCTCCTCTACGCAACCATGAGTGGGCAACACCGACAAGACTGCGGGTGTAAGGATGCGAACCGCCATGAGGCGGTTGAGTAAAACCTGCAATGGGACGCGGTCGTGGGGGTGGTAAGGTGCTGACTCCGTGCGTGGTTGGAGACGTGCGGGGCGCACAGGGGACGCGATAGCTCGCGGGCGGCGGCTGTGTGGCGTGCGAAGTGCCGCTCCCGGGAACTGGGGCTTTTTGCGGTCGGCGGGGCTGAGAACGCATCGGCTTTCTCGGTTCAGGACGTGAGTGTAGATCATGGTGGTGCTGATGTCACCGTGGCCGCCGAGCTCCTGGACGGTGCGGATGTCGTAGCCGTCCTCGAGGAGGTGGGTGGCGAAGCAGTGGCGGAGGGTGTGGCGGGAAACGTCGGCCAGGACACCCCTCACCCGGCTCGCAGGTCGATACACTTCCGCGCTTGCTCCCTCGCCCCCGCGGCAGCGGGGGAGAGGCGGGTCTCATCCCTCGCTCCCGCGGCAGCGGGGGAGAGGGCAGGGTGAGGGGGTTCCTTCCCCCCTCTCCCCG
>ERZ795061.2237-NODE-2237-length-17956-cov-8.953131_pt1 | contig 17956 bp, 18 predicted proteins | sample MGYA00375145_ERZ795061 | MGnify/ENA primary metagenome ERZ795061 (study PRJEB30190, sample SAMN05720144) | anaerobic digester metagenome | isolation source: active sludge of municipal wastewater-treating anaerobic digesters | place: USA | collected 2014-12-22 ... | reverse complement strand
CCGCCGCCGTGGCGGGCCATGCCGCCGTAGGTGTCGACGATGATCTTGCGGCCGGTCAGGCCGCAGTCGCCCACCGGCCCGCCGATCACGAACTTGCCGGTCGGGTTGATGTGCACCTTGTTCTTGGGAAGCGCATCCAGCCACTTCTTCGGCAGCACCGGCACCAGGATCTCGGCGCGCACGGCTTCGACCAGGTCCTTCTGCTTGATGTCCGGATCATGCTGGGTGGACAGCACCACGGCATCCAGGCCCAGCACGGTGTTGCCGTCGTAGCGCAGGGTGACCTGCGACTTCGCATCCGGGCGCAGCCACTTCAGCTTGCCCTTCTTGCGCACCTTGGCCTGCTGCTCGACCAGGCGGTGCGAGTAATACAGCGGCGCGGGCATGAATTCCGGCGCCTCGTTGCAGGCGTAGCCGAACATCAGGCCCTGGTCGCCCGCGCCCTGTTCTTCCGGCTTCTTGCGGTCGACGCCCTGGTTGATGTCCGGCGACTGCTTGCCGAGCATGTTGATGATCGCGCAGGTGTGGCCGTCGAAGCCGACGTCGGAATTGTCGTAGCCGATGTCGTTGATGACCTTGCGCGCCAGCGCCTCGATGTCGACCCAGGCGCTGGTGGTGACTTCGCCGGCGACGATGGCGGCGCCGGTCTTCACCATGGTCTCGCAGGCCACGCGGGCGCGCTTGTCCTGCGCCAGGATCGCGTCGAGGACGGCGTCGGAAATCTGGTCGGCGATCTTGTCCGGGTGGCCTTCGCTGACCGACTCGGAGGTGAAGAGGTAGCTGGACATCGCGGCTCCTGTGAGTGATTCATCCTTGTATGCGGATGAAAGGATGGCCGCGCATGATACAGCTGTGCGGGCCCGCGCGCATCTTGCGCCATCCTGCGGGGGATGGGTATTGAAGTTGCGTTAAGCGGGATCGTCATCTCCCCGCAACCTGACGGCAACGGCGGCGTCGCATCGGCGGCGCAGGCTGCCGGCCAACACGGTCGCGGCCCGTCGCCATGCTCCAGCTCGAACAGCGCCTCCGCCAGCGTTTCCCGCACTGGTTCCGTGGACGCCGCGCGGCCATCGCCCGGCCGTTGGTGCGCGGGATCGCGCGCTGGTCGCGGCTGGATGCCATCGAGACCTTCCTCACCGCCAACCGGCACGTGCGCGGCTTCGATTTCGTGTCCGCGGCCCTGCAGTTCCTCGGCGCGGACTACACGGTGGACGCCGCCGCGCTCGCGCGCATTCCCGCGCAGGGTCGCTTGCTGGTCGTCGCCAACCATCCCAGCGGCGCGCTGGATGCGCTCGCGTTGCTCGATGCCATCGGCAAGGTGCGCCGCGATGTGCGCATCGTCGCCAACGACATGCTCTCCGCGCTCGACAACCTCGACGGTTTGTTGCTGCCGGTCCGCATCCTCGGCGGTCGACCCACGCCGGACAGCGTGCGTGCGGTCGATACGGCGCTGGCACGCGGCGAATGCGTGATCGTGTTCCCGGCGGGCGAGGTCTCGCGGCTTGGCCCGCGCGGCATACGCGACTCGCGTTGGCGGCGTGGCTTCCTGCGCTTCGCCCGCGCCTGCGACGCGCCCGTGTTGCCGGTGCGCATCCACGCGCGCAATTCGGCGCTGTTCTACGGGGCATCGGCATTGTTCAAGCCCGCCGGGACCGCCTTGCTGGCGCGAGAGATGTTCGCGCGGCGCGGCCGGCGGATCCGCTTGCTGGTGGGCGAGTCGATCAGGCTCGATGCCGGCGCGGATGACGCCGGCGAACTGCAGCGCGTGCGACGCATGTTGTATGCGCTTCGCGTCCACCCTCACCCCAACCCTCTCCCGCCAGCGGGAGAGGGGGAAGAGCATCCCGAGCCTCTCGTTGATGCGGTGGATCCGGCACAGGTGCGCATGGGGGTGGCCGGCCTGCGTCTGCTCGGCGAGACCGGCGACGGCAAGCAGATCCGCGTCGGCACGCTGGCGGTGGACGCGCCGCTGTTGGGCGAGATCGGCCGCCTGCGCGAGCTGACCTTTCGCGAAGTGGGGGAGGGCACCGGTCGCAGCGTGGACCTGGATGCCTGGGACAGCTGGTACGAGCACATCGTGCTGTGGGATGACGCGGCGTCGAAGGTAGTCGGGGCCTACCGCATCGCCCGCGGCGCACCGGTACTGGCCGCGCACGGCATCCGCGGCCTGTACACCGCATCGTTGTTCGATTACGCCGACGATGCCATCGCCCGGATCGCACAGGGGATGGAACTCGGTCGTAGCTTCGTGGTGCCCGAGTACTGGGGAAGTCGCAGCATCGATTACCTGTGGCAGGGCATCGGTGCCTACCTGCGCACGCATCCGAAGGTGCGCTACCTGTTCGGCGCGGTCTCGATCAGCGCCGCGCTGCCGATGGCGGCACGCGAGCAGATCGCCGCGCATTACGCGCACTACTTCGGGGGCGGCACCGGCGAGGTCCTGTCGAAGCGTCCGTTCGCCTACCAGGCCGCCATGCCGCAGGACGCTGCGATGGATGCGGATACCGCGTTCCGCGTGCTGAAGGCGAACCTGGATGCGCTCGGCGCGCAGGTGCCGATGCTCTACAAGCAGTACACCGAGCTGTGCGAGCCGGGTGGTGCGCGCTTCCTCGCGTTCGGGGTGGACCCGGGCTTCAGCGATGCGGTGGACGGGTTGATCGAAGTCGACATCCAGCGCATGCGGCCGAAGAAGCGCCAGCGCTACCTGGGCGAAGTGGCTGAGGCGGGGGCAATGGCATGAGCCTGCAGGCCGCGCCGCCGATGCGTCGCGCGGTCTTCCTCTCCGACGTCCACCTGGGCTCGCGCCATTGCCACGCGGCGGAACTGGCCGCGTTCCTGTCCACCTTGCGCTGCAAGCGCCTGTACCTGGTCGGCGACATCGTCGACCTGTGGTGGATGGCGCAGCGTCGCGCGCAATGGGGCAGCGCGCAGAACCGGGTGGTGGAGGCGCTGCACGCGCTGCGTCGCGCCGGCACCGAGATCGTCTACATCCCCGGCAACCACGACCGCCCGATCCGCCGCTTCTGCGGGCTGGCATTGCCGGCGATGCAGGTGCGCCGTCGCGCGATCCACGTCACTGCGGATGGCCGCCGCCTCCTGGTCGTGCATGGCGACGAGTTCGATGGCGTCACCCACTTCGGCAACCTGCAGGAGAAGTTCGGCGACTGGCTGTACTACCGGATCCTGAGCGGCAACCGCTTGTTGAATATCGTGCGTGGTGGCTTGGGCCTGCGCTACTGGTCGCTATCGGAGTTCCTGAAGTCGAAGAGCGGTGCGGCGGAGCGTTTCATCGAACGCTTCATGCAGGCCGGGCTGGACGACGCGCGCCGTCGCGGGCTGGACGGCATCGTCTGCGGCCACATCCATCGCGCCGCGCTGCTGCAGCGTGGTGGCCTGGTGTACGCCAATGACGGCGACTGGGTGGAGAGCCTCAGCGCCTTGGTCGAGGACGCGGATGGCACCTTGCGCCTGCTGGCGCATACCGGCGAGGTGCTGGCGGAACTACTGCCGCGATCGCTGTCGCAGGGAGCTGCAGTGCCCGTGGCATTGCCGCGCGCGGCGTGATCGCGATGGAGGATGCCGGTTAGCATCCGCGGATGGATTCCATCACCCATCTTTTCTATGGCGGCGTGATCGCCGCCGCGATCGCACCGAGGCAGCATCGTCGCGCCGCGCTGCTGGCCGGCATGGTGCTCAACACGCTGCCCGACCTCGACGTGCTGCCGCTGCTGCTCAGCGACGACCCGATCGTGCGCATGACCTGGCACCGCGCGGCGACCCATTCCTGGTTCGTTCTGCCGCTGGTGGCATGGGGGATCTGGGCGTTCTTCCGGCGTCGCGGCGGTCGCGTGGCGCAAGCGCCGACACGCTGGTGGTGGGCGATCTTCGCCTGCCTGATGGCGCATCCGTTGCTGGACAGCTTCACCGTCTACGGCACCCAGCTGTTGTGGCCGCTGCCGGTCCCGCCGCTGATGTGGAGCAGCCTGTTCATCATCGATCCGCTGTTCACGGCGGCATGGCTTGCGGCGTTCGTGGCGGCGATGGTCGCCGGCAGCCGGCAGTGGGGCGGCAAGGCGCTCGCCGCCGGCATCGTGCTTGGCGTCGGCTACGTGGGCTGGTCGCTGCTGGCGAAGTCGCTGGTGCAGCGCGAGGCGGATCGCGCGCTCGCCGCGATGGGCCTGGCCGATGCGCCGCGCTTCTCGGTGCCGATGCCGTTCAACACGCTGCTGTGGCGGGTGGTGGCGATGACGCCATCGGGGTTCGTCGAAGGCGAGCGTTCACTGGTCGCCGACCACGGGCCGATGGTGTTCCGTGGCTATCCCTCCCATGTGCAGGCGCTGCGCCAGGCGGCCGCGATCCCGGCCGTGCAGGAACTCGGCTGGTTCAACCACGGCTTCCAGAAGGCGCAGGTCCGCGACGGCCAACTGGTACTCAGCGACCTGCGGATGGGCGCGGAGCCCGACTACAGCTTCAATTTCGCGGTGGCCGAACCCGATGGCGACGGCTGGCGCGCGATCCCGCCGCAACAACTGCGCTGGCCGTGGGAGGCATCGCGCAGGCTGGGCGACATGTGGCAGCGCATCTGGCAGCAGCCCGCGGCTCAGGCCGCGGCGAGTTCCGGCGAAACGCCCGCGGCCAGCGCGTCGAAATAATCGCGGGTCAGCCGCAGTTGTTCGTCCGCGGTCTGCGCCTGGTTGACCACCGCGCGGAACGCCGCGTTCTCGGGCCGGTCCTTCGCATACCAGCCCAGGTGCTTGCGGGCGATGCGCACGCCGGATACCTCGCCGTAGAACGCATGCAGCTGTCCGAGATGCGCGAGCAGGATGTCGCGGACCTCATGCAGCGAGGGATCTGGCAGCCGTTCGCCGGTGGCCAGGTAGTGCGCGACCTGGCCGAAGATCCACGGCCGGCCCTGTGCGGCGCGTCCGATCATCACCGCATCGCAGCCGGTCGCCTCCAGCACTTGGCGCGCCTTCTCCGGCGAATCGATGTCGCCGTTGGCGATCACCGGGATCCGCAGCATCGCCTTGATCGCGGCGATGGTGTCGTACTCGGCCGTGCCGGCGTACTGCTGGTCGCGGGTGCGGCCGTGCACGGCCAGCGCCTGGATGCCGGCGTCCTCGGCGATGCGGGCGATCTCGGGTGCATTGCGATGCCCGGCATCCCAGCCGGTGCGGATCTTCAGGGTCACCGGTACGTCGACGGCATTCACCACCGCAGCGACGATGCGCGCGACCAGGTCGGGTTCGCGCATCAGGGCGCTGCCGGCCCAGGCGTTGCAGACCTTCTTGGCCGGGCAGCCCATGTTGATGTCGATGAGTTGCGCGCCGTGGTCCACGTTGAAGCGGGCGGCATCGGCCATGATCGCGGGCACGGTGCCGGCGATCTGCACGCTGACCGGATCCGGTTCGCCCACATGGTCCATGCGGTGCAGGGATTTCGCGGTGGTCCAGAAGCGCGGATCGGAGGTGGTCATTTCCGACACCGCCAAGCCCGCGCCCAATCGCTTGCACAGCAGTCGGAACGGCTTGTCGGTGACGCCCGCCATCGGGGCGAGGATCACCTTCGGTTCGATGCGGTGCGGGCCGATCAGCATCCGTGCATTGTAGGACGCGCCCCCTTTCCCGATGCGCTGCGCGCATCGAGCCGGCCCGGCCAGCCGGCCTGCATGTCGGCTGGCGTTCGCAGGCTCGCGGCGTCGCCGCTCGAATTCCCTGGTCACCCCGCAAGGGGAGAGGTGGAACAGGTTTATTCGACCGGCATCCGTGGCATCGCCAGCGCGGCGCCATACAACTCGGTGGAGCGCGAGGCGTAGCGTCCCGCGAAGCGCACGTGCTCGGCAAAGGCGCGCTCCGGCTTCAGCGCCATCGACGCGGCCAGCGCGCCGTTGAAGGCATCGCCCGCGCCGGTGGTGTCCACCACGCGCGCTGCTTCCGCCGGTACGCGGTAACAGGCGGTCGTGTCGCCGCGCAGGTTCGCGTCCGCATGCGACACGAAGCAGCCGCTGGCGCCCAGGGTGACCACCACGGTGCCGTGGGTCAGGTCGCGGCACAGCGCATGCAGCCGCTGCTGGTCGATGCCGGACACGGCATCGGCCTCGACGCGGGCACCCACGTGGCGGCCGAGCATTGCAGCGAACTCGGTTTCGTTGGGGGTGAGGATGTCGGCGCGTTCGAGCATCGCGTGGTCGATCGCCACGTTCGCCGGCGCCGGGTTGAGCAGGGTGGTCGCACCGGCGGCGCGACCGGCGTCGAGCGCCTTGGCCACCGCATCCAGCGGCGATTCCAGCTGCGCCACCAGCACGTCGCCCGGCTGCAGGCCGGCCAGTGCCTCGGCGACGAACGCCGGCTGCAACGCCGCATTGGCGCCCGCACCGATGACGATGCTGTTGCGGCCCTGCGCATCCACGTAGATGCCGGCAGTGCCGGTCGGCGCCTGCACGACCACGTCGCGCAGGTCGATGCCGTCGGCCGTGCACAGGACCCGCGCCAGCTGCGCGCCCAGGTCGTCGCCGAGCGCGCACACGAAGCAGGTGCCTGCGCCTGCGCGGCGCGCGGCCACCGCCTGGTTGAAGCCCTTGCCGCCGGGGCCGGTGGTGTAGTCGCCGCTCAGGGTGGCGCCCGCCTGCGGCAACGCCGGCACCCGCCAGACGTGGTCGACATTGAAGGAACCTGCGACGACGACGCGATTCATGCGATCACCCGAAATAGCTCAGCACGCCGGCGATGGTCGCGGTCATGAAGGTGGCGATGGACCCGCCCAGCACCGCGCGCAGGCCGAACCGGGCCAGGTCGCTGCGACGTTCCGGGGCCAGCCCGCCGATGCCGCCGATCTGGATCGCGATCGAGCTGAAGTTGGCGAAGCCGCACAGCGCGTAGGTCGCGATCAGCCGGCCCTGGTCGGTCAGCGCCACCCCGGCGACCTTGCCGTTGACGATGTCGGCCAGCTGCAGGTACGCGACGAATTCGTTGATGACGACCTTCTGCCCGATCAGCGAGCCGACCGTGGTCGCGTCCTGCCACGGCACGCCGATCACCCACGCCAGCGGCGCCAGCACCCAGCCGAGGATTGCGGCGAGGTCGGTGGGCTTGCCCAGCGTCGCCTGCAGGCCGGTGACTTCGCCGAACCAGGTCAGCGGCCAGTTGATCATCGCGATCAGGGCGATGAACGCGAGCAGCATCGCGGCGATGTTGAGGGCGAGCTTGAGGCCGTCGGCGGCACCGCCGGCGGCGGCATCGATGATGTTGCTGGCGTTCTTCTCCACTTCCATCTTGACCGTGCCGCGGGTGAGCGGCTCGCCGGTCTCCGGGATCAGCAGCTTCGCCACCACCAGCGTCGCCGGCGCGGCCATGATGCTGGCCGCCAGCAGGTGCTTGGCGTAGAAGGCCTGCTGCGCCGGGTCGCCGCCGCCGAGCATGCCCACGTAGGCCGCCAGCACGCCACCGGCGATGTGCGCCATGCCGCCGATCATCATGGTGAGCAGTTCGGATTCGGTCATCCGCGGGATGTACGGGCGCACCGTCAGCGGGGCCTCGGTCTGGCCGATGAACACGCTGGCGCAGACGCTGGTGGTTTCGGCGCCGGACACGCGCATCACCTTGGTGATCGCCAGCGCCATGATCCGCACGATGAACTGCATCACCCCGAGGTGGTACAGCACGCCCATCAGCGCGGCGAAGAAGATGATCGTGGGCAGCACCTGGAAGGCGAACACGAAGCCGAACTTCGTGGTGTCCATCAGGCTGCCGAAGATGAAGTTCGAGCCGGCGCCGACGAAGCTGAGGATCTTCACGAAGCCCTGGCCCAGGGTGTCGAAGATCTCGCGGCCACCGGGGATGTGGCGGGTTTCGCTGATCGGGATGCTGGGAACGAGGAGCACGAACGCGGCGAAGGCGATCTGCAGGCCCAGGCCGGTCAGCACGAGTTTCCAGTCGACCGCCTTCTTGTTGTTCGAGAACAGCCAGGCAATCCCGATCAGCACCGCCAGTCCGAACAGGCCGAAGCCGATCCTTGCCAAACCTTCCATATGACCCTTCCCCGTCCGTGCGGACCCGCACGCGATCCCGCAGGGTAGTCATGCCCGCCGGTGCCGGCAAGCGGGGGGCTCAGGGGTCGCGGGCGAGCACGCGGTTGCGGCCTGCCAGCTTGGCCTGGCGCAGGCGCACGTCGGCGCGGCGCAGCAATTGCGAGAGATCGGCGCCGTCCTGCGGCCAGCCGGCGATGCCGGCGCTGAAGGTGACCCGGATCGGGTCGGCGCCGGGATCGGCCAGGAATGGCTGCGAGACCGTGGTCCTGCGCATGCTGTCCAGGCGCTCCCAGGCGCGGCCGATCGGCAAGGGCATCAGCAGGGCGAACTCCTCGCCACCCAGGCGCGACAGGAAGTCGCCTTCCTCCAGTTGTTCCTGCAACACGTCGACGGCATGGCGCAGCGCGCGGTCGCCGGCCTGGTGGCCGATCTCGTCGTTGATGCGCTTGAAGTGGTCCAGGTTGAGCAGGCAGATCGACAGCGAACCGCCCTGTCCCCGCGTGGTTTCGAGCATCCCCGGGAAACGGTGGGCCAGCCATGTGCGGTTGGGCAGGCCGGTCAGGCCGTCGGTGCCGGACAGGTCGACCAGCCGTTGCATGCGATAGACGACGGTGCTGGTGATCGCGGTCATCATCGCGATCAGCACCACCCGCTGGACCGTGTTCGCCACCGTCGCGGTGCCGTAGTCCAGCGACATCAGTTGCTCCGGCGCGTCCGCCAGCGCGAACACCGCCACCGCCAGCGCGCCGTACTGCAGCATCGCCAGGAGGCCGATGGCGATGGTCAGGCGTCCGTCGTTGCGCAGCGCGGTCATGCAGATCGCGACCAGGTAGAACACCCAGACCACCATGCTGTTGAGGCCGGTGGCGGGCGATCCCATCGCAAGCAGCGCCAGCACCAGGCTGGTCAGGGTCACGTCATAGCTGGAGGTGGCCCAGGGCAACCAGCGATAGCGGCCGCGCTGGCGTGCCAGCGCCAGCCAGACCTGCGACATCACCACCGCCAGGACCACCCCGAGCATCCCGGCGGTCATCTCCGAGGGGCTGTATTCGCCGGTCAGCACGTTCACCAGCGGCAGCAACAGGAGCACCAGCGACAATCCTGCGCGCAGCTGCGCGACCAGCAGTTCGCCGCCGGCGCCAAGCTCCAGCATCAATGCATCGGGGCGTTCGAGCAGTCGTGGCCAGATGTCGCGCCAACCGGAATTCGCGATCAACGATGGACCTCCCTCGGGTCCCCCAGCATAGGGTGCGTTGTGGATGCCCTCAAATCGGGCGCAACCATCGACCGATGACGATGCGCGATCTGCCCGGCGTCACGTCGCGCTCCATTGAGTTTTATCATCATCCACGGACACGAACCGCTGCCCGGTCAAGAAAGAAGCCCCGCATTGCGGGGCTTCTTCGTCAGCGGATCAGCGCGAGCGGGGTGGCGGCGCCGGCGGGGCGGGTGGCGGCGGCAGGTCGTCGGTCTCGACTTCGGTGGCGGTGCCGTTCGCATCGACGACCACGATCTTGCGAACCTGCCGTTGCGATGCGTCCTTCGGCAGCGCCTGTACCCACGCAGGTGCAGGTTCGCCGGCAGCGCCCTCCCACTCCATCCGCTTGCCGTCCTTGTCGACCATCACGTAGCGACGTTTCTCGACCCGCTTGGCGTCCTCCGGCAACGCGCGCGGCACCAGGCCATCGCCATCCTCGAAGGCCTGCATCTTGCCGTCGGTGCCCACGAAGACCAGCTTGCGATGCTCGATCGCGCCGGGTTCGCCGGGCATGCGCGGCGCGGGGGCAACGCGCGGCAGCGCGAAGGTCATCGCCTTCGGCACGTTGACCTGCGCGGTGGCAGGGGTGCGGTCGCGCAGGTAGCCGATGGCGACCTTGCCGCCGGCGGGTTGCGCGCGCAGCGCGTCCATCGCCTCGCGCGGGGTGGCGACGTCCTTGCCGCCGATGCTGCGGATCACGTCGCCGGCCTGCAGGCCGTCCAGTTCCTTTCCGGTGCTGAGCACCAGCACGCCCTTGCTGGCGCCGAAGTAGCGGCCCAGGCCGGCATCCACCGAGGCCAGGTTCAGGCCATTCCAGCGGAATGCCTCGGCCAGCGCCGGCAGCTTGCAGTCGTCGCCCTTGCAGTCGCTGCCCAGGCGGATCACCTCGGTGCGCACGTCCGGGGCGACCATCACCCATTCGGCACGTTCGCGTTCGCCAGCCGCACGGGCACGGGCCTCGACCGCATGTGCGCGGGCCGCGCCAGCCTCCAGGCGGATGCGATCCGCGTCGATCCTGCGCATGCCGCCTTCGTCACCGACGAACACCTGCACGTCGCCATCGAATGCGGCGCCGCCAGGTCCTTGCATGACCATGACCCGGTCATCGACCTTCGGGGTCAACGACAGCGTGGCAGGCTTGCCCTCGCGTTCGTAGCCGAGCCGCACCGGCGTCTTCGCATCGAGCGCGGCGAGCAGCGCGCGGGCTTGTTCGACACGCGCGTCGCCGGCACCGGCATCGACGCGCTTGCCATCCACGCTGGTGATGCGGTCGCCGGTCTTCAGGCCGGCATCGGCGGCGGCGCTACCCGGGGTGACCGCGGCGATGCGCACGCCGGATCGATCGTCCGCGGCCAGCACCACGCCGATGACCGGCTTGCGCAACACGCGCTTCTCGATGCGGATCGGCGCATCGGCATCGCCGTACTTGCGCGAGAGTTCGGCGTAGCGCTGCGCGGCCTGGTCGAGCTGCGTGCGTGCGGCATCGAGTTCCTTCCGTTGCGCGGGCGTGGGCGGGGTCTGGGCGATCGCCAGGCCGGCAACGGCCAGGCCGATCGCGAGCGCCAGGATCTTGGATGCGGGTGTCATGGGGACCTCGTGGGTGGATCGGGTGGAAGGAGACGTCAGTCGATGCTGACCAGGGAGGCGTTGAAGCGTTCGCCGCGTGCGGACAGGAGGCGGTTGGTGGTTTCGATGCCGACCAGTTGCTGCAGCGCGTCCACGCGCTGCTGCCAGAGGCGGTCGCGCGTGGCGGCATCCAGGCCGGATTGCGCAAGCGCGTCATCGATGCCGGCGATGCGTGCGTCGAACTCGCTGCTCAGCGCCACGGTCGTCGCGTTGGCCACGCGCTCGTCGCGGACCATCGCCAGCAGTTGCTCCAGTTGCGCGGAGTCGGCGTGCAGCGATTCGATGCGCTGCCTGGCCGCTTCTTCGGAAGCGAGGCGCGTCGTGCCGGCGGGTTCCGCGGCGGTACGCACCGGGCGCTGTGCGGGCGCGATGCGGCTCGGGCGCGAAGGCTTGTTCCGGTTGGCGACAGTAACGAAAGCAGGTGGCGGATCGGCGTCGATGGGTGTCGAGACTGCGGGTGCCACCGTGACGACGGAGGGCGTGGATATCGATGCCGTCGAGACTTCGACTGCAGGCGCGATCGGATCGGCCTTCGTCGGCGGCAGCATCCGCAACGGAACCACCATCACCAGCGCCAGCGCAGCGGCGGTTGCCAGCCACGGCGGCCAACGCCTGCGCACACGTGGTGTCGCGCCGGCAGGCAGGCGCGCTTGCAGGCGTTCCCAGCCAGCGGCCGCCGGTGTTTCGACGGGCAGTGCCGCGAACGCATCGCCCCAGCGATCGGGTGACGCCGATGCGCTGTTCTTTTCGAAATCGCCGGCATCAGGCATGCGCCTGCTCCTTCCTATAGGTATGTGTACCAACCGAGGGCTGGGAAACCTGCAGCAGCACGCGCAGCCGGCGGGTGCCGCGCGCGAGTTGGGATTTGGAGAAGCTCGCGGTGCGTTGCATGGCGGCCGCGATTTCCTCGTGGGTATAGCCTTCTGCGTGGTACAGCCAGAGCACGCTGCGGGTGGCATGCGGCAACTGTTCCAGCGCGCGCTGGAGCAGCGCCGCGTCCGCCGCGGCGGGCGGGGGCGGTGCGTGGTCTTCGGCGAATGCATCGGTGTCCGCACCGTCCAGTTCCGCCGCCAGTCGACGCCCGCGCCGCAGCCGCGTCAGCGCCTCGTTGACCGCGACCTGCCGCAGCCAGCCCCAGAACGGCGTGCCGCCATCGCCACGGAAGCCGTCGATCGAGGACCACACCTTCAGCATGGTCTCCTGCAGCACGTCGTCGGCCTCGGCGCGGTCGCCGCAGATGCGCAACGCCAGGGTGAACACGGGTCGTTCGAAGCGGCGGTACACCTGCTCGAACGCGTCGCGCTCGCCCCGACGCATGCGTGCGAGCAGGGCGGCGGGGATGTCGATCGCGAAGCTGGAGTGTCCGGCCATTCCCTTGTCTGGATGCGCGAGGGCGGAAAAGGGTCGCAGGCAGTCGGCAATGTCGTCCGCCACGGCCGGGCCTATACTCGGGCCGTCTTCCGGGGAGGAATTCCGATGGTACAAATTCTCGCGCTGATCCTGCTGTTCGCCGGCATCATCATCCTGTTCAAGACCGTGCGGATGGTGCCGCAGGGCTACGAATGGACGGTGGAACGCTTCGGCAAGTACACCCACACCATGACCCCCGGCCTGCACTTCCTGGTCCCGGTCATGTACGGCGTGGGCCGCAAGATCAACATGATGGAACAGGTGATGGACGTGCCCAGCCAGGACGTGATCACCAAGGACAACGCGGTCGTGAAGGTCGATGGCGTGGTCTATTTCCAGGTGCTCGATGCGGCCAAGGCCGCATACGAAGTCGCCACCCTGGAGATCGCCATCCTCAACCTGGTGATGACCAACATCCGCACCGCGATCGGTTCGATGGACCTGGACGAATCGCTGTCCAAGCGCGACGAGATCAATACCAAGGTGCTGGTCGCCGTCGACCAGGCCACCCATCCGTGGGGCATCAAGGTCAACCGCATCGAACTGAAGGACATCCAGCCGCCGCGCGACCTGGTCGAATCGATGGCGCGTCAGATGAAGGCGGAGCGCGAGAAGCGCGCCAACATCCTGGAGGCCGAGGGCTTCCGCCAGGCCGCGATCCTCAAGGCCGAGGGCGAGAAGCAGTCGGTGATCCTGGAAGCCGAGGGCGGTCGCGAGGCGGCGTTCCGCGAAGCGGAGGCGCGCGAGCGCCTGGCCGAGGCGGAGGCCAAGGCGACCCAGATGGTCTCGGACGCGATCGCTTCCGGCAACGTGCAGGCGATCAACTACTTCGTCGCGCAGAAGTACATCGAGGCGTTCAAGGCGCTTGCCGAGGCGCCCAACCAGAAGTTCGTGATGATGCCCATGGAATCCGCCGGCGTGATCGGTTCGCTGGGCGGCATCGCCGAACTGGCGAAGGAAGCCATGGAGCGCCAGCCGAGTGGCAGGGCCGTCGCCAGCAGCAGTCCGGGAGCCTGAGCCATGCGCTGGGACGTGTTCGCCTGGGCCGCCTTCGCGCTGATCCTGTTCGCCGCCGAGGCGATCGCCCCCGGCGCCTTCATGCTCTGGCTGGGCTTCGCGGCCGTGGCGGTGTTCCTGGCGGTACTGCTGTTGCCGCTCGAGGTGCCATTGCTGGCGCAGGTCGCGGCCTTCATCGCACTCAGCTTCGTGTCCATCCAGGTGTATCGGAAGTGGTTCGGCAGCCGGGAGCGCCAGAGCGACCAGCCCGCGCTCAACCGCCGCACGGCGGCGCTGATCGGGCGGGTAGTCCTGTTGGACCGGGCGATCGTGGATGGCCGCGGCCGCGTGCAGATCGCGGATGCCTATTGGGAGGTCACGGGTCCGGAACTGCCCGAAGGGGCCCGCGTGCGGATCATCGGCGGCGATGCCATGACCCTGCAGGTCGAAGCGGGATGAAGCGCCAGCGCGCACGATGCCTCGTGTGGGTGACGGCGTTCGCCATGGCCGGCCTGGCGCAGGCCGGCGACCAGCGCATCAATGAGTGGGTCGGCAAGGCCGTGCCGCCGACGCCATCTGGCCATCGCGAGATCTCGGGCAGTTGCATCGCCGATGGCGATGCGCCGTGCCCGGCATCGGTGGTGGTCCTGCGCGACGAGCAGAGCAAGCTGCGTTTCCTGCTGGCACTGCGCGAACTGCGCGGCATGGACGGCAAGCCGCTGGGTGGCAAGCGCCCGCTGTCGCTGGTGACCGACGCGCTCGAGGTCGGAGCGCTGGACGATCCCGCGGCGGAGGTATCGGTCGGTCAGTGCCAGCAAAGCGGCGTGGCGGACGGACGGATCGTCGCCGTGCTGCGGCCGGATCCGAAGGTCGAATGGGCCACGCGTTTCAACGGACTCTGGCGGTTGGACGCGCAAGGCCGGTTGCAACCGATCCCGGCCACCGGCGTGCGTTGCCTCAACGAAGGATTCGGCTACGACGGCTGACCGGCCGGGATCGTCCCCGCATCGCACTGCATACCGGCGCGCAGGGCGCGGCGCGTCGGGGATAATGGCGGCTCCCTCGTAGCCGGATCACGCGCATGACCAACAAGACCGTCCTCAACGAGACCCACCGCGCGCTGGGCGCGAAAATGGTGGACTTCGGTGGTTGGGACATGCCGATCCACTACGGCTCGCAACTCGACGAACACCACCTGGTCCGCCGCGACGCGGGCATGTTCGACGTCTCGCACATGACCGTGGTCGACCTCACCGGCGCGCGCGCACGGGCGTTCCTGCGCTACCTCGTCGCCAACTCGGTCGACAAGCTGCAGAAGCCGGGCAAGGCGCTGTACACGACGATGCTCAACCCGCAGGGCGGGGTGATCGACGACCTCATCGTCTACTTCGTGTCCGAGGACTGGTTCCGGCTGGTGGTCAATGCCGCGACGCGCGAGAAGGACGTCGCCTGGATCACCGAACAGGCCAAGGCGTTCGATGTCGTCGTGCGCGAGCGACCGGAGTTCGGGATGGTCGCGGTGCAGGGTCCGACCGCGCGCGAGCGCGTGATCGGCCTGTTGCGCGAGGAGGACCGCGTGCAGGTGTCGAAGCTGCTGCGCTTCTCCGCGCGCCAGGCGCAGACCGCCGATGGCGTCGAGGTCTTCGTCGCCCGCACCGGTTACACCGGCGAGGACGGCTTCGAGGTGATCGTACCCGAGGCGCGGACCGTCGCGTTCTGGAATGCGCTGCTGGACGCGGGCGTGAAGCCGGCGGGCCTGGGCGCGCGCGATACCCTGCGCCTGGAAGCCGGGATGAACCTCTACGGCCAGGACATGGACGACACCATCTCGCCATTCGAAGCGGCGCTGGCTTGGACGGTCGTACTGGACGAGGGCCGGGACTTCATCGGCCGCGCCGCATTGGAAGCGCAGCAGGCCAGTGGCGCGGCCCGGCAGATGGTCGGCTTGGTGATGGACGAGAAGGGCGTGCTTCGCCACGGACAGAAAGTGCTCACCGCGAACGGCGAGGGCGAGATCCTGTCCGGCACGTTCTCGCCGAGCATCGGCAAGGCGATCGCGTTCGCACGCATCCCCGCAGGCGACCCGGGCGACGTGCGCGTCGACATCCGTGGCCGCGAGGTGGCGGTGCGCGTGGTCAAGTTCCCGTTCGTCCGCGACGGCAAGGTCCAGGACGGCATCTGACCGGCGAGGTGAACTTTCACCCGCAGCTTCGCTAGACTTTCCCCATCCGATTCCCCCCGCATGCAGCACTGGAGCCAGCAATGAGCGAGATCCCCGGCGACCTCAAGTTCCTCAAGTCCCACGAGTGGGCCCGCGTCGAAGGCGACGGCAAGGTCACCGTCGGCATCTCCGACCACGCCCAGGGCTTGCTCGGCGACCTCGTCTACGTGGAGCTGCCGAACGTCGGCGACCAGGTCACCGTGGGCACTGCATGCGCGGTGGTGGAATCGGTGAAGGCGGCGTCGGACGTGTATGCCCCGCTCAGCGGCAAGGTGGTCGAGGTCAACGCGGCATTGGCCGACAAGCCGGAGACGATCAACGAGGACGCCTACGGCGACGGTTGGTTGTTCGTGATGGAGATGGACGACGCCGACCAGCTCAACGACCTCATCGAGCCGGACGACTACGCCGAGTTGCTGGAAGACGACGACCACTGATCGCCGCCGCCATCCCGCGACCACGAACCCGCGACGGCGACGTCGCGGGTTCTTCGTTTGCGGTGCCAGGAACATGCGCGCGGGCGTCATCGATGCATCCGGCGCGTGGAAAAATCCTGCGCACTTTTCGCGCAAACGCGCTTGTGCGGCGCGAAATCCTGGCGAGCCGTTCGCCATCGCGCGCGTGCGTTCCGCGATCAGTGCTCGCGTTAGCAGGTGCGAGGTCGCATGCATGCATTGCGCGTGCCGTCGTCGTCGCTTGCGCGATCGAATGCGCTGCAACCCGCGTCATTGCTTGCATGCAGCGCATCCGTGCATTGCCGTTGCGCCCGCAACCGATGCCTGCATGCATCGCATGGAAGGCGCGACGATGCGCGTCGATGCGGAGGTCGCGATGGCGTGCACGAAAAAAGATTGCGACAGGTTGTTGACAGTGGAAAAAACCGTGATTAGGTTTCGCCCAGCAGACGTTCCCTGCAGAAGCGAGTGAGCAAGCACAACGCGAAAGACTTCGGCACGACCAGCGACTCCGCCAGCAACATGAAACGGTGGGCGCAGCCGGACTGTCCTTCGCGGAAATGCACGTCGCCGAACGCCGGATTCGTGTCCATGATCGAAACCTGCAGCGTCCATCGCCGCGGGTTTTTTAATGGGCGGGGAATGTCCCACGCCGGCGGCGCGCATCGCGCGCACCGGCACAGCATCCGTTCCGGTGCGCCTGGCGCGTCGGCGGTCGATCGCGGGTCCGATACCCGTGGTGTCTTTAGAACTGGGCTTTACCGATTTACCCATTGACGAGGAGCCATACCATGGCCGTTAAGAAAGCTGCAAAGAAGGCTGCTAAGAAGCCGGCCGCCAAGAAGGCGGCGAAGAAAGTCGCCAAGAAGCCGGCGGCGAAGAAGGCAGTGAAGAAGGCTGCGGCGAAGAAGCCGGCTGCCAAGAAGGCTGCGAAGAAGGTCGCGAAGAAGCCCGCCGCCAAGAAGGCTGCGAAGAAGGTCGCGAAGAAGCCGGCTGCCAAGAAGGCTGCTGCGAAGAAGGTTGCGAAGAAGCCGGCCGCCAAGAAGGCTGCCGCGAAGAAGCCGGCTGCCAAGAAGCCTGCTGCCAAGAAGGCTGCCAAGAAGCCCGCGAAGAAGGCCAAGCCGGCCGTCGTCCCGGCGATCCCGGCTCCGGTGATCTGAAGTCAAGCGACCGACCCGGGCATGCCCGGGTTGGCGTCTGCAACACCATGAAGACCCTTCCCGTTGCCCAGGCGGGAGGGGTTTCTTTTTTTAGCTCTTCGCGCGCGTGCCTGGCGCTCGCCGCACGTGCGGCCGCGAGTGCGAAGGATCAGAACGGCGAGGCGGTGGCGGCCGACGCGTCGGTGCCCGCCGGCGTTTTCACCGGCTGGGTGGCATAGAGCGTTTCGGACGGCTCGGCGATGTCGATGTCGTCATCCAGCCATGTGCCATCGGCCAGGCCGAGCGCGCTGTCCAGGATCGTCGGAAGCAGTCCGCTGGGCAGCGCGCTTTCGCTGTTCCACAGCAGCACCACGCCGAGGTCCTTGCCGGGTAGCAGCGCCATCGCGCCGCGATATCCCTGCACCGCACCGCCGTGGAAGACCACGTCGTTGCCGGCATAGTTGTACACGCGCCAGCCAAGCGCGTAACCCGCGGAACTCAGTCGCGTGCGCCGCCACGACGCACCCCGGATTTCGCTCGGGGTATCGACCAGAGGCGCATGCAGGGTGGCCAGCAAGGGGGCGGGCAGCACGTCGGGGCGATGCCCCGTTTGCGCCAGCATCCACTGCGCCATGTCGCTGATGCTGGCGTTGACGCCGGCCGCGGGCGCGACACGGTAATAAGTGGGCTTGGGTGTCAGCGGTACCCAACCGCCGCCGCCGCGGACGTGCGGGCGCGCCCAGCGTGCGCTGGCCTGGATGCCCTCGAGTCCGTAGCTCGCGTCATGCATGCCGAGCGGCTTGAAGATGCGACGCGCCACGGTCT
>ERZ795061.2233-NODE-2233-length-17975-cov-6.874107_pt1 | contig 17975 bp, 15 predicted proteins | sample MGYA00375145_ERZ795061 | MGnify/ENA primary metagenome ERZ795061 (study PRJEB30190, sample SAMN05720144) | anaerobic digester metagenome | isolation source: active sludge of municipal wastewater-treating anaerobic digesters | place: USA | collected 2014-12-22 ... | reverse complement strand
TACACGGAAGAGAACACTCTTTCCCTACACGACGCTCTTCCGATCTAAAGCCGCTGTATATGCCGTCGAAAGTCAGGTTCATCGACTTCCAGTGGTCGATCATCGCGCGCATATTGGCGGTCAGATCGACAAAACAGAAACCAGAAAATTCTGTATTCGACGACAGGACTGCGGTTGGCAGCGGGCAGACCTGCAGCCCCATCGACGAAAGTATCGGTATTGCGACGGTCAGTGAAACGCGGCCAAAACCAGACAGGTCATGAATTGCCGCTATGCGTTTTGTCGGGTGGCGAAACATGCGGTTTCAGCTGAGCGAAATGGCCGAGGTCGGGCACGAATCTGCCGCCTGTTTTGCCGAAGCTTCATTTTCGGGGGCAACTGGTTTCTGAATTACGGTGGATTTGCCGTCGTTCAGTTTGAAAACAGCGGGGCAGATCATTTCGCACTGGCCACAGCCAATGCAGATATCATGGTCAACAAATGCTTTCATGTTTTTGCTCCAAAAAAAGAATCAGGGCTCGACGCATTAATTAAAGATAAAGCGTTGAGCCCTGACAGGCAAGTCAATTAATCAGTCGAGGGTGTGAATTACCATGCCTGATCTGAGTTTGGGTTCGAACCAGGTTGATTTTGGGGGCATGACTTCGCCGCTGTCGGCAATTTTCATCAGCTGTTCAATCGAGGTCGGAAACATCGCAAAGGCGACGACGAATTTGCCGTTGTCAACGATTCTTTCGAGCTCTTTAACGCCTCTGATGCCGCCGATAAAGTCGATGCGCTTGTCGGTGCGGGGGTCGCCGATGCCAAGAATCGGGTTGAGCAGGTTATCCTGCATGATCGACACATCGAGGCTCTTGACCGGGTCTTTGGCGTCGAATGAGCCGGGTTTGGCAGTCAGCTTATACCAGGTGCCCTTCAGATACATGCCGAAGGTATTGGCTGCGGTCGGCTTTTTGTATTCCTGCTTTTCGACGGTGAATTTTTCGCCGACCTTCTTGAGAAATTCGGCTTCGCTCAGGCCGTTGAGATCATGCACGGCGCGGTTGTAGTCCATGATCAGCAGGTGATTGTGCGGGAAAATGACTGACATGAAGAAGTTGTATTCTTCATTGCCGGTGTGTTTCGGGTTCTTTTCGGCGCGTACTTTGGCGACACGTGCGGCGGCCTGGGTGCGGTGGTGGCCATCGGCGACATAAAGGGCCGGGATCTGGGCAAATTCAGCAGTTACCTTTTTGCCCCATTCGGCGTCTTTAACGACCCAGAGAACGTGCTGGATGCCGTCTTCAGAGGTGAAGTCGACTTCTGGCGCGTTTTTGGTTATCTGGTCAACCATGGCATTGATCGAGGCGCGGGCCGGGTAGGTGAGAAAAACCGGGCCGGCATTGCAGTTGGTCATGTCGACGTGTTTCAGACGATCTTCTTCTTTGTCTTTGCGGGTGAATTCGTGGCGCTTGATTTTGCCGTCCCAGTAATCCTGGGCGCTGCAGCAGCACATCAGACCGGTCTGGGCACGGCCGTTCATGACCTGGCGGTAGATATAAAAACATTCGCCGGCGTCGCGGACCAGCCAGCCTTTCTGCTGAAACATTTTGAAATTTTCGACCGCTTTGTCATAGACACGCTGGTCATAAAGATCGATTTTGGGGTCGAGGTCGATCTCGGGCTTGTTTATGTGCAGAAAAGACTGAGGGTTGCCTTTTGCCAGTTCACGGGCTTCATCAGAGTTGATGACGTCGTAGGGGAAAGCTGCCACTTTGGCGGCGATATCTTTCGGGGGGCGCAGACCTTTGAATGGGCGTACAATTGCCATTTTCCTTCTCCTTGAAGAGTGAATTCTGATGAGGGCATGCTAACAATACCCCGTTAAACTGTCAACTTTTGCTTAACCGCCCCGCATACTGGCAGAAATAACTTATTTGCCGCTTTGCATTCAGCACACGGGCTGGCGGAAAATTGCGGCGTCATTTCTGGCGCAGACTATGAATCCTGGCTGAGGAACTATCAGTTCTGGCGCAGATAAAGATCCTGATAAACGCCGCAGCTGGCCATGGCTGATTGCATGGTGGTGTAGAGCTGTGATAGGTCTTGAATTGGCTGAAAGAACCTGGTTACATAGGCGATAAAAGCGACCACGATACCAAGAGTTATTTCGCCGCGGGCAACCAGCAGGCCGCCATAAAGAAGCACGATTCCGGTAGCGAGCACGCCGAGAAAATCTACGGCTGGCAGAAACATGAATGACAGAGACATGGCCTGAAGCGTATTCTTTCGACATCCTGAACGGCCCGTGAAAGCAGTTGCCCGGTCTCGGCCCGGTCGTGGTATGAGAATGAAAGACTGGCCAGCTGTGCATGAATTTTCTGGCGCAGGTCGCAGGCAACGTTTTGTGATGCTGTTTCGGTCCAGCGCCCCTGAAGGTAAGTGAGCAGACCTCGCAGCATGGCGAGACAGACAAGCCCGAGCACGGCATTGATTAACAGCTGGCGGTTTCCCTGACTGATGCCGTGATCTATTATCCAGCGGATAAACTGCGGAATAGCCAGGGTAAGGGTGTTGATCGCGATCAACGCAAGGTAACCGCCGAGCGTCAGGTGCCAGTAGGGTTTTAAAAAGCCGAAGCAGCGGCTGAGAACCTTCGTGGTATTGCGAAATGACTGGGCTGGGGCAGACTGTTTCATTTTGACCAGGTGCGCTTTTGTTGACGTTGGCGCCAGTTTATCACAAAAGGCTGTTGTCTGCCGCCTGGCCCGCTGTCGCAGGCCAGGCATGATTTTGTCTGCTGGTGCGGAGCCTATACTGAATCAGCGGCCCCGGTTCAACGGAGGGTGCCCGGTCAGGGAGCCCTCGTTGCGGTGGTCAGACATGCGATGACTGTTCAATTCTTTGTCGCTGGCTATCAACCAGCGCTGAAAAAACACGAGAATGCTGAGGTCCATCATAACACTCCTCCTTTCGTTAAGAATGCAAAACAGGTAACGCATTTTGCGTGCCAGTTTGCCGAAATGTGACGTAAACTCTCGTTTCGAGCCTGTTTTGGCGAGATTTGATCCAAGACGGTGCTTAATAAGAGGGCATTACTTGGTGTGCAAAAAATGATCACCCAGTAAAGTTGACCGGTAGCGTCGGAATTAGTATAGTCTTTAGGCAAACCAAACAGGAAAGGGATTGATATGACTCCACATCTGAAGCTTAAAGCCGGCCAGATTTCTCCTTACGTTCTTGCCTGCGGTGACCCGGCGCGCGCAGAAAAAATTGCAAAACTTTGCGAGAGCTATGAAGAGCTGGCCTATAACCGCGAATATCGCACATTTCTCGGCGTTTACAAGGGTGAGCGCATTACCATCACCTCGCACGGCGTCGGTTCAGCCGGGGCGTCGATCTGCTTTGAAGAACTGATCAAAATTGGCGCAAAGGTAATTGTCAGAGTCGGCACCTGCGGCAGCCTGCAGGATTACCTCGGCCAGGGCGACCATATCATCGCCACCGGCGCGGTCAGGGAAGACGGTGTTACGCCATTGCTGGTGCCGCTCGGTTACCCGGCAATTGCCGACGCAGAAGTCTGCCAGGCCATTGAAACCGCCTGTAAAGATATTCAGGCTCCGTATCGCCGTGGCATCATGGTCACCAGCGATCTTTTCTACCCGGGCGTATTGCCTTCTTCGCTTGAATTATACAGCAAAGCCGGCGTGCCTGGCGTTGAAATGGAAGTTTCAGCCCTTTACGTAATCGCTTCTCTGCGTGGCATAAGAGCCGGCGCCATCGCCACCGTCGACGGCAACCCGCTTAAATGGGATGAAGGAAACTATGACCCGCATGGCGAAAAGGTTACCAGAGGCAAAGAGAGAATGCTGCAGATTGGTCTCGAAGCCATGGCTGCCATGAGCCGCGCCAGGCTGTAAAACCCGACATCAAGCCCCTGTCGCCGGTGCGGCAGGGGTTGTTTTATTTTGCGCGGCCCGATATAATAGGGTTTGCTGTTCCTTTGGCATAAAACCGAAACGATCGAGAATTGAGAGATTTGAGTCATGTCAGAAAACTGGTTTTCAGGCCAGCTTGACTATATCTATTTCCTTTACGGCATCGCATTTTTCATGCTGTCGATCGTTGCATGGCGATTTTCAGTGCTGGACGAAGAGCAAAAGCTGCACTGGAAATCACTTGCGCTGTTCGGGTTTCTACACGGTGCGAACGAATGGCTCGATCTCTGGGCAATTTTTGTCGCAAACGGCTTATGGATTAGCTTTGCCCGTATTGTTTTCCTGGGTGCTTCTTTTCTGGCACTGATGGAATTTGGCCGGCAAAGTCTTATCGCGCAGCGGGGGTTGCAGCTGCCGCGCTGGCTTATGCTTTTTCTGTTTCTGCTGGCTGGGCTCTGTGGTTTTTATGGTCTCGATGCTTTTACAGCCGGCTGTCGCTACTTTCTGGCATTGCCCGGCTCGCTTCTGGCAACCTGGATTCTGTTGCATGAAGCGCGAAAAACTTCCAGCCTCTCGCTCGGGCTGTCGGCAATCTTTATGGCCTTTTACGGCATTTTTGCAGGGCTTCTGGCCGCACCCTCGGTTATCTGGCCTTCAGACGGTTTCAACACAGAAACTTTTGCGGCGGCCACAGGCATACCGGCGATAGTTTTTCGGGCTCTCTGTGCCATTCTCATCATGACCGGGCTCTGGCTGCATTTTCGCCGAAAAATGCCGGCCAGTGAAGACTCTCTGGTATTTCGCCGCCTTTTTCTGCCTCTTCTACTGCCGATGCTTCTGGCCGCCGGCTGGTGGGCCACCGACTGGCGCGGCAAGGCTTATGACAGCATGTTTCGCCACGAAACCCTGAGAAATGGCATTGCCATCGCTCAGACGCTGAATCATGACCGTATTCGCGACCTCTCTTTTACGGCCGAAGACGAAAAAAATCCAGCCTTTCTGCGGTTAAGAAGCCAGATGCAGGCATACAGCCGTTCGCATTCGGGCCTGCGCGGTATCTATACCGTAGCCAGAAGAGGTTCCCTGCTGGTTTTTGGTCCGGAGAACTACGCAGCTGATGACCCTCAGGCTTCTCCGGTCGGTACTGTATATGAAGAGCCTGATCCCAGATTGCGGCAGGCTTTTAACGATGGTGTGCCGGCTGTGGTCGGCCCCTACACCGACGAATACGGCACCTTTGTTTCGGCATTCGTGCCGGTGTCTGACCCGAAAACCAATGAAGTGCTGATTCTTCTTTGTATCGATGTGCTGGCCGAAGGCTGGAAGAGCATGCTGATGCAGGCCCGCCTCGACGTCATAAAAGGAACCATGCTGCTCACGTTTGTGGCTCTGCTGAGCCTGTTTCTGCTTTTCTGGCGCGAAAAGTTCACCCCCCGGCGATCATTGTGGTGGCTGGCCCATTCAGAAACCATCATTTCTCTCGTTTTTGGGCTGCTGACAACTCTTTTTATCACACACCTCGTTCAGGAGGCTGAAAGCGCAAGAAACCGGCAGGAATTCCGCTGGATCGCCGACGCCAAAAACCAGCTGGTCAGTGCTTCTTTCAAGCAGCTGCGTCGCGATCTGGAACAGCTTTCCAAGCTGCTTGGCAACGGCCGAGGCAAAAAAACATACGATGAGTTTGCCTACTTTGTCAGACCGCTGGCCAGAACTTTGTCAGTGCAGGCCTGGGCCTGGGTGCCACGGGTGCCGGCTTCAGATGTAGCTGCATTTACTGACGATATCAAGAGTCAGGGTTTCAGAGACTTCACGCTGTTTTCTCTCGATCAGAGTGGCGCAAGAATCGCGGCGGCCCCTTCAGAGGTTTATTTTCCGATTGCCTATGTTTTTCCGTTCGAGGCTAACCCGCGCTGGCAGGGCTGTAATTTATACGGCGGCCCGGAATTCAGAAAGCTGATTGACGAGGCTGAAAGAACGGGGCTGGTATGTTCCGAGTTTTTCAATGTCCGTCGCGGTGCAGTCGGAGACGATGTTAACCACTTGATAGTCGTTCAGCCGGTTTTTAATGAAAAAGAGCTAGTCGGCTTTGTCTGTGCCGCTTTTAAGGTTCAGGATATCATCAACAGCATTATTCCTGGCAGTTTTGTCGTTAACGAGGGCGTCTGTCTGACAGTCACTGATTGTAACGCCGATTCGTTCAGAACTCTTGCGGTTTTTCCCGAAGCAACAGGGCTTGTCTCAGATAGTCCTTTTTTGCAGGACAAGGCTATGCACCTGCGTTACCCAATGTTCATTTTTGGCCGCTGTCTGATTCTGAACGTTCACCCGGGCCCGAGTTACCTTGCCAGCGGCAGGCTTGAACGGTCAGTCGGGGCTACCGCCGGCGTCGGCATCGTGATTACGTTTTTATTGACACTTTTTGTCGGTTTTCTCAGAAGCCGGCAGTTCAATCTTGAGCTGCTGGTTGCAGAAAGATCCCGCGAATTGCGTGAAAGGGAAAATGACCTTTTTATCACACTCAATTCGATCGGCGATGCGGTCATAGCAACAGATCTTGAAGGCATAATTACCAGAATCAATCCGATAGCGCTGAAACTCACCGGCTGGGCGCTTCATGACGCACTGGGAACGCACCTTAACCATGTTTTCAAGGCTGTCAGTTACAAATCTGGCAAGCCGGTAAGCTGCCCGGTTGATGAGGTTCTCGAAAAGGGCGAAATTATCGAGCTCGCCAGTGACACCACCCTTATTGCGAGAGATGCAACCGCAAGACAGATTGCCGACAGCGCTGCCCCGATTCGCGATGTCGACGGGGCAATCAAGGGCGTGGTTCTGGTTTTTCATGATGTCACAGATCAATACAGGGTAAGAGAAGAGCTGCGCCGCAGCGAGGAAAGACTGAAAACTCTGGTGGCAAACCTTCCCGGCATCTCTTACCGTTGTCTGAACGACCAGCACTGGACCATGGAATTCATCAGCGATGAAGTGCAGAGGCTGACCGGCTACCCTGCCGAAGATTTTATCAGACACGCCGTTCGTTCTTTTGCGAGCGTTATTCACGCAGATGACCTGCGCGCCAACGATCAGATTATGCGAAACTGTATTCATGGGCGAAAACCCTATGAGATGCAATACCGCATTCGCCGCAGTGATGGCAGATTTATCTGGGTTTTCGAGCGTGGACAGGGTGTCTACGACGAGAATGGGCATCTGCTCTGGCTGGATGGCGTCATAATTGATATAGACCGGCGCAAGCTCGCCGAAGAAAAAGTGGCTAAAACCCTTTCTGAACTGGAAAAAGCGAATGCCGAGCTGCAGGAAATCACCAGCAGGGCACGCGAGCTGGCTGCCCAGGCCGATCAGGCCAACCAGGCCAAGAGTGAATTTCTCGCCAACATGAGCCACGAAATCAGAACCCCGATGAACGGCATCATTGGCATGAGCAGCCTGATGCTCGATACTGAACTGTCGCCAGAACAAAGGCAGTATGCAGAAGTGGTGCGCTCAAGTGCCGAAAATCTGCTGTCGTTGATCAACGATATTCTCGACTTTTCGAAGATCGAGGCCGGTAAAATGAGCCTGGAAGAGATAAACTTCGACCTGCGCACCACTGTCGAAGATGCAATTGAAATGCTGGCCATCAAGGCGCACGAAAAAAATCTTGAACTGGCCTGTCTTGTTGCTCCCGAAGTACCATCACTGCTGGTAGGCGACCCCGGCCGATTGCGGCAGATAATCATCAACCTGGTCGGAAACGCAGTCAAATTCACCGAAAAGGGTGAGGTAGTCATAACTGTTGAGAATGAGCACGAGAACGAATACGAAGTTGTGCTCAAGTTTATCATCAAAGACACCGGAATCGGGATTCCGGAAGAAAGTCTCGGAAGGCTTTTCAGCCTGTTTACGCAGGTAGACGGTTCGACGACTCGCAAATTTGGTGGCACCGGCCTGGGTCTGGCTATTTCTAAACAGCTTGCAACCTTGCTGAGTGGTAAAATTGGTGTGCAAAGCCAGCTGCATGAGGGGTCGAAATTCTGGTTCACTGCCTGTTTCCGTAAACAGACAGATCAGAAGCATGCCGAAGAGCTGCCAGTTGCCGATATCAAGGGAATTCGCATTCTCGTCGTCGACGACCATGCGGTCAACCGCCTGCTGGTCACAAGTCTTCTGGCCAACTGGGGCTGCCGCTATTCAGAGACTGAAGATGGCAAGGTCGCTCTGGTGATGCTTAAACAGGCCGTTGATGCCGGCGACCCCTATAGGGTTGCGCTTCTCGATATGCTGATGCCCGAAATGGATGGTCGTGAGTTGTCGATGCTGATCAAACAGGACCCCAAAATCAGCTCGACCCGGCTCATTCTCCTCACATCACTGGGGCACCGCGGTGACGCCGCCTGGATACAGAAGGCCGGCTTCTCAGGTTATCTGACCAAGCCAATCAGGCAATCACAGCTGCACGATTGTCTGGCGATGGTTGCTGGCCTCGATTCAGGGGCGGTTTCGCAGACCCTGATTACGCGGCATCATGTGGCCGAAGCCAACCGCCGCAATGTCAGAATTCTTCTCGTCGAAGATAATTACACCAATCAGGAAGTGGCTCTGGCCATTCTCAAAAAGCTTGGTTATAAAGTCGATCTGGTTAACAATGGTGTTGAAGCGATAGCTGCTCTTGAGCAAAAACAGTATCAGCTGGTGTTGATGGACTGCCAGATGCCAATGATGGATGGTTTTGAAGCGGCCCAAACAATTCGTAGCGGCGCGACCTCTGTTCTCAATCCTTCTGTTCCGATCATTGCGATGACCGCAAATGCAATGCAGGGTGACAAGGAAAGATGCATTCAGTCAGGCATGGATGACTACATTGCCAAGCCGGTACAGCCGAAGGATCTGGTCGAAAAGTTGTCGCTGTGGCTTTCAAAAGAAAAAACGCAACCGGTTCAGGTTGCAGAAATAGTACAGGAGAAAGGTATGGGATATTCGGATCTGGAGGTGTTCGGGGAAAAGGAGCTGCAGGCGCGACTGATGAACGATGTGGCTCTGGTTCGGCGCATAATCAAAGCTTTTTTCAGTGATACACCGCTGCACGTCAGCGAGTTGAAACTGGCTCTGATTAAGAAAGAGTATGATGATGCAAGGCGACTTGCCCACAATATCAAGGGATCGGCAGCCAATATTTCGGCAAAAGCACTTAAACAGGCTGCTACTGACCTTGAAGATCTTCTCAAGGCCGGAAAGAGCGAAGAATATGATTTTGCTTTTCAGCGCCTCGAAACTCAGTTCGCGGTTTTAACTTCGGCATTGCGCGAAGCCGGCTACTTTTGAAGTCAGCGACAGCTGGCAAGTCTGAAGAACTGATCGTCCAGGGCCCTGGCGAATGGTATCGCGAAATGCGGCTTCTGGCTACCACGCATTTGCCTGATAATATTGCAGCCGGCGCCCGAGAAGACTGAGCTGGCCCTTGTAATGAGCCAGCCGGCCGGCCACAGATTGAAGTGAAGCGCTGAAGGCAGGCATGAACTGGGCCGCTCGCCCGAACTCACCACGACAAAAGGTGTTTCACAGCCTCTTATTTCGCTGGTTTCCAGCGCATAACGGCAGAGCTCTTCTACTTCGCTGACAGGGCCCGAATGTATAATCAGCGAGAATTCTGCCGGCAATTGCCGGGCAATGGGTTCGACGACCTGAGCTGGCGGATCGAGCAACTCGATTTTGCTGATTTGACTGCATAGCTGCGCGTTAAATGCCTGGTGCTCCGGCTTGAGCCTTTCGATCTCAAAAATACTGCTTATTTTCGGCAGGCGGTACTGGCCGGTTCGCTGCAGATATTTTTCGAGCTGCAGAATCCGGGCAAGATAGATGCACTCGATCGAGTCTAGTTCATGCAGCTCACAGAGCTCACCAAATATGCCGCCTGGAAAAGCATCGATGATCAGTCGGTCTGGTTTGTGCTCAAACAGCGTTTCTTTCAGCCATGCGCGCAGACCATCTCTGGTAAGGGCAGATTTTTCTGGCGTCAGACATGCAACGCCGGCTGGAAGCAGCCGGCTGTCGGTGGCGGCCGGGCAATTGGTCAGCAGTAGCGGCTTTTCGCCTGTGGTATGACACCAGGCGATAAAACGGGTGAAATGGCCGAGGCCGCCCCCAAAGCAGTAATACAGGGTTTTCATCTGCCCCGGCGAAGAATCTCTGAAATGATTATGGCACGGTGGGCGAGGGGAATGTGCTTGAAAAGAATGACCCCGGGTGCGAGCGAAAACTGACTGTCTTTGGTAACCAGTATTTCTGCGCCGGCCGCATCTTTTACTTTCAGCTTGCCGTTATCACTGTAAAATCTGACATTGCCGATTTCGTTGCCTGACTGATCGCGAATCTCGCCCTTATCAGCCGATTTGATCTTGATTTCGCATGAATTGTTGCCATCTTCATTGTCGCTGATCTTGATCTTGTCGTCGTTGAACCTGACTTTCCAGATCAGCGCTTCTTTTTCATCGACAAGTTTGACGCTGTCGGGTTTGATTTTTACCTCGGCTACCAGCTGCTTTTCACCTGCTTCACCGGCAACTTCCTTGTATTTTACCCGGTCGGCGACTTCGGTTCTGCCTTTAAAAACTGAATTGGTGCCTTCAAAGCTCAGCTCTATCTTGTCGTGGTCTTTGTAGCGTTTGATGCTCAACGCTTCTGATCCGTCGCCGGTTTTGAACTTGAAACGGGCCAGGTAGCTTTCGCCAGCCTCGTCGGCCGGTCGGGCAGCTTCCGGCTGGCTGGTCACAGGAGGTTGTACCGCAGGTGCCTGCGTGGCCGGTGCTTTTTGTTCGCCGCAGCCGGAAATGAACAAGGACACACAAACGCTGAGCATAAGAATTATGAGACTGGCAGTTTTTCTGGTTGTCATAAATTCCTCTTTTATATTGAATTTATCAGCTGAATATAAGCTGAAGTTTCTCTGGCAACGGCAAAGTCGCTGCTTATTTTTTTCTGCAGTGCTTTTCCGGCTGTCTGGCGGTTATCGGCAGACATGGTGCAGGCGTTCTGCAGTGCCTGGCGGCAGCCTTCGGCGTCACCCGGGTGAAAGGTCAGTGCCCGCATTTCTGCAGGCAGCACTTCACTGATGCCGCCGATTCTGGCAGCAATCACCGGCAGACCTAGGGCCCCGGCCTCGAGCAGAACATTCGGCATGCCGTCGTAATGGGAGGGCAGGGCAATGAAATCACAGGCAAGATAGTGACTGATCAGATCGAACCTGTCGGTGAAGGGCACGATACAGACTTTGAGAATCTGTTGCTTTTCGCTCAGCCAGCTTTGCAGGGCCGGTTCGATATCACCGACGATGAGAAACTGCATGGCATTTTCGAGGCCGGCGGCAATAACATTCTCGAGCAGAAAGAGCCCGCCCTTCTTGTTTTTAAACTGGCCGATCAGGCCGACAACCGGCTTTGTGGCACTGCCGTTTTCGGCCCGCCATTTTCTGGCGTTGTCGACGTCGAAAGTCTGCGGTTGCCACATATCGAGGTCGATACCATTCGCAATCAGCCTGATATCAGCCCGTGGCCGCAAACTGGCGACCCTTTGCTGTATTTCACCGCTGAGGACGCAGATGGCATCAGAGGCTGCAATCGCGTCATAAAGGGCGAGCCGGCGCTGTGGCACAAAAACCCCGAGATCGAAATCATTGCCGCGAAAGAGCGTTATGGCACGGCAGCCGAGCCAGGCTTTGAAGACAGGCAGTGCAATAACCGGCAGATTGCCGCCAAAGGCGACGATGTGTGTGTAATCCTGTCGATTGGCCGGGCTTGTAAGCAGGTTGTAGAGGCAGTTCAGGTCGTGGGCATGGCTTTCGCTCATCGCGGCGACTATCTCGCGGCCGTTCTGTCTCTCGATGACTCTTGTTTCTGCCGCCGCGCACGAGAAAAATACGAGATCGACCGTCAGACCCGCTTTTCTCAGGTTGTGTACAATGCGGTCGCAGGCCTGCGCCATGCCGCCCCGCCGGGGCGGGTAATTCTCAGTGAGCCAGAGAATGCGCATCAGCTGTCGAATCCGTCTGCTTCAGCGTTCGGGTCATCGTCAAAATCATCGGCTGATTCACTGTCGAAAACTCTGACTTCATGACCGTCAAAGCTGGCGTCAGCATTTGCCTGGCCGATATACCACGGCCGATAGTGCGAACCCGAATAAAAATTGCGGCGGTAGCCATAAGACCAGCCCGGGTCGAACAGGTCGTCTTCATAATCGGTGCCCCGGTTAGGCTTCTGCAGTTCTTTGCCCAGGCAGTCGAGGCATGCCGGTTCGTTTCTACCCAGCCTGATGCGCAGATGCTCGTCACAGAAATATTGGCCGCAGATTGTGCACTGGCGGCGCGCCGGGTGATCGCAGGGGCGCAGAAAGAAGAAACCTCGTTTCATGCTGCAGTTTTCCATGTCAGGCTCCTTTTGCTTTCGCCGGTGTGGCGTTCATAAGAATTTTGCCAACCAGACCCAGGCAGACCGATGGTTCCATAACCGATGCTTCGCTGGCTGATATTAGATAAACCGTCATACCAACCGCTTTGCGCCGGTCTTTATCTTTGACTTTGAGACGGTCGCAGAGATTGTTCAGTGAACCGGCCTTTTCGAGATCATAGGTTTTGGTTTTCATGGCCAGCGATGCGCTTATCTTGCTTTTGATCTTGATTTTCGTTTTGTATTTGGTTTTGCCTGAGCGGCTTGAATAGGTTTTCTTGCGCTGCCTGACCTTGTCGTCAACAGTTATTTTAAGGGTCGAGCCATCGACAAGCGGTGCGACGCAACTGAACCAGTAGTCTTTAAAATTATAGGTGCTGAGTTTCGGGTATCTGAACCAGCCGGGGTTGTCGTGTTTCTGGCTGATCATCTTGCTCTTGCAGGTCTTGCCGCGCAGATCAAGCTTGAAAATCATGTTTTTGCCGGGTGCCATGTCCTGTTGCAGGGCGTTGAGCAGTGGCACGACGAACAGGCGCAGATTATTGTGCATATCCATGCTGCCGAGCAGCCAGCGGGCAATGAATGAGCCGAGACCGAGGGTCAGCACCAGAAACATGGCAATACCCGCCGAAGATTCCGGAATCACCTCGTTACCAATCATTATGGCGACGACAAAAGATAGAATCAGACCGCCACAACCGATTTTCATCAGCTGGTCACGGCCTTTGTCGAGGTCAGAATCAAATGCTGCCAGCGGCCTCAGAAAGCTGATGATTGTCGACGGCGGCTGATTGCAGGCCCAGATGCCTTTCGAAATGAACTGCCGCTGAGCCGAAGTCAGGGCAAAATATTTGCGCAGAGCTGAAAACAATTTCATCGCGGGCTCCTCTCTACTGACCCAGTCAGTATAACATACCCAATTTTCAGTTCACAGTTTTTCGGAAACAATGCCGGTGCCGGTCAGCTGCTTATAGAGAGCGCGCAGTTCTGCCGCCGCTTTCTGCCACGAAAAGTCACGTGTCGCTTTCACGTGGGCGGCATCTTTGATTCTGTCGGCCTCCGGTCGGTTTGCCAGCAGTATGCGGACCGCCCTGGCCAGTTCAGAAGGGCGGTCGGGGCGAACCAGCCAGCCGGTCTGATTGTGATCGACCAGTTCTCTTACTACCGGCATGTCTGAGGCAATGACCGGCACTTTCATGGCCATGGCTTCGAGAATTTTGAGGGGGCAGCAGCCCTGCTGCAGATTGCGAGTGCATTCGGTGAGTGGCGCCACCGAAATGCGGGCATGCACCAGCCATGGCAGCAGTTCGTTCTGGTTCAGACGATACTGCCAGACGAGCCGGTCGTTTATCTGCATGCGCTCAGCCAGCTTGTTAAGAAATTTGAGGCGCTGCCTGCTGCCCGAGACGCAAAGAACCAGCTTTAAATCAGGCATGTCGGCGAGAAAAGTCATGGCCTTGAAGAGAATCTCGATGCCCTGCCATGATTGTACGGCGCCCACATAGACCAGGTAGTCTGCGGGAGCCTCTTCGGGACGCGACAGACCGGCCGGGTCGATGCTGACCGCACCGTTTCTGATGACACTGATTTTTCCGGCAGCAACGCCACGTTCAATCAGAAAATTGCGAATGACATCAGAAGGGCAGATTATCGCGTCTGAGCGCTGCAGGCACTCGTTTTCGATGTTTCTGATTTTATCGAGCACCACCGACGTAATGTTTCTAAACCTGACCGGCAGCTCGATCGATGGCAGAGCATTGACTTCAAATACCGTGCGGCATTGTGAGGCAACGCTTCGCAGAATCGGCAGCCCGCCCCAGGGGTCGCGAAAATGCGCGAGTCTGAGGTCGTTTTTCAGAAGCTCGGCATGAAACTGCACAAACTGCGAAAACTCACCGGCTTTTCTGAGAAAATTACTTTCATCAGAGATCATGCGCCTGATTTCGCAGTTACCCTCGAACTGCCAGGCCGGCAGTTCTGGCGAACCGAGCGCCAGCAGCAGCCCGCTGCCAAAATGCTCGAACAGGGCGGCAGAGAATTCGCGAATGTGAATTGCCGCCCCTTTTGGTGCGGGGTAGGTATCAAAAGCGGCATAGAGGCACTCAGGCGGCCGATGCATTCGGTTACTCTCCGTTATTTATTTATGCCAATTTTACCATCATGCTGCCACCCGGGCCATTATTATTGATTGCTGTATAATTAAAATCTGGTTTCCCGGTTCGGCGGCATTGTCTGGCAGTCTGCTTGCATCAGATGTGTAAATATAGATTTTTCTCGCCTGCGGGGGCGGTTTAGAGTATGCTGTCTGTCTGAAATTTTACGCTTTTCTGGAGATAATGAGCGAAATGGCACTTGTTTCACTGCAGAATGTCAGCCTTTCTTTCGGCGGTACGGTAATTCTCGAAAATCTCAATCTGCAGATCGAGAAAAATCAGCGCATCTGCCTGCTCGGCCGCAACGGGGCCGGTAAAACGACTCTGATGCGCACCCTGGCCGGCGAAGTCAAACCTGACTCGGGCATTGTTCAGACCGGCACCGATGTGCGGGTTTCATATTTCGCTCAGAATATCCCACTGGATCTTCAGGGCAGCGCGTTTGCCATTATCGCCAATGCTCTCGGGGAAAGCGGCCGCCTGATCGTCAGTTATCACGAGGCCGAGAATGCGCTCAAGGCCGGCAGTCCCGATGCTGCTGAAGAACTCGAAGTTTTGCGGCAGCAAATGGACAAACTCGAAGCCTGGAAACTGCTCGACGATATCGGCCGCATTATTTCGCGCATGGATATCGATGGCGACTGGCGCTATGAAAGTCTTTCCGGCGGTCAGAAACGCCGGGTGCTGCTGGCGGCGGCTCTGGTTTCGCAGCCTGACGTGCTGCTGCTCGACGAACCGACCAACCATCTCGATATCGATACAATCGCCTGGTTCGAAGATTTTCTTCTGCGCACCGGCATTACGATTCTCTTTGTCACTCATGACCGCATGCTGCTGCGCCGGCTGGCGAACCGTATCATCGAGGTCGACCGCGGTCGCATCTACGACTGGGAATGCAGTTACGACACCTTTCTGGCACGCAAAGAAGAGGTTCTGGCCGCCGAGATGAAAGACTGGGAACGCTTCGACAAAAAACTCGCCCAGGAAGAAGTCTGGATCAGAAAAGGTGTTAAAGCGCGCGGTAGCCGCAACGAAGGCCGCGTCAAGGCGCTTAAAAAAATGCGCGAAGAAAGAAAACAGCGCCGGCAGCATGTCGGCAAGGTTAATATGCAGATCAGCCAGGCGGCAAACTCAGGTCGCGACGTGATCGAAGCAAAAAATATCAGCTTTGCCTATGATGACAAACAGATCATCAGAGACTTTTCGCTGAAAATCTGCCGTGGCGACAAGATCGGTGTCGTTGGTGCCAACGGCTGCGGCAAAACGACGCTGGTTAAGCTGCTGCTGGGGCAGCTGCAGCCTGCCACCGGCGAAGTCAGCTATGGCACCAGTCTCGAGACGGTTTATTTCGACCAGATGCGGGCCCAGCTCGACGAGCAGAAAACCGTCTGGGAAAACGTGCAGCCCAGCGGCGATACGGTCGAAGTCAACGGGCGCAGCATTCATATCATTACCTACCTGCAGAATTTTCTTTTCAATTCAGAGCGGGCGAAGACCAAAGTCAGCATTCTTTCTGGCGGCGAGCGCAATCGCGTGCTGCTGGCCAGGCTGTTTACCATGCCGGCCAATCTGCTGGTTCTCGATGAGCCTACCAACGACCTCGACATCGAAACCCTAGAACTGCTCGAAGAACTGCTGGTCGAGTTCAGCGGCACGGTTCTGCTGATCTGCCACGATCGAACATTTTTGAACAATGTGGTTTCGAGCACCGTCGCTTTTGCCGGTAATGGCGAAGTAAGAGAGATCATCGGCGGTTATGACGAATGGATGGCCGAACGCCGGGCGATTGAAGACGCGCAGCAGAAAGCCCTGGAGACAGAAAAAGCACGGCAGGCGCAGCAGGCGAAGGCCGCCGCTTCCGAAAGCCGGCCGCAGAAGCTCAGTTTTAAAGAAAAGCAGGAACTGCAGTCTTTGCCAGGCATTATTCAAGCAGCCGAAACCGAGATTTCAGAGATTCAGAAGCGTCTGGCTGACCCGACCTTTTATAAATCGGGTGAGAATTCGGGGCAGCTGCACAGTCGCCTGCTCGAACTCGAAGAAAACCTTATGGTCTGGCTTGAACGCTGGGAAGAACTCGAAAAGAAGCAGAGCTGATTCAACTATCGTAAATAATTCGTGCGATTCTGCCGATGCGGCGCCTGACGCCCTTAGAACTATCTCATCCGACCGGCGGTGGAAATTATATGCCTTTTGAAATCAAGGATAAGCTTGTAATAGCGGTTGCCTCGAGCGCTCTGTTCGATCTCAGCGAATCTGACAAGGTTTTTAAAGAACGCGGTTACGACAATTACCGCAAATACCAGCGTCAGAAGCAGAATGTGCCGTTGAAGCCCGGGGTCGCTTTTCCTTTCGTCAGGCGCCTCTTGTCGATCAACAAGCGTTTCCCCGGCCGGCAGCCGATCGAGGTGGTGCTGCTGTCGAAAAATGACCCGGACACCGGTCTGCGCGTCTTCAATTCAATGCACCATTACAATCTTGAAATTATCAGAGCCGGCTTTCTGAACGGCAAGTCGCCGATCAAGTATATTCCGGCTTTCAATGCTTCGCTGTTTTTGTCGGCCAGCGCCGAAGATGTAAAAGAGGCTATCAAGGCTGGCTACCCGGCCGGAACCGTTCTCGGCAGCGCTTTCGAAGATGACATGACCGACGATGAGCTGCGTATCGCCTTTGACTTTGACGGCGTTCTCGTCGATGACGAGGCCGAAAAGGTATTTCAGGAAAGCCACGATATCGACCAGTTCCATGAATCGGAGTCGCGCCAGGCCGACAAGCCGCTCGACCCGGGCCCGCTGTTCAAACTTTTCAAGCAGTTGTCGGTTTTTCAGAAGTTCGATCGCCTGCAGGAACGCCGTATAAAAGGTTACAAAAGGTTTTTGCGCATCGCCATTGTCACTGCCCGCAGCGCTCCGGCCCATGAGCGCGCCATCAATACGCTGCGAAAATGGAAAATGCACATCGACGAGGCCTTTTTTCTCGGCGGTATCGAGAAGCGTCGAATTCTTGAGGTGATGCACCCGCATATTTTCTTTGACGACCAGATGGTGCATCTCAAGTCGGCATCGGGCAAGAGTATTCCGTCGGTTCATATTCCGTTCGGCGTTACCAACCTCGATAAGGTCTGAAGATGAGGTTCTGCCTCGAACTCAAAACTTCAATAACCGAGCAGTCGGCCGGAAAGACTCTTGTTGAATCGGTTGCAACGCGCTTTACCTATTGCGACCGTGATGCCTGGTTTGACCGCATCACCAGCGGCCAGCTTAAGGTTAACGGTCTGGCGGCAGCGCCGGATCAGATTCTCAAACCAGGCGATGAACTGCAGTTCTGCATACCCGATTTTTACGAGCGCGACCTCGACACCTGTTATCACAAGATCTGGGAAAACGAAAACCTGATTCTGGTAAGCAAACCGGCCGATCTGCCGGTTCACGGCAATCATCGTTTCATTTTTCAGACAATGACCGCAATTC
>ERZ795061.2231-NODE-2231-length-17985-cov-12.026882_pt1 | contig 17985 bp, 15 predicted proteins | sample MGYA00375145_ERZ795061 | MGnify/ENA primary metagenome ERZ795061 (study PRJEB30190, sample SAMN05720144) | anaerobic digester metagenome | isolation source: active sludge of municipal wastewater-treating anaerobic digesters | place: USA | collected 2014-12-22 ... | reverse complement strand
CAGCACCTGCTTTGTTCCCTCTCGCGCTGGCGGGAGACTGGGGTGTGGGCGGCGCCCGGAACTGCGAAAGTCATCTTCCGGCTTGCCCGAATCGTCGCTCAACGCACCTTGCCGCGATACTCGACTTCGCGCCATTCGGCGGCGAGCTTGTCCAGCACACCATTGACGTAGGTGTGGCCCTGGTCGGCACCGAAGCGCTTGGTCACCTCCAGCGCCTCGTTTATGACGACCCGATACGGCACATCCGGCCGATGGCGAAGCTCATAAGCGGCAATGCGAAGCGCGGCACGCTCGATGGGATCGACTTCTTCCACCTCGCGATCAATATGGGTACGGATCCCGGCATCGAGTCCGGCAAGATGTTTCTCGATCCCACGCAGCAAGTCCTCGAAATACTCCAGGTCGGCAATTTCCATGTCCTGCTCGTGGCGGAATTGCTCGATCACCTGCGCCATGCGGTTGCCACCCACCTGCCAGGCATAGATCGCCTGCAATGCGCGACGCCGTGATCGCGAACGGGCGGCCAGATCGACGCCTTCGGGTCGGTGCGGGTGATTCACAGGCTTCTCCAAAGGTCGATCATTTCCAGCGCAGCAAGCGCGACTTCCTCGCCCTTGTTGCCGTGCTTGCCACCCGCGCGCGCTTCGGCATCTGCATGCCGTTCCACCGCCAGCACGCCATTGAGCACCGGCATGCGAAATTCGTTGGCCACCCGCATCAGTCCTTCGGCGCAGCCATCGGCAACGTGCTCGTAGTGGCGTGTCTCGCCACGCACGACGCAACCCAGGGCAAGTATCGCCGCGTGCGCACCGGCCGCAGCCAGTTTCGCCGCCGTCATCGGAATCTCCCAGGCACCCGGCACGCGAATCAGGTCGATGGCATCGGCAGCCACGCCATGCTCAAGCAGCGCGCGCTCCGCGCCGTCGACCAGGGCATCGACAATGCGCGGATTCCAGCGACTGGCAATGATCGCGAAGCGACTGTCGGGATGGGCACGCACGGTGCCACTCGTGATGTTCATGGGATCGGGCATGCAGACGGGGTTTGCCGGCCAACGCGGCAACAGGCGCGCAGTCTAGCGGACTGGCTGCACAAGCCAAAATTGCCGTCGCACGGAAACCACGTCGGCGACAACTCCAACCCGATGGAACCGACGTGCCGATGCCCGACTTGGCATTGCGCAGAAGCGTCGGGTTGAAACCCGACCCACGACGAAGCTGCAACGCCACACGCATGCCTACCTGCACAACCGCGGCTTGTGTTCGTGTGGGTCGGGCTTCAGCCCGACAAGCCCACTCGCGCAGGTTGGTTCAAGCGGCGAAGCCGCGGAAGCGGCCGTGCGCCCCTCCCGTGATTCTTGGTGCCATGCAGCCGTCTTGCTACCCTGCAAACCTGCGCGCAGGCGTGTATGATGCGCGCCCGTTTCATCCCTCCATCCGTATTGAAGGATATATGCCGCAATGAGCAGCTATCTGTTCACCTCCGAATCGGTGTCCGAAGGCCATCCGGACAAGGTTGCCGACCAGATTTCCGATGCCGTACTCGATGCCATCCTGGCCCAGGACAAGCGCGCCCGCGTCGCCTGTGAAACCCTGGTCAAGACCGGTGTCGCCATCGTTGCCGGCGAAGTGACCACCAGCGCCTGGATCGACCTCGAAGCGTTGACCCGCAAGGTCATCCTCGACATCGGCTACAACTCCTCGGACGTGGGCTTTGATGGCGCCACCTGTGGCGTGCTCAACCTGATCGGCAAGCAGTCACCGGACATCAACCAGGGCGTGGATCGCAAGAAGCCGGAAGAACAAGGCGCGGGCGATCAGGGCCTGATGTTCGGCTACGCGACGAATGAAACAAAAGACTACATGCCGGCGGCGATCTACTACTCGCACCGCCTAGTCGAACAGCAGGCCAAGGTGCGCAAGAAAGGCAAGCTCAAGTGGTTGCGCCCAGATGCCAAGTCGCAGGTCACCCTGCGTTACGAGAATGGCAAGGCTGTCGCCATCGATGCCGTTGTGCTTTCCACCCAGCACGATCCGTCGATCAAGCAGAAGGACCTGATCGAGGCCGTGCGCGAGCACATCCTCAAGCCTGTGCTGCCGGCCAAGTGGCTGCACAAGGGCACCAAGTACCACATCAATCCGACCGGCAAGTTCGTGATCGGCGGACCGGTGGGCGACTGCGGCCTGACCGGACGCAAGATCATCGTCGATACCTACGGCGGCTGGGCGCGCCACGGCGGCGGTGCGTTCTCCGGCAAGGATCCATCCAAGGTCGACCGCTCGGCGGCGTACGCGGCGCGCTACGTGGCCAAGAACATCGTCGCCGCCGGCATTGCCGACCGCTGCGAAGTGCAGGTGAGCTACGCCATTGGCGTGGCCGAGCCGACCTCGATTTCGGTCACCACCTTCGGCACCGGCCGCATCAGCGACGACAAGATCGAAAAGCTGATCCGCAAGCACTTCGACCTGCGCCCCTACGGCATCATCAAGATGCTCGACCTGGTGCACCCGATGTACCAGCGCACCGCAAGCTACGGCCACTTCGGGCGCACGCCCGAACTGGTCAAGCTCGCCGATGGCTCGTCGTTCACCACCTTCTCGTGGGAAAAGACCGATCGCGCCGAGGCCCTGCGCTCGGACGCCAAGCTGAAGTGATGCGCCTGGTTCTCCCTTCGCCAGAGAAGTGACCTGGTCATCGGGCAACACGGAATGGTTGGTTCCCGTTCGTGGTGAGCCCGTCGAACCATGAATGGAATCATGGCGCTTCGCACTCATCCTTCGACAGGCTTTTCGAAGGATGGGTTCAGGACGAGCAGGAGTAGACAGGCGTTGTCTTGGAGCGTGAAGCAGAACGGGTCGCAGCGATGCGGCCCGCTTTCATTGGACCTGCCATCACGCCAGCAAGCAGCGCCACGCCGCCACCGAAAGTGTTCAACACAAGCAAGGCACCCATCACTAAGGAAACTCTGAACAAGTACGGAACTCATTCGTCGCGAGCAAGCTCGCTCCCACAAAATCAGGCAATGGTGGGAGCGAGCTTGCTCGCGACAATACTTGTTCAGACCTTTCCTAAGCGCCTTTCGGGTTCGATGAATCGGCGTTGCTGCTTTCCCCATCGAGATCCGCAATCGCCGGGTCGTAGCGCAGAATATCGCCGGGCTGGCAGTCCAATGCGGCACAGATGGCCGCCAGGGTTTGAAAGCGCAGGCCGCGCGCCTTGCCGGTCTTGAGGATGGACAGGTTGGCCAAGGTAATGCCGACCCGTGTCGAAAGCTCGGTCAGCGTCATCCGCCGCAGATGCAGCATTTCATCCAGAGTGACCACGATCGCCATGTCAGATCATCCCGTCCAGGTCGCGTCGCATGCGCGTGCCTTCCGCAAACACTTGGGATAGTACGAACAACAAGGCAACCGCCAGCCAGCCGGTCAGCGACGGCTCCCACTCAATATTCGAGCCCGCAGCGTTCATCGTTGCAGCGAACACTCCGAACAACAGCCCCAGCGCCTCGATCGCGAATCCGCAAACCGCCATGGTTCGCAGCCGCTGCGCGTTTTCCGCCACGAAAGGGTCACCGTCGCCGACGCTGTCCACCACGCCAAGCAGCCGAGTCAGGAACACGTGCACGATGGCGACCATGGCCATGGCCGCTACAAGCCAAATGCGCAGCACCGGCAGCATCCAGTCGGCGTCGATAGTCCCTGGCCGCTTGGTGAAAAAGGTCACCATGGCCTCCGCAAAGGGCAGACTGGCAATCAGAGCCAACCCCATGCCGATGCCCATGGACAGGTTGACTACTCGCAGCAGGATCAACAGGGCGCGCGAAATCTTGAGGGCCGATGTTGCCGATGTATTCATGGTGGAAGCCTCTGTAATTTATTGTTTTACGATATGTTCGTTATCGTTTTACGGCAATGTGCCGTAGGTAATGGGCGGCGACGGATACCCGACGCCAAAAGCAACAACGCTGGGAGGCTGCGCCCGCATCGTTTAGGCTCCCGCGTTGACCTCGGTATCCGCCCTGCACCGGATGCCTCACCGACTTCAGGAGCCCACAGATGTTCAAGACCTTGCGTCCCACGGCCGTTCCATTGCTTCAGGTACTCCTGGTCTGCGGCCAGCTCGTCTTCAGCGCCCTTGCCGCGGCCGCACCCAAGGCCAAACCGCCGCTGGATGTGCTGTTCCTGGCTGAATCTCGTCTGGTGGTCGGAAGCCTGGTCGAAAAGAACCCGGCCGGTCGCCTGGTCTTCAAGCGTGAGAAGGTCTACGGCCAATCCACCGATGTCCCTGAGCTCATCGACGTGCGCGCGGAACCGGCGCTGCTGGATTCAACGCGGATTGGCACGCGCTATGTCATCGGCTACTCGTTGTTCCATCGCGACAAGCGTGATCCGAGCGGGTACGCGGAAAATCGCAAGGGCGCCATCCTGATCAACACCTCGGGTTTGCAGCCAGCCCTGTTCGAGGATTCCCGCCTCATCCACAAGATCCTGTCAAAGTCGGAAGATTGGGAGGGTCGCCATTCCGCCGCCATGAAACGCTTGCTGATGAAGGCGCTGGAAGGCCCCGAACCGGCACTGCAACTCTTGGCCGCCGCGCAGTTCGTCTACGCCCCTGCCTTGAGTCGACAACTCGCCAGCACGGACCGCCGCATGTTCGAGCAGCGTGCGCGTGATGCCGCTGCCAATCCCGCCTTGCGCGAGCTGATGTTGATCGGCGCGATCGAGCGACCTTCCGAATTCGGCGAGTGGGCGGGTAGCGCCATTTCAGAACTGCTGGCATCTACGCCTTCAGGCGGATATCCTCCGGGGACTGCGGACCTGACTTCCTTGGTCCTGCTGGCCTTCGACGAAACCCTGTTGCATCGGTATCCGGTGCCATTCACCTCGTTGACGCGCTGGCTGCACAGCCCGCAGCGCGTGTTTGTAGAACGTTCCACCGCCCTGCTCGGCGTGCTTTACCCAACCCGGCAGGCAAACGCGCTTGAGGAGGCGCTAGGGGACTCCTCACTGACGGGTGATACCCGCAAATATATCGACGATCAGTTGCGCATCATCCGCGGGCCGGATTCCGGGACCGATACGCAACAGCAAGGACCCGGATGATCGATGGTTTGACGACGGCACCATGTGATCCGGCGTCGAATCGCACAGCCCAGAATCTTGATGAGGAATTCCACCATGCGTTTGCAAAGTAGACTGATCTTCCTGGGAGCGGCAAGCCTGCTTTCCCTGGGCGCGCAGGCAGCGAGCCCCCAACCCGAGATCCTGCGCGCGGTGCGCAGTGACGTCTCGGCTCCCATGCGCGACATCATCCGCAACCTGCCCCCCGAGCAGGCCAAGGATGCAACTGCCCCGCACTACATTCCCAACATCTTCATCAAGCCGTCCGCCAGCGCGAACCAATGGGCGGTTCCCGACTATTCGGGCGTGCAACGCACGCCATCGGGATCACCTTCGCCTGCAATCGGCGCCAACTTCAATGGCATCGGCAATCCGACTGCCTGCGGCAGCTGTATTCCGCCGGATACCAATGGCGACGTCAGTGATGTGCATTTCATCCAGTGGGTGAACAGCAAGTGGGCGGTCTACAACAAGTCCACTGGCGCAGTGGTGCAGGCCCCGGTGGCAGGCAACTCCTTCTTCGTCGGTTTCGGCGGCAAGTGTGAAACCACCAATGCCGGTGATCCGATTGCCTTGTACGACCAGCAGGCGCAGCGCTGGGTGATGAGCCAGTTCGTCACCTCGACCCCGTATGCCCAATGCGTGGCGGTGTCCGCCACCTCCGATCCACTCGGCGCCTATTACCGCTACGAGTTCAATTGGCCCCTGTTCGGCGACTACCCGAAAATGGGCGTTTGGACCGACGCCAGCCACTCGCAGGACTCCTACCTGCTGATCACCCATGAATTCAACGCACAAAGTGCATTCCAGGGCGCAGCCCTGATCGCCATGGACCGCAACGCGATGCTCGCCGGCGCCCCCGACGCGGCGATGGTTCGCTTCCCGGGCTACGATGCCTACGGCGTGCAACCGCTGCACCTGATCGGGCCCAATCTGGCCCCTGCAGGCGCATGCCCGGTATTCACGCATTTTGATTTTGCCGAGGGCAACTACCGCTTCTGGGACATGTGCGTGAACTGGGGCAATCCGGCCAGCACCACGATTTCCACGCCGAACACGGTAGCCGGCGCGCCGTTCTTCCCCTACTTCGATGACATCCCGCAGGCGGGTACTGCTGCCACGCTGGATTCGTTCGGCTCCAACACGATGTATCGGGCCACTGCTCGTTCCTTCTCTGCCGATGCACCAACGCGCATGTCGCTGGTGCTCACCCATACCGTCCAGGGCGCGCCCTCGCAGGCCGGCGTCAAGTGGACCCACGTTGCAATGAAGCTGGCGTCAGAGCCGACCGGCGATGTCGACCGCATCTTCGGCGATGGCTACGACGGCACACCGCTTCCGGTTGCTGCACCGGCAGCGTTGACCAAGTCCATGTTCGACGAAGGCACCTATGCCCCGGCCGACAGCCTGCAGCGCTGGATGGGTGGCGTGGCCATCGATGCCAGCGGCAACATTGGACTCGGATTCTCGCGTTCCAGCGCATCGACCAATCCTCAGGTCATGTACGTGGCGCGCACCGCCACGGACCCGGCCGGCCAGATGCGCGACGAACAGAACTGCACCGCCGGAATTGCAAACGGATCGCAGACCGACAGCGCGGGTCGCTGGGGTGACTACGCATCGATGAGCGTTGATCCGAGCGACCAGTGCACGTTCTACTTCACCTCCGAGTACTACGCCACGAACTCGGCGCGCAATTTCCAGACCCGCGTCTGCTCGTTCACCTTCCCGGATTGCGGCGATCCGAACTTCCTGCTGGTCAACGAGACGCCGGCCCGCGTGGAACTGTGCGGAGCAACGACGTCGACCGATCCGACCTGGACCCTGCGTGCCGGCGTGTACAACGGCTTCACCGGTGCCGTGACCCTCAACGCGTCCGGCTTGCCCGGCGGCACCTCGGCCAGCTATTCGACCAATCCGTTCAACGCTCCTGGCAGCAGCGTGCTGACCCTGGTCGGTGGCGAGGCCTTGGCCAGCGGCGAGTATTCGTTCTCGGTCACCGGCACCAGCGGAGTGCTGAACCGAGGTTCCAGCCTGGAACTGGGCGTGTCCGCGACGACTTCCGCAGCGACCACCCTGGTGGCACCGGCCAACAACTCCACCCAGGTTTCGGTACTGCCTACCCTGAGCTGGACTGCCAGCGCAGGTGCCCTGGAATATCTGGTTGAAGTGGCCAGCGACGCTGGCTTCACCAACATCATTGCGAGCGCCACGGTGTCCACCACCAGCTGGAAGGTGTCGAGCCTGCTTAACCAGTCGACCCAGTACTTCTGGCGTGTCACGCCGCAGAACTACTGCGGGAACGGGGCGGTGTCGTCGGTATTCGCCTTCACCACCGGCCTGATCGGGCAGTGCCCGAGCGGCACCACGGTGTCCACGGTGTTCAGCGACAACTTCCAGGGCGGCATCAATGGCTGGACGACTGGCGGTACCGGTGCAACGGCCTGGACCCAGCAGGCGGCTCCGGCAGGCACCGGCTTGAGCACGACTGTGTGGGGCATCCCGAACAACGCCACCACCAGCGACCGCAACGTCGTTTCGCCGTCCATCGTCATTCCGGCGAATGCCGCCGCGGCGTTCCTCAAGTTCGACACCTACCACAGCTTCGAGATCGACGGACCGACCGGGTGCTGGGACAACGGCACGATCAACATCAAGGCCGGCGCGGGTCCATTCGAATATGTGCCGAACAACCGCCTGTTCACCGACCCCTACGACGGCCTGGTCTCCGCGGGTGAAGCCAATGCCGGCGAACTGGGTTACTGCCACAAGCCGAACCCGGTTCCGACCGGTGGCATCGCCTCGGTGGTTGACCTGGATGGCTATGCCGGTCAGAGCATCCAGATCCGCTACCGCGCGGTGACCGATTCCAACACGATCGGAACCGCTCCAACCGGATTCTTCATCGACAACTTCCGGGTGGAAGCCTGCGTGCCCTGATCCACACCCACGGAAAGGAATCCTGAAGCTCCACATTGAAACGGGCCGCATCACGCGGCCCGTTACTTTTCAGCTGGTGGAAATCATGGGGAGCCCGGCGTCTTGGCACAATTCGGGTGGCCCGTTGGGCTGAGGCCTGGCCGCGAGAGAGATGATCGGGAATCTCGCTTCAAAGCGGGTTCCTCCTGCAGTCTCAAATAGCCACCTTTACGGCCAATGTGGTGTGAGCAGAATCGGCCCCCAGCACGATCCGTCGAATCCGTCACACATCAACGCTGCGTAGTGGAGGATGCTGCCCGGCCAAAAGGCTGGCAAAGTGCGCGCAATGGGTGGTCCGCGCGCCTGTCGGCAGACGCCGAGGTGAGCATGCTCGAAAACCGCACGGTTGTCTTCGCGGCCATCGCCCTGGCGCCGGCATTTTGTCTCGCCGGCGGCTTGCCCGACGGACTCGGTTGGCATGAGCTGCCGAACACGCAAATTCGTCCCCTGTGTCCAGCCGATGAGCTATACCCCGGCATCAGCGGCAACACCGGCTGCGATTCGGTGATCATTGCCTGGGGTGGCGCGGCATTTGATGTCGAAGGCAACCGCCTGCTGATCACCGGCGGTGGACATGGCGACTATGCTGGCAATGAAGTCTACGAGCTTGACCTTGATACGCGCGTCATGCGTCGCATCAATGCACCCAGTTATCCCCTGCGCGATGGCTGCGAGGCCGGCAACAACAGTACCTACGCCGATGGCCGACCGGTGTCCCGGCACACCTACAATCATCTGGCATACATCGAAGACCAGGACCTGCTTTTCCTTTTCGGTGGTTCGCGCTGGCAATGCGGTTACTTCGGCGCCGACACCTGGACCTACGCTCCTGCGCAGGACCAATGGTTGCCACGCAACAATACCGACGCGCCCGACGGTACATTCGGATTATCGATTTCACGCGACCCGCTCACCGGACTGCTGTGGGCACGCGACGCCTACCACCTGTATGACTACGACCCCGCCACGCATCGCTGGCAGCGTCGCTCCGACGACAGCGATATCGGCTTGAGCGATTATCGCAGCGGTGTGATCGACCCGATCCGCGGCCGCTATTCCCTCTACACCGCGGCCAATCGCACGCTGTATCACTACGACATCCGCAGCAGCGCGCAGATGCTGACCATCGTCAGCCGCCCAGCTCCGACCTGCGCCTTCATGGACGATGACGCAGCCGGCTGGACCTACGATCCAAGGCAGGACCGCCTCGTCGCCTGGAATGGTGGCGATACGCTTCACATTCTCAACGCAGATACGGCCATCTGTACGACGCTCACGATTCCGGGCGGTCCCGTCGCACCCGAACAGGGCACCTACGGTCGATTCGCCTACTCACCGCAAGATGACGTGTTCGTCACCTGCAACGACATCGACACCAACTGCCACATCCTGCGCCTGCGGCCCAGCGATGCCTTGTTCGCCCACGGTTTCGAGTAGAACCATGTCCGGCCTCGGCACTTGCGCAGTCCGGCTCATGGCCCTGATTTCTGCGTTCCTCCCTGCACTGGGCAGCGCTGGAAACCTGCCGTTGGGCACGCTCGTCCACGATGGCCCGGCCACGCCTGAACAGCTTTCCCTCTATCTGCCGCTGACGGCGGCGCTACCCACCACAGCGCGAGCAACCGTGCGCTATCGCGTTGAAGGTGCGCCCACCTGGCGAGAGGGACATCCGCTGCACCGCATTCGGCCCGAGTTCGCAGAGACACCAAGTGCGGGCAGCGTGCCCGACGCGTTCGCCTGGCCCGTGATCGATCTGCTGCCCGGCACACGCTATGAAGTGGAGGTCACCGTCACCAGCGGCGCAACAAGCGACGTGCGCAATGGTGTTTTCACCACGCGCTCATTGCCTGCGGTCGCGGGCACGCCCAACAAGACCATCGCCAGCGGATCCAGCCTGGCCACCATTCAGGCCGCAATGAACGCCTTGAATCCGGGCGACGTGATCGAATTCGAGGTTGGTGTCTACACCCTGGGCGGCGATATCCAGATTTCGCGCAGCGGTACACCGGCCCTGCCCATCGTGATCCGCGGCGCGACGCGCAATGGGGTAGTGCTCGCACGTGGCGGCAGCGGTCGCGTGATCCAGGTCCTTGGCGCCAACCATGTGGTGCTGGAAAACCTGACCTTGCAGGGCAGCGGCGTCGATTCCGGCACAGACGCGAGCTCCAGAGGCATCGAGTTCTGGAACGGCGCACCCAACCAGACCGATGTCGTCGTGCGCCAGCTGACGATCCGCGGCGTCGATGTGGGCATCAAGGCCTACGGACCGTTGCGTGAGTTCCTTGCCTACGACAACACCCTGCTCGGCAACAACACCTGGACCGAGGAGATGATCACCACCAACGCGACCTGGAACGACGATGGCCTGTGCATTCCCGGGTTCGGCAACGCTGCCTTCAACAATACGCTGCGCGGTTTCGGCGACAGCCTGGCATTCACCGTGGATGGCGCAGAAGCCGTAGGCGTGCATTTCTACCGCAACGAAATCATAAGCACCGGCGACGACACGCTGGAGGCCGACTATGCGCATCGCAACCTGAGTTTCTATGACAATCGGGCGCACAATGCGGCCACTTTGCTGTCGCTGGATCCGCTCTACGGCGGCCCGCTGCTGGCCGCACGCAACATCAGCATCAATACGCAGCGCAGTCCGTTCAAATTCAACAACACCAACACAGGGCAGTTCGTCTACAACAACACCCTGATCCGTACCACCGGCAACGGCAGCCACGCCAACTGGGGCTGGGTGCAATTCAACAATGGACCGCAACGTGCCTGGGGCTATCGCAACAACGTGTTGGTCTATCAAGGCCAAGGCGATCTGCTCGCGTTCGAAGCGGGCGGCAACGACCCGATCGACTTCGATCACAATGCGTGGTATCCCGACGGCGATGTCTGGTGGTCTACCTCGGGCGGCAGCTATTCCAGTCTCGCTGCGGCCGCCGCCGCACTGCCCTTGACCACGCCGCTGTACGGCACCGCCACGCGTCGCCACGACAGCGACGTGCTCACCACTGCCAACCCATGGACCAGCACCATCACCTTGGGCGCGACCTTTCTCACCGAAATCGTGGCAACTTACCTGCCCACACCAGCGGTCGGCGCATCAATCAAGAATTCGGGTGTCGCAATTCCCAACATTACCGACGGCTTCCTTGGTGCTGCGCCCGATCGAGGCGCGGTGATCGAAGGCCGCCCGCCGGTCGTGTACGGTGATCGCAGTGCCGACCTGCTGTTCGCCGATGGGTTCGAGTAGTCGTTGCAGGTCGGTTTTCAACCCGTCGCTTTGGCTTGATGGGCTTTCACGTCGGGCTGAAGCCCGACCTGCAAGAGCATCTTGTGAAGGGCTGAAGTCCGACCTGCAAAGGCATCTCGTGGAGGGCTGAAGCCCGGCTTGCACCAACTTGAGCCAGATTGTTCAGGTACCCGTGCTTGCGCCGTTGCAGCGTCGCCGTGGGTCGGGTTTCAACCCGACCCTTTGGTCATACGCAACCGGGCTGCGCAAACGCGACGCGCAGCGCCCGCATTCATGCTTCAACGTCGCCTTGCCGCCTGCGCGCACTACTCGACATCGAACGATTGCAGTTCGACAGGCGTCGTGCCCGCAAAAGTAACTTCATAGTTGAAGAAGTCACCATTGTCGAATGTAGTCAGCACAAAAACCCGGGTTTGACCTGAGGGAATGCTGACCCCCGTCATGCTGGGACAACGATCCGCCGCACCGTTGGTGTCGTCATTCACCAACAGACAATTGGTCAAGGGCGATGCGGGATTGAAGCTGCCGTCGTAGAGGACCATGTACGGGTCGATCACCGTTCCGCAGGCCGCCGCAGGATCACCGGACTGACCGAGTCGCACATTGACCGTGGCAGTACTGGCGCCGGAATTGGTCAAGGTGATCGTGTCATACGACACGGCGGTGCCTACACCTGAAAGTGCAGAGCATGTGAGCGGTCGATTGAATGTCGAATCCTGCGCGTCGAACGAGCCGGGCACGTTGGCCGGCGGCGTTCCACCCGGATAGTCGATCGGCGTGTCGGTGCTCGCCCGGATAACCGGAGCCACCGCCGATTCTGCGCTGGCGACGTCGATCTTGGTGTCAGCCACCGCTATGCCAGAAGCGAGAATCAGGGAACTCATGAACCACGCGTTGCAGAGTCTCATGTTGCACTCCCAATTGAAAAATCTGCTTGCCAACCGAAACGGACCCGTAGCGTCGGGCCACATATTCGGAAGCGCATGTTGCGCCCGGTTCGAGGGGGAAGACAAGGCCGGATGCCCGGCGCCGGGCAAATCCAGCGTGGATGCCTGCGTACCCTGATTCGCACGCAGGGGAGAGGAATCCCTAGGCTCCAAATTGAAAAACGTGAATGCACCAGCACGCCGTGCCTGTGAAAAATCGACGATTGAAACGGCAGGAGATTGCTGGAATCGTGAATATACCGGTTGTTCTCTCCCGGTTGGTGATCTGGATGTCCCAGTTGGTGCGCTTGGCGATGTCTCATTGGGGTCTTCGGAATGCTGCGGAGTAGGCAAGCGAAGCACATTCGTCGCACACTGCGTCGGTGAACACAGACGCAAGCACGAGATCGCATATGTTCCTGCGCGACTCCGCGATGACATGCAGATGCCCGGGTTTGTTTCGATTGCCGGATACCATGCGAACAACAGGAGATCACCATGTCCATCGACAGCGTTCGTGCCATCGGCAGCAACACACCGTATGCGGTGGCCTTGAGCGACGATCTCGGTCACACCTGGACTGGCGATGAACCCGAATCGCTGGGCGGCGGCAACACCGGGCCTTCGCCATCGCGCCTGATCCTTTCCGGCCTCGCGTCCTGTACCGTGGTCACCGTGCAGATGTATGCGGCACGCAAGCAATGGCCACTGAGAGGTATCGAAGTCGAGGTGCAATGGAATCCGAACGGCAAGCCCGAAGATGGATCCACCGAGATGCGACGCCGGGTCACCTTGCGCGGCGATTTGTCGGCCGAACAACGCGAGCGACTCCTGCAGATCGCCAACGCCTGCCCCATGCACAAAGCACTGACCGGCATCATCCGCGTCCCCACCGAGATTCAAGACTGAGGAGGCATCATGTCCGCATCCGTGAAAGTTCTCGGCATTTCCGGCAGCCTGCGCCGCAACTCCTACAACACCGCCGCCTTGCGCGCGGCACAGGAACTGGCGCCATCCGAAATGCGCATCGAGATGGCCGACCTCTCCGCCATTCCCCTCTACAACCAGGACGAGCAAGACCGCCAGGTGCCCGAGTCGGTCGCGCGGCTCACGGCGCAGGTGCAAGCTGCCGATGCCATCCTGTTTGCCACGCCGGAGTACAACTACTCGGTTCCGGGCGTGCTGAAGAACGCCATCGACTGGGTGTCGCGCGCCAAACCGTAACCGTTTGCCGGAAAACCTGCCGCCGTGATGGGTGCCAGCCCCGGCGCATTGGGCACCGGACGCGCGCAATACCATTTGCGCCAGATTGGCGTGTTCCTCGACCTGCATTTTCTCAACAAGCCGGAAATCATGATCGCTTCGGCCCATGAGCGATTCGATGCGCAAGGCAAGCTGACCCACGAGACGACCCGTGAATATCTCGGCAAACTGCTGCTTGCGCTCCAGGACTGGACCCATTTTCTCCAGCGGGGGAAATCCGCATGAGCACATCGCAATCCAGCCCGGAAATTTCCCGCTCGCGCGACTGCGCGGAATGCCCCACGGAACCCGTGCTGGAGCGCATCGCCTCGCGCGTGGCAGAAATCGGCGAAGGGTTCAGCATCCGCCGCGCCCTGCCCAACCGGCAGCGGCGCATGGTCGGCGCATGGTGCTTCCTTGATCACGCCGGACCGGTCGACTACGCACGCGGCAAGGGCCTGAATGTCGGGCCGCATCCGCATATCGGCCTGCAAACCTTCACCTGGATGATCGAGGGTGAAATCCTGCATCGCGACAGCCTGGGGTATGAGCAGGTGATCCGACCTGGTCAGGTCAACCTGATGACCGCAGGCAGCGGCATTTCCCACGCCGAGGACGCAGTCAACGACGAGCCGGGTCGCCTGCACGCCGCGCAACTGTGGATTGCCTTGCCGGATATCGAGCGCCATCGCGCGCCCAGCTTCCATCACTATCCCGAACTTCCGTTTCTCGATGACGGCGGATTTCGCATCACCGTACTCGCCGGCGAAGCCTGCGGACTGCAATCGCCGGCCAGGGTTTTCTCGCCATTGGTCGGCATCGACTTCAGCGCCAGCGCTGCAGCGCAAACCCGCGTCGCGCTCAAGCCGGGCTTCGAGCATGCGGCGATGACTTTGCGTGGCCGTGTCACCATCGACGGCGAAGTGCTGGAACCAGGTGCCCTGCTCTATCTCGGCACCGGCCGCAGCTCACTGCACCTGGCCTGCGATGACGCCGCGCAAATGCTGCTGGTCGGCGGTGAACCTTTCGGTGAGGAAATCCTGCTGTGGTGGAACTTCGTCGCGCGCACGCAGGAAGATCTGCACACCGCCAGCGCGGACTGGAATGCTGGCCGACGGTTCGGCGAGGTGAAGGGCAGTCCATCGCCACGCCTGGTTTCGCCCGATATCGGAGCGATCAAGCTCAGGAAATCCTGATCTTGCCCGTCATCCTGGAATCGCGAAGCGATGTCCGGGACCCAGTGACTTTGGCTTCCGCGCATCGAAGTAATTCCTGATGGATGTGCTGCGCTTATCCACCCTACGGGTGGCGGATGGGCACACGGTGGATGTGCTGCGCTTATCCACCCTACGGGTGGCGGACGGGCACACGGCGGAAGGTCTGCGCTTATCCACCTTGAGGCATTGCAAAAGGTACAAGACGCGGGCATTTTCTGGTCGTCCCGGAATCGCGAAGCGATGTCCGGGACCCAGTGACTTTGGCTTCCGCGCATCGAAGCAATTCCTGGTGGATGCGCTGCGCTTATCCACCCTACGGGTGACCGACGAGGCACACGGTGGATGCGCTTCGCTTATCCACCCTACGGGTAGGGGAAGGGACCTCGGTGGATGCGCTGCGCTTGCGCACCCTTCCGATGACACTTTCCGGTCGACCCGGGATTGCAAGGCAAGACCGGGACTGCGTGCTTCCCTGCCCTGGTCAGCGCCCGATGGGACTGATCACCACGGATGGCGTGACGCTTGCCTCCGGCGCAGCCGTTGCGGGGTCGAAGCCGTTGGCAAAGATCGTGTCGTTGACCACCGATTCCTCGACGAGGACGAAAATGTCGCTGGCGCCGTTGGTGTCGGCGGGGTCGATATCGGATGCATTCGACTCCCACGCCATCGACAGCCCGGACGCGTTGAGCGCGAGCGTGTAACCGGAGGCGCTGTTGCCGGGTTGCCCGCCACCGGTGACGCTGATCATTTCCGGTGCGGGCCCATAGATCAGGTACCAGAACACCTGCGTGTACGCACCTCCGCCAGTCCAGGAGTGGTTGCAGGCAAACACCAGGTTGCCGATGTCGGACACGTCCGAAATGCTGCAACTGTCGTAATTGGTCGTGGGTATGACCGGAGGGCGCGGTATTGCGGTGGTGGTGCCGAGGAATCGATCACGCAGATAGAGGCCGCTGTTGCTCTCGATGTTGGTGCCATCGGCGTATCCGAGCCCACCGTATCCACGGGTCTGAAAGCTCACGTAGCTGCCATCGGGCGAGATCGCCAAGCGGTTGACGAAGGTACTCGTTCCGTTCGGCGCTGCGGTTCCGCGACTGATCAACTCGGTCGTGTTGGCTTGCAGGTCACGCACATAGGCCTGGCCGTTGGTTGCGGATGGAAGCATGGCCACATTGCAGATCATGGCGAGAAAGCGTCCGTCGGCCGACAGGGCATGACGTTGCAACTGGCAGGTTCCGCCGGATGCAGTTCCATCCGATTTGGTGGATGCCCGCTCGACCAGCCCGGATTGCATGTCCTTGACGTAGATCTCCCCCGAGCTTCCAGCCGGTGCATAGCCGCCTGCATCGGGCACTTCGATGCCGGTGAGGTTGGCGTCGGTCTGGAATGCCACGTAGCGTCCATCGGCGGAAATGGAAACGGTGTTGTCGTTGATGCCATTGGCGGGCGGTTGTCCCGCGGAGTTGGCACTGGCCAGAGCCAGTGCGCCGGTTTCACGGTCCTTGCGCAATGCCTGCCAGCTCGGCCCGAACGCGGAATTCAGGGTAAGGAATGCCACGTAGCGCCCATCGCCCGATACCGCCGGAGCTTCACCACGAAAGACCGTACCGCCGGTCGAAGACACGGCCTCCACGTCACCGGTGTCGAGATCCACCGCCAGTGCGCGGGTACCGTTGTAGCTGTCGCCCACCCAATTGTTTGCCGTACTGACAAACACGACAGTGCGGCCATCGGCAGAGACATCCACATTGGTGGACTCGCCGTTGGGATTGACTCCGGCACCGGGAACCAGGCGGCCATAGATGAAGTCGGCGCGGGCGGCATCCGGGAAACCGGCTGCGGCGCAAAGGACGGCGCACGATGCGAGCGTGCGGATCGACAGGGGAAACGACATGGCGGACTCCGGGTGGGGGTTCGCCTCCTGATTACGCGGTTTGGTGGCGAATCCCCCAACCAAACGCCTCACCCGCGCTGGCAGCGCCTGACGATCCTGCACGCCGGGATCCCCGAGGAGCCTGTGAATCCATGCGCGAACACCTTCTATCTCTCTATCCGCAACAAGCGATATAATGCCGCCCTTCGCCGCCGAGGGGCGCTGCAGGTCAGTTCCGCAACGGGACCAGACACAGGCTCGGCACGCGATCCCCATTCCAACTGCGCCCGCCCCAATGAAACGGAGCGAAACGCATGAACGCCGTCGTCAAAAACCATTCCAGTGGTGACTTCAAGGTCGCCGATATGAACCTGGCCGACTGGGGCCGCAAGGAAATCGACATTGCCGAGCAGGAAATGCCGGGCCTGATGTCGATCCGCAAAAAGTACGCCGCCGCGCAGCCGCTCAAGGGCGTGCGTGTGACCGGTTCCTTGCACATGACCATCCAGACCGCCGTGCTGATCGAGACCTTGAAGGATCTCGGCGCCGACGTGCGCTGGGCCTCGTGCAACATCTTCAGCACCCAGGACCATGCTGCCGCCGCGATCGCCGCCACCGGCACGCCGGTATTCGCATGGAAGGGTGAAACCCTGGAGGAATACTGGGACTGCACGCTCGATGCGCTCAGCTTTCCCGGCAACCAGGGCCCGCAACTGGTCGTCGATGACGGCGGCGACGTCACCTTGCTGATCCACAAAGGCTACGAACTGGAAAAGGGCGACGAGAGCTGGGTCAACAGCGCCTCGGGTTCGCACGAGGAACAGGTGATCAAGAATCTGCTCAAGCGCGTGGCCAAGGAGCGTCCCGGCTACTGGACCGGCGTGGTCAAGGCCTGGAAGGGCGTGTCGGAGGAAACCACCACCGGCGTGCATCGCCTGTACCAGTTGGCCGATGTCGGCAAGCTGCTGGTGCCTGCAATCAACGTCAACGACTCGGTCACCAAGAGCAAGTTCGACAATCTCTACGGCTGCCGCGAATCGCTGGCCGATGGCCTCAAGCGCGCCATGGACGTGATGCTGGCCGGCAAGGTCGCAGTCGTGTGCGGTTATGGCGATGTAGGCAAGGGTTCGGCGCATTCCTTGCGTGCCTACGGCGCGCGCGTGGTGGTCACCGAGATCGATCCGATCAATGCGCTGCAGGCGGCGATGGAAGGCTTCGAAGTCAACACCGTCGAGAACACGCTGGGCCGTGGCGACATCTACGTCACCACCACCGGCAACAAGGATGTGCTCACCCTCGCCCACATGCAGGCCATGAAGGACCAGGCCATCGTCTGCAACATCGGCCACTTCGACAACGAGATCCAGGTCGA
>ERZ795061.2213-NODE-2213-length-18044-cov-5.555673_pt1 | contig 18044 bp, 20 predicted proteins | sample MGYA00375145_ERZ795061 | MGnify/ENA primary metagenome ERZ795061 (study PRJEB30190, sample SAMN05720144) | anaerobic digester metagenome | isolation source: active sludge of municipal wastewater-treating anaerobic digesters | place: USA | collected 2014-12-22 ... | reverse complement strand
AAATAGAAATTTCGGTGATCTTATTTCTTTTATTAATGAACACAGGGACGAAGTAAAAGACAAATCTTTGAATAGCATAATTTTTCAGTTTGTCCTGATTTTTCTGGTCGTATTTACCTCATATACAAACACATCATATTTTATAAAAGCATTTGTAATGTCTGTATTCGCCAACTCTATTTATAAACTTACTGAAGCACTTTTTGAAGGTAGGACGAAGGATTGGTTTTGGGCTATAAAGGGAACTCCTAAAAAAGAGGGGGTTATCTTTTTCATTGTAGGTTTAATTATAGTTTTAGCCATAGCCCTCTACTTCGTATAGTGATAAACCCTTACGGAATACTTATATCCATCGCAATTTTTATATCTATTAAAACTGCGGAAGGAATTATTGAAAAAAAAGATGAAGATACTCTGTGGGGACTGTCTTTATGGGCAATTATCTTTGGTATTATAGGAGCCAGGTTATACCACGTTTTAGACTATCTTGATTTTTACATAAAAAATCCTGTGGAAATACTATTTCTCTGGAATGGTGGTTTGGGTATCTTTGGAGCTGTTTTAGGAGGAATAGGCGGAGGTGTAATTTATCTTAAAGTGAAAGGACAAAAAATACTTCCGTGGCTGGATATAATTTCAACAGTGATGCCTCTAGGACAAGCTTTAGGGAGATGGGGAAATTTTTTTAATAATGAAATATTCGGAAAACCTACTACTCTACCCTGGGGAATTTATGTTAGCCCGGAAAAGCGCCCTTCAATGTTTTTTCAAAACGAAAAATTTCACCCGCTTTTTATTTATGAATCAATTCTTAATTTAATTCTTTTTACTTTTTTATATAAAATTTACAAAGGAAAACATAACAAACTAAAAAGCGGGTTTTTTATGTCAATCTATCTACTCGGATATTCTGTCATAAGATTCTCACTTGAATTTCTAAGGATAGACCCATGGACAACACAGTTATCACCAAGTCTTACCTTGAATGTAGCTCAAACTATATCTATACTTTTAATAATCCTTTCTTTAACATTTATATTTACAAATAAAGGCACAAAAAAATGATTTATATATCTTCTGACCACAGAGGTCTTGAATTAAAAAAATATCTCGTTGAGTCTTTAGCATCTGCAGGCTTGGGAATTGTTGATTTAGGACCAAAAGATTTAGACCCTGAAGATGATTATCCTGATTTTGCAAAACTTGTAGCAGAAAAAATTCAAGAGGATTTTGAAAATATGGGAGTACTTATATGTGCGAACGGTGTGGGTATAAGCATCGCGGCTAACAAACTTGATGGGATTAGAGCAGCTCTCTCTTGGAATCCAAAACACGCAGCCTCATCAAGAAACGACGACGGGACAAATGTATTGGTTTTGCCAGCAGATTACATAACTAAAGAGGAGGCTCTTGAGATTCTGCATACATGGCTTTCAACCAATTTTTCTGGTGAGGATAGACACATTAGAAGAATTCAGAAAATAGCAGAATTAGAAGAAATATGATCATACCTGCAATATTAGAAAAAGATTTAAAAAATATAATCAATAAAGTGGATCTTGTTAAAGATGTTGCCAAAACAATACAGATAGACGTACTGGATAACACATTAATAAAAGAAAAAACATTTACCGATTTAAATAAACTTAAAAACATTAAGACGGATATAGAAATCATAATTCACCTTATGGTTGATGATCCTAAAAAATATATTAAAAAATTAAATGGATCTTTTATTTTTAGTAAAGGTAAAATAAGCAATGTAAGCACATTTATTACTCAACTGACAGAAGATAAAAATAAAATTATGGAATTTATCAAACTCGCTAAAAATTCAGGTTATAGAGCTGGAATATCAATAAATACAGACCAAGATACCTTTCTACTAATTCCTTTTTTAGATAAAATAGACGTTATACAATTTATGGGAGTAGATCCGGGAAAACAAGGAAATAAATTTTTACCAGAAGTAATAGACAAAATAATAGACTTTAAAAATAAATTCCCGGGGGTAGAAACGTTAGTAGATGGGGGTATAAGCAACGATAATTTCAATTTAGTGGTGAAAACAGGGGTTGACAAAGTGGTCATCGGTTCGTCAATATTTAATACTGAAAATCCAAAACAAAAGTTTATTGAATTTTCAAAATTATTTGAGGAAGGAAGGAAAACTGCCCATGGAGAATAAAGAAGAAAAAGTTAAAAGACCTTTGATGGTTTGTATTTTAGGAGGTGCTGCTTGGAATGAAGAGGACGAACCTTACATACAAGCAAAAGCTACAGCAAAAATCTTAGCTGAAAACGGATACGGAATAGTAAACGGAGGTGGTCCCGGTGTTATGAGAGCTTCCACAGAAGGAGCCCATGAAGGAGGGGCTGGAGTTTTAGCAGTAACCTATCACCCGAATAAACCCAAAAGGCATTTTGAAGGAACAGACCCCAAGAATAAGTTTGACCTCGAGGTAAAAACATTAGACTATTTCGACAGAACAAAGGTAATGCTTCAAACCTCAGATATTCACGTCATTTTCAGAGGAAGTATAGGAACTTTAAGCGAATTCGGCATGTCTTGGGAAAACTCTTATATACACGAACCCAACAACAAACCGATAATACTTTTTGGAAATCACTGGGAAGGCATTTTAAAATCAATCGATGAAAACATGACGGTTAGAGGCGGTGAAACAGATATTTTAAAAATCTGCACTACTCCACAAGAAGTTCTGGATTATATTAAGTCTATTGAAAAAACACTAATCCATTAAACAATATTTTGGGTTTAGAAAATAAAAAAAAATGGAGTCTGAGTGTCTCTGTGTAGTAGCCGTATTACTGGGAGCATGCTACGAACATAATGACAAAACCCAAACTCCACTTATGGCTAAAATGAAAATGAAGATACCCGAGATCTAGAAAGGAGAGAGCGCCCGTCCCAATAAAGGCAAAAAGACGAGCATTGTTGGCATTTGATTCTTCTGGGCTCTTTTCTATCCAAGTTAACCAGTTAGTGATATTACAATATATAAGTATAAAAGTCAAAGCTCCGCAGACCTAAATAAACTAAAAATTATGTAATACCCTCAACATACCCGTGATATACTATTACCAATGCCCACCAGTGTTAAGAAAAATCCTGAAGAGCTACGTAAAATATCAAACAAGCTTCGTCAAATTGTAATAGATATGTTAACAGAAGCAAAAACCGGACACACTGCGGGGTCTCTGGGAACTGCTGAAATTTTTTCAGCTCTTTATTTTCACATTTTAAAAATCGACCCCACTGATCCTAATAAAAAAGACCGCGACAGGTTTATACTTTCAAACGGCCATATATGCCCTATTTGGTACGCCACTCTGTCTGAAAGAGGGTATTTCCCAAAAACAGAGTTGTGGAAATTAAGAAAAATAAATTCAAAATTACAAGGACACCCAACAATTAACTCGCTACCGGGAATTGAAAACACCAGTGGGTCTTTAGGACAGGGGCTTTCTCAAGCCATCGGAGTAGCTTTAGCTGGAAAAATGAACAAAGCTTCTTACAGAGTTTACTGTATGACCGGCGACGGCGAGCTTAACGAAGGTCAAATATGGGAATCCGCCATGTTTGCTCCGAATAAAAAACTTGATAATTTGACATGGATAATTGATAGGAACTATATTCAAAGCGATGGAAACACTGAGGATATAATGCCTCTTGAAAACCTTAGAGATAAATTGGAAAGTTTCAACTGGTATGTTTTAGAAATTAACGGGAATAATATTGAAGAAATAATAAGCGCCTGTAAAGTAGCGGAATCGATAAATCAGCGTCCAACTGCTATAATAGCTAACACAATACCCGGAGAAGGCGTAGATTTTATGGAAAATAAATATCAGTGGCACGGAAAAGTACCAAATAAAAAAGAGGCCGAAGAGGCTAAAGAAAAATTAAGTTCAATTATTTAGAAATTAGAAAGGTTTTTATATGAAAAAAAATAAACAAGATGCATTTTTAAGAGTTAGTTTGTTACCGTTACTAGTACTTGTGGGATTAATTTTCGGTGCAGGATATTTTTTATTAAAAGACGAAATTAAACTACCCAGTCTAAGAAAAAACCCAACAATCCAGAGATTAGAGGGTTTCCCCACTATAATTTACACTGATAAGAAAATAGAAAAAATAAGAAAAGTAATAACCAACGAACAGGAATTAGCTGAGTTCCTAAATCTTATCGACGAGACAGGCATATTAACTGTGAAAGAAAAGGTAGATTTTGAAAAAAATGTTGTAGTCGCAGTTTCAACTGAAACAAATGAGGAGACTGGACATAAGATTAAGATAAGAAAAGTGTATGAGGATAAAGTAAAAGATAAGATATTAATTGAATTCGAAGAAGTTAACCCTGAAGATGATTGTAAGATGGAAATAGATAATAACATTGCAGTGGATTTAGTAATGCTTTCTAAAACAGATGCAAAAGTAGATTTTGAGAAAGTCACAAAAGTTATAGAGTGTGAAGACAGTGAAAGTGATAACGAGAATACGGATGAAAGCACAGAATCAAACTCCAAGACGGAATCTACAGAATAAAATAAATATGACTGCCCTATGCTTAATTTAAGATTAAAACTAAATCAAGATGTTTTTTTAGGCGAAGAGAAAAAATCTCCCAGAGATGGTTTTGGTGATGCGTTGAGTGAATTAGCAGATAAAAATAAATCGATTGTGGCTATGTCAGCTGATCTTTCAGAATCAGTAAAGTTAAAGACCTTTTCTCAAAAATATCCGGAAAGATTTATACAAACAGGAATTGCCGAGCAGAATATGTGCTCTATAGCCTCGGGACTTGCTATGGAAGGAAAAATACCATTTGTTGTCACTCACGCTATATTCCTGACATCGAGAGCTTGGGACCAAATAAGACTCTCTATTTGTATGGCAAACGCAAATGTAAAAATATGCGGATCTCACGAAGGATTTTCAAATGGACCTGACGGAGCCTCCGCAGAGCCCTTGGAAGACATTGCAATAATGAGAGTTATCCCAAATATAACAGTTATAAATCCAATAGATTACGAGCAAACAAAAAAGGTGGTTCTGGAAATATCAAAACATATGGGACCGGTTTATCTAAGATTCTCTAAAGCCGAACTCCCCAACATCACTACAAAAGATACTCCTTTTAAAATAGGAAAGGCGGACACATTAGTAGAAGGAGAAGATGTTACAGTTATTTCCTGCGGGGGAATAACTTATCAAGTACTCGAAGCAGTAAAAAATCTCAAAGCAAAATATAAAATAAATGCGGAACTGATAGCTTCTCCTACGATAAAGCCTTTAGATGAATATAAAATATTGGAATCTGTAAAAAAGACGGGGAGATGTGTAACCGTTGAAGAACATCAAGTAATAGGCGGCTTAGGTAGCGCTGTTTCCGAACTTTTGTCTGAAAAGCTACCCTCCCCGCTTTTAAGAATTGGGGTTGGTGACACATTTGGAGAGTCGGGAGATTACAAAGATTTATTAAACAAATATGGATTGAGTTCCCATCATATAGAAGAAAAGGTAATAAATTTTTTAAAAGATAAAGGTAAAAAATAAATGGATATTTTAACAATTGGAGACTCGTGTATAGACGTAACAATGCATGTTTCAAATGCCGATGAGGTAAACATGTCAGGATCTGACAAACAGCAGATATGCTTTTTACATGGCAGTAAGATACCCGTAGACAGATTTTACTCTGCCGTAGGAGGTAACAGTGTAAATGTAGCCACAGGATGCAACAGAATGGGTTTAAAAACCGCAGTTTATACTGAAATCGGGGACGATGCCAACGGTAAACTGATAGTAGATGAGCTTAATAAGTTGGGTATCAACACGGAATTTTGTATTAAAAATAAAGCGGAAGTAACAAACGTAAACTCAATTGTAGTTCACAACTACGAAAGAACAATTTTTTCATATCACGCACCTAGAAATTACAAAGTAAGAGACTGGGAAAAACCAACATTCCTCTATTACACATCAATCGGCGAGGGTTTTCAAAAATTTCAAATGGAACTTATTGATTATATTGAAAAAAACAGAGATATCGGAGTAATTTTTAATCCTGGAACTCAACAAATGAAGGCGGGATATAACTCAATCAAAGAGTTCTTAGAAGTTACTAACATTTTGATTTTAAATCTTGATGAAGCGGTAAGACTTGTTGGAGAAAAACCCCTTCCCAAAATGCATATAGATTTACAAAAACTTGGTCCTAAGTTAACGGTAATCACTGACGGTAAAAACGGGGCCAGTGGTTTTGACGGAGAAAATTTGGTTAAAGTAAGTGCTTATAATGATGGCCGAGAAGTAAAAGACAAGACGGGAGCCGGTGATGCTTTTTCTTCGGGATTTATTTCAGCAATTTTTCATAAAAAACCATTAAAGGAGGCTTTGGGCTGGGGTTCAATAAACTCATTTGGGGAGATAACAAAGGAAAGTGCTGGAACAGGAATATTCAATAAAAAAGAAATGGAAAAGATCACCAACGAGATAATGTAACCTACTAGTGCATTAATAAAATTGTATAATCTAAATATGAAAATAAGAGCATTTTTTGATAGAAATAAGCCAATATTTATAATCGGAATCGTAATGTTTGTTATCTTCTCCGTCATAATTGTGTCGTCTATTCTTATGCCTAAAAAAGAAACCGGATACACCGAAATAGGCGACGCGGACAAAGAATTTTATAAAGTGGCCTATGAAGATTTGGGTAAAAATGAATTTGAAGGAACAGAGGAAGAGGGTGAAAAAAAGGAGGAGCCGGTTGAGCAGGAAGTCAACATGGATGAGATATTCGGAGTGTTACAAGTTGACTACACTGAAGAAGGTTTTGTTCCAAGAGTCACAAGAATCAGGGTTGGTCAAAATGTAAATTGGACTAATAAAACTGATAAAATCATATATTTAAAGCAAATTAAACCCTATTACAAAGAGTTCGAGGAATCACTAAGCATAAAACCAAATGAAAGCTTTAAATTTAAAATGACGGAGATAGGTATTTGGACTTACGAAGAGACTGAGTCCGGAGATTGGGGGTCTATAGAGGCTAAACCTTTACCAAGTGTTATGCCAGAACCAAAACCTAAAACGGAAACTCCGGCTACAGAAGATTTAAACTCAACAACAGAACCCACAGCTATTACCACTCCCCAACTTTAGTATCTATCCTAAAAACCGTTGGAGTACATAATAAATTTTTACAAAATTTGAATAAAAGATACAAGGCCCCTTCCTATGTAAGTAGGAGATTATAAGTAGGAATGAAAGCTATTTAAAAGCACTCGGACAAATATCATTTAAAACACAGTCCTGACATTTTGGTTTTCTTGCTATACAAACATAACGACCGTGCAATACTGCTGAACCTGAAAAGTTTCTCCAATAATTTTTGGGTATGATTTTCATCAAATCTCTTTCGATTTTTTTAGGATCGGTTTCTTTTGTAAGACCGAGGCGATTTGACACTCTCGATACGTGCGTATCTACCACAATTCCTTCGGCTATTCCCCACAACTCTTGAGTGATAACGTTGGCACTTTTCCTTGCAATACTGGGTATCTTCGTAAGCTCCTCAATATTTTTTGGGAGTTTCCCTCCAAATTCAGCGACAACAACCTGACCTGCTTTTACTAACCTCTCTGCTTTTCCTTTATAAAAATTCACCTGATTAATTAGCTTGCCTACCTCACCTATATCTGCATTTGCCAGTGATTCCCAGTTTGGGTATTTTTTAAAAAGCTCGGGCGTAACTTGGTTTACTTTTTTATCAGTAGTTTGAGCGGAAAGCATCACAGCAACTGCAAGTTGGTATTCATCAGAATGAACTAACTCGGTTTTTGGCTCTGGGTGGGATTTTTGTAGTTTTCTTGCCACCTCTTTTGCGTATTCAAATTTATCCATGCGGCAATTATACATTGAATTTTTTTCTTATATGTGGAATGATAATCAAAAATAAAACAGGAGGAAGAGATGGAAGAAGAAATAGTGAAAAAAACGATAGTGATTTGGCATGACTGTAACCCCTGTATCACCAAGAGTTTAATAAATTACCTAAATTGGACATACTTAACAAAACATTCCGGAACTATGTTAAACATTGTCTACTTAGATGAGTTAAAAGAGAGGAATCTCGAAGAATCAAGTTTAATTAAAATCTTAAGAGATTGTGAAGCTTTAGTATATTCCTGCGATTCTTTTCACGATATAAAGGCGTCTGAGGAGGAATGGGAAGTAATCAAAAACCAAAAGTGGTATGCAGTATCTTGGAACATAGATAAAAAGAATAATAAAAAAGATGAGGGGTGTCAGTTAGGTCTTTCTATTTTTACCATTAAAAATGTAATCTTCATCGAAAAAGAGGGGTTGATTAAATTAATGGAAGATGTGAGAAATAAAAGATCCCGCTTATAAAACTTGAGCGGGATTTTATTTTGGACGGGGCGCGAAAGGCTGAAAATATGAGGGTAGAGCCCAAATTCTACAGAAGAGTTAGTTGGTTATCGGGGGTTTTCTGCTCCCTACTCTTTAAGCTACCACCCTCTATTTCAAAACCCATTCTACGTAATAAAGATTTAAAATTATATTTCTCCAAAGTTTCTTTTACTTTTATTTTATTTAAATTGCTGTATTTGCAATCTTCCAGATTAAGCTGAAAAGGAACATCTAAAATAATTTGAGCAAGCTTTTTGCTCATTAAGGCTTGTTCATAGCTCTCAACTAATTTCTTTTTCAAGGACTCCGGCTCGACGGTCTCAATATTTTTATAAATATCCTCTAAGGTTCCGTATTTTTGCAAAAGTTTTGTTGCGGTGACCTCTCCAATGCCGTAAACACCGGGAATATTATCGCTGGGATCGCCTCTTAAACCTTTATAATCAGCCACTTGCTCCGCAGGAAAACCAAGTCGAGAATCAACCTCTTTTTCACCCATCCACTCAATCTCACCTTTTTTACCGGGAACCATAATAATGTTTCCGTTACCTGCAAGTTGCCACAAATCACGGTCATTGCTAACTATGACAATATCTACCTTACCCTTTAATTTTGTTGCTACTGTACCAATAACATCGTCGGCCTCGTAACCTTCAACTAATATTTTTTTAATTTCAAAAGCGTCAAGAACATCCAAAACCTTGGGAATCTGAACCTGTAAATCTTCGTCCATCGGTTTTCGGTGAGCCTTATACGAAGTAAATTCCCCGACCCTGAATGTAGGTTCTTGTCCATCCAAAGCAGCCACCATATAGTCGGGTTTAATCTGCTCTAAAACGTTTATAATCATTGATGTGAAGCCATAAATAGCATTAGTAGGTTGACCGTCGGGACCGCGGAAAGTGCTGGGGATGGCGTGGTAAGCTCGGTGCAAAAAATTAAAAGTGTCAATGATTAGTAATTTTTTCATAGTTTTGCGAGGGCTCAGCCCAGGGCTCAGCCCGCGGAGGGCTGAGCCCTCTTCTTAAATCCTCGGGAATAAGCCTCCGGTAGCAGTAATTTTCTCTTCTTTAAATATTTTTAGTATCTTTTCAGAGGTTTCGGACATAAAAGGTTTGCACAATTTTGCGATCAAAATCAAATCCTCAATTTCAGACTGCAAAACTTCTTTCAATTTTTCACTATCCTTTATCCCCCACGGCTCTTCTTCATTAATTTTTTTATCCAAATCCGATAATTTTGACCAAATGTGTTGCAATGCAAGATCAACTCTAAAGACATCAAAAAACTGAGCCAACTCTGTACTCAAAACATTATTATTATCCGTATCAAAGGCAAATGAAAAACCTGATTTTTCTGCTAATTTTGCTAATCTTGCTACTGTGTTTCCCAAACCATTAGCCAAATCAGCATTATAAACAATCTTAAAATTATCCTCCGAAAAATCAGAGTCCTCTACTATTGGCCCGTATCTCAAAAAATAATATCTAACAGGATCAACACCGTACTTCTCTACTAAATCTTTAGGAGCCACCACGTTTCCCAAACTTTTACTAATTTTTTTACCGTTTAAACTTAAAAATGCGTTGATATAAACATGATCAGGAACCTCATAACCCGCTGATTTCAACATACACGGCCATAAAAGAGCGTGCATCCTGGCGTTATCCTTACCTAAAAAATGAACTATCTCTGTGTCAGAATCCCAAGAATCAACCTGCAAACCAAATGTTAAATAGTTCACAAGTGCATCAAACCACACCCAAATAACATGATTTTCATCTACAGGACACTCAATCCCCCACGGAAGCTTTTCTTTTCTTCTTGTAACAGGAATGTCCTCAATGGTATCAATAAAAGCATACATTTCTTTGTAACGTTGATTTGGCAAAACAAAATCAATGTTTTTTTCAAATAATTCTTTTAAAAAATCTTTAAAAGCAGAAAATTTGAAAAAGTAGTTTTCGTCCTCTACCACCTGAATTTCACTATTCTGGTGCAATGGACATTTACCGTCAATTAAATCTTTTTCTGTTTTGTAGGCCTCACAACCCTCGCAGTAAAGCCCTTTATAAGTGCCTTTGTAAATATAGCCGACATCATAAACTTTTTTAAAAAATTCGGAAGCTACTTTTTTGTGGTCTTCATCGGTTGTTCTAATGAACCTATCGTATGAAATTTGCAAAGAATCTTGTTGTTCTTGGTCTTTTTTGGAGATTTCGTCTATAAATGTTTTTGTATCTACACCCTTTTCTTTGGCTACATGAAAAACTTTTTGGCCGTGTTCATCTGTTCCGGTTACAAAAAAAACATTTTCTTTTCCTCTTCTTTCTCTTTCAAAACGGGAAACACAATCAGCTAAAATTTTTTGATAAGCGTGACCGATATGAATGACATCGTTCACATAATCTATTGCAGTTGTAATAAGAATTTTCTTTTTCACAAAGGAATTTTAGCACACCGGGCTCGGCCCGGCGAGGGCTGAGCCTAGGGCTGAGCTCGGATCAGTCCCTAAGAGATGACAGAAAATCCTTAAAAAGAGTAACCCTCTTAATATCTTTAGGATCGTACAAAAAAGGTTGCGTGTCTTTTGCCAATTTATCCATATCAATCCCGTCTAATACTTCGCCCATTTTAGCTTTTAAACCAAGTAAATCACCAATTCCAGCTTTATTTTGCAAATACTCATAATTTGGTTTTGTAAAAGAAAATAAAAACACAATGTCAAAAAAGTCCCTACCCTTCAGAGTTTTTCTGCCCACAGCAGCTCCTATTTTCTTAGATAACAAAATATCCACAGGAGTAACATTGATCTCAGTGAAAACATCAAACTTGTTCAGCAAAAACTTTTCAAATTGATAGTTATAACTTTGCTTTACTGTGTCTATTTGAACCAAAATCTTCTCTTCCTCATAACCAGACAAACCCATTTTTTTCATAAATTTTGGAAATCTAAGATAGCATCTGTAAGCACCTTTGAATATATTTTTTACCTCAATCTCGTAACCCTCTAACTCCATTTTCCTCTTAATCTCCTGAATCATGTTGTCAAAATCCTGCTCGTTTAACCCGAAGTTATCAAAATCCAAATCTTCTGAAAATCTTTTGTTCCCATAGACAACCCGCAAAGCAGTACCACCTAAAAAACACAATTTTTTACCGTATTCAGAGTCGAAAATAATTTGAAGAATCTTGTACTGTAAATATTCCCTTAAAACAAATCTCTCAAATGGTTGCAGGTTTTCAGGATAGTTCTTTTTGATAGTTACTAAATCAAGCATTTTATTTTCCAATCATAAAATTTAATAAAATATTTACTCTTTTAGACAGAGATTTATTAGAAAAAAAACTCAAATATTGCGATAGTACATCAGGTCTTACTTTCTCTCTAAACATTTCAGAATTTAACCGCAATTCAAAAAAATGGTCAACAGAATTTAGATGAGTATTTAAATAAAGCAAATCAAGAATTGCCTTTTCGGGATATGCCATTTTAATTTTATAACCCCTGTCTCCCAATAAAAGAACATCATAACCAAACATTAATGACTCCTTCACAGAAGAATAAGCAAAGCTACCAATACTAGTGCTTAAAGTTGTAGTTTTCTTTGTGCTTACAGAAGTAACTTGAGGAATAAATTCGGGTATCAAACCGTACCAATTTAATGCAGATTGCAAAGAAATGTATGATGGGTCGTAAATACGATTTGCGGTCGAATAAATCAATCCTTCTTCAATAGGGACATCACTAAAAATATAGTAGCCCTTCACTATACGCTTTAACAAACCTCTCCCTACCCACTCGTGCAAACGCCTTCTATGAATATTAGGAAAGGCTTTGTAAATGTCTGTTGTAGAAAAGACCGGGAAGTCTTTCAAAGCGTTTTTAAATTGTAAAAAAGTGAGATTATTTCTCATTGATGCTAATTTTAGCATCTTTAAGAAACATATCAATAATATATTAAAGTAAATTGCGTTTATCATTAGCTTGAAAACAGACTAACAAAAGAATGGATTTATAAAAAGACAGGAAATTCTATTGAAAATAGACAGAGGGCCCGGCCCGCGGAGGGCTCAGCCAGAAAAATTAAAAATTAAGAGGGCTTGAGCCCTTTTTGGGCTCAAGCCCCGAATTGGGAATCAATCCCGCCTGACACAACGCGTAGCGCGACCAAAACCCTTATCGTCGTAGTCCGTGTAGCCGTAACGCAAGTAGACGAGCCAGGCATTCGAGCTACCGCTAGAGTACTCAGTAGATGACCAAAAGTAGCTCGTAGTAGTGAAGGCAGCAGAAGTTTTGTTGTAAATGCCATCACGGTAAGCCCGCTGTAACTCCTTTTGACTAGGTAGGTACCAGTCTGTATCTGCTGATTCACCTTGTGTTGATGCAAGGGATAGGTTTGCACAGGCATTTATTGCATCTCCACAATCTGCATCTGCTCCACTGTAAGAACCCCTTGGTGTTGTTGTGTAAAAATCACAGGTTGAAATTGTAAAAGAATTGGTTTTAGTTGCAGGTTCTGATCTTGCCCAGTATAAACCTGTTCTTGTGTCATACCATACTTCACTACCTGAAAGGGCATTTGTATTTGTCCATGTTGATTCTTCTTCTTGGTAATCTGTTCCGTAATAACTACGATAATCATCATATGCAATCAGTGATTGTTTTGAATAATCAATTGAAACACCTGCTCCTGTTTTTATGGTCCTGTTGTTTAATCCTGAATAAAAAGTTTTACCGGAAAGTACATCTGATTCTGTTGCTGTTCCATCCGGTTCCCATGTAGCTGAATATATTATTCTATTCCAATATGTACCATAATTTCCTGTCTCATCAGGAGATGAGGATGAACCGTAGTTTGCTCCTTTTGATACAAGTCTGTTGTATGAACCAACAAGTACAGACTCTGCTCCCCCACTGTCAGGTGATGAACTCATCTGTTCTGCATTTGATTTGATATTAAGTGTAAATCCAAGAGAAATACCAAAGATAATAAGAGTCGTGATGCATATGATATAAAAAATTTTGGATTTAAGTATTTTTATCATGTGTGTATATAAATCTTTAACTTCATTTTAGTATACTTTTAGTAACAATGTCCAATACTTATACAAAGAGAGGGAACGGATTAGGTAGTAAAAATGGATATAGTGAGGATTTTACCTTAGAGGAAGTATTAAAAGCATATCTTTCATGCAGGAAAAACAAGAGAAACACCATAAATCAGATTAAATTTGAGATTAATTTAGAAGAAAATCTATACAGTTTGTATAAAAGTCTAAATAACAATACATACTATCCCGGTCGTTCAATCTGTTTTGTTGTGACATATCCAAAGCTAAGAGAAATATTTGCAGCTAACTTTAAAGACAGAGTGGTTCATCATCTTCTCGTGTCAAGGATAGAAAGCTTCTTTGAAAAAAGATTTATCTTTGACTCTTACGCTTGCAGAAAAGATAAAGGGGTACATAAAGCAATAGAGAGATTAAATAAATACATTAAAAACAATAAACACTATCTTCAAATAGATATAAAGTCATTTTTTGCAAATATTGATAAAAACATCCTCTACTCCATTATTGCTTGTGGGGGGGGTAAACTCTAAAAGAATTAAACTGGATAAAAGTACAAAAAGACTTTTAAAGATAATTATCTTTTATGATCCAACTAAAAACTACTGTATTAAAGGAGATAAAAATTTACTTAAGAAAATTCCCTTTAATAAATCACTCTTTCATACCAAAAAAGGAAAGGGCCTGCCAATAGGAAATCTAACTTCACAGTTTTTTGCAAATGTTTATCTAAATGAAATAGACCAGTATATAAAAAGAACATTAAAAGTGAAAAACTACATAAGATATGTGGATGATTTAATACTTTTATCCAATAAAAAAGAAGAATTACTCAAATGGAGGGAGGATATAAACCAACACTTAATCAAAAATCTAAAACTTGAGCTTTGCAAAAACAAAGACAAATTTGGGGATGTTAAAGATGGAATTAACTTTATCGGGTATATCGTAAGACCAAACTATATACTTTCCCGTAGAAGAGTTGTTTCAAACTTAAAAGACAAACTATACTTTTTTAACAAAGGCTATCTTCTATCTTCAAACAATCAAAAACAAATTGCACTACCCCTTTCTAAAAATCTAACAAACGAAGAACTAGATAAAATACTTGCAACAATAAACTCATATTACGGACATTTCAGACATGCTAATACATACAGATTAAGAAAAAACTTGTATACTGTACATGCTGGAAATTTAAAGAATTATTTTCAAGTTGAAGGAGAATACACACATCTAAAATATGGAAAATAAATTTACGATATATACAAAATTTCTAAATTTTCAAAAATACATGTACGTAGCAATACATAGTTTTCCAAAAGAGTATAAATTTAGTTTAGGACAACAGATTATAGACAAGTCCTGGGAAACAATGGACATAGCCATATCAGCTAACTTAGCTGAAAATAAAGATAAATATATAGAGATTACAAACCTGTTAAATTCTTTTGATAAACTAAAAACAAGAATAAGAATGGCACATGAATTAAAGGTAATTAACGACAAAAAATATGCTTACATATTAAAACACATTGTTTCAATAGAAAAAGATATTCTAAATTGGCTAAGCTGGGCAAAAAGCACAAAGCCCAAATAAAGTACCGCCTGACACAACGCGTAGCGTTACCATTACCCTTATTGTTGTTGTTCGTGTTGCCGTTATGCAAGTTGACGTTCCAGGCATTCGAGCTATTGCTAGAGTTCTCAGTAGATGACCAAAAGTTGCTCGTTTATATATCCTTTGACTTAAGAAGAGTAAAACTAATAAAGCATTTCATCTTTAGAGTAATACTCCATAACAATACCCCAAAGGGGTGCAAAGGACCGGATTTTATTTGGGCCTCTCTTTACTATCTAGAGCTTTGCTATGCAAAGTTATAACAGTAAATTCCAGCTGTGATTAATAATAGCACAAATTGGGAGGGCTTGAGCCCGGAACGGGCTAAAGCCCCGAATTGGGAATCAATCCCGCCTGACACAACGCGTAGCGTTACCATTACCCTTATTGTTGCGGAACGTGTAGCCGTAATGCAAGTAGACGAGCCAGGCATTCGAGCTATAGCTAGAGTGCTCAGTAGAGGACCAAAAGAGGCTCGTAGTAGTAAATGCGGCATTTGTTTTGTTGTAAATACCATCAGCGTAAGCTTCTTGAAGCTCTTTCTGAGAAGGTAGATACCAATCTGTATCCGCTGATTGACCTTGTGTTGATGCAAGGGATAGGTTTGCACAGGCATTTATTGCATCTCCACAATCTGCATCTGCTCCACTGTAAGAACCCCTTGGTGTTGTTGTGTAAAAATCACAGGTTGAAATTGTAAAAGAATTGGTTTTAGTTGCAGGTTCTGATCTTGCCCAGTATAAACCTGTTCTTGTGTCATACCATACTTCACTACCTGAAAGGGCATTTGTATTTGTCCATGTTGATTCTTCTCCAGTGTAGTCAGAGGCATGGGCATCATCATATTGAACAAATTGTTCATAGTATGCGCCCGGAGATGTAGGAGGTGTGAGTGTTCCTGTTTTTTGAACTCTGTTATTGGAACCTGAGTAAAATGTTTTACCTGAAAGTACATCTGATTCTGTAGCTGTTCCATCTGGTTCCCAGAAGGCAGAGTATAGGATTCTGTTCCAGTATGTACCTCTATCGTATGGGTAGTCAGCTGGTTGTGTGCCTCCGTAGTTTGGGTTTGATTTAGCTACTAGCCAATCGTGGACTAGTTTTAATCTTGATGTTGCTCCTGATTCAGGAGATGAACCAGTTTGTTCTGCTCCAACTGGAGACAGGTTATCTTTTGAATCTGTAGTACCAGCTGTATCAGGAGTATTGATATTACCTACCTTTCTTGAAGAAACAAGAATTAGGGTAGATAAACTTAAAAGAATTAATATAGCTAAATACTTTGAAAAACTTTCTTTCATTTGATAAAAGTATATCAGAAGAGGGCTCGGCCCGCCAAGCGCTCAGCCCGGGACGGGCTGAGCCCTCTACTTCCTCCCCCTCAAATGTACAAAAACAGCAATGTAAAAAATACCCACCAACCCGATGTTTAGTAGAGTATCAATATGAAAAGCTCTTAAAAAAGCTATCATCACTATTCCAAAACTAATAAAAAACCCCCACTTCACTGCCCTTCTAAACAACTGCTTTAAATCTGTAAACTTCGGATACTTTTTTTTATAAAAAAAATAAAAAGGAAATGAAAAACTTAAACCCAAACATAAAAACAAAACCCCCAGGAACAGAAAAATCTCCATATACGTATCCGGTGAAATCCAAAAAAACAAAAGAACAAACCACAAAACCCACAAAACAACGTTAAGAAAAATAGAAAACTTCACCAACTTAATCATAGATTGATTTTAACACTCTGGTAAAATAGAAACTATGGATATACAAACAATAACCCTGCTCGCCATAATAATGATCGGATCCGTTATTCTACTGGGATTTTACCTCTCAAAACAATTCAAAAGTTCTGGAAAATCAGAAGATACAATACTTCTGGAATGGTTAAAAGACATGAAAGGAACAGTTGAAAAAAACACCGAAGTAATGGAGAGACAACTAAAAGACCAAAGATCATCCCTAGAAGAACAAATGAAAAATCAAAGAGAAACACTTAGCCAGCAAACAAAATTCATCTCTGAAAGACTTGAAAAATCAAGCGACGTCATAAGAGAAGTTCAAAAACAACTTGGTGGAATTCAGGAATTTGGAACTGACATGAAAGACTTAAGCAATATTTTAAAATCCCCCAAGCTAAGAGGCGGTCTCGGTGAACAATTTTTATGGGCAGGCCAAGCACACAACCAGGTACTTCATACCCTTGGGGAATCCGGACTTTTGGGCATAATTACATTACTGGTTTATCTGCTTGTTATTTATCTAGCCAATAGAAATGGTTTACCCAAAAAAACCATGCTGCTTTCTTCACTAACAATACTTCTTTTCGTGCGATTAATTACAGAGACGCCATTACGCAACTTTTCTTTAGATCATAGTTTCATAATTCATGCTATCTTTTTTATCTTACTCATCAATACAAGTACCTCTTCTATCTTAACAACGCATTTAGATAAAACTAATACTATCAAGACCCATCAATAATGGTAGATTGATTTTACAAACCAATAAAGTGGTTGAAACATTAATATTAAATTTTTCACTTGTTTTTCCAAGGTCCAATGATAATTTTTATCGTAATTCCAGTCTATAACCGAAAAGAAATAACCAGGAATTGTTTGCTGAGTTTGTCAAAACAAACCAATACAGACTTCCGTGTCGTTGTTGTCGACGACGCTTCAACAGATGGCACCAACGAGATGATCTCTAATGAATTTCCGAATGTCATTTTGTTGCATGGCGATGGGAATCTTTGGTGGACTGGTGCAATCAACAAAGGTATCGATTTTGCATTAAATAATTGTCAAGATGAAGACTTTATACTTGTGTTGAATGACGATTTGATTGTACCCAAAAATTACATTTCGAATTATCATGAAC
>ERZ795061.2211-NODE-2211-length-18046-cov-6.069813_pt1 | contig 18046 bp, 16 predicted proteins | sample MGYA00375145_ERZ795061 | MGnify/ENA primary metagenome ERZ795061 (study PRJEB30190, sample SAMN05720144) | anaerobic digester metagenome | isolation source: active sludge of municipal wastewater-treating anaerobic digesters | place: USA | collected 2014-12-22 ... | reverse complement strand
CAAGCCAAAGTAGGGTTAAAAACAACCCCAATACCCACAATTGCCGCACAAAAAAGTTTGCAGAAAACTAGGAGCCCATTTGATGAGTTGCAAAAAAAGTACATAAAATTTATTCCAAACGAAAATTTTTATACTATTACATTGAACTATAAACGCAACATTATAGCGTCTATCCATCCAAATATGGAAATAAGGCGCCATGGAGTGGCGTGTATAAACGAGTTGGCGGCTATGTTAAAAAAATAATCGACGAGATTTAACCACAAGAAACTTTGAATTTTTGTTAGTATCTTTGTCAGAAAGATATAAAAAATAATGACTGACATTAAGGAAGTTAACATTAATGTAGTTGTAGAATGTTGCGTTGAAAAACCAGCAAGTGATTCCTTGGGTAAAGCAATATTAACTCATTATCTTCATAACTATGAGAATGGCATATCAGAGCATTATAAAAATGATGCCTTGAATATTATTGACCAATATATTTCTCACGCTAAGAATGAACATAATTTCAGTATAGAAAAATCTATTTTAATCCAAGAACTTCTGACAGAAGTTTCAGAAATTCCATTTCCTACACCTAAAAAACATTCATTCACTTTTATTGATTTATTTGCTGGTCTAGGTGGGTTTAGATTAGCAATGCAAGAACTGAATGGAAAATGTGTTTTTAGTAGCGAATGGGATAAAGATGCCCAAAAAACATACAAAGAGAATTTTGGGGAGTATCCATTTGGCGACATAACCAAACCAGAGGTAAAGAACTTTATTCCTGAGAAATTTGATTTGTTGTGCGCAGGTTTTCCTTGCCAACCTTTCTCAAAAGGTGGTTTTCAAAATGGCTTTGAAGATACTAGGGGTACTCTATTTTTTGATATTTGTGAAATAATTGAAAAGCATAAACCAAAGTATTTACTATTAGAAAACGTTGCAAATTTAGCAAGCCACGATAACGGTAACACTTACAAAGTAATTGCCAAGAATTTAGATAAACTTGGCTATTATTTTCCCGAAAAGCCATTAATAATCTCTCCAGATAGTTTCGGAATACCAATTTTACGCCCACGTGTTTATATTCCCTGCGTTAGAAAAGAATTTGCTAAAGGTAAAGAGAGATTAATAAAGAACTTCAGGAAAGAAATTGAAAAACATTATATTAAAACAACTTTTAGTATCGATACAGTAATCGACCCTAAAATAGAAGACAGCATTAGCCCTTACGAGGAAAAAGTTCTGAAAATGTGGGATGAGTTTTATAAAGGAATTGATATGAAAGTGATTGGTTTCCCTATTTGGATGGAATTTTTTAAATACGATGGCGATTTGAATCAATTTCCACCTTGGAAAGTTAACTTCATTTCAAAAAACATAAACCTATATCAAAGGAATAAAAAATTCATTGACAATTGGCTTAAAAAATATGACAACCTTGATTGGTGTGTAAAAACACATCGAAAAATGGAATGGCAAGCGGGAGATAAATATGAAAGCGTTTTTGATTGCTTAATTCAATTTAGACCTTCAGGCGTAAGAATAAAAAAGCCAGATAAGTTTTCAACCTTAGTGGCAATGAACCATCGTCAAATAATTGGAAAACTTAAGAGAAAAATATCTGTTGAAGAATCTAAACTTTTACAATCATTCCCAAAAGAGTACAAACTTGTTGGAACACCAAATATAATTTTTAAACAACTTGGTAACTCTGTCAATGTAACTGTACTCAAAGCAATTTTCAAGTCACTTTCTGAAAGTTACTAATCCTTTACCATAAATAATTGATCGATGAGTTAAAACAAAACAACAAAATAATAATTAACTCTGACATTGATGGAGTTATTAGTGGTTTGTTGCTAAGTAATTTATGCAACTGTGAAGCTGTTGGGTTTTCAAACAGCTCCGACAAGGTTTGGCTTGACAATTCAAAATGCAAATCTATCTATGATGGTGTTTACATTGACATGTTCGTTCCGAACGAAAGTACAATTACAATTGAGCAGCATATTATTGCAATGAACAAAGAACATCTCGAAAGAATTAAAATCAACAAAAACAAGATTAACCCCAATATATATAATCCAAGATTTTTGCTTCCAACTAATTCATACATAAATAAATATCCATTTGGTACCTGTCATTTCATCATTTCAATGCTTTGTAAACAGGGGATTAACTTGTCAAATATAAGTTTTAGAATTCCATCTGATGGTTTGTCGTTTATAGACTACCTACTTAGAGCAGATGATGCTATGAATACTTCCCTTTCTCGCTATAAGATTAATGCTCGAGAATGGTGGAATTGGCTATTTGACTTTTCAAACAAATCTGAAATAATTAAAGTACTTACATCTTACCTGTATTCAACTAACATTGAGCGTGCAGCTAAGATAAAAATAGAGATTACTAATAAATTAACAAATCAATTTAAGTGCGATAGACCTGATGGGGGCATCATTCAAATAATGAATGAAAATGGCAAATTGAAGCCAAATGCAACCGATTATATTCAGTTTATCTTGAATTTAAGTAACCTGAGATGCTTTGATTTACCCATTGCTCTCAAAGAGTTCAAAGATGTTAACAAAAGAACTAGACTCTCAAATAGTCAGCAAAATGAATTAATGCTTCAAAATTCAGTAAATGGGGAAAAAGTATTTTCATATGCTTTTGTAAGGAATTTTTACAAAGCAGATTATTTAAGTTATACCATAATGTAAAATCAATGAAGAAAATTGAACAAATTTCTGAAAACAATATAGTTATTGACTTTGACGAAAAGTTAACACCAAATAAAATCAGAGACATTTTAATTACAGACTTTGAATTATTAAACAAATCAAATCCCTATACCTGTATAGTTGATCAAAAGAAAATAAAATTATATGTAAAACAGATAAGTTATTTAGGGCATCCCCATTTAGCATTCAAAAAAAGAATTCAGATTTCAAGGGGTTGGCAAATAGGGTTAAGTGAAGATAATGCCTATTTAATAGGTGTCTATAAGTATAAAGAGACAATTCTTTATACACTTTTTGATAAAAGAAATTTTGTTACACGTGTTACGAATAACTCTTCGGCTCACGTCTCAACTTTCGACCTATTAAATGCACAACAAAAAGGGTTTTTCACAAAACAGGACATTCGAGGAAATGTAATAACCTGTGTAAGAAAAGACTTAATAAACTATATTCTTTTCAAAATTGTCAAAAATGAAAGCATACTTAGCCAAGAAATTTTGTTATTTGAAGATTTTAAACTTACTCTTAAATCCCTCTATAACGGTATTGAATGCTATTCTGAACTAATATCAAAAAATTATCGAAATAAATTTCAACCAGAATGGTTTGGGTTCTATCTTGAATTTAAATTCGAGAACTTTTTAGAGGACAACCCAAATTACAAATCAATCTGTTGGTATCAATCTAAAAAATCAAAGAAAGACATTGATTTAGATTTGAATTTTAACAATGAATTTCTTGGTGACTTAAAAACACACTCTAATGAATCGAGTGCAATCTTAGGGAATGATGCAAAGAATATAAACAAAGCGCTCAAAGAATATGGTAAATTATGGTATATTGTTTTTAATCATAATACATTTCATGATTCTGAAAACAACTATGAAGTAACCATTTTTTGGAATACAAAGCAAAAGAAAAATAACATAATGAGTTATTCAAACAAAATGAAAAATAAAATAGAATTAACTGATTTTATGATACTTGAAATAAATAAGTATAACAAAAAATACTTGTCAGTTTTTAATCAAGGGATTAACTCTAATAAATTACCAAGAAAACCGAAAATAAAAATTGACAAGAAAATGATTAATAATTTTTTAATATATAGTTCAAAATTTTGAAACACAGCAACCGACAAGGGGTGTACTTAATTTGAGTCGATACAGGGAACTCGGAATAGTTTCGCCCGCTAAGGCTTTTTAGTCGGGGGGGGCGCTAACTTTGCTCTACACTCCTACTATAGCTACACCCCGAATTCTTTGCGATCATTGTAAAACGAAAGCCAGCGCGACAGCTTGTAAACTTTTCGGGGAAGTGTCCTTTCGGTGGCAGCGACTGAAACGGTTGACCCGCTCCGCCCTTGCTCGGCGAAGCTTGTGACTTCGCCTTTTGGGGGTTTAAAATCTTTCGGTTGAACCCGTCTTGTTTTTCCTTACATCCGGACTCAAAAACCATCCTACTCCTTCTTTCCGTAAGCCAGATCGCCCGCATCGCCCAACCCTGGCACAATGTAGGCCTTAACGGTCATCTCATCATCAATAGCCCCCAACCAGATGGTGGCCTCCTTCTCGGACAGGTTGCGTTTCATGTACTCCACGCCCTCCCTCGAGGCTATTACGGATACGATATGGGTGTAGCGCGGTTTTCCCCTCTCGAGGAGCGCCTTATAGGCCAGCAGCATCGAGGCTCCGGTGGCCAGCATCGGGTCCATTAGAACTAGAGTTTTGCCTTCTATATTTGGACATGAAAGGTGTTCAAACTGGATACGGAACGAGCCGTCCTTGTTGTACTTGCGGTAGGCCGAAATGAATGCGTTTTGGGCTGTATCGAAAAAGTTGAGCATTCCCTGGTGGAGCGGGAGCCCGGCTCGAAGAATGGTGGCTAAAACCAACGTTTCGTTGGGTAACCGCATATCGGCAACCCCTAGGGGTGTTTGCACCTGTTCCGGCTGGTAACTCAGCTCCTTGCTAAGCTCATAGGCAAATACCTCGCCGCACCGTTCCATATTCTTTCGGAAGCGCATGAAATCACCCTGTACATTCACATTACGCAGCTCGGCAATGAACTGATTCAGAACCGAATTCTGATCGCCAAGCACCCTTACCATCGGCATACTTTTCTTTTTGGCTAAGTTAAACAAAGATTTTAAAACCGGAAATCTACTTGAACAAATTTTTATATCATGCGCCCCGCTTCACCATGCTGCCAGCTTAGGTAGCCAGGCTTCAGCATCAAGCAGAATTAACATTCGACTTGCCAAAATGCCCAGGAAAACGCTGCTTGCTGTTATATTGCCTTACCTTATTCCCGTCAGTTCACCTCAGTTCACTGAAAGTTGTAATAAGCCGAACAAGATAAACTATGGGGTTATTAAAGCAGGCACTAGTGCGTTGCCCAAATGCTCTGAAAAATAGTAAACCCTTAACGTTTATGTGAATTTCAATTTTCTAAAAATCGTGTAAATAGCTACAAATGCTTTTTAGAGTTTTATGCCGAGGGTTGACAGGCTGAAACTCGTTGGATTTAGCTGTTGAGCATATCATGTTGACCGTTTTGAGCTACCTTTAACCCGTATATGCTGTAAAAAATGTCAAAAGTAACTGGCGTCAGTCAAACGAAGCCATTTATAGCTATAGTGCTCTTCCTTGTGCTGTATGCCTGGGGTGCCAGCAACAACAGCACCCTTGATGCCTGGGGATATGCTTCTCAAATCGAACAAGGCGAAGAGTTGCTCCAGCCCCACCATCTGCTTTACAACGTGCTTGGCTACTGTTGGGTTCAGCTAGTTGGTGCAATCATTCCAATGGACACCATGGGGCTGCTTAAGCTGCTCAACGCCATTTTTGCCTCGCTGTCGTTGCTCGTTTTAAACAAAATTTTAGCCCTACTAAGGGTGAAGGAACCCAACAGGGTAGGCTGGATTCTACTTGTTGCCGGCAGTTGGGGAATTATGCGTTTTGCAACCGATAATGAGACCTATATAGTTCCCATATTTTTCTCGCTGTTGGGAGGTTTTTTCTTTTTAAAGGGAACCGAACGTTCAGGGAAAGGCAGTATTTTCTGGTCTGGTTTTTTTTCAGCATTTGCCATTCTGCTCCACCAGGTAATGATTTTTTGGTGGATTGCAATAGCAACGGGAGTTATAGTTCGAAATAGAAAAAGGGAAATATTCCAATTTTTCTGCCCTGCTTTAACTGTGCCGGCCGCCTACTTAATTGCCGTTTGGCTGGAGTATGGCAGCATCAGGGTTCCTGTGATAGTGAAATTTGGGCTATCAGACTACTACAATGGAGCTGCAAAACTTGAGTTTAACGGCAGGGTGCTCTTGATGTGGTTGTTGAGCTTGTTTCGCTCGTTTTTCCAGGCTCATGGGTACATGTTTAACCTGTTTAGTCAAAGTTGGACATGGGTGATAGCAGGAATTTCGGCCGTTATGCTAACCGGATACGGCCTAACCAACGCTATTAAGAATGGGAAAATCCAAAGTTCAGCATTTAAACGGCCAGTTTGGATTTTTGCATTGGCTGCTCTACTGCACATTTTCTTTGCTCTTTTATCCGGTGGTAATGCCGAATTCATGGCCATGCTTCCTGCTCTACTAGCCATTGTGCTTTCGGTAATAATCGATATCAACCCAAAAGCCTTGGTAATTACGGCTCTGGGAATGTTAGCATGGAATATTACCATCGGACTCATTCCTCTAAAATACTACACGCTTGATGGCAGCAGTATGTTAGTTAACAGCATCCTTGCAAATCCTCAACCATCAAAGTCGGCTTACCTGCTACATAGCGAGCAGCGGATCAAAAATGAGCTGGAGTACAGGCAAATTTCGCAAAAACCAGTTTTATTGGGCAGAGCCAGGTATAACACCCAACAGCTAACCGATAGTCTGGAGGTATTGCTGGAGGAAGGTTTTGCTGTTTACACCGACGACTACCTGCGACCGCAAACAGTATCGCGTGAGTACATTGTTGAAGATCATCCGGCATCTGATGATTTGTGGGCTCCCTTTCGCCTAATACCCTGCGATTCAGTTGTTACGCTAACTGGGATCTACTCGCTTTACCGTGTTTTACCTCCTGTTGCTAGTAGCCTCCCCCCTGAACGTTGAAGCTACCCATGATGAAAATTTCCTTGGGTGTAACGCTTAGCACAGGAATAGGGCTTTTGCTGAGCATCTGCTGGGCCTGACTACCCAGCACAAAATCGCTGAAGCTGAAGTTCTGCTCGGTCATTATGCTGATAAGGTCGGCATTAACATCAAGAGCATACTCAATGGTTATATTGGTGATATTATCGCCTCGTAGGCTGGATGTTTGAAAGCGGACCTCCCTGTTTTTCAGGTAGGTTGTAACCTGCCGGGAGTAGGCGTTGAGCTTTAGGTCAATTTCGTCCGACTGGGAGGAGGCAACGGCAACAACATGAATTTCGGCGTCAAAAGCCTTGGCAATATCGGCCGTTACCGGAACTTTCTGCCGGGTATCGGTGGTTATATCAATTGGAAGCACGATTTTTTGGATATCCCTGGGCATGGAGCCATGCCTGATGGTTATAACCGGCCTGTCCGTAGCCGAAATAATACGGAAAGCGTTGCTCCCAATGAAGAACTCTTCAAACCCCGAAGCGCCATGGGTTGAGCATATTATAGCCGAATCCTCAAAGGCCTGTGCCTGGTTGACCACCTCGCTGTAAACTTTTCCCTTTTTTAGGATGTAAGTGAGGTTGGCACTTTCGAGCATTTTGGGTGAGTACTCTTCAACCAGCTCCATAAACTTTTTCTCCTTATTCCGACGGTCCTCCTCCTGCTGTCCGGGGGTGTATTCGGAAGGGAACTTCTGTACGTGCACCATTTGAATATCGCTGCCAAACCGGTTGGCAAATATGATGGCCAAACGAAGACCGTTAAGAGATTCCTTCGAAAAATCGATGGGGACTACAATGTGCTTCATGGCTTAAGGGTTCAGGTTAAACGTAAGCAAATCTACGTCAAATTATTCCGTTAACCAATGCGACAGGTCAAATTTATTTTACATCAGGGTTGGAATAACCATAGGCTCAGGATTACGCAAAGTTCCGTAAATCGCCCACAACCTCATTGCTGCCGCCTGCCGCAAATCGTTTCGAATAGTAGCTGCAAAAAACCTGCTTGCCTGAACCCTTCACCCTAATTAATGGAATAGAGATCATTCACACTAGACCCCGCCAAGCTAGGCCTTTCCTGAAAGAATCCTTTCTCCCTCCAGTATTCTCTGCAGATGGCAGAAAAGTAGCTCTCCGTTTTGCTCATTTCGTAGGTGCATGCCGTTGCCCTCGCAGTAGCCATAAAAATCACAATCGGCACAAGCACCTGTTCGGGTCCAGCTCCTATCCCGGAAAGTTAAAAATCGTTGCTCCCACACATCCCTAAAGTTGTCCTTGTAAATATTCCCCTGGATGAAGTTGTCCCTCAGGTTGGGACAGGCTGAAATAGAGCCATTGGCCAGTATGGAGGCAATGTTGATGCCAGCGCGGCAAAAAAAGAGACTATCGCGAACTTCGCCCTCGTAGCTGCCCAGAAAGCCTTCACATCCGTAGTTGAGCTTAATTTTATTCTCCTTTCGAGTCCAGCTGATGAAATCGAAAAGCTGCTTGAACTCTTCAGGCTGCAGCTGCAGCTCGGGGATGCGACTTGCCCTTCCAATCGGAAAAATGGTGAATATCCGCCACTCCTTAACTCCCACTTGAAGCAGCAGCTCCAGTAGCTTGTTCAGCTCACCAAAGTTCCGCCGGTTGACACACGTTACCACATCAAACCTAACATCGGGGACAGCGCAGAGTAACTTAACGGCATCAAGCGCCCGGGAAAAACTCACCCCCGAGCCCCTCAGCCAATTGTGCGAGGCCTCCAACCCGTCAAGGCTAACCGTCACAGACCTAAGCCCTGCATCAGCTAAGGAGTCGATCCGCTGCTTGCTCAGCAACATCCCGTTGGTTACAATTCCCCAGGGAAAACCTTTCCGGTAAAGGCTTAACCCCACCTGTTCCAAATCATTTCGTAAAAGAGGCTCACCACCGGTAAACACAACCATGGTGCTGTTGGGATTGGCAACTTCGGCAACCTGGTCCATTACACGCAAGAAATCATCAGCAGGCATATCGCCTACAGAGGCATCCATTTTACAATCGCTTCCGCAGTGAAGGCAACTCAGGTTGCAGCGTAGGGTTGCCTCCCAAAGAACGTAGTTTAACTCGTGCAGCTTTGCCGCATTACGCCGGTAGGTCTTGAAAAGGTTAAGGGCTAGCTTTTTCCTAAAAGGGATAGCGGTAGCTGTCATTCTTTCCCCTTCAGCTGAACGTTAAACTCCTTTTCAGTCTCACCCTGGTACCAATGGCCATCGCCACCAGTAAAAACCGGATTATTGAAATCAACAATGGTATCCAGCTCCTGAAACTCTCCGTTCGCCGCTCCGTCGCTATCCTGAAACTTAAGGTTAAACGATTGCCCGGTAGGTAAATCCACTCCGGCGTTAATTTCGAACTGCCCTTCGATTCCGGTGAACACCGTATCTATCTGCGACGTCACCTTAATACCCTCAATGGGCTGTTGGGCTGCAGCAGACGAAACATTTCCCTTTGCCTTAAACAGGGCATGTGGAGAACCATACTCGTCGGCCGGGGTATCCCTGCATGAGGATAAAAATCCCAAAATTGCCATGAGGCAGGTAATCAGCACGTTGTAGGAAACAAGAATTATACGCTTAGCTTTCTTCATAGCTGACATATTAAACTACAATTTAAGCAAGTTAAAAAAAAACAGGACAAACCAGTAAGTGCCGGGTAAAATATTGAAAGGAAATAAAAAAATTGTCACCAAAAGTGATGTGGAGAAGCAAGATACCACACGAAATAATTTATACCTGAGTGAATAAAAATCCCTTAGCTACCTTACGGTTGTCCTCGGCGTTTTCCGCCGGCTGGTGGATCGGTTCGTGACGTGTGGCAATCCTATCCCTACTCTCAACAACATACTACGCCCATCCTTATGTTTGTAGCTGATAATCCCGCTGAATTATCTTGTTACTACCCATTACTTTCTCCCTACTACCACTTACTTTTTTCTTCTTCTACACTACCACACGAGAGGACTAACTTCGTTGAGCTTCCTACGGTCGGTTCGTGCGGTTGCATGGGCCCAACGGTCGACGGTATGAAACGTTGCTTTTTCAGAGCGTTTTGTTGTCTAGGTAGCACGAGTTAACCAAAAGCAGTGACCTACGCAAACCCTCTACTAGCAATGGTTTATACCTGTTGTTGGGCACAGTTTTTTATCTATTATAGCCTCTGTCACGATAATCGTATATATTCATAAGTTTAACAGACAACTTCTTGTCTTTTATTTTGTTGTACCAAAACCCTTCAGTGGAATAAAGAAAATCATCCCATTCAAGTTCAAAATTTCCAGTCATAGCGTTATTTACAAGTTCATTCATGATAATCTGCTTTGAACCAGTTTGTATTTGACCTTTAAGCAATATTTTTTTATTCTGCTTCCAATAGAAATATTCACCAACAACATTGTCCTCCTCTCTTTTGAGTATAGATAAAGATATCTTATACTTTTCATCTATCTTTCCAACAAAATGAAAATAAGGTTTTACATCGCTATATGAATATCTCAAACCCAGCAGCCATTTGCCATAGTCGCTCAAATAATCTTCTATTTCGTTTATTTTAAGATATTTTGACGAACCAAAATTGCAATTTTGCCAAACATGAGGAAAACAATTAGAATTATTACTAATAAAAATAGAGTCATTTGTTATAATGAATTGATGATTCATTTTATGGCATTGAAATTCGCATTCTCCTTCTAAAGTATATGCACTATCTGATTCGTAGTTACCGGTTTCATTACCATAAGCACATTGATGTGCTTCTTTTATAGAATTACGGCAATCATTTAACCAAAATTTTTCAAGAAAATCAAAATATTTTGCTCCGTCAATTAAATCAGGCATTAAAATCAGTTCACCTCTTTCCAAATCGAATTGTAAATAATCTGTTTCAGCTCCAACTGGATATGGACCACCTGCCCAGTCAATATCAATGATTATTTTTATAAAATTTGGATATAATTCGTATGTGTAGTTAAGGAAACTTATCCCTGATTGGTCAATACTGTCATTCCTGATAAATAAATATTTCTCTACTGAAGGAATGTTAGTTTTATTAATGATTTCATCGTCATAAAATAATATATGCTGTAACCTTTTATTAATTTGATTTGCTACTTCATCTTTCTCTGGAATAGCAGATGTGAAAAAGGGAAATTTAATTGTTGAATTATCAGTCTTATATGTAATATCTTCTATCAACAAAAAATAATAATTAGCAGAAGCAGTAAGTCTGAAACTACATATTAGTGTGATAATTATAAATGCTAAAATTTTTCTGGTCATTGTCGTTAATTGTTTGTAGTTAGCAGTCCTAAAATTGTGCCTAACGTTCCCGTGGTTTGGGGCGTTGGGGGGTTAGCCGCCAACTCCGTCATCCCACGCTATAATAAATGTAAATATACAAAATAATTCCATAACCGCATCTGCCCCAATGCCTTAAACCACGTGTTAGCAAACGTTTATTTTCTTATCATTAACTTTTCAGTCTTTAGCAATTTCAATTCTTTAGATGATAATTTGATTAAATATAATCCGTTATTTAAGGCTGAAACATTGATTTGTTCTCTATTTGAATTCAATTTTCCAGAGCATACTATATTGCCATTCATTGATACTATCTGATATTCAATATCCGATAAACCTTCAACTGTTTCAATATTGATAAAATCTCTTGCTGGGTTTGGATATATTTTAAATTCTAGTTTTTTCTCTAATTTTTGATTTGGATAAACATTAGCAAACCCTTCCTTTTTAATTTTATTTAGAGAGAATGTAATAGGAACAACCCAACTCACTCTCACAGGTTTTCCGTCTTGTTTACCTGGCAACCATTTGGGCATCAAATAGGCTACTCGAATACATTCGTCGTCTAAATCATATCTAACGCCTCTTATTGCTCTTGCATTCGACACATGACCATCTTTTTCAATGACAAATGTTAAAAATACTCGACCTTCAAGACTATCTTCAATTGCAGATTGAGGATAAACAAGCCTCTCTCTGAAGAATTTTTTTAAATCGCCAATACTATCTCCAAATGTCGGATACTCCTCCACACAATTATAAACCTCTTCTTCAATTCCTTTGATTGAGGAATCAGAACTTGTGACATTTTCTTTAAAATATCCTTTGTTATTCTCATTCGATTTATTACGGCATGAGAAGCAAATAAACAATGTTAATATTAAAATGTATCCTTTCTTCATCATAAATGTTTGCTAACGGTCGGCGGTATGAAACGTTGGGGATTTCGTAGCTACTTCACTATCAAGGTACAACGACCTTTGATGCGAGAACCGAAACTCGAATAACCACTTTGCCCCCAATGTTTTATGACCGCGTGTTGGCGGCTGCCTTTTCTATTCAGTTGCACCTAATAAATATCCAGTTGTTAATCCTTTGTCCCTAAAATACTTTTTCACCTCACTTTTATTATCAGCAAAAATCCTGTCTATTTCTGAATTAACTGGTGAATCCCAAACACTCCACGAAACTAAACGTCTTACAACTTTTTTAATTTTATCAAAACCCTCATCCGAAATGTCTCGATAAAAAATCTGAGCTTTCTCATCTTGGTCTGTGATGTCAAGTTTAGCAGCAACCGCGTCTCTTAATAATTCTGTCCATGCCATAATTGATTTACTGCGAAACATACGATTTAATTTGTTTTGAACTAAATCATTTTCTGTTTTAGTAGCATCCCATTTATGTAGAATTTCTTCATCTATTAAGTTACACAACCTAATAGCATTTGCAATTTCCTTGTCTCTTCGGTAATTATCACTTGTTAAATCATCATCCGTTGGGTATCTATATAAGAAATTTGAAAAAATAGATTTATTTAACATGTCCATAGTTATTGGATACTCAGATGTACTCCTATTAGATTTTGAAACAAGTCTCACGATTTTATTCGTTGATTCATCAAGTATAGAATCATAGATAAAACTTGTAAAGCGTTTATTTATATCCGCGTTAGATAATTGCTCACTATTTTTTAAAAACTTCAGAAAACCAGCTTCTGTTTTCTTTTCTCCATCTTCAAGGTTTTTATATTCTTCAAATTGTTTTCCAAATTGACTACCAAGTTTTGCAACCATTATCGAAGCGAAGAACCTTGTTTGAGCAAATTTATCGTGTGCTGAAATATTTGTCTGGTTTAAACTTTTAGGGTCTGGGTCAATATAAACCTTAAGCTCAAATTCCTTTCTCTCTCCCCATAAAAGTGATGCGATTTTGTGCTGACCGTCAAAAATTAATATTTTATTTTGGTAAAGCCTACCAATAGAAGGATTTAAAACCGTATTGCGTTGGAAATGCCTAAAAAGGTCAAATACTTTATCTTGTATCAAATATCTTGGTTGAAGTCCAATTTTACCATCCTCGTCATCGTCACTGTTTATTACTTCAACAGGTAATGTTGCATAGAAATATTTCCATTTAGTTATTGGACAAGAGTATAATCGGAAATTTTCTTTTCGATTTTGAAATTCAAGTTCTATTTGTCCATCTGTGATATTGTAATAAACAGTATCACCAAAGCTTTTAATAATTCCTTTATCCTTAAAATATTGAAGTTCGTGCTTTAAAGTTAAAGACTGTCCATTTTTGAAAAATTCATCAAGGCGTAGTTTTATCCTGAAGTCTTCCAATGGCAATCGTCCTTTTTGTAAATTATGAGTTTGGCACATAGGTGCAATATTATCAATCTCAGATGCACCATCGTCTGCAAATGCTTTGATATGGTCAAAATGAATTTCTTCATTTTCTGAAATTTCGTGTCCAGTTGCATAACAAATACGACCAAATCTTTCAACTATTAGTTTCTTTTCATCATCGGAAATCTGTCTTTGTAATATTATTGCCATATGTTTATTTTTTGTAGTGTCTTTCTAATGTTGCCGCCAACGGCTGGCGGTATGGTTAGTTGCCGATTTCGAAGCACTTCCGTATCAAGTTACAACTACTTTTAATACGAGCTGTGTCGTTCAAATTCTCACTTCACCGGCAATTAACTATACTGCATGTTGTAGCCAGTTGTTTTTTTATTTAGTCGTTTTAAAAGTATCATTTTCCCCTACAAATTGCCTAAAATCCATTATAAATATATCAAAATCAATCCCATAAATCTGTTTGAAAATTTTATCATGGTCATTAGATTTTATTAGTTTTTTCATATATATCAGGAACTTATCCTTTCCATAATTTACAACCAAATAATCAACAATACAGGCAAACTCAGAATACATAAAGGTAATTCGGTATTTTACATTAAGTTTTGCGTTGTCTTCTCTTTTTGTTTTAAAGTCAAAAGGAGGTAAAAAGTTTCCTTGTGCTATGGCATGATAAGTCTCATCTTTACTAGGATAAAATGAAGTTCCCATTTGATTTGTGCTATATACTGCGATTCCTTCTAGCAACCATTTTGGATATCTCAATTCGGCTAATATCCCTTTATGCTGAAAAATCAATACATGGGAGAGCTCATGTCGTACATATATTTCTAAAGAAATTATTCCTTGTTTGTCTTCTTTTAATGCCCAAGGAGATATAATTAATCTACCACTTGGATAAGCCGAAAATCTGGCTTTAGAAAATGAACGTTTAATGAAACTCAGGCTATCTCTAAAAATAAATATTTCAGGTTTTCTAATAAACTTTAAATCATGAAAATTCTCGATGCAAGGAATTAACGTATCAATTCTCACAAGATCATTATAATCGGTTCCTTTTTGAACATAAATGATTGTATTTGTTAGCTCGTGCTTAGCAAATCCTATAATTATCGGTGAATACGTGAAAAGTTTGTTGAATAGAAACAAATACGATACAAATCCAAATACAACAATTATTATCCCAACTAATATCTTTTTCATTTTGCTTATCCTTGTCGAAGGTGCGTTCTTACAATTGGCTACAACGTTCCCGTGGTTTGGGCTGCTGGGGAGTTAGTAGCCAGCGGCGTCATCCCACGTTAAAAACTATACTAAATTAGTAAAAAGTTTCGAATCTGCATCATCAGCCCCAGTAGGCTAAACCACCTGTTAGCAGTTGTTATTTATTGATTTTATCAATTACGCCTAAGCATTCTCTGAAGTCATTCTCAAGTGTTTTCAATAGTTTAGGTATTTCATCTCTGACTTTTTCATTAGCATTTTTAGCCATATTGTAAGTTAACTCTGATGGTGGCAGACCATAAAGATATTTAAATGAATAATCTGTGTGAGATTCTCTAAACTTTTCTTGAATAGATTCTATCAGCAGACAAGTTTCTTGATTAAAATAAATTTTGTTTTTACGATAATACTCAAAGAAGATTTTGCCTGCTTCAGCTGTTTTGTCAACTCTTTCAAGTTCTTCTGCGGATATTGTTTCATCATCTTTACCAGTTACATTTCTTAGCAATGCTGTCAAATCAAGCATTTTCCAGTGAACATCTGTCAGGTATGTATATAATGTTTCAATAATTGATGCTTGTTTTGAATAAAGTTGAATTTGCTTTGAATTGAATAAATTTAACGTTGCCTTGTAATTTTCTATTTGTTTCTCAATCTCTAAATTTGCCTTAACATTTTCAGTAATTAACTTATTTTTAAACTTTACAAGGTCTCTTTTTAGATATTGGTCTAGAATTTTTTTACCAAAATAGATTACTGTTGAAACAATGATTGAACTTCCAATAGTAAATAAACCAAGTATTTTTAATAATTCATCCATAATTAATTATTTAACATAGATTTTACCTTTTTATCTAATTCTTGAATCTTTAAGCACCAACTAGAAATAGGTTTGGGCTTAATCTCAATTAGTTCAGCACTAAACTGCATATTGTCTTTGTCGATTTTAAAGCCCGCATAGTAATCTGACATACCAGGAACTTCAATTGTTGCAATGTCACCTTTGTATATTGGCTTATAACTTTCAACTGTTTGACTGAAAAAAGTCTCACCAAAAAAATACTTATTACCACCTTTTGCGAGGGTTACTCTAAATTTAATATAATTGATGTCAAAGTCTGTTTTGTTTTGTAATTCTATAGCTCCGTTTTTGAATGATTTACCATAATAATCAGTTGTCCAACTTAATCGTTTAAAGACAATATCACTACTCGGACAGTAGGGCTTGTTTTTAGATGTAGTGCAAGCTTCGTTAATGTTTGAAAAATAGAAGCCACTCAAAGTAATAATACCAACAGAGTCTCTGTCATATAAAAAACTAACTTGATAATAAGTATCATCTACTAGATATGAGATATCACAAGACTTAAAGAGCCAAAAATCAGTTGAATCTACATCAATTTTTTTTATTGATTTTTCTTTATAGAAAGTCAGAATTTCCTTTATATAATCTTTCTGTTCTTGTGATAAACTATCCATATGATATTCAAAAAATGGCTTTAGTTTATCAATTTTTCCTTGTTTAAATGATTTTTCAACAGTTTCTGCAATAGAAAAAATATCCTTTCGGTCAACTGTGGCGCAAGAATCAAATAGAAGTGCAAGCGCGAGATACAAAAAACTAATTTTTTTCATTTGATAAATATTATATGGTTGCTGTGTCTATCTTATAATAACTGCTAACGGTCGGCGGTATGAAACGTAGCGGAGTGCGTGGTTGCGAACCTATCCCCCGTTACTGACCTTGCCAGCGGGAACTGAGCTTGCAAATTGCACTGAAACCGCTATGTTTTATGACCGCTTGTTAGCCACAGATTTTATTGGTTTTCAATCAAATAGTCCTAATTAACGAACCGCTTTCCTTTCTAAGTTCTGTTTTTCCTTTGTTGGTTTTTACTAAAATATCACTTCCGCTAAATTTAGCTCCTATCGCATTACTACTAACGATTGTTCTGACTAATGAACCACTTTCTTTCCGCAGTTCAACTTTTCCGTTTGCAGTTGTTACTACTATTAGAGAACCGTCATTATTAATGTCTGCATCTACAGCTCCACTGCTAACAATAGTCCTGATTAAAGAACCTGAATCCTTACGTAATTCAACTTTTCCATTTGTGATTTTAACGATGTTCATAGTTTTAAAATGTTAAGAGTTAGTAATTTATTTCCATGAAAGATTTTTCTTTATAATTCCATCAGCCAATTCCTTTGAATTTGTGGCATTAAGTTCTTTAGCTAAGTCCCAGAAATACTTTTTATTTCCATAAAGTCCGCCTTTGGAAGTCTTTTTAAAATTGACTTCGTATGGATTATCAAGTAAAAAAACCTGAATTCCATTGTTCTTAATTTCTTCTATCCGATAATCCCAAAGTAAAATTTTCTCTTTGGCTTCCTGAATAAGCTCACTATCTGTGTAATTTGAATTATTCCATTGAACATACTCGCTATCATAGTTTTTCTCAATAACGACAACAGCTTTTATTTCATGAATAAATTTTACATTCTTCCATTTGTAACCACCAAAATATTTAGCTCTTCGATGACTATATACACCACCAGTATTAGGACACATAAACACGTTCTGTTCGTGAACTTCGTGAATTGTAGAAGCACAATTTACAACTTCTAATAAGTATCTCCATGATGGGAAATAGCCGTTTCGGTCAAGATACGCTCGAAATTCTACAAGAAATTTTTTAAAAACATCTGAAGAGTCAACCGATTCCAACGTTTCTACAAATTCCTCAAAAGATATTGGAACTAATATGATGTCAAGTGATTTAGCTATTTGAATCTGCTGTTGATATTTTTCTTCGGGGTTATCAATCTCGAAGTTTGAAAGCAAAAACAAGATATTGTAATCAACATTTTTCTTAAATCCTTCTAAATGACGATTTATCTGGTCAGAATAAAACCAGTCAGTTCGTTTAGTTTCAAAGAATATTGAAAAAGATTTTTGCTCAATTACTAAATCAGGCACACTTGTTTCTTTTCTTACCTGTTGCTCAAAAGTCGGGTTGATAATAAAATTTGTTGAAGTCAAAGACGAAATTGCTTCTTCAAAACTTGTTGGGTTTTCTTCATACAGTAACTTCAAAATCAGTCCACAATGATTTGTAAGTGAATTTTCTTTCGTATGATAATCAGAGAATAACGATATTTCTTTGCTCATTGCGTTGTCTTTTTAAATTTGTGGCTAACGTTTTACAATATGAAACGGTTGGGTTTTCGGAGCCCGTTCTTATCCAACGTT
>ERZ795061.2203-NODE-2203-length-18103-cov-10.056793_pt1 | contig 18103 bp, 14 predicted proteins | sample MGYA00375145_ERZ795061 | MGnify/ENA primary metagenome ERZ795061 (study PRJEB30190, sample SAMN05720144) | anaerobic digester metagenome | isolation source: active sludge of municipal wastewater-treating anaerobic digesters | place: USA | collected 2014-12-22 ... | reverse complement strand
CGATCTACGAGGTGCACCTCGGGTCGTGGCGCCGCGGGCTCGCCAACGAGGCGCTCTCCTACCGCGACCTGGCGGACCAGCTCGTGCCGTACGTCACCGAGATGGGCTACACCCACGTGGAGCTCCTGCCGGTGATGGAGCATCCCTTCACCGGGTCGTGGGGGTACCAGGTGACCGGCTTCTTCGCCCCGACGAGCCGGTTCGGCCCGCCGGAGGACTTCAAGCGCTTCATCGACGCGTGCCACCAGGCGGGCATCGGCGTGATCCTCGACTGGGTGCCCGGGCACTTCCCGAAGGACGGGTACGGCCTCATCCGGTTCGACGGCACGGCGCTCTACGAGCACGAGGACACGCGCCTCGGCGAGCACAAGGAGTGGGGCACGCTGGTCTTCAACTACGGCCGCCACGAGGTGCGCAACTTCCTCCTGTCGAACGCGCTGTTCTGGCTGGACGAGTACCACGCCGACGGCCTGCGCGTGGACGCGGTGGCCTCGATGCTCTACCTGGACTACTCGCGCAAGGACGGGCAGTGGCTGCCGAACCGGTTCGGAGGCCGGGAGAACCTCGACGCCATCGACTTCCTCCGCCAGCTGAACATCGTCGTGCACGAGCAGTTCCCCGGGGCGCTGATGATCGCCGAGGAGTCCACCGCGTGGCCCGCCGTCAGCCGGCCCGTGTACACCGGGGGCCTCGGGTTCACCTTCAAGTGGAACATGGGCTGGATGCACGACATGCTGCGGTACATGTCGAAGGACCCCGTGCACCGGAAGTGGCAGCACAACGACATCACGTTCTCCATGCTGTACGCCTACACGGAGAACTTCGTGCTCCCGTTCTCGCACGACGAGGTCGTCCACGGGAAGCGGGCGATGGTGTCGAAGATGCCCGGCGACACGTGGCAGCGTTTCGCGAACCTGCGCGCGCTCTACGGCTACATGTTCGGGCATCCCGGCAAGAAGCTGAACTTCATGGGCGGCGAGTTCGGCCAGACGCGGGAGTGGGACCACGACCACAGCCTGGACTGGCACCTCGCGGTCTACCCCGAGCACAAGGGCCTCCAGCAGCTCGTCCGCGATCTCAACCGGGTCTATCGCGAGGAGCCGTCGCTGCACGAGCTGGACGTCCGCCCGGAGGGCTTCTCGTGGATCGACTGCAACGACCACGAGAGCTCGATCGTGTCCTTCGTCCGGCGATCGAAGGACCCGGCCGATTTCACGCTCTTCATCCTGAACTTCACGCCCGTCGTCCGGCACGGGTACCGGCTCGGGGTGCCCGAGGCGGGCTGGTACCGCGAGGTGATCAACACCGACGCCGCCGCCTACGGCGGCTCGAACGTCGGCAACCAGGGCCGCGTGCCGGCTGACGCCATCCCGACGCACGGCTACGAGCACTCGGTCAGCCTGACCGTGCCGCCGCTCGCGTGCCTGATGCTGAAGCCGGATCGGGACCGTGCCGCCAGGGCGCCGGCTGAGCCGCAGGCCGGAGTTCCCGCCGGCGCGCCAGGGGAGCCGCCGGCCGGGCCGAGAGAAGGGTAGCCGTTCCCGCGGGGGGCTGCGCGGGCCTCGCCCAGCCGCGCACCGGCGGCGCACGTCGCGGTCTCCCTGAACGAAGGCGCCGGGGACGGCGCTGCGCGCCCGCCCGGCGCCGCGGGCTCCGCGCGGTCCGCGTGCTAAGATCGGGGCGCACGCCTGCTCCGTCGCGGAGAGATGACCGAGAGGCTGAAGGTGCACGCTTGGAAAGCGTGTGTAGGGGAAACCCTACCGAGGGTTCGAATCCCTCTCTCTCCGCCAGCTAACCTGTCCCACCCAAACGACTTCACCATTTCGCCCGGGCCCGTCTCCAGGATGTCTCCACGGTTCTGTACGGAATTCGGCCGATCGAAGAGCCGGATCGCGCTCTCGATCGCCGCCGGACTGAGTTACATGTGCCGCTGCGTCGTTGTCGGATCCTGATGTCCCGCCAGCTCCTGAATCCCTCGAGCCGGTGCGCCCCGCATCGCGAGATGTGAACAGAGCGTGTGGCGCAGCCTGTGCGACCCGTTGTTGTACAGGCCCGCCTTCTGCGCCGCACGCCGGACGCACCCCTGCGCCAATCCCTCGGTCAGAGGAGTCCCGTCGTCTTGATACAGGACCAACGCCCCGCGGAGGCGACGAAGATCCCGAGGTGCCGCCTCGAGTCGGGTGGTGAGCGGCACGCACGGGGATGTCCCGATGGGCGTCTCGGAGCGAGCGCGTCGCCACGGTGCCGCGCCTGCCGCGCGCCCTCGTGCGCTGCCTCGACGACGTCTCCCCGAGCGCGGCCGAGCGCCTGCGCGAGGGCCTCGACGAGACGCTCACCATCCTGAGCCTCGGGCTTTCGGATCGCCTCCGCCGCTCGCGGGCAACCACCAACGCGGCCGAGCGTCTCATCCGCCGGACCCGGCCTGTGACGCGGAACGTGCAGCGGCGGCGCTGGGGCACGATAGTGGTACGGCGGGTCGCCGCGGGCGTCCTCGAAGCCGTCAGAAGCGTTCGTCGGCTGAAAGGGCACGCACACATGCCGACGCTGGTCACGGCGTTGCGCGCGCGGGATCATCGACTCGGGTTCGTCGCGTCGTCGGAGGACGAGCAGAAGATCGCGCGGGCGTCAACTGGGCCGCCGCCGAAATTCAACAGGCGATGGGAAAACCCCCATCCGTTGGAATCTGTGGTTATGGGTATGGCGTCGGAGCCAATCCACGGCCGGAGATCCGGCCACGTCGGGCAATCTACTGTGTCGATGGCGCTTGATCAGGGTTCAACGGCCGAGCAGAATGGCGGCAGCGGACCGGATGCCGGCGCGAAAGTCGGAGCGTGCGGTGGGCTGGCGCCGGCAACTGGTGCTGTCCGGTTATCGAACGTTAGCTGAAAACAACTCGGGCACGAAAGGAGATAGGACATGCAAGACGAAAAGAAGATACTGACAACGGCTGCGGGAGCACCAGTCCCCGACAACGAGAACGTATTGACTGCTGGTCCACGTGGGCCGCAACTCCTCCAGGATGTCTGGTTCCTAGAGAAACTGGCCCACTTCGATCGCGAGGTGATCCCCGAGCGCCGCATGCACGCCAAGGGATCGGGAGCGTACGGCACCTTCACGGTGACCCACGACATCACCAAGTACACCAGGGCGAAGATATTCTCTCAGGTCGGCAAGACTACCGACCTCTTCCTGCGTTTCTCGACCGTCGCGGGCGAGCGCGGCGCGGCCGACGCGGAGCGCGACATCCGAGGCACGGCGATCAAGTTCTACACCGAGGAGGGCAACTGGGACCTCGTCGGCAATAACACGCCGGTCTTCTTCCTGCGCGACCCGCTGCGCTTCCCCGGCCTTAACCGCGCGGTGAAGCGCGATCCCCGCACGAACCTCCGGAGCGCGAAGAACAACTGGGACTTCTGGACTTCCCTGCCCGAGGCGTTGCACCAGATCACCATCACGATGAGCGACCGTGGCATCCCGGCGAGCTACCGCCACATGCATATGTTCGGGAGCCACACTTTCAGCCTCATCAACGCGAAGAACGAACGCTTCTGGGTCAAGTTTCACTTCCGCACGCAGCAGGGCATCAAGAATCTCTCCGACGCTGAGGCCGAGGCCGTGATCGGCAAGTGCCGCGAGAGCCACCAGCGCGACCTCTACGACGCGATCGAACGAAAGGATTTCCCGCGGTGGAAGCTGTTCATCCAGGTCATGCCTGAGAAGGATGCGGCCAAGATGCCGTACAACCCCTTCGACTTGACCAAGGTCTGGTACCACAAGGACTACCCGCTCATCGAGGTTGGTATCCTCGAGCTCAACAAGAATCCGGAGAACTACTTCGCCGAGGTCGAGCAGTCGGCCTTCAACCCCGCGAACGTTGTGCCAGGCATCGGCTTCTCGCCGGACAAGATGCTCCAGGGCCGGCTCTTCTCATACGGCGACGCCCAGCGCTACCGCCTCGGCGTCAACCACCACCAGATCCCCGTCAACGCCCCGCGCTGCCCGGTCAACATCTACCACCGCGACGGCGCGATGCGGGTCGACGGCAACCAAGGCGGTACGCTCGGCTACGACCCGAACAGTTACGGTGAGTGGCAGGACCGCCCCGAGTTGCGTGAACCGCCGCTGGCTCTCGACGGCGCAGCGGATCACTACCCGCAGGACGACGACACCTTCACGCAGCCAGGGATGCTTTTCCGCTTGATGAGCGCCGAGCAACAGAAGGCGCTCTTCGAGAACACCGCCCGCGCCATGGGTGACGCGCCCAAAGCAATCAAGGTTCGCCACATCGGCAATTGTTGCAAGGCAGACCCGGCCTACGGCGAGGGCGTGGCCAAGGCGCTTGGTATCCCGATGAGCGATGTCAAGAAAGAGACAACCACCGGCTGACAACCGGCTGCGGCGGACGGCGCTCCTTGCCGCCGCTGAACCGGAGCGTCAGCCTGCTGCAGAAGATCGCGAGATGAATGCCGATGGGGTATCCGTTGAGGTTCGAAGGAGGTGGGTCGCGAATCCGAGATCCTGAAGTTGGCGTAAACTGACGGACTCAATGCCGGAGCGGCGGCGTGGATCTGCCAGGCCACCGGCAAAGACGAACCTGGTCCGATGCCAGGGTCGCAAACGGATGTCACACTGCCCGAAGAAGGCCGCGATGTCGAGGAACCGCACGAAAGCGGACAAATAGACAACGACGGCCTGACCCCCCGGCCCGCAGAGAGTTGGGCGGAAGCCTGTTGATGGCGTTCGGCTTCGACGCCGCGGTCTTCCGCCTCCCTCTCTTCCCGCCACTCAACCCTGATGTGACAGAAATCCCGTGCGAGCGGAGCACATAGGAATTGAAAAGGCCTTTTCTTTGTGGTTGAAAGGAGGCGCCAGCCACACCCCGTTTCCACGCCCGAAAGGCCAGCACAAGTGAGACGAGGACATCCGATTGGCCCGGCCGAGTCAACGCGAATCTCGCGCTGGAGTTCGGCGACCTCCAGCTCACGTCCCACGCGGGCCTCGAGTTGTTCAGCCAGTGCCTGCGGCGCGCCGAGTTCAATCGCGCGGTGCGCGAGGCCTTCGCCGGTGCGCCGCTGGGCGGCAACTTCGGCGCCGTTGCGATGGTGCGACTGCTGGTCGGGTTGCTCGTGATCGGTGGGCGACGGCTGCGCCATCTCGCCTTCGCCGCCGGTGACCCCGTCTTCCGCCGCGTCTGCCACATGCGCGTGATTCCGGCGGCGCGACCCGTGCCCCGGCGGTTGACGGCGTTCACCATGACGACCGTCGAGCGGCTCCAGCGGGTGCACGCGGCGGTCATCGCCCAGGTCGCCCCCGGGCTGCGGTTGCGCACGATCACGACCGACGCCGATGACGTCGTGGTGTCGACGGGCGTGCAGGTCGAGCGCGGCTTTCAGGGCTTCAGTCCGCCCCACGGGAAGGCGCCGAGCTACTACCCGATCCTCGCGCACTCGGCGGCGACCGCGCCCGTCCGGCGCGTGAGGAATCGCTCCGGCAACGTACACGACGAGAAGGCGTCGCTGCTGTTCTTGTGCGCTCTGTGGGCGCAGGTTGCGGCCACGACAGCGGCGGGCCAGGCGGTCCGCTTTCACATGGCTGGCGCCTTCTTCCGCCGGGCTGTGCTGCGCTGGCCGGAGGCGCGGGGCGCCGGCTAGGCCATCAAGGTCCCGTTCCATCGCCGGCTCGACCTGCAACAGTCCGTCCGCGCCGCGCCGACGAGGACGCGGGTGGCGGGCGCCGACGTTGGCGCGGGCGCGTCGACGTTGGCGCGCCCGACCTGACCGCGATGGTTCCGATGCGAGCGACCGGGCGGCCGCGGGATGGTCAACGCCGGGCCGGCCCTCGGCCCGTCCGGTTGCCGCTCTGATTCAGCTCTTCCTGTGTCGTGCCTCGATCTTCGCGCAGTATCCTGCGAAGCTCCGGATACCCGTTGACGAACAGGTAGACGCCCTTGTAGGCGACAGGTACCTCGTCCTTCATCTCGAGCGCCGTTCCGTATCGCTCCCTGAACTCGGAAGAGCGCGCTTCGACGGCGCCTCCGGACACGATGGTGCTGGAAACCGCATCTACTATCTCCGCGGCCGTTTTCCACGGCTTCAGGTTGAGCTGGAGCGACACGCACGCAAGGGCGATCAGAGCAACGGCGGCCGTCAAGAAATGGAGCCGACGATGAAGCAGCGAGCTCGCCGCCTGGCTGATGAAGAGCGCCCAGCCAAACGCCGGGAAATAGAGATAGCGCGCGCCTCGAAGATCGGCCGCGACGTAGAAGTGGGCGTAAACGGGCAGAGTGCCGGCCAGAATGATCATGGGACCGACGAGAGCCTTGCCGCCCAGCCCGCTGGCTGCCGTCCCGAAGACCGCACCCAGTGCGAGTGCCGTGACACAGAACGACGCGAACGGCGCAATGTCGGTCGCCGCGGCGTTCCACGGCTGCACGAAGAACTTGTAGGGCGTAGCGAGCAGCTTCTGGACGAAGTATCGAGTCGGCGGCTCCAGGAAGCCGCTTTCCACCGATGCGCTCCAGCTTCGGAGCAGCAGGTACGCAGTCACCAGGAGGGCAAGCGCAAGATACGCGGGCAGCAACAGGCGCCCGCGCGTCGTTTTGAAGAACGCCCAATCGGCGAGCGGCAGGAGCAACACGAAGGAGACTGCCGTCTCCTTCGACAGCAGCGACAGGCTAACGAGCAGGAGTGTCGCGAGCAGGCGTCCAGCGCTGAGGCATTGGGTCCCGGTGTACACCACGAGGCTCGCGAGCATGAAGAAACTCCAGAGCAGCTCTTGCAGGCCCGAGGCCCACAGCACCGCTTCCGGCTGAAGCGGATTCAGGAGGAAGAGTGCAGAGCACAGCGCGGCCGCATCGACCCGTGCGATCAAGCGTCGGGACAGAACGTACACCGACACCGCGCAGGCGATGTGGAGGAAGAGACTCGCAACGTGGAAAGGCAGCGGAGTTCCCCTGCCGAGCTTGGCGAGGATCAGAAACACGAACGCGAACACCGGGCGAAAGAACTGCCACACCCTCCAGGCGTCGGACCAGTCACGATACGCCGCAAGAAACACGTAGTCGTCACTGAGAAACGGGAGCGTCAAGAAGGGAGCGAGTGACAGTACGCCAAGTCCGGCGGCGGTCACGAGGAGAATCCTGCTTTCGATGTCGGTGAGAACCGCCGGGAAGCGTCGGTCTGAGCGATACCAGAGCGCGAGGGGGACGACGGCAGCCGCCAGCAGAAAGGCAGACGATTCCACGCGAAACGCGCGACTTCCGTGCAAGATGACGTAGACGTAGAACGAGTTGGCCAGGGCCCACAGCAGTGCGATTGAGGCAATGGTGACCAACGCGACCCGGACGGCGTCGACCGTTCGTTGTTGTCCCTGCATCGATTCCAGGCGGGAATGTTACATGGTAGTGTCCAGTCAAGTGGTGGACTTTCGTCGGCGTCGTTCCTGAGTGCGGGTCCGTTCCCGGCGCGTGGACGCGGCCGGCGCTGTAGACAGAGAAGACGCCGCCCGCAAGCGCCTTGGAAAACCCTCCCGGGTTGCCCACGGCGCCCACCCGCTCCATCACCTCGTCACGCAATAGCCATCAAGAGCTCCTGCGCACTGGTCACCTCCACCGGCGCCGTGAGGCGCGCCATGGACTCCGCACTGAAGTACCGCCGCTCGGCAACCGTCCACTCATCGTCTTGTTCCACCAGAGTGGCCCCGACCAGGCGCACCAGGGCGCGCACGCTGGGGAAGATGCCGACGACGCTGAAGCGGCGCTTGATCTCCTTGTTCAACCGCTCCAGTGGATTCGCGCTGTGGAGCGGCCGCCGATGCTCGTCGGGGAAGTGCTTGTGGGCCAAGATGTCGTCGGCGGCCTCCTCGAGCCGCGTCGCAGCGGCCGGCAGGCGCTTCCGGCGTCGGTCCGCCACCTTCTGGAGCTGGCCCATTGCCCTGGCGTGATCCGGCCGCGCGAAGATGGTGCGGACAATCGCCGCGACCAGCTCGCGGAGGCGCTGGGGCACCGGCGCAGGCAGGCTGCGCATGAGTATGCACCCGGCAGCGCTGCCAGGCGCCCCGCGGAACACCGTCTTGATTGCCTGTTTCGGGCCCTCATGGGCATCGGAGATGACCAGCCGCACGCCTGTCAGCCCCCGGTTCATCAAGCTGCGGAGGGACGCGGTCCAGAAGCTGCCCTCCTCCGAGGGCCCGACATCGACCCCGAGGATCTGCCGGTGGCCCTCGCGCGTGACGCCGATCGCCATCACCGTGGCCTGGCTGAGGACGCGCCCATCGATGCGCACCTTGTGGCACGTGGCATCGATCCGGGCATACGGATGCTCGCTCGCGATCGGCCGCGTGCGAAACGCCTCCACGAGCGGATCCAGCGCGCGGCAATTCCGCGAGACCTTCGACGTCGACATCCCGTCCAACTCCAAGGCTGTCACCACGTCATCGATCTTCCGCGTCGACACGCCGGGCACGCAGGCTTCTGGTACCACGCCCAGCAGCGCCCGCTCAGCCCGGCGCCGCGGCTGCAGCACCGACGGGAAGTACGTTCCCGGCTGAGGAATACGCCAAGTGCCCGTTCAGGCGGAACCTGATTCCAGGCGGAGCACCGACACGCAGCCCAGCACCTGGGCGCGAAGGAGACCCGCCAGACGCGTGCCCGCCCGAACACACGAGACCCCAGCCAGCGCATCCCGCAGACGTCCTCTCACCGCTCGGGTCCGGCGCCTCGCCCGTTCCCGCGCGCCGCCCAAGGAGGGATTCCCTGATTGGCACGTACGCCGGACTTCCGGACGCGCCGATGCCGCAAGGACCGCAGATCGCTGGACACAAACCACTTGATTCGGGATCGAAACCGCGGAAAGATCCCCGCCATCCGAACGGAGGCCAGCCGGACAACCACACCCACGGAGCGTGCGGCGCCAGGAAGTCCCGCTGGTAACTTGCACAATGCTCGGCGTCTATGGAAGGTACACAAGGCAAAGGAAACCCGGAGATAAGCGCAAGGGAGAGCCAACGTGAGCAAGTGTCGATACTGCAATTCGAGTTCCTACGGATCTGGCTGTGCCTACAGCCCCCATAAGAAGCATGAACATGTTGATGACGGGAAGAAGTGCGGGTTTTGCGGGTCGTCATCATACGGAAGTGGTTGTTCTCATAGTCCAACGGGCAAGCACCGCCACGGGCATGGCAACAACAAGTGCATCTGGTGTGGCTCCACATCCTCCGGTAGTGGATGTGCCTATAGTCCTAATCGCATTCACGAAAGGTGATGCAGCGTAGACGCCGAACAATTCGCCGCTGGCGCGACGGCCCTGACGGGCCGTCGCCTGAACTCAAACGCTAGACGCCCTGCCACCAGCACGGGAGGGCCACACTGCAGACAAATCAGGCTCAAGATCGGCGACCCCACACAAGGCCGCCGCAGGCTTCTGCGATGAGCCTGACCCCGCATCATGCCAGGTACTACGCGCACGACCTCACGCGTCGCGCGGCTTCCGGCATGGACCGCCTCTCCACGGCCCTTTTCGACGCCGCGGTGGACCTCAACCCGCATCAGATCGAGGCCGCCCTGTTTGCGCTGCAATCGCCGCTGTCCAACGGCGTGATCCTCGCCGATGAAGTGGGTCTCGGGAAGACGATCGAGGCGGGGATTGTCCTCTGCCAGTACTGGGCGGAGCACCGGCGACGCCTGCTCGTGATTTGCCCGGCTTCCATGCGCAAACAATGGGCGCTGGAGCTCCAGGAGAAGTTCAGCCTTCCGGTGGTCGTGCTGGATGCCAGGGTGTACCGCGAGGCGCGACGCGAAGCCCGCGATCCGCTGCACCCCGGCGCCATCCTGATCGTGTCGCTGCACTGCGCGAACGCGCTTCGTGAGGAGCTGCGATCGGTCCACTGGGATCTGGTCGTCATCGACGAGGCCCACAAGCTCCGCAATGCCTACCGGCCGAGCAACAAGGTTGGTCAGGGAATCCGGTGGGCGACGGCGGATCGCCGCAAGCTCCTGCTCACGGCGACGCCGCTGCAGAACTCGTTACTGGAGCTCTACGGGCTCTCGACCCTCATCGACGAGCGGCTCTTCGGGGACGTCAACGCCTTTCGCGCCCAGTACGCAAGCGCCGGCAGCGATCTGGTCAGCCTGCGCACGCGCCTAGCCCCATTCTGCAAGCGGACGCTGCGCAACCAGGTCACGGAGTACATCCGCTACACCGAGCGACGGCCGATTACCCGTCCCTTTCATCCCACTGATGACGAGCACGCGTTGTACGAGGACGTGTCCGCGTTCCTGCAGCGCGAGGACAGTTTCGCGTTACCCCGGCGGCAGCGCCACCTGACCGCGCTCATCCTGCGCAAGCTGCTCGCGTCCTCGTCCCCGGCCATCGCGGCGACCCTGGACATACTGCGACGGCGCCTCGAGACGCTGCGCGACGAGCGCATCCAGAGCGACCCGGATCTCGCGGAGCAGTTGGTCGAGGACGAGGAGATCGAGGGAGATCTGCTCGATGAGATCCTGGCGGAGGATGAGGCATTGGAAGGCGAGGCGGTGGCGTCGCAACCCATCGACCGCGGCAAGCTGCGCGAGGAGATCGACGTACTCCAGCGCCTGGCGGCCGAGGCGCGCCGCATCGGCGTGGACTCCAAGTCACAGACGCTGCTCAAGGCGCTGGAGATCGGTTTCCAGCAGATGGCAACGATCGGCGCCGCCCGCAAGGCGCTGATCTTCACCGAGTCCCGCCGCACCAGGACTACCTGAGGGAGTTCCTGGAATCGCACGGATACGCGGGCCAGGTGGTCCTGTTCAACGGCGCCAACTCCGGCCCCGAGGCCGGGGCCATCTACGAACGGTGGGTCGAAAGCAACCGCGACACCGGGCGCGCCTCGGGCTCGCGCGCCGTGGACATACGCACGGCGCTCATCGAGCACTTTCGCGACCACGCCACGATCCTGCTTGCCACCGAGGCCGCGGCCGAAGGCGTGAACCTCCAGTTCTGCTCGCTGGTCGTCAACTACGACCTGCCGTGGAACCCCCAGCGCATCGAACAGCGCATCGGCCGCTGCCACCGGTACGGCCAGAAGCACGACGTCGTCGTCATCAACTTCCTGAACGAGCGCAATGAGGCGGATCGGCGCGTTCTGGAGTTGTTGACCGAGAAGTTCAGCCTCTTCAGCGGCGTGTTCGGCGCCTCCGACGAAGTGCTCGGCAGCATCGAGTCGGGCGTGGACTTCGAGCAGCGCATCCTCGCGATCTACCAGGAGTGCGGCACGCCGGAGGCCATCGACGCCGCCTTCCGGGCTCTCCAGGAGGAGATGGACGAGCAGATCCGTGCCCGACTCGACGACACCCGGCGCGTCCTGTTCGAGCATTTCGACGAGGACGTGCATCAGCGGTTGCGCCTGCGCCTTGCCGATGCGCGGGCCCAGCTCGACCGCGTAGGCCAGCGTTTCTGGTTGCTGACCCGCCATGTACTCGCTGATCGGGCGCGGTTCGACGAAGCTGCGCTGGCCTTCGATCTCGACCGCCCGCCGCGGGAGGAGATTGCGCGCGGTCGCTACCATCTCATCTCCAAGTCGCAACCCAGCGCGGGCGGCGGGGCCGCCGGAGAGTCGAGCCGCTTTCTCTACCGGCTCTCGCACCCGCTGGGCGAATACGTCCTCGACGAAGGCAAGGCAGTTGCAACGCCGGTCGCCCAGATCGTCTTCGATATCACTCACCATCCGGCGCGGCTCGCTGTCGTCGAGGCCCTGCGCGGCAAGCGCGGCTACCTGACGCTCACTCGACTGGCGATCGATTCCTACGATCGGGAGGAGTACCTGCTCTTCTCGGGTTTTGCCGACGATGGAGCGCCACTTGACCAGGAGACGATGGAGAAACTCTTCCTGTGCGGCGGCCGTGTGAGCGCTGCCGTGAGCATCCCCAAACCCCAGGCGCAGCGTCTGGCCGCCGAGTCCGAGCGTCACGCGAAGGCAACCGTGAGCCGGTCGCTCGAACAGAACAGCAAGCACTTCCAAGAGGCGCGCGAGAAGCTGGAGAAGTGGGCCGACGACATGGTCCTTGCGGCCGAGAAGTCGCTGGCGGACACGAAGGAGCAGATCAAGGCCTTCCGCCGTCAGGCGCGCCTTGCGGCGACGATCGAAGAGCTGCTCCAGATCCAAGAGAAGACCGCCCGGCTCGAGCGCCAGCAGCGCCGCCAGCGGCAGGAGATCTTCAGGGTCGAGGACGAGATCGTGGCGAAGCGCGACCAGCTGGTGGCTCAGCTCGAGAAGCGGCTGGCGCAGCGCACATCGATCGAGACCCTGTTCACCATCCGGTGGGCGGTGGCGTGAGACGCAAGGAGGGCGTCAGCACGGGCTTGCGCTCTGCTCGAACGTCTGAGTAAAATTACTCACACCAATGAGCAAGAGAGCTCCCGCCTACGAGAGACCCCAGGCCCGGGTGCTGCGCGACCGGCTGGCCGAGCCGCGGCGTCTGATCCAGTTCGTGGGCGGGCCGCGCCAGGCGGGCAAGACCACGATCGTCCAGCAGGCGCTCGCGGGTCTGGCTACGCCTTCGCTCTACGCCTCGGCCGACGAGCCCGCCGTGCGCGATACCGCGTGGCTCGCGGCGCAGTGGGAGCGCGCGCGCGACCTGCTGTCCGGCCTGCACGGCCGTGGCGCCATCCTCGCCATCGACGAGGTGCAGAAGGTGACCCGGTGGTCCGAGACGGTGAAGCGGCTGTGGGACGAAGACAGCCGCCGCCGGCGGCCGCTGCGGGTGGTGCTCCTAGGATCGGCGCCTCTCCTGATGCAGCACGGACTCACCGAGAGTCTCGCCGGGCGCTTCGAGACGATCCACGTCGGCCACTGGTCGTTCGCCGAGATGCAGAGCGCCTTCGGGTGGGACCTCGAGACCTATCTATACTTCGGCGGCTACCCCGGCGCGGCACACCTGGTGGACGATCCGCCGCGCTGGCGCAGCTACGTCGTGCAGTCGATGATCGAGACGACAATCGCACGCGACGTGCTGCTCATGTCCCGCGTCGAGAAGCCCGCCCTGCTGCGCCGCCTCTTCGAGCTGGGCTGCCGGCACTCCGGACAGATCCTCTCCTTCACCAAGATGCTCGGCCAGCTCCAGGATGCCGGCAACACGGTCACTTTGGCGCACTACCTCGACCTGCTCGGTGGCGCGGGCATGCTCGCGGGCCTGCAGAAGTACGCCGGCACGGCCGTCCGCCAGCGGGGCTCGAGCCCCAAGCTCCAGGTGCTGAACACGGCGCTCATGACCGCGCAGTCCGGCCTGTCGCCCGAGGACGCGCGGGCCGACCGCGAGTTCCGGGGGCGCCTCGTCGAGTCGGCCGTCGGCGCGCACCTGGCCAACGCCGCGGCCGGCGGCGCCTGCGAGCTGTTCTATTGGCGCGAGCGCAACCGTGAGGTTGATTTCGTGTTCTGCGCCGGCCGCCGCGTGGCCGCCATCGAAGTGAAGAGCGGCCGTGCGCCGAACGCCTTCCCGGGCCTGGCCGCGTTCGCGGCGTCGTTCAAGCCCCGGCGCACCCTGATCGTGGGCGGTGATGGCGTCCCGCTGGAGGAGTTCCTGTCGCGACCGGTCACCGACTGGCTGCAACTGTGAGGCAAGGCTAGTGAACCAGAAATACGAGAAGCTGAAGACCCTGCTGAAGGAGCTGTTCCAGCTGGACCAGCCCGATCTGGACTTCGGCTTCTACCGCGTGATGCACGCGCGCGCCGCCGAGGTCACGCAGTTCTTGGAGCAGGACCTCCTGCCGCAAATCAAGGCCGCCTTCGCGCAGTACCGGCCGGCCGACAAGGCGGCGATCGAGAAGGAACTGGCCAACGTGATCGCCGGCATCGAAGCCGCTGGCATGAATCCGGAGGATTCGCCGAAAGTCAAGGAGCTGCGCGCAAAGCTGGCCGATGATGCGGTGGACCTCGACGCGCTCGAAGCCGAGGTCTACGACCATCTCTTCAGCTTCTTCCGTCGCTACCACTCCGAGGGCGACTTCCTGAGCAAGCGCGTCTACAAGCCCGGCGTATACGGCATCCCGTAAGCTTCCCCGTCAAGTAGCCAGTCCGAAGGGAGACTGTCCGGCGGTTTGGTGCCTCGGGAGAAACGTCAGCGGCGGCACCTGGCCGAGGCTCTCATGGGGCCGCTCGTGGTTGTCGCTCGTCAGCCACGCCTCGCTGAGGGGGCGCACCTCTGCGATGGACTCAAAGAGGGAGGCGTCCAGCACCTCCGTTCGATACCTGCGATTGAAGCGTTCGATAGAGGCATTCTGGGCCGGCGTCCCCGGCGGGATGTCGTGAATCGCCATCCCCTGACTCGCGCACCATTCGACGACGTGCTCAGCGGTGAGCTCGGGTCCGTTGTCCACGCGGAAGGCGGCCGGCCGGCCATGCAGGGCCATCAGTGCCTCCAAGATCCGCACGACCCGCGCGCTGGGGATGGAGAGGTCGGCTTCACCGGCCAAGCCCTCGCGATGGCCTGCGTCCAGGATCGTCAGCATCCGGCAGCGTCGGCCCTCATCGAGGGTGTCCGACATGAAATCCAACGCCCAGGTGTGGTGCAGGACCGCGGGCGCCGTCCGCGGCTGTCGGAGCCGTTGCGGCACCCGCCGCGTCGTCCGTCGCGGCAGATTCAGCCGCAGCGCGCAAGACACCCGATGCCCCCGCTTGTGGGTCCACTGGTGCCCTTGGAGGCGCCGCCGATGGACGCACGTCCAGCACCCCCAGCGGCCGTGATGCGCAATCACGGTCGTGAGGGCGGCACTGACGGCGGCGTCAGCCCGTGCCCGCGACACCGGAGGCCGGTCGTACGCCGCCCGCGACAGCCGCACCACGCGACAGGCTCGCTGCACCGGGAGGGGATGCTCCTGACGCAGCACCTCGAGCACTTGTCGCTTCGCAGACGGCGTTAGAGGTTTCGGGCCAGGACATCCTTCGTGGCGGCATTTTCGAGCGCCAAGGCGGCGTACATCCGCTTCAGCTTGGCGTGCTCGGCTTCAAGCTCCCGCCGTCGCCTTACATCCGCCATCGAGGCGCCCGCGTACTTGCTCCGCCACTTGAAACAGGTCGTCTTGCTCAGCCCGTGCTTGCGTATCAGATCCGCCACGGGCACCCCAGCATCGGCTTCCTTCAGAATGCTGACAATCTGGCTCTCGCTAAACTTCGATTTGCGCATGACCGCTCCTGAGCCAGGAGCAGTCTACCAACGACTGTCTATCTAGCGGGGTAGCTTACGATTCGACTTGACGAAGAAACCCGCCGCTGGTTGTAGGATCTCGTGCGGCCGAGCCAAGGGGTGAATCGGATGAGGGACGGACGGACACCGTCCGCAAAGCGATGATTCACGCAAACGGCCAGCCGGTATGAGGTGCCATCATGAGAATCAGCAGAAGAGGGTTCGTCGGCAGCGCGGCAGCCGGCCTCGGCGCGGCGGCCGCGCTCGGTGGACGGGCGGTGGAGGCCGGCCCACAGCAGCCGCCGCAGAAGCAGCCGTTCGACACGCCGCCGCCGGCCATCCCGCGCGACCGGATCTCGAGCACCGTCCCGTCGGACGTCGTCGTCGTGGGCGCCGGCATCGCGGGCCTCATCGCCGCGCTCTCGGCGGCCGAAGCCGGCGCGACGGTCACCCTCATCGAAAAGGCCCCGGTCTTCAGCGCGCGCGGCGGCGACAACACCGCCATCAACAGCCGGCTCCACGAAAGGGCCGGCATCCGCGTGGACGAGGATCGGATCCTCCACGACCTGATGAAGGTGCAGGGCGCGCGGATCCATCACGGGATCGTCCGGCTGTGGATGCGCCACAGCGCGCGGACGATGAACTGGGTGCTCGACATGGTGGAGGCCGAGGGCCTGAAGAGCTACCTCGTCATCCCCAACCGCACCGATGGTGAGACGTTCGTCATCGACCGCTGGCCGGACCCGACCGGCATGCCGCCCAACTGGGATCCGGCCGACGAGTACACGATGGAGTACCCGACCTGCCACCGGATCGGCGATCGGGCCGCGAACCAGCGGCGATGGCTCTCGATTGTCGAGAAGCGCGCGATCGCCCGAGGCGCGAGGATTCACTACCGGACGAAGGCCGTGCGCCTGATCCGGGACGACCGCGCGGGCCGGGTGAGCGCCGTCATCGCCCAGGACGCGGGCGGGAAGTACATCGAGTACACGGCCGCGAAGGGCGTCGTCCTCTCGACCGGCGACTACAGCGCCAACCCGGACATGATCGAACGGTACTTCCCGGGGCAGGGGCTGCGCCCCGGGCTCATCCCGACCTCCACCGGCGAAGGCCACCAGATGGCGATGTGGGTGGGCGCCGTCATGGAGAAGACGCCGCACGCGCCCCTGAACGACGCGGTCCACGCGCTGGGCACCGACGCGTTCCTGCTGGTGAACTCGAGAGGCCAGCGCTTCTGCAACGAGGACCTCGATTCGGAGGCCATCGCCCGCCAGGCCGAGGAGCAGCACGGCTGCTGGCTCGTCGTCGACGCCTCCTGGCCTGACGACCTGCCGCGGATGGGCCTGGGATTCGACCGGGTGTTCGAGGCCACCCCGGCCGTCCGCCGCGAGTTCCAGGAGAAAGTGGCCAAGGGCGCCGTGCTCGAGGCGCCCACGGTCGAGGGCCTGGCCGCGAAGATGAAGGTGCCGGCCGACGCCTTGAAGCGCACGCTCGCGCGCTACAACGAACTCGTCAAAGGCGGCCGCGATCTCGACTTCGGCAAACGGGCCGACCGGCTGACGGCGGTCGATGCGCCGCCGTTCTACGCGCAGTGGAATCCGAACCCCGACAGGCCGATGCTCATCTTCGGCGGCCTGCTGACCGACGAGCGCCTCCAGGCCGTGGATGCCGCCGGCCGTCCGATCGACGGTCTCTTCCTCGCGGGGAACACGGTCGGCGGGCGCTTCAAGCAGGCCTATCCGCTGCTCTGCCCGGGGATCAGCCACGGCATGGCAGCCACGCACGGGTTCCTCGCCGGCCGATACGCGATGGGCCTGACGTAGGCAGCCGCCGGTCCCGGCGCTTCGCCGGGACCCGGGACATCGAAAGCCGCGCCGGGCGGCCGACTGCCGCCCTGCGCGGCGCGGATCGTGGCGGGCATCAGACTCGCCCTCCGGGTCACGCCGGTGCGGGCACGCGCCCGCGCTACGCGCCCGGCTTCTTCAGCTCCGCGCGGATGCGGCCGATGTCGACACGCTCGATGTACTCGGGGATGTTGACGTACTTCGCGTGAAACCCGTAGCCGCCGTTCTGCATCTCGGCCAGCGCCTGCTCCCTGGTCCAGCCCTGGACGACAATCCTGTACATCGCGATGACGGCCCCGGTGCGATCGCTTCCGTGTTGACAATGGACGAGCACCGGCTTTCGCGCAGCCATGATGGCCCGCAGCGCCCTGACGATCTCCGCGTCCGTGAACGCCTTGGCCTGGATCTGAACGTCGTACTCGACGAGGTCCAGCCCGTCGAGCAGCGCCGTGTCCACGTGGCGGTCGCGCAGGTTCAGCACGCTCTTGATCCCGAGATCCCTCAGGTGCTTGAATGCCGCCGCGTCAGGCTGCTCGCTCCTGTACAGCGTGTCATCGACTTTCCAGAGGTTCGTCAGGTGCGGGCTCTCGACCTTGACTGCCCAAGCCTCCGGCCGAGTGTCCTGGCCCCGCTCGAGGGCGGAGAAAGAAGCCGACAGCACCAGCAGGCCGGCGACCGCGAAGAACAGGATCCTTCTCATTGTCCTCACCTCCGCGACGCCACCGCTGAGCGCCGTCAGCCGCGGATGGCGACAGTCGGGCCGGCACCATCCGCTCGGGATCGCTCCCCGAGTCGCTCCGCACACCGGCCGCCGCCCGGCTCGCGTTCGAACGCCGCAAGGAGCATAGTGCGTCAGGTGGCGGTTGAGAAGCGCACGGCGCGCTGCGACGCCCCCGCTAGTGGAGTTCCTTGCCGACCTGCTCTAGAATGGCCGGGCCGGCGCGGCGTTTGTCGCACGCGTCCGCGCACGAGGGACCCGCGGCCGTGAGCGAGACACGCCATCTCCTGTGGGCGGGGACCCTGGCGAGCGTCCTGGTCGGAGCGTTCGCCGGGACGGGCATCTTCACGTTCTTCACGGCCCACGGAACGGCGTACTTGTCCG